>ERZ791731.58-NODE-58-length-72130-cov-44.9151_pt1 | contig 72130 bp, 49 predicted proteins | sample MGYA00509954_ERZ791731 | MGnify/ENA primary metagenome ERZ791731 (study PRJEB30046, sample SAMN00715134) | human gut metagenome | study: EMG produced TPA metagenomics assembly of the A metagenome-wide association study of gut microbiota in type 2...
TTGGCTGGCAACGTAAAGCTGCTTAGCCATTATCTCAAATTTTAACGAACTATTGCAGAGAAACACTAGAGCCTTTTGCTCAGGGAAATAAGGATGAACTCAGAAAGCAGATTGCTGAGATAGAACAGCAGGCTGCTGCCTTTGGTGCATCACCTGAGAATAACCCTAAATACAAGGAATTAAAGGCTCAACTGCAGCAAGGCACAGATTTGAGTGCCTTGGAGAGTGACGTATATAGTGCGCTTTACAACTTCTTTAGCCGCTACTATGATGAGGGAGATTTCATCAGTAAGCGCCGCTACAAGGAAGGTGTTTATGCTATTCCTTACGAGGGTGAGGAAGTAAAGCTGTACTGGGCTAATCAAGACCAGTACTATATCAAGACGTCTGAGAATTTCAAGGATTATACTTTTACTGCTGGCGATTATACGGTTCATTTCCTTTTGGTAGATGCTACAACAGAGCAGAACAACAACAAGGAAGACAAGAATAAAAAGCGCGAATTCATGCTCTTTACAGAAGATGAAGAGAAGTATCCTGGCGTAAAGACATTCGAATATAACGAAGAGGAAAAGACCGTTAATATCCGCTTTATCTTTGATGTGCCTAAAGAAGCAGAAGTGAAGACGGACGAGGAGGGTAAGAAGAAAAAGAAAGTAGATTATTCAGAAAAGAATAAAGTAGAAATTAAGCACTGGCTCAGTACGCAACCAACTGCTGTTATGCTGGAATTGTTGCGAATTACGAATCCTGATGCCAAGGCTAAGGATCAGATTAGCTTCTTGGACAAGCACCTGAAGGCGTATGTGGCAAAGAATACTTTTGATTACTTCATTCACAAAGACCTGGGTGGCTTCTTGACAAGAGAGCTTGATTTCTTTATTAAGAACGAGGTGATGCACCTTGATGACCTTGATACAGAAAATGAGGCTCGTGTGGAGACTTATATCGCTAAGGTTCGTGCTATCAAGCAGGTAGGCCGTGTTATTATCAAGTTCTTGGCGCAGATTGAGAACTTCCAGAAGAAACTCTGGTTGAAGAAAAAGTTTGTCGTAGAGACTAACTGGTGTATTACGCTCGACCGTATTCCAGAGGAGTATTATGATGAAATTCGCCAGAACAAGGCGCAAGTACAGGAGTGGATTGATATGTATGCTATTGATGAAATTCAGCAAGATTTGGAGCATACAGAACCTTTCACCCCAGTACCTTCTGTGCTCTTTTTGAAGCAAAATCAGAACCTTATTGTGGATACCAAACACTTTAGTGAGGAGTTTAAAAATAAGCTTCTTGCAGAGTTTGATGATTTGGATAAGGAGACGGGAGGATTAATGATAAATAGTGATAACTTCCAAGCAAACAGATTAATAGAAGTAAAATTCAAAAATGAAGTAAATTGTATATATCTAGATCCTCCATATAATACAGGTCCAACTGAAATTTTATATAAGAACAATTATAAAGATTCTTCATGGTTATCGCTAATGAAATCTAGATTTGAATCTATGAAGAATCTTATGAGTGATGATTGTGCTGTTGCTGTAGCTATAGATGATTATGAAATGGTGAGAATGAGTGAGATGTTAACAGAAGAATTTCCAAATTATGAAAGGAATATGATTATTGTTAATCATCATCCTCAAGGAACGCCTAAAGATAACATCTCGAGGACTCATGAATATTCTGTTGTTATGACACCTTTGGGTGATTCTGTTTTGAATAACTCAGGTACAATAGATGGAGTTGAGCATAGACCATTAATGCGTTCGGGATCTGCTGATAACAATTACAGATATGGACGTCCTAATAGTTTTTTTGCAATTCTTGTTGATCCTAAGACAAAACAGATAATGGGAGCGGAACAACCTCCACAATTTGGATTTAAATATGATACATCAGATACTCCTGAGGGGTGGAAACGTGTATATCCTATAGGTAAAGATGGGACTGAACGAGTATGGCGAATGTCTTATAATACGGGTAAAATTAATTACAAATGGGATAATTTAGAACTTGTAAATTCGTTGTTGTGGTGCTCACCAGATTCGTTTACATTATATCAAATTGTTTCAGACAAAAAAGAGCCAATTAATAGTAATTGGGTTGATAAAAGGTATAATGCAGGTACGTATGGAACAAAGATGCTTAGAGATATGTTTGGGAAGAATCCTCCATTCGACTATCCGAAATCCCTCTACACAGTAGAGGACTATATAAAGGCTGCGACGAATTCTGATGAAGAATATTTGATATTAGATTATTTCGGAGGCTCGGGAACTACTGGTCATGCGGTATTAGATTTAAACTCACAAGATAATGGGACGAGAAAGTATATATTGGTAGATATGGCTGAATACTTTGACAAAGCAACTCATCCTAGAGTCAAAAAGGCTATTTATTCTTTACAGTGGAAAGATGGAAAGCCTTTATCACACAAACAAGGTGTTTCGCATATGATGAAGTACTTCCGTCTCGAACAATACGAAGATGCTCTGAACAACATCCAGCTGAAGAAAGATGAAAGCTTGGCAAGCCTCTTTGGTGATGACTACACCATCAACTATATGTTTGACCTTGAAGCAAAGGGCAGCTTGTTGAATTTGGATGCATTTAAGGCTCCGTTTAGCTACGAGATGAATATCACGGAGAAGAACGAGATGAAGCTTCGCAAGGTGGATGTCTGTGAGACCTTCAACTATTTGATAGGTCTTACTGTCAAGCATCAGGGTATCATCAGAAGCTATGACAGCCTCCCTGCTGCAAAGCCAATGTACGAAGGTGCTGTAGATTTGGTAAAAGGCACCCAGTTTGCCTTCCGCCAGATAGAAGGAACGCTCCCAGACGGTCGTAAGGCACTGGTCATTTGGCGTACCATCAGCGATGATTTAATGGCCAGCAATGCAGCCCTGGATGCTTATTTCGAGAAGTATCGCATCAATCCGCTCGACCGAGAGTATGATATTATCTATGTAAATGGAGACAACAATCTGGAGAATCTTCGTACATCAGATGAATCATGGAAGGTGGTTCTGACGGAGCAGGAATTTAATAAACGTATGTTTGAAGAAATGTAATTATGGCTAGGACTAAAAAGAATCAGGTGCAGGAATTGCGCTTTGATGAAAAATTGGTGCTCTTCAAATTCATGCAGCGAGAGTTGGGTATCACGGATATGAAACAGCTGGCGAGACAGATGAACCAGCCGGAAGAGGAAGGTATCAATGAATCAACTGGTAATACCTTGTTCATTGAATACTTCTTCAAACAGCCTGGATGCAGAATACCGGAAACCAAACTGCGAGTGTATGATGAAAACATCAGACGATATACACAGAAAATCGGTGAAAACAGAGGCGGACTGACCTGGAAATATTTCCAGTATCTCAGCCTCCTTTTCACGGAGATTTACCTGGATCGTTGGTTTTCAGATAAGGAAGCTTTCCAGCAGGAACTGACGGATTTCCTTCATGATGAAGATGACCATACTTTGGGGCAGATTGGCTTCCAGGACTTCGATTTGGCAAAGATGAACAAACTTGCCTACATGTCGGCTACTGGTTCTGGTAAAACGCTGATTCTGCATGTCAATATCTTGCAGTTTTCATATTATCTGAAGCGAGCTAAACGCATCAATGCGAGCATAGATATCAATAATGTCATCTTGCTGACTCCGAATGAGGGCATGAGCCGCCAGCATCTGGAGGAACTGAAGATATCGGGGATACCTGCCAAAATCTTTGTCAAGGAAGGTCCGTTAAAATTTGATGGCAATGAAGTACTGATTATAGATATAAATAAGCTTGATGATGTCGGCAAGGACAAGACGGTCAGCGTGGATAGTTTTGAAACCAATAATCTGTTGTTGGTGGATGAAGGCCATCGTGGTTTGGTAGGTGGAGAAAAATGGGTTGGCTACCGTCAGAAAATGGCTGAGGATGGCTTTACCTTTGAGTACTCTGCTACATTTAAACAGGCTCTGGCAGGCAAGAAGACTAAAAAGAAAGACCGGGATATCGTGGAGGACTATCAGAAGGCAATCCTCTTCGATTACTCCTATAAGTACTTCTATAATGATGGCTATGGTAAGGATTATCGTATCTATAACCTGAAGGATACCAATATCAGTGAGGATTCCCGTCTGCTTTACCTGACCGGTTGCCTTCTCAGCTTCTATCAGCAGAAGAAATGCTTCTTGGAATATGGCAAGGAGCTGGCTCCTTTCAGAATAGAAAATCCGCTGCTGGTGTTTGTGGGTAATAGCGTGAACAAGGCAAACAAGGATGAAAGTCTCACAGATGTTGAAGATGTCATCATGTTCATTGATCAGTTTGTTCGCTACAAGCGTCAAACTGTCCAGCGCATCAACCTGGTGGTGCAGCAGAATACGGGTCTTATCGATGCCAAGGGCATTGATATCTTCTCGCATGATTTCAATCCTCTCTACGAGTTGAATGAGGGTAATACGCCTGATGGACAGGTGCTCTATGAAGACATATTGCATCTGCTTTTCAATACGACGAGTCATGCAGATGAACCACGTCTTCATCTCGACCATCTGAGTAAGGCAGGTGAGATAGGCATGCGTATTGGCGAGGATGGTGATTACTTTGGCGTGATCAGTATCGGAGATACAACAAAGCTGATTAAATCCTGTGAAACCAAGGGAGTTGTTACGAAGACTGAATCATTCAACAATGATTCGCTTTTTGAATCCATCAATCGCAAGGATTCCAAGATCAACGTCCTGATAGGTTCTAGAAAGTTTACCGAAGGCTGGAACAGTTGGCGAGTGAGCACCATGGGTCTTATCAATTTTGCCAAAGGTGAAGGTTCCCAGGCTATCCAGATGTTTGGTCGTGGTGTGCGTCTGAAAGGTTATAATGGTATGCTGAAGCGTAGCCGAGCTATCAATATTCCTGGTGTTCAGGCACCAAAATACATTGGTAAATTGGAAACGTTGACCATTTTCGGAGTAAAGGCTAACTACATGGAGGAGTTCAAGGCATTCCTGGAGTTGGAAGATGTGCCAAGCAACGACCAGATTACGGAGATTACCTTGCCAACGGTATCACGTTATCAGGAAGCCAAAGCTAAAAAACTCCGTGTGATAAGAGTTAAAAGCGGTAAGATATTCAAAAGAGATGCTGAACGCAAGCTGTTGGATAAGCCAGGCGAGAATTTCAAGAGCTATCTTATGAAAAATCCTGTTAAACTCGATTGCCGCAGCAAGGTACAGGCAATAGAATCCAGTGGTTCTATTGATATGCGCATAGAGGTGAATAGCAAGCCTGTTGATATGCCGGAGGAGAACATCCCGTTGCTCGATTATTATCGCATATTCGATGAAATCGAAATGTATAAAAATGAGAAACTCTACTTCAATATCACGATTGACAGAGACAGATTGTCTTCTATTCTTGGTGATAGAGAATGGTATCGCTATATCGTTCCTGCTGACCATCTGAAGATTGACAGCATCAAGCGCTGGGAAGAAGTAACTGACTTTGCGATTATGGCTTTAAAGATTTACATGGATAAATTCTTTAAGTTTGAGAAAGAGGCATGGGAAGACAAATACCTGGAGTATGGAGAGCTGGAGGCTACCGACAACAACTTCGTGGATGAATATAGAATCAATCTGACCGAAGAAGTGGGCGGCGATTGTGGTGAAGAACTCAACAGGTTCATTTCGGATGCTGCAACGATACTGGCAACAGAAAGAGGTATATCGGAATATGAAAAGAGTACGCTTGCCAAACAGTTCGTACTGTTCGATTTCCGCCATCATCTCTATGCTCCTCTAGTATGCGTAAAGAAGAACAATCTGAAGATACAGGTCTCTCCAGTTCAGCTGAATGAAGATGAGAAGACCTTCGTAGATCTTCTCGACTGCTATATGAAGAATCATGATGCAGAATGGAAGGATAAATCACTCTTCTTGCTTCGTAACAAGAGTAAGGTAGGTATGGGCTTCTTTGAAGCGGGTAATTTCTATCCAGACTATATTCTCTGGATTGATACCGATGATAAGCAGTATATCAACTTTATCGACCCGAAGGGTTTGATGCATATTGTGCCTGAGAATCCAAAGATTAAATTCTACGAGAAAATCAAGGATTTGGAAGTACGTCTTGCGCCAAGTGCAGGCGATAAGCAGATTGTTCTCAATTCGTTCATCATGTCATCAACCCGAGGTGCCAATCTCAGGGAATGGTGGGGAATGAAGAAACCTTCAGAGCATGAAGCAATGAATGTCTATACACTTGACGATGCAAAATGTATTGAGAAGATGATTCAGAAAATCTTTCAGTAGATAATAATTAAGAGAGGAAGCGGAATATCAGAGAGCTTCCTCTCTTGAAAAAGCAATCAAGAAAAGTAATAATGGTGCTGCCTCTTATGCCGTTTCCGAGTCTTTGGTTATCGCCAAAGTGGGTAAGGATTCTATCAAGATTGCAATGAAATAAGGATTGTGTAGAGCGATGCACCTACCGTAAATTTACTGAGTCCACTTGAAAAATTCCCGAATCATATTTTTTTGTCTTTGTAACTTATTGACAATCAATGACACGTTTCGAAATGACTTTTTCAAGTGGACTCTTTACTAAAGTTTCGCAAGTGAATAAATATCAACTTGCTTGTTTATAAATATACTGAACTTTCGCATGTGGTTCAGAACAAATATATCTGAGAAATTCACTTTTTATGTGATTTAGTTTTAAAACGAAAGAAAAAATGAGTTTTTCTTAGTATTATTTCAGAAATTCTTTGTAATTCGAGAAAATTGTTATACCTTTGTATTTGAAAGATAAATGAATGTCCCGCCTCTGACGAGTTTTCACTTGTTGGAGACGGGCATTTTTTTGTCTATTTATCAACCAAAAACCGATCTTGCATGGGCAATTTTGGTGTAAGGCCTTATGCGGAACGAACACGTCAAAATCGGTATTTATTTAATAAATACTCTATGAAGACTGAAAAAATAATTTTAACAGAAATTAATAACCTGAAAGCGCAGTTGAAAAAGTAATGACCGAGGCTAGTACCTTGGAGGTGATGATAAGAGAGATAGAATCTTCTCTTTATGGTGTTGACGATGATGGGGCTTGTGGGAATGAGCCGTTGTTGCCGATGTCTCTGGACTTTCCAGAGATGAGAAACTTGCTGGATAGGCTTGCAGAAGCTGGTATCCTTGAGGCATCCTATGCCTTGAAGAACCAATCGTGGACTCAGCGTAGCGTGATTGTCGCATTCCTGTCGGGGAAGGTGCAGAGAAAGTGTATGTGGAAGCCTTTTGCTGAGTTGTGGCAGTGTGATAAAGGTGCTTTGCAGAGTGCCTATCAGAAGCACTGTGATACTAAAGCTGCTATGCTTTATTATAAGAAATTAGAGCGAATTGTAGGGTAATACCAGTTGGTAGCCTACCAACCGACTACCAAGTAGAAACTAAAAATTCGCCGTACCTTTGCCCCCGGAATTCAGAACCGATATGGTCTGAGTTTCGGGGGCTTTTGTGTATAGGCACATCAACCGTTGTGGGAGCGCCCAACTGTTTAAAAAGGAATTTATAAGATGAAAGCAATGAAACCTTTTTATTTTGCTCATCCGCAGTACGGAAAACTGAGGGTGGTGGTGATTGATGGGAAAATCTATTACTGCCTGATGGACGTGAAAAACATCTTCAAGAAGTCGGTACAGAAACTCTACGAGACGATTGCTGACTCGGAGGGGGAACTGAAAAATCTGAACATCGTAATGATGAAGAATATGAAAATCAAGTATAACCTCTTCTTCGAGAACCAGGAAATGGGGAAGGAAGAAGCGGAGGCTGAGAACGTGAATGCGGATATCAACTTCTGCGATGAACAGCTGGTGAAGGACCTCGTAGACAGGCGTGTTGCTGCCGAGAAGATTGCGGCAAAATGGGTAATAGGGTTCGTCAAGAGCAGACTGAATGATGCTGAGAATGCTTCGCTCTTCGAGGCGAACGGGGTTGACGAGATTTCGGATAACTCGCTGATTCTGCCTATCAATATAAGCTATGGCTCAGGGTATATCATGATTAACAGCGAAGTGTTCGATTAATAAAATATGGAGGTAAAATGGAGATAGTACATGTAGTGGCAATTAATCCTTATCGTAAGGGAAATAAGGGGAAAGTTTTTTCTTACAATATCGATACTTATGATAAGGTCATCGGGTCGGAGGAAATCAAGAAGATGATTCAGCAGATTCGGGGAGAATTGCCGATTGACGGAGTGGATTTGAACGATGCGCAGGCGGTGAAGAAGGCGCAGGAGAGGCTGAAGAGCGAGCTGCCTTTCTTCTGTCCGCACTACGGCATGTTCAAAAATAATGTGCGCAGACAGGAGAATGCCTTGCCGGAAAGCTTTCTCTTCCAGACGATTATCGATGTGGATGATAAGGAGTATGTGGAGAAGGCGATTGAGAAGGCGCGCGAGCTGAACTGCTCTTCGGGGATATGGAACGGCTCGTTGCTGCATCTCTGTTATAGCGCTCGCAAAAAACTGCATATCGGGATTAGAATGCCGATTGGGATGACCATCGAGGAGACGCAGAAGGCGTATTGTGAGGCGCTCGGTGTGCCTTATGATGAAAGCTGCATCACACCTGAGAGGATGATTTTCCTGACGGATAAGGACTCGGAAATCTACCGGTCTAAAATGTGGTGCGCGGTGCTGCCGGAGAGCGAGATACAGGCTCGAAGACAAGCGTTCCTTAATCGTGGGCTTACCGTGGACGGCAAGATAGTTAATAGTTTACAGTTTACAGTTAATAGCAATAGTAATGACAATGTTCAAAACAATAGACTTTCGGGCAATCGTGGCGATTATGCTGCTCCTGCTGGCACTGCTGTTCAGCCTGCCCAATCTGGTAATAGCAATCATGCTGATGATTCTCATCTCGGGAATCCTGGAGGCAATTATGGCTCTGGTGAACTGGGAGAGGCCAGTGAGAAGAATCTGATAGCCTTTGATCTGTTTCAGGAATCAGCGGGACTGAAGGGAATGGCGATTGATACCGTCGGTTCACGACACTCTTCGCTGCTCGCCATCATGAGCGCAGGCGCCTCACGTATGATGAGCGAAGAGGAACTGATGAAGGTGGTGGCTGAGAAGATGCCGAGCTATTATCGGGAGCCTGATTGCCACCAGCTTATCCATGATTTCTATGCGAAATATGGTGACAGTTCGAAGCCTTTCTCACGTGATGTAATCCGCATCAATGCCACAGCCGAACAGGCCAGCCGGCAAGTTAATAGTTTACAGTTAAAAGTTAATAGGGCTGAGCAAGTTAATAGTTTACAGTTAACAGTTAATAGTACCGAGGAGGATTATCCGGAACCGCCAGCGATGCCGGAGAAACTGCCGAAACTGGTGGAACTGCTGATATCTCGAACACCTGAGGTTTATAAGCCGGCTGTGGCGCACGCTATCTTTCCTCCGCTCGCTACGCACCTCTGGCAGACGAGCTTCCGATATATTGATAATGTTGTGCATGAGGCTACGCTTTCTACTTGCTTGCTGGCTGGTACGGGTGCAGGTAAATCGTCTGTGGATAAGCCGATTAGGTATATTATGGAGGATATCAGAAAGCGGGATGCGGAGAATCTGAAACGTGAGAAGGAATGGAAGGAGGAAGTGACGCGCAAGGGTGCCAACAAGGATAAGCGCAAACGACCAGATAATCTCGTTATCCAGGAGATTGATGCTGATATGACCAGTCCGGCATTCGTGATGCGAACCGCAGAGGCGCAGGGGCGTTTCCTCTATACTTCGCTTAACGAGCTGGACCAGTTTGATGCACTCCGGGGCAGCGGCAACCAGCAGTTCCGCATCATGTGCCTCGCTTTTGACCCATTCAACCTCTTTGGCCAACAGCGCGTGGGCGTTCAAAGTGTGACAGAAAGGGTAACGATCAGGTTCAACTGGAATGCTTCTACCACCATCCAAAAGGGACAGCGTTACTTCTCAAAAGTTTTGACAGACGGTCCGATAAGCCGTATCAATTTCTGTACCATTCCGGAGCGTGAAATCGGTGACGAAATGCCTGTTTATGGCGATTACGATGATGCTTACCGTGAGGCGCTGAAGCCTTATATCGAGAATCTGAACAACGCCAGGGGACTGATTGACTGTCCTGAGGCGTTCCAGCTTGCCCTCAAACTGAAGGATGAGAATGCTGAGTTCTCGCGCTTGTCGCAGGATAGGGTTTACGAGAATCTTTCCTTCCGTGCCAACGTCATTGCCTACCTGAAAGCATGCGTGCTGTATGTGGCGAATGGTTGCAAATGGGAGCCGGAGATTGACGAGTTCATCCGCTGGAGCGAGCGTTACGACCTCTACTGCAAGATGCGATTCTTCGGTGACGCCATCAAGAGGGCGAATGATACAGGCGAGAAGTCGAGCAAGCGAGGACCTTCCAACATGCTGATGCAGTTGCCGGATGAGTTTACTTACCAGCAGGTGATAGACTTGCGTGTAGCAAACGGGATGAGTCAGAAAGGTACTTCCAAGATGTTGGGAAACTGGAAGGATCGCCATTACATCAGGGCTAAGGAGAACGACTCAGTTCCTCAATTCCTCAGTTCCTCAGTTTTTATTAAACTTAAATTCCGAAAGGAGAATTCATAGCGTATGGAAATAGTAGTAAAAAGAATAGCAAAAAAGAAGACTTATACGATAGGTCATCTTTATATCCTGAGCGATAAGGACGTGAAGCGTACTTGGCGTTCGGGTGTGAAAATTGGCGACAAGCGTATCTTTGAACACAGCTTCGATAAGGCGAAGTTGGACAAGGAGCATTACTTCTGTGATACCCTGGAGCCTACGTGGAGAAACCTTCTGGGTGTCGAACTGAAACCGGAAGAGGAGGATGGACGGTACAGTAGGGTATCGGGTAAGAAAGCCCGCAAGATACCGGGTCATACGGCGATACCGGAGGGCTCGTATCCTGTTGTTATCTCGAAATCGCCGAGGTTCAAGAAGTGGCTTCCGCTGGTGCAGGGTGTTCCTGATTTTGAGGGCATCCGCATTCATGCAGGTAATTATCCTGATGATACGCAGGGCTGCATTCTGGTAGGTGAAAATAAATTGCAGGGCGCCGTCTTTAATTCCCGCATCTGGCTGCATCGGCTCATGAATGCCATTACCGCCGCCAGGGAACGGGAGGAGAGCGTTTGGATTACAATTTTGTAATGTTGAATGTTGAGTGTTGAATGTTGAATTTTTAGTTATTAATTTTTAAAAACAAATTATTATGGTAAAGTCAGTAAATACAAATAAAGTAGAAATGGATAAGAAGGCAGCAATTGCTGTCGTGTTTGAAAACTCTGAATTCGGTAAGGTTCGTACCTTGACCGATGAGAATGGGGAGCCATTGTTCTGTGCAAAGGATCTCTGTAATGTACTGGGATATAAGAGAGCGAATGATGCTGTAGATCAGTTAGTTAAACCACTTGATACGGCGAAACGCCGTACATGGGTAGCAACCGGTCTGAAGAAGGATGGAACCTCGGCGATGCGTCGTACTCTGATGCTCTATGTCAACGAGAGCGGTTTCTATGCTTTAGTTCTCGGCTCTAAGCTTTCTACTGCTGTGAAGTTCAAGAACTGGGTTACGGCTGATGTGCTGCCGCAGATCCGCAAGACGGGCGGTTATATCCCGGTACAGCAGGGAGAGAGCGATGAGGAGACAATCCGACATGCAGAAGAAATCCTCCGTGCTACGCTCAAGGAAAAGGAAAATCTGCTGAAGAAACAACGTCTGCAGATTGAACAGCAGAAGAAGCTTATCGGCGAACAGGATACAGAAATCCGCCGCTTGAATGATGTGGTGGATGAACAGGTGGTTCGCAACGCCAAGAATGGTGAGAACATCATCCAGTTGGAGAATCAGGTGGGTAATCTTCTGCCGAAGGCGCTTTACAGCGGTAACGTGCTCGATTCCGTTTCCTGCTTCACTACTACGCAGATTGCGAAGGAACTCGGTATCACAGCGCAGGAACTGAACCGCTCGCTCTGCGCTCTGCATATCCAGTACTACCAGAGCGGTCAGTATCTTCTTTATGCCGATTACGCCCACATGGGCTTGGCCAAGAGCCGCACCCGCTACAGCGCCTTCCTCGACCCGAAGAGCGATGGCAGACAGGAGAAGATGGGCAGAGCCTACACCCATACCTATCTCGTATGGACCGAACGAGGACGAAAGTTCATCCACGACCTTGCTCAGCGATACTGGGAACTGTGTGAAGTTTATAGTTAATAGTTTATAGCCCCTGGTGTGTTCTTACATCAGGGGCTTTTTGCCTTCGGGGGACCAGCGATGGAATCGCTGGGGACGGGGACGAACGGGGGTAGGCCTTTTTTACCTTTTTACCTTTAAAAGCCCCCTCAGGTCGGCGATGATGGCCTGGGTGTAGGCTCTTATCTGAGATTCTGACAGATCGCTGATATGCTCGGGAGCGAGGGCGGCGATGTACTGGCGGGTCTCCATCTCTATCATCGTGGCGATAGGGAGGAGCTTGTGGGCTGTCTTGCCGATGGCTTCTATTGATAACTCGTCTTCGGTTGCCTGCTGGAGGTTTTGGAGATGGGATGACAACTCTTGCTTGACGGTGCTGAGTATCTCGGCTTCTGCCTCCGGATCGCCTTCTGCAAAGGTCAGAAGGGGTGCAAAGCGGGAATTCTTATTGGTTTTCTCTGCAATATCCTCTGCTGCTGATGATGTTTTCTCTGCCATATCCTCTGTTTCTGCTGCTGCATCCTCCAAACCGAGGATTTCTTTCAGCTTCTCTGTGCTGAACGGCTTGAAGAGGCAATCGTCGAAACCGGCTTCTTTCAACTCTCTGATGATGCTGGCATCGTGGGCGGTCATCGCTACTACCTTCATGTGGCTGTGGTTGATGTGCTGAATCATCCTGATGCCGTTCATCTCGGGCATTTCGATATCCATCATCATCAGCGCAGGATGCTCGTTGTGGAGCACGGTGAGCGCCTCGGCTACATGCAGACAGGCAAAGACTTGCCAACTGTCGCCTACCAGTTTCTTCAGCATCTCCTGAAGCAGACGGAGCTGCAACGGGTCGTCATCGAGCAGCAGTATCTTGTGATTTTCGAAATGGGGCTTGACTGGGGTGAGCGGCTTCTGCTCTTCTGCCTCTTCTGCTGCAGGAGCGGTGCCTAAGGCAAGCGGAATGGTGACGGTGAAGGTGCTGCCCTTGTCCTTGACGGATTCCAGACGCAGGGTGCCCTGGAGCAGATTGACCAGTTCCTGGGTGATGTTCAGTCCGAGACCGGTGCCCTCTATGCCCTGGGCACTCTTCAGACGGGTGAACGCCTGGAACACCTTCTGGCGCTCTTCGGTGGTCATGCCCTTGCCGGTATCCCTTACCGAGAAGGTGAGGAGGTGCTGGGGACTGATGGCTGCCTGGATGGTGACGCTGCCCCGGTCGGTATACTTGATGGCATTGCTCACCAGGTTGTTGAGTATCTGACGGATGCGGAAGGCATCGGCACGGTAGTAGGTCTGAGGACTGCTGATGCCATCGAGCTCCAGATGCAGTTCCAGTCCCTTCTCCTGGCTCAGGATCTGCATCTCTCCGGCACACTGGCGGAACATGTCGGCAGGCGAGAAATCTACAGGGTTCAGCTTCATCAGTCCGTTTTCCAACTGGTGATAATCGAGCAGGGCGGCAACGAGCCTGGAGAGATGGGTGGCAGAACCCTTGATGCTGTTGAGACAGGAGATGCCCTGCGGGTTGTCGACATAATCCTTCATCAGGTCGATGAAGCCCGAGATACTGGCAGCCGGAGCCTTGATGTCGTGGGTGATGGTGAGGAGCAGGCGTTCGCGCTGGTTCATGATGCGCCTGATTTCCTCGTTAGCCTCTTCGAGATTCTCGCGGTAGATGCGTTCCTTCTGCGTATCGCGGTAGATGTAATAGACGAGGATGACGGCGGCCGTGATGGCTACGATGGCAAGCAGACCTATCTGCCAGAGCAGATTCTGGCGAGCCTGCATCGCCTGGTTGATAGCCTGCTGCATCGCCTGACGTTCGCGCTGGTGGATATCGTTGAGCTGCTGGGAGGAGCGCAGGGCGAGGCGGGCATTGGTTATCTGCAGGTCTCTCACCTCGCGGTTGATAGCTTCGTGGTTATCGCGCGTAGACTGCTTCTCCTGGCGGTCAATCTGTTTCAGGATATTGGCTACGTTTCCGGCTACGTTGACCGGGGTAGAGAGGGTATCGGTGACAGCCTGGTTACTGTCGCGTCTGATGCTGAGCGTTTCAGCATGCTCCTTCTTGAAGGCATCGGCAAGGCGGCGGAAGAAGCCCTTGCGGGTTTTCATTACCTCTACGGTAGTGTTCTTTGCCACATGAGTCTTGGGTGCCTTGGAATGCACGACAACGGAATCTTCGCCACTGTTGAGGCTGTTCATCTTCTCGTGCAGATAGTTGTGGGATGACTTGCCCTGCATGGCGCGGGTAAGCTGCTGCAGATTGGTCTGTTCCTCCTTGAGCAGGCTGGACATGGTGCTGTCGGCTGCCTGGCGCTTTTCGATATAGTCGCGGGTTGCCTGGTTGATAGCGAGCACGGATGTGGTGTTGCGATATACCAACCCTATCGCCAGAATCAGTACGATGGCGACGATGATGTAACCCAGGGCTACCTTGAAAGGAACGTTTGTTTTCTGCATCTTCTAATCTTTTAATGTTTTGAGTCTTTTTGCTATTTGCGTGCAAAGTTAATCAAAAATGCGATATAAACCAACGAAAACAGGAGATAAATGCCAAAAGCTGGTCATCTATCTCCTGTTTCATTGAAAGCGACGCGTAATTACTATTTTCTGAAGGTGAATTTACTCTGCTACGGTTGAATCCACTGTTGTTGCTGGTGCCTCTGCTGGTGTTTCAGCTGGTGCATCTGTTGGAGTTACTGTAGTGTCTGTAGGAGCCTCTGCTGGGGTCTCAACAGGTGTTGCTGTTGTGTCGGCTGGAGCTACTGTGTCTACTGGTTCTGAACCTGCAACGTTTACCATTCTGTTACCTGCAAATACATTGCTAACTGATACCATTGCTACTGCTGCGATAACTGCAAATACTAACTTTTTCATAATTCTTTTGTTTTTAAATTGTGAATATTATTTTGTTTATTAATTCTCTTGCTGAAACTCATTTGCGAGTTCGCTAAATAATATCACAATAGGCGTGCCAAAAATCGATGAATTTGGTTAAGTATCTGATAATCAGAGGAGATGATATTTTGTGCCAGAAATGGGATGTGGGGAAAGTGGGGAAAAGGTGTAGAAAAATTCCCCAATATAGTGTGGAATATATTGGGGAATCTTTTACTCCATGCCGTATTTTTTCATTTTGTTGTAGAGAGTCTTGCGGTCGATGGCAAGCAGTTGGGCAGCCTTGCTCTTGTTGCCGTGGGTGGCTCTCAGGGCAGCGGCGATGCTTTCCTGTTCCGACTGTTCGCTGTGCAGCTGCATATTGATTGGTCGGGTTGTGGAGGTCTGTGCCATCGTCTTCTCCAGTTCCTGGGTACCGATATACTTGCCACGGGTGAGCAGGGTGGCGCGCTTCATCACATTGTTCAGTTCGCGCAGGTTGCCCGGCCAGTCGTATGAGGCAATGATTTCGGAGGCTTTGGCATCCAGTCCGAGCACATTCTTGCCCAGTTCCTGGTTGGCATGCTTGATAAAGAGGTTGGCAAAGAGGAAGATGTCGGCACCTCTGTCCTTGAGGGCAGGCATGTAGATGGTAAACTCGTTGATGCGGTGATAAAGGTCCTCTCTGAACTTGCCTTCGGCTACCGCCTGTGCCAGATTCTCGTTGGTGGCACAGATGAGTCGGATATCCACATCAATCTCCTGCGTGCTGCCCAGCGGACGGATTTTTCTCTCCTGCAAGGCTCTGAGGAGCTGCACCTGTACTTCGTAGTTGAGGTTTCCCATTTCATCGAGGAAAACCGTTCCGCCGTTAGCTATCTCGAAGGCGCCCTTCTTATCCTGTTCGGCTCCGGTAAAGGCACCCTTCTTATATCCGAAGAATTCAGATGCCGCCACCTCCTTAGGAATGGCGCCGCAGTCGATGGCATAGAAAGGTTTGTCCTTGCGCAGACTCTGTTCATGGATGCTGCGCGCCACATATTCCTTTCCAGTGCCGCTGGCTCCGAGAATGAGCACTGACATCGGGGTTGGGGCAACGAGCGAAACGAACTCGTAGAGCTGTTTGGAAGCCTCGCTTTCACCTTTTATATATCTAGGCACTTCCGTAGCGCCCTGCTGCTCTTCTTGGGGGGCATCCTGCATGGCGGCAGATTCCGCAGGCTGAGGGTCAGAAACCGCTGAAGCAGCCGACTGGATAGCCTCACGGATTTTCTCTAAGAGGATTTCGGGATGGAAGGGTTTAGCCACGTAATCGGTAGCACCCGATTTCATGGCACATACAGCATTCTGAACCTCTGCATAGCTAGTCATTACGATAAAAGGCAGGTGGGCATCGGACTTTCTGATATGCTGGAGCAATACCAGTCCGTCGTGGTCGGGCAGGCGCAAGTCGGAAAGAACCAGATGGAATGCATCACCGGCTCCCATCGCTTTGATGGCAGCGCCTACGGATGTTACCCTTTCCACATCGAATCCTTTCTTTTTGAGCCAAGTCTGTATCATTGTTCCGAATGCCAAATCGTCTTCTACAATCAATATCCTCTTCATGATGTTCTGTTTTATCCTCTTCTAAAATATCGTTATATATAACTTTGTGCAAAGGTACGGAAAAGTTATATGGAAAGCTATTTAATTCACATTATTTAGCAATAAAACCGACTAAAATTCTACAAACCCTGTTCTATTATCTTATTTTTAGTGAAAAGAACAATTGTTTTCGGATAAAAGCATGCTAGTTGCTTTATTTTTTGTATCTTTGCATAAAATAAGATTTAGAGTCATGAATCCGATAGTACAAACCATCATATTGTCAGCTTCGGCGGTGCGCATGTTGCCGCATATCGCTCTGTATCTGCTCCATAAAAAGGAGATAGATGCCGACCTGCTGAAGGTGCAGGACAGGAAGCCTACGGTGCTCAACCTGATCAAGGCATGCACCCGCGAAAGGAGTTTCCGCAATCTGTTTTATTACCGCATGGGCGAATACCGTTCGGTTTTCATCAGTTGGCTGTTGCCTCCCGAGCGCACGATGACCATCTGGTGCCCGCATATCGGGAAGGGTGCGCATCTGGAACACAGCTATGCCACCTATCTCAATGCAGAAAGCATAGGCGATGACTTCTACTGTCTGCAGATGGTAACGCTGGGAAACGGCAAGGGAGGAAGACCCACCATCGGAAATGACGTGAAGATTTATACCGGAGCCACGGTCTTCGGCGGCATCCATATCGGCAACCACGTGACGATAGGAGCCGGTGCCGTGGTATTCCAGGATATTCCCGACGGGGCTACCGTGGTAGGGAATCCGGGGAGAATAGTAAAACAGGAAGATAAAAAAGATTAGAAGATATGGCAGAAACACTGAAGGAGAAAACAGCTAAGGGACTTTTCTGGGGGGCAATGAACAATGGAGCGATGCAGGTTATCGGACTGGTATTCGGCATCATCCTGGGACGACTGCTGTCGAAGGAAGACTACGGAATGATGGCGATGATCAATGTGTTCCCACTGATAGCGATTGCACTCCAGAACAGCGGATTCGCTTCTGCCATTGGTAACCTGAAGCATCCTACCTCCAATGATTACAACTCCGTGTTCTGGTTTAATATCATCGTGGGCGGTTCTCTTTATGTCATCCTTTTCCTCTGTGCCCCTTTCATTGCAGATTTCTATCATGATGACCGGCTTATCGCGTTGTGCAGGCTGGCTTTCGTCACGATTCTCTTTTCCAGTCTGGGTACGGCTCAGGCTGCATTCCTCTTCAAGAACATGATGGTGAAGCAGCAGGCGAAGGCAAGTATCACGGCGGTGCTGCTGTCGAGTAGCGTGGGTGTGCTGATGGCATGGAATGGCTTTGCCTATTGGTCATTGGCAACCCAGGGAGTGGTCTATGTGGGACTGAATACCCTGCTGGTATGGCATTATTCCACCTGGCGACCTTCGCTGAAGATAGATTTCACGCCCGTGAAGACGATGTTTCCGTTCAGCTTCAAGATAGCTGCCACAACCATCGCCACGAAAATCAACGACAATGTGATGAATATCCTTTTGGGACGTTTCTACAACAATGCCATTACGGGTAGCTACAACCAGGCTTACCAGTGGAACTCGAAGTGTTATCTGCTGTTGCAGGGAATGCTGAATCCGGTCATTCAGCCAACGCTGGTGAATCTCTCTGACGACAAGGAGCGCCAGCTGATGGCTTTCAGGAAGATGGTGCGGTTTATCTGCTTCCTTTCCTTCCCCCTGCTGTTCGGACTGGGACTCGTTTCCAATGAGTTTATCATCATCACGCTGACCGAGAAATGGCAGTCGAGTGCAGAACTGCTGCGCATGCTGTGCGTGGGTGGTTCGGTGATGCCGCTATATACGCTGTTTTCCAACGTGGTGATCAGCAAGGGTAAATCTGGCGCCTATTTCTGGTGTACGGTATCGCTGAGTGTAACCCAGATTGTGCTGATGCTGTTTCTCTGGCCTTACGGCATCCGCCTGATGGTATCGGTCTACGTGGCATTGACCATCATCTGGATGTTTGTATGGTATGCGCTGGCTTACCGCTATATCAGTTACCGTCCGCTCGACTTTCTGAAAGATACCTGTCCGTTCCTGCTGGCGGCTCTGGGTGTGATGAGCCTCACCTATCTGGCAACGGCGGGCATTACCAATCTGGCATGTCTGCTCCTGGCAAGGGTCGTGATGGCTGCCGTATTATATTTCGTGGTCATGAAGATAGCCCGGGTTGCCATTTTGGACGAGTGTATCCGTTTTGTATTAAAGAAAAAATAGAAGATTATGATGGAAAATCAGACAAGACAATATAGTAATGAGGAGCTGAGAGCCCGGTTTAATCCTGAAGGTTCCCAGCTGTGGAAGCATCAGCAGAGGATGGTAGAGCTGCTGTTGGCTTTTGATGCCATCTGCAAGCGTCATCACATCCGTTACTGGCTGATAGGCGGTACGCTGATTGGTGCAGCCCGCCATCAGGGTTTTATTCCCTGGGATGATGACATGGATGTGCAGATGCTGCGGGAGGATTATCTGAAGATGATAGAGATTCTGCCCCGAGAACTGGATGGGACGATGGCGCTGCAATGCAGACAGACGGATGAAAACTATTTCTTCCAGTATGCCAAGTTGAGAGACCGCCGTTCGGTGCTGGATGAGAACAACGGCTATGACCGGATTTTCAAGGAGCGGGGCATCTACATAGACATCTTTCCTATCGACAAGCATCCCAAATGGCTGCAGCGGTTGTCGATGCAGACCATCGGGCACACCTACAAGATATTGAAGCGGAAGGATCTGAAGGATGAGGTGATTATCGGCAAGGTGATGCGCTGGGTGCATCTGAATGAACGGATAATTTATCCGGTGATGAGGGGTATCGCCAAACTGACCGGTGGTGCCTATCTGGATGCTTTCGGCGTGCCTTTTGTCGTAGAGCGCCATCTGGAAGACATCTTCCCGCTGACTACCCTGGAGTTTGAGGGGCATCAGATGCCTGTGCCGGGCAACTACGACAAGGTGCTGACCGACCAATATGGCAACTATATGCAGTTGCCGGATCTGGACAAGGTGAATCTGCACGTCGGCAAGTTGGAGTTCAAATCATGAACCAGTTATAAATGGAAAATTCCAGCAACTAAAGCGATTGCTTGAGTTGCTGGAATTTTTGTTGGCAGTGCTGCTTATAGCTGTATCCGAACCATTTGCGCTGGTATTTTCTATAGGTATAGATGGCGCAGAATCTGAGGGAATCGAAGAGGGAATGTCTGCCCACCTCATAGATGGTAGGCGGAATCCTGACAAAATACAGGTCTGCCACCGTATCGAAAGCCGAGAAAGCCTTTACCCCCGGCAGACTCAGCAGCCATTCCTCGGCCATGAACCGGTTGTGCAGCTTGGTATCTTCGTCTAGGGCAGGGAGCGTTCTGAAATAAGACGCCTTCGCCCACCAGAAGTTGCCGGCATACATCTTGTTCTTGAAAGGAGGGAAGAGATAGCTTCCGTAGGTATCATATCCCGCTTCCAGGGTGTTGACAGCCACTTTCCACTGGTTCATCAGGAAATATTCCATCATTCTTCTCCATGCCACAATCTTATCCACGAACCCCCTGAATTCCCTGTCTTCCTGATGCAGGGTAGTCTGATAGGTGATTCCCTTGGTATGGAAATAATAGAAGAGGAAGTCTTCGTGCTGCGATTTCTCATACATATAGTCGAGTGCCGGAAATTCGAATCGCTGTGGATTGGTGGTCTTGGAAACAAATTCTATCTTATCTGCCGCATATTGTCGTAGGATATCTTCTAATTCCATGATATCTTCGTTGTTTCTGGCGATGCAGCTGATATAGAGACGGTTGCTAGCCTCGAGCAGTCCGCTGTCGGCGAGATGCTGCATCTGTTCCCTTACCATCTCTTTCCAGTTGGCGTCGCAGAAGATATGGTAGATGCCGTAGATGGGAGTAGAACAGCCTGGAGTATGGCTCCAGGACGACAGGTCCTTGCGCTCGTATATTCCCAATGTACTCTTGTATATTCTCTTTAGAATGGATGTCATGATGCTGATGGATGCTTTTTAGTGAGATGCAGATGATGCTTTCAAGGAATTGATGAGACGCTGGAACATGGTTTTCATGTCGTATCTTGGCGTCCAGCCGAGCTGATGCACCTTGCTGCAGGACAGACGGAGCCGGGTCATCGGAGAATAGCCCATGCCTTCTTTCAGCTGGATAACCGGCTGGATATCCGGATTGAAGGTGTTGCAGAGGAACTTCGCCATATCGATGATGGAAATATAGGTTGACTCGTTGGCAACATTGTATGCCTCGCCGTCTTCACCCTTCAGCAGGATAAAAAGGATTGCCTCGATGGCATCAACCGTATAGCAATAGCAGCGGCTCAGTTCACCGGTGGTATGGAGAACGATGTCTTCTCCGGCAATGATGTTGCGGGCAAACTGTGCGAAAACACGGTTGTCATCTGCTGTAACTCCTGCTCCGAAGGTCTGGGCGAGGCGGGCTGTCTTGACATGCACCCCATATTCTCGGGCATAGGCATGGCAGAGGCATTCGGCTGCTCTCTTGGCTACGGGATAGCTGCTGCGGGTATCTGAAAGATGGATGTAGCCCTGCTCTTCCTCGCTGAGCGGATGGGAATCATCATAGATGCTTCCATATACCTCCAGGGATGAAACATTGACGATAGAGGCGGTGTTCTGGCGGAGGGCGAAACGCAGGAGCTGGGCTGTGCCGTCGAAATCGGTCATCATGGTTTCTACCGGCTTGCTGACAAAGTATTGGGATGCAGTAGGACTGGCAAAATGCACCAGATAATCGATATGAACCTCCTGCGGCATCTCCTCTGTCTTGCTGAAATCATGCTTCAGAATCACGATGTTCTTGCCCAAAACCTCTGCAGAATGGGCATCTTCCTGAGGATGACCCAGTACCTGCTGCGCCTTTTCTGCGTTTCTTACGAAGCAGACGATGGTCAGGTTCAGTCCGTGCTGTCTGTCGAGTTCTTCCAGGCAATGAACCATGCAGGAGCCCAGTAAGCCCGTAGCTCCCGTAATGCCGATGGTCTTGTTTCTCAGTTGTTCGTAAAGCGGAAAACTTTTGGCAAAGTCTTTCCAGTCTTCCAGTTCTATTTCGTTATGTTTCATATCTTCTCTATCTTTATCAGAAACCGAAAATCTGCTGGTTCTCATGTACCGTTACCATGGCACGGAACACAAAGAAATCGGTTGGTGTTGTAATCTTGATGTTCTCCATCGGACCGATGATGGTACCGAGTTTATAGCCGTAGTGGCTCATCATCGTACAGGAATCGATGAAGTTGTGTCTGCCTTCTTCAATCGCCTTGCGGTGTGAAGAGAGGATATCTTTCAGTCGGAAACTCTGTGGTGCTCTGGCAATCAGAGAATTGTCTCGTTCCGGAATTTCCAGCGAGTTGTCTTCCTGTTTTACGATGAAAGTCTCTGTGGCTGGTATACAGGTGATGCAGGAGCCGCATTCTTCCACCTTTCGGATATTGTCTGTAATGGTTTCCTCGGTGATGAGTGGGCGTACGCCGTCATGAATGAGCACGTTGGCATCTCTGCCGCCGGCAAACTCCTCGGCAGCACAGAGTCCGTGATAGATGGAATCCTGTCCGCTGTTGCCACCCGGTACAATCTTCACCACCTTGCTGATTTCGAACTTGCGTATCATCTTCTCCAGGAAAGGAATCCATGATTCGATGCAGGCTACGACGATGCCATCTATCTCCGGATGATTGTCGAACAATTCCAAAGTATAGATGATGATAGGTTTGCCGTTCAGTTCCAGAAACTGCTTAGGTCTTGACTTGGTGTGCATTCTGAGGCCGGAGCCTCCTGCAAATATGACTGCTATGTTCATAAGATTCCTTTTTTAGAGAGTTATTATAAAGAATGGGGCTTTTGGGACCGCTTATTTCATGATCTGGGTTGCCTGGTCTGACATGTAGGTGAACAGCCAGTAGCCATTCCATGCCCAGAGATAAAGGGTGAGTAACCAGCAGAAATATCTCAGGATAACCTGTTTGCCCGGTGTGAGCGACTTCATCAGATAGGCGATGGCAATAGGAATGATGAATATCCAGTGGCAAGCCATGATATACATCTCGTTCAGACCGAATCCCATCACAAAATGGATGACGATGTCTAATCCCAGCCAACTCAGTACCAGGAGGAAGAATTTGTGCCGGATGCCAACCACGATGCCGATGATGAACAGCAGCGAGATGATGGCTTCGATGACATAATTGAATGCATAGTTATACTTCACGATGGTAGGGCGGTTTACGCACATATCGTCCAGGAGATAAGAGTCGTGGAGCTGGATGGATTCTCCCATCATGTTGTGAATCAGGGCATCGGTCCTGGAAGTTGACGTATCGGTCCATTTCCAGAATCCCTCCTGCTTCATCGGTTCTCCGGTATGTGCCATAACCCAGGCGTGATGGATGGAATCCTTCCGCTGCTGTTCCGGGTCCTTGGCATGTGACTTTACCTCAATCTGCTTGTCTACATGAAACTGGGGTTCCCTTACCTCCGTATAGATAAGATAGGCAGTAGTTACCAGCAGGATGGCTGGCAGAATCATAGCCACGAGATTCTTAGGGGCGAAGACCTTCCTGCCGTTGGTAAACCAGGCTGCCAGATAGGTCTTGGCTATGTTGCTGAGGGTGACTCCTCCGGTCAGGAAACTGAGGATGCCGATGGTCCAGGCAGACAGCCTGCGTCTCTCCTTCATCGCCATGCCCGCCAGATACAGCGTCATGGTCAGCATGAGGAGCGACCAGCAGAAGTGGTCGGGTACCAGCATGGATACCATCACCATACCGAAGGAATAGAGCATGGCAGAGAAAAGAATGCAGTCTTTCTTCTTCAGTTCTATGATTTCCCGGAAGATGCGGTATACGAAGATGAAGGAATAGAAGGCGCTTGCTATGAGCAGGATAGCCATGAATATCATCGCATAGTTGGTATCGCCCGAAGATATCAGTTCCTTGTTGATGAGATAGAAGGGATAAAGGATGACAGCAAAGAGCGGATGGCGCGGAATCTCGAAATAGAGTTTGCCATTCGACATAAAGATATACGACCATGCATCAAAGCCGGATACATGGAAGGTTTTGGCGAACAACTGCCAGAAACTGACGTGGTGCGCTCTGAGGAAAAGGTTGCCGTATTTGTAGAAGAACAACCCGTTGAGCAGCACGAATACCAATAGAGCCACGAGGCCCGGTATCCTTTCTTCTTTCTTTATTTTAAAAATATTCTTCATTGTCTTATTCTTATTTTGGGTGCAAAGTTAGTGTAAAAAATTGATTGTGAGAAGAAAAATGAGGAAATATTTCGTTTTGTCTGGTTTTTGTGGCGGTTTTATTTGGTGTTGTCTTCTTTTTAAGTTATCTTTGTGGCAAAAAAGGAAATGACAGTTTCCGATGATTGTGTATCGTTAACGAATATCATATATATGAAACAACCAGCTAAGATTGATGTCGCCGTATTGATGCTCTTCTTCAATCGTCCCGACAATTTTCAGAAAGTGTTCGACGAGGTGAAGAAGGCTCGTCCTGCCAAGTTGTTCCTTTATCAGGATGGAGCAAGGGGCGAACGTGACGTGCCGGGTATCGAGGCTTGCCGGCAGATTGCATCAGATGAGAATATTGATTGGGAGTGCGAGGTTCACCGCTCTTATCAGACAAAGAACCAGGGATGCGACCCATCGGAGTATCTCTCCCAGAAATGGGCTTTCTCGATGGTGGACAAGTGCATCGTACTGGAAGATGACGATGTGCCGAGCCAGTCGTTCTTCCCTTTCTGCAAGGAGATGCTCGACCGCTATGAGCACGATGAACGCATCGCTATGATTGCCGGATTCAATGAGGATGAGATAACGCCCGATTGCGAGGACAGCTATTTCTTTACCTCTATCTTCGCTATCTGGGGATGGGCTTCCTGGCGTCGCGTGGTGGATAAATGGGAGGGTGACTATGCCTTCCTGCGCGACAGGCAGGCTATGCAGCGTCTGCAGTCGCTGGTGAAGCAGCGCGGATACCGCAAGGATTTCATTCCGATGTGCCGGGATCATGCCCATAGCGGCAAGGAGTTTTATGAGAGTATCTTCTGGGCTTCGATGCTGCTGAATTCCAGTCTGGCTATCATGCCATCCAGGAATCTCATCAATAATCTGGGTCTCTCTGCAGATTCTACCCATTTTGCGGGTAGCATGAAGACCACCCCAAAAGCTTATCGCCGTATCTTCACGATGAAGCGCCATGAATTGGAGTTCCCGCTGAAACATCCTAAATATGTGGTGGAAAACGTAGATTTCAAGGAACGATTGTACAAGACCAATGCCTGGGGACATCCGCTCATCAAGATGTCGCGCTCTCTGGAGGAACTGCTACTGAACTTGCGCTATGGCAATTTCTCAGGCATCTTCAAGGCAATGGGGCGCCGCTGGCGCAAAATGCTGGGAAGTGATAAGCATGTTTAATCGCAGACTTAAAATAAATAAGCACGCCTGCTCTCTGACTTGGATGAGAGTGGACGTGCTTATTCTTTTATTTAGCAGAAATATCCGATAATCAGGATGCCGTTATATATCAGCAGGAAGAGTCCTATGGTGAGCAACAGACTCTTCAGACAGAGGCTGTAGCGCTGATGCCTGGTTTCTTTCAGAAGGAAACCGATGGCGATAGGGAGGGCATATATCCAATGACCTGTCATGATATATACTTCGTTGAGACCGAATCCGAGTCCGATATGTAGCAGCATGTCGAGGCCGAAATACGACATGACCAGCCAGAGATACCTGCTCTTTCTGCCAGCCCAGATGCCGGCAAGGAACAGGATGATGATAAGTGCCTCTACGATATAGTTGAAGGCATATCGGTAGTTGACGAACATCGGGCGGTGGCGCAACTCATCCTGCAGCACGTAATCCTGATGCAGCTGGATAGATTCGCCCATCAGGTTCTCTACGATAGACAGGGTTCGGGAACTGGTGGCATCGGTCCAGTTCATGAATTCGCCTTTCATGATAGGGGCACCTTGCTTAGGTCCTCTTTTCTTTCTGGCTTCATTCCGTGCCAGTTGCTTTGCCTTCTGTATGCTGTCGTTCTTGGCTTTCTGCGCTATTTCTTCAGGCGTAATGATCTTCAGACCTCTTTGGATGGAATCTTTTGTTAGCGAATCCTTTATCTGTTTGAGTTGTGCCATACGCTCCTGTCGGGCTTTCTTTTCAGCAGTTTTCTTGGCTTTCATCTCCTTTCGTGCCATCTCGACAGGCCATACGAAGGTGCGGTATTCCCATCGGCAGAATCCCCATAGTAGGGCTGCTGGCAGGATGACCGCCAGAAGGAGATATTTAGGGCGGAAGAAACGCTTTCTGTTGACAAAGAGGGCTGAAAAGAAGATTTTCAGACCATTATTGAGTGATGTGCCGGCTGTCAGAACGAAATATACCACCGTTTGCCATATCTTGAGCGGGTGGTTATGTTTGATTCTGCGTCCGGAGACGTAGAGTGCCAGAATGAGCAGCAGCATGGAGATGACGAAGTGGTCGGGCACGATGCAGGTTACCATGACGTAGCCGAAGGAGAAGAACAGCAAGGTGAGAATAGAGGATGCGGCCTTGTCCAGTTCCAGTACTTCGCGAAAGATTCTCTGCAGGAAAAGGGTGGCATAGAACCCGCAGAACATCTGGATGATTACTGCGATGAAAAGGGCACAGTTGTAACCTGTGAGTTTCATCAGTCCCATATTGATGAGGTAAGGGATATACATGTAAAAGGCGAGCAACGGGTGGCGGTATACATTATATGCCGCATTCCAATCGCTTAATACCCAATAGGTTAAAGGGTCGAAACCGGATACGCAGAAGTGGCGGATGAAGTTCTTGTAATAGTCATCCGTAACGAGGGTAAAGGTATCGGCATAGCGGGCTATCACTACACCGTTCAGTATGGCTAGTGCCAGGAAGATACCCAGTGCGAGCCATCTTTCCTCTTTCTTGATTTTAAAAATATCGAATATCTTTTTCATATCTTTCTTTTATCGTGTTTTGGGAATCCCCTTATTTCTTCAGGAAGAACCTTACCAGGAGGAAGTTTACCGGGATGCAGATGCAGAGGGTGGGAATCATCGCCCACTGTTTGGCGAGTCCCAGACCTACGAAGAGGTTGAGGCAGAGGGTCTGCATCGAGTAGTTGACGATGTGGGAGAGGGTGAATCCTGCTCCGCGCTTGGCATTCGCCTTTACCTTAAATGTATAGCGGGTACTGGCGATGAAATTGAAGATGAAACTCACGATATAGGCGATGGTGTTGGCTGTGGTAGCCAGGCTGTGGTCGCCCATGTTGGGGATGAAATGGGTCAGTGCCGGCATCATAGCCAGGTAGATGACATATTGCAGTACCGTAGCCAGTCCGCCTACGATTCCGAATCTGATGACTTCGCCCAGCTTCTCTCGCTTGGCATCATCCATATTATTTATATTGTTCTTGATATTCATGTTGCAAAAGTACTTCAAAATCTCCAAATTACCAAATATATCGTGGTATTATTTATCTCAGCATCTTTCCTTTTCCGAAGAGATAAGCCAGATGGGTCTTCTCCATCATCTTGGCGATGCCGATGCTTCCGGCTATAGCGATGAAAATGGTAACGAGGGCGAAACAGATTTCGCTCCTATCCCAGCTAAAGAGGGGATGATAAAACTTGGCTGCCATCGTAAAGATGGGGTGGAAGAGATAGATAGGAAGCGTGTTGCGGCCTATATATAATAAGGTGTCTTCTGTCTTTCGGACGCAGGCATTATCCTGTAGGCGTTTGATGAGGCTGTGTATCCACATCAGGGATGAAATGCAGCACCAGCAGGAGAAGACGATGGCGAGCGTGCCCCAGTCGTACCATTCTTCTAAGCCCAGTAAGTTGATCCAGAGCAGCAGGGCAACCGGTGAAGGACGGAAAATTCTGTCAAAGCCGATATGGCATTGTCTAAGTACCGCTCCGATGAAATAATAGGTGGCGGCACTGGGCGAAAGAGCGGGTGTCTTGGACAGGAGCAGGAGTAGGGTGGCGAAGATAAAGAGGCTTGTGGTGGTGCTCATCGTCGTTTTTCCCTGTCTGAGGGTTCCCCAGGTTGCTCCCTTGAAACTGACGTAATAGAGAATGCCGCAGATAATCATGGTCTGGATGAACCAATAAGGACCGATGGAAGTAACGAATATCTTCTCACAAATCTGAGAGAGTGACAGTTCCGTGATGCCATCTCTCACCGGCATGAAATAGGAGAGGACAGAGAAACTGGTTACCATGATGACGTAAGGCAAAGCGAGACACATCAGGTATCTTCCCATCTCCTTTGGTTTTTTCTCAATATTCACGAGATAGCCCGTGATGATGAGGAAGGTAGGCATCATGAACGAGAGAATGCCTGCCTTGAGCTGGGGGTATGCGTTGCCGAAGCTCACGATATGAATCAATATCATGAGAATAATGAGGATGGCTCTTATCCAGTCGATGTCTGTATTCCTTTGTTTCATAATGAATATATTCAAAATCTTTACTTGTTGATGTTACAATTGGGGGCAAATATACATAAAATATTCTTTTCCTCAAAATCTTTTTGCCTAAAATTCCCCCAGATTCTCAAAATCTTGCCTGTGCAAGTCTTAAAGAACTGTATGGCACGGGCTGAAAGCTCAAAAGCTCTTAGCCCTGGGGGATAATAGCAATCAGCAAGGCATTCTATAGCCAAATCGAATGAAAATTGCTCGATTTGGCTATAGTATAACCTATTCTTTAGCCAAATCGAGTTAAAATTCATCGATTTGGCTATAGAATCCTTGTTTCTCTCGGATAATTATCTTATATTTGCACCATCATTAAAGTTAGATTTAAAAGGTATGGAGCAAATTATCGGACGAAAGAAAGAAATCGAGCTGTTGACAGAATATTATCATTCTGGCAAAGCTGAGTTTGTGGCTGTATATGGCAGGCGTCGTATCGGCAAGACTTATCTTGTGAGAAATCTCTTCCGTGATAAGTTTGCCTTTGATATGTCTGGGTCTATAGAGGCACCAGCTGAGGCGCAACTCTCTAATTTCGGGTTTGCGCTGAGGGAATATGGAGATTCCAAACAGCCTATTCCTACGAATTGGACAGAGGCTTTTGAGGCATTGAAACAGTTGTTAAAGGCAAAAATGAAAAGAGAACGACTCGTTGTTTTTATCGATGAACTACCATGCTTGGATACGCCGAAATCTGGTTTCCAACAGGCTTTTGAGCACTTTTGGAACGGATGGGCAGCTTACCAAAGTGAAATCATGCTTATCGTTTGTGGCAGTGCCACGTCGTGGATGATAGCCAATCTGATAGATAGTCATGGTGGGCTTCATAATAGGATAACGCACGAGATGTATCTTGCTCCTTTTACTCTTCGTGAGACGGAACTGATGCTACAAGCTTATGGATTCTCATGGACTCGCATTTCTATCCTTCAGATATATAGCATCCTTGGTGGGGTGCCTTATTATCTCAGTTTGTTGGATAAAAAGCAAGGTGTGGAAGGGAATGTCGACAGATTGTTTTTCTCATCCCACGCTGAACTGAAGCGAGAATATGGAAGACTATATTCGTCCTTGTTTAGAAATTCTGAGTCCTATATGCGTGTCATAGAGGTACTTGCCTCATGCAGACAAGGTATGACCCGAAAGGAAATCATGGAGAAATTGAAGTTGAAATCGGGTGGAACTTTGACAAAGGTTCTTAGTGAATTGATAAATTGCGATTTTGTAAGAGGGTATAATACCAGGGATAAGAAGATAAAGCAGAAAGATCAAATCTTTCAGCTCACCGACCTCTATACATTATTTTATATGACGTTTTGCCATCCTGGTACGACGGACACGGAATATTGGACTCACTTGATGGGAAAACCTCGTCAAAATACTTGGTATGGCTTGGCTTTTGAGCGAGTTTGCATGTTGCATATTCCTCAAATCAAGCATTTCTTGGGGATAGACCAAATCCATACCGAGTATTATTCTTGGCGAAGTAAGGTTTCAAAGCCAGCTGCGCAAATCGACTTACTGATAGAACGTGCCGATAATCTCGTGAATCTATGTGAAATCAAGTATTCGCAGATGCCTTACACGATCACTAAGGAGGAGGATATGCGCATTCGTAATCGTATGGCAGATTTCGTGGCAGAAACAGGGATAAAAAGTGGCATTATCCCAACGATGATTACTACTTTTGGCGTGCGCCTTACACAGTATGCAGCCTTGGCTCAAGTACAAATTACAATGGACGACCTGTTCACTTGATTTTGGGCTAATAACCACGTTTTATCTGAAGGGCTTGTAATGACCTTTATCGGCGAAGGCGAGCATCTCCTTGTCGCCTCGGCTGTCGCCAAATGCTTCTATCTCGTATTGGGAGCGGTCGAAAGATAATGAGGGGGTACCGTAGGCATTGGCGGTTGTGGTGGTCAGTGCCTCGCAGATGCGATGTACCTTTTCCTCGCCATAGCAGTTGTTGCTCTTGAACTTGCCGGTAAGTCTGCCGTCAATCACTTCTATCTGGGTGCCTAAAACCCTGACTCCATCTAGACCGCGAACTTTAAAGAACGGGCGGACCCAATTGTCGATGCTGGCACTCACGATGAAAACCTGAGCACCTGCAACCAGGGCTTCGTGTACCAGCGTAACACCTTTGGGGCGCAACAGATGCTGGTATTCTTCGGCAAAATCGTGGCAGAGCGCATCAAACTTCTCGATACGCATGCCGGCAAAGAGATGGGCAAAGATGAGTTGCTTCGCCTTCCAGTTGGGAAAGAGATGCAACTTCATCAGTACCAGGAGCGGACTGTACATCAGGAAAACCATCAGAAAACGACCGGTACCCTTGGCATATCTGATGAATTCCAGCAGGGTATCGCTTGTTGTCAGCGTTCCGTCGAAATCGAAACAATATAATTTTTTCTTCATTTTCTTATACGATATAAATAAGGATCAGGAAGGAGAGCAACCAGGCGAGCACGATAAACTGGGTGATGCGGTCGCGCAGGATAATCTTCGTAGGGTCACCACTCTTCTGGTCTACCACAGCTATCTGGATGTATCTCAGCAAACCTACCAGCACAAAGACACTCGTAAGATAGAGATTCTCGGTATGGAAATTCTCGATGACCTCCGGACTCACCGTATACATGATGTAACATACCAGGGTTACGGAAGCCGTAATCGTGATAGCCTGGTTGATGAAGGTGAGGTTGTAGCGGCTGGTATTCTTGCGGGGAGCCTCGCCCGTCTTCTCCATGCGCAGCACATCATCGCGGCGCTTGGCAAAGCTCATGAAGAGGGTGATGAGGAAGGTCATCAGCACAATCCACTTACTGAGTACGATGCCCGTTGCTACACCACCTGCCAGCAGACGGAGTACGAAACCGAAAGCCACGATACACACATCGATGATGGCATATTGCTTGAATTTGGCGCAGTAGCCGAGATTCAGAAGCCAATAGAAAATGATGATTCCCATCGTCTCCCATGAGCCGAGCAGGCTGCATACACCCATAGAGAGGGCAAACATCAGGAACATCAGTCCGTATGCCTGTTTGATGCTGACCGCTCCCGATGCTATCGGACGATGGCACTTGACAGGGTGGCGGCGGTCGGCCTCCACATCATAGATATCGTTGAAACAATAGATGCTCGATGCGGCAAAACTGTAGGCGAAGAAAGTAATCAGACCCGCCAGCAGAGCATCTGTATGCAACAGGGCGCCGCCAAAGAACAGCGGTAAGAAGATAAAGCCATTCTTGATCCATTGCTTCGGGCGAACCAGTCGCAGCAGCGCAGCAAACCCTTTACTGTCTTCCAATTTATTCTCGTTCATAAAACTCCTATTTTTCTTAATAAATAAACTCCTTTTTACTTGATAAACTTAGCTAACTCTTTAGAAATCCATCCGGCTATCTTGCTCAGAATCCATGCTGCAGGCAGGGTGATGCCTATGCAGATGAAGAAGGTAGGCCAATAGCCTAAATGATATGGTTCAATGTATTTCAGCACGAAGTGGATATGGAGCAGATAACACTCCAGACTCAGCGCTCCCACAAACATGAACCCCTTGTTAAACCAGCTCGGGGTGCGGCGGAAGATGCGGTTCAGCAGCAGGATGCTGGTGATGGTAAGCGGGATATAGAGCATGCGTTCGAGGAAGAGCGGAAACATGCCGTGCTTCTCCTGTTCCAGGAAGATGCTCGCCAGCAGCGTCATCAGGAACATGAGCCATATCATCCATATCGAAGCGCCGTCGAGCGTCTGCTTCTGTCTAACCATCTCACCCATGTTGATGCCGATGAAGAAGATAGGCACGCGGCTCCAGAAAATCTCCAGATGTCCTACTGCCTGATGTATCGGGGTGACATATTGTACCAGAATGCACCACATGATCATCACCACCGGCAGCCAGCGGTAGATAGGATGGCGCTTGATGAGTTCCATGTAGGCAGGGGCAAAGAGATAGAGCATCATCGTAGCCGGGATGTACCAGAAGTTGAGCTCATCATGCAGCCAGAAGCCCCAGTTGATGGTTATCTCGCCAAAGAGATAGATCCAGTTCCAGGTGCTTCCGCCCTGGAAAGAAGGGATATAGAAGAGGCAGGCTATGATGAGCCAGGTAGGGTAGATGCGCAGATAACGGCGGATGAAGAAATGTCTTGCCGAAGGAGTCTTCATCCACGAGAACCAGAGACCTATTCCGCTGAGAAAGAGGAACATGTCTACACCGACATTGCCCATTCTGCGAAGCCCGTAAAAGGCATCTTCTCTAGGCAATGCCACATGAAAGAGGATGATGAACAGCATGGCTGCTCCCATCAACTCGCCGCGAAACCGGCTGATATTCGCCAGTTCTATATCTTTAATCTTCCAATTCATGCTGGTATTTCTTTTTTGTTTATTATGGGGGACAGGCGATGGAATCGCCTGGAACGGGGGCGCTTCCTTCTTCCTATTGAAGAGGGTTAGGGCTTCGGGTTTGGAATCTTCTTCATCAGTTGGGTGAAGAGCCAAGCCAGGCAGATGCTCGATATGATGTAGAGGAGCAGGCCGGCATAGATGTCGCCCTGACGGCTGATAGGGATGAATATCTTGCGGGTGATAGGGTGGCATACGAAGAGAGCGGCTGATATGCTGCCCATCCACTCTAATACCTTATAAATGCCTGATAGCCAGCTGATGTTCTGGAGTAGGTCGGCTACCAATACGCTCAGCAGACAGAAGAAGAAAGGCACGAAGGTCCAGCCAACCATGCTGCCGCTCAGACTGTAGATAAGCGAGATGCAGAAGATGCAGCCAAAGAAGTTGGTGATAGGCGAATGGAAGGTCATCAGAATCTTCTCGCCATAGCGGGCATAGAGGATGCCCAGTCCGAATGGCAACATGCCGCCCATGAAGTTGTAGCGGTAGCGGTTCATCACTTCACTCTCCGGATTGTCAAAGCCCAGGATGAGCTGGATGACGATGCAGATGGCCATCAATCCTACGGTCCATCCCCAATGGCGGCGATAGAGCAGCAGACGATAGACGATGTAAAGTTGCAGCATCAGACCGAAGAACCAGTACGGACCCGGCCAGATGATGTTATCCGGATTTGGCAATACATTATTGAACATGCCCAGCATCGCAACGATGTCGAGCGCTGCATAGTGGTGAGAGCCAGGCGTGATAAGGTCGAGCATCGTGAATGCCACAAAACCTACTATCATCATCTTGAAGAGTTTCAGATAGTGATAGCGGATAAAGTGGAGCGGTTCGCGCCAGTTGATGCTTCCTGTAAGTTTCTTGCCCGAGATGTTGTACATTCTGGTCTGCTGTTCGGTAGAGAGATGAGGTTTAGCCTCGTATTTCATCACCAGTCCGTAAGCACTCAGAAAGAGGAATACGGGCACACCGTAATGGCCGAAGAACGAGAGCAGGTGTACAGGCAGGTTGAGGTCCATGCTGACCATTACCTGGTTCAGCCAGTCAACATTGTGCTGGAAGTATTGATACTCGTTCTCCTTGACAATAGGTCCCAGCCAATGGCAGTAGTTATGTAAGAAGATGCCGATGATGGCGAGTCCTCTCAGGGCATTGCATGCCGGGCGTGATAGAATAGCACTATTCATAATCAGTTTCTCCTTTCTTTCTTTTTTACCTTTTTACTTTCTTCCTTTTTTATCTTTTCCAGATGCGCATCACGAAGTTTGTCGTAATCGGCAGAGTTTTTGAGGATACGTGGTCGCATCTCGTCGTATTTCGGGCTCAGGATGTTATATTCCTCCTTATAGGTAGGTGTCTCAATGCCAGCCAGATACAGCAGGAGATGAGGCAGGGCATCGGTCATGAAGCGCTTGTCCTTAGCCTTGCGTATCTGACGGTAAATATCGCGGTGGTTCCTGATATATTTTGGCGAACAGTAAATCCAGAACGGAATTTCAAACTCATAGTGAGCCAGCGGCCAGTCGATTTCTGCAGAGTGGTTACGGCAGATGAAGCCTCGGTTCTCTTCGTAGCATTCCTCGCCATGGTCGGGCACGTAGATGACGATGGCATCCTGCTTCTGGAATCGCTTTACAATCTGGGCTACGATAGAGTCGTTGTAGAGGGTAGCGTTATCGTAATGACTCAGCATCTTGCGCTGGGCATTGGTCAGTTCAGGGCGCTTGTCTTCATAACTGCTTGCCCAGAAGCGGGCTTGCTTTGTGCGGTAGCGCTGCTTATAGTTTACATGCTGGCCCATCAGGTGGAAGATGGTGAGGTTGTGCTCCTTCTGGAAGTTCTTCAGACTGTCATCATAATCCTTCAGCAGTCCGTCGTCCAGGTCGTGAAGCTGGGTGTTGCGATGGTCAAACTGAAGTTTGCTCAGTTCCGGGTTGTTCAGGAAGAAACCGCCGCTGAAGTCGTAAACCGCCTCCTTTGCCTGTGGCAGGAATTCGTTGGTGATGAAGGTTACGTTGTAGCCTGCCTTTCGGAACACTTCAGGGAAGAGCGGATAGTCGCACCATTCGCCTTTCTCGCCTACCACATGGGTAGAGAGCATGTTCTTGAAAACGAAACTGGTCAGGTTCCAGCAGGTTACCACATCGGTAAACTTGGTGAGCTTGCGCGATTTCTCCAAGGCTACCTGCTGTGGAGTGGTATCCATAAAATAGCCGTACTGCTGGGAATGATGGCGGCCGAAGCTTTCGCCGATAATCAGCACGATGTTTGGCGAGCGGTAGCTGCAGCTGTCAACCTTCACATCGTGGGCAGCATGAATGAGTTGGGTAATCTGATGTGCTGCCAGCTGATTGGCATAGATACTGAATTGGAGTCGGTAGATTGGCAGATAGAGTACAGCATGATCTTTTTCTGTCAGGATATGCTCTACTTCGCCTATCGTTCTACCGTTCATGAGTTTATGGTAAGCCATCTTGTTGTGCCAGGAGGTGCAGCATCCTATGATGAAGATGATGAGGCATAGGATTCCGAAGCTGGCAGGCATGGCTGCAGTCATGCGGGGAATAGCCATCAGCCGTTTCTTGACAGAAGCCAACTCCAGAACGGTAATGATGAAAACGTATAGCCTGATGAGTTGCTTGCGGAAGATGGCGATGAGAATCTGGATGAGAGCCAGAAGCAGAATCCAGCCCACACTACTGAAGAGAACCTCGGCAGAGATGAGGGCTGAGAGGAAACTGCTAGCCTCCGAACTGTTGGTCTCGCCCACCAGCATCAGCATAGAAGGGTTGAGCGTAGAGCCGAAATTCACGTAGCAATAGGTGTCGGCGGCAGCTGTACTATATAATATAAGGTATAGTACGGCACGCAGACCCCAGCGCACCTTCTTGGGGAAGATGGCGACAACGGCACACACCACATAGAGGTCGACAAAGAGTTCCAGGAACAGGTTGTCGTATAAAGTCCCCTTGGCAGGTGTAGTCACGATAGAACTGATCATGCCCAGCAGGTACATGAACACAAAGAAGTTGGCATTTCTGCGAATCGGCGCAGAAGCCACGTTCAGACACTTCTTAATGATTTCTTTCCAACTCATTTTTTGCTGTTTGTTGTTTAAATATGATTTTAAGCGTTTTCGGAGAGAGGGATGCTTAGATCTGCCTGTAGTTTCTGACAGCCAGTTGCTCGATGCATTCCGGCACCATTCCCCTGATGCTTTCCTCCTCTTTGATACGCTTTCTGATTTCCGTGCTGCTGATGTTGAGCAGTGGAGTTTCTACGATGGTAACGCCTTCAGGCACATTGCCTATGCTGGCTCCCTGGCGCGGATAAACCACGATGGGATAGTGGGCTAGGATGTCGTCGTGGTGGTACCACTTGTCGAAAGCAGCCCAGTTGTCGCCACCAATCAGCAGGGTGAACTCGTTTTCCGGGTAATCCTTGCTGATGGCTTTCAGCGTGTGCCAGGTATAAGATGGCTTAGGCAGGCGGAACTCGTAGTCGCATGCCTTCAGTTGTGGCTCGTGCTCCAGCGCTTTTTCTACCATTTCCAGGCGCAGCTGGTCGTCGAGCAAGTCGGTAGCGGTCTTCTTGAATGGGTTCATGGGCGAAACCATGAACCACACCTCGTCCAGGCAGGCCTTCTCGCAAAGGCTTTTCGCCAATGCGATATGGCCCGTATGGATGGGGTTGAAGCTACCGCCAAAGATTCCTACCTTCTTCATTTTTTACTCTGCGTCTAGGAAGACCTTGACGAGCTGATAAACCTCCTGCTGAGCCTTCTCCAGGTCATCGTTTACGACCACGTGGTCAAACTGAGGGGCGAAGGTCAGCTCATAGCTTGCCTTGGCAAGGCGCTGCTCAATCACCTCAGGCGCATCAGTATTTCTGCCTACCAGACGGCGGCGTAATTCCTCTACCGAAGGTGGCTGGACAAAGATGCTCAAGGCACGTTCTCCATAGAATTTTTTGATGTTGACACCGCCCTTTACATCCACGTCGAAAATCACCGACTCGCCCTTGGCAAGCTGGTTTTCTACCTGTGACTTCAGGGTGCCGTAGAATCTGTCCTGGTAAACCTCCTCGTACTCCAGAAACTCGTCAGCCTCAATCTTAGCCTTGAATTCCTCTGGAGAGAGGAAGAAATACTCAACACCATTCTGTTCTGTACCGCGCGGAGCACGAGAGGTGCAGCTGATAGAGAAAGCCAGCTTCAATTCCGGGTGCTCTTTCATCAGCCAGTTTACTATTGTGCTCTTACCGCTGCCCGATGGGGCGCTGAAAATTAACAATCCGTTCTTCATTTTTTATTCTTCTTTTCTTTATTTGCTGTTTGATAGGGGGGCTTTTTGGACAGGCGATGGAATCGCCTGGAACGGGGACGAGGCTTTCAAAAACGCCACTTGAGGGGCTTTTGAGGCGGCTCTTGGGGAGAGAGGAGGTGCCTGTCTCTTGTTTAGAGGGCATTCAGTACCTGCTCCTTGATCTGCTCCAGTTCGTCCTTCATCTTCACCACGATGTTCTGCATTTCAGCCTGGTTGCTCTTGGAGCCGGTGGTGTTGATTTCGCGTCCCATTTCCTGTGCGATGAAACCGAGTTTCTTTCCTACACCATGACCTTCCTCATTCATGGTCTCGCGGAAATACTTCAGGTGGTTGGCAAGGCGCTGCTTCTCCTCGCTGATGTCGAGCTTCTCGATGTAGTAGATGAGTTCCTGCTCCAGGCGGTTCTTGTCGTAATCCACATTCGGAATCTGCTGCAGGCCGTTAACGATGTTCTGTCTGATCTTCTCCACGCGAGCCTTCTCGTATGGTTCGATGCTAGCCAGGAGAGTCTGGATGTTATCCACCTTCTCAGTAAATTTCTTCTGAAGAGCGGCTCCTTCCTGCTTGCGGAAGGCTACGAGATGGTTCACAGCCTCGCAAATTGCATTTTTTGCCACTTCCCACTCCTCATCGCTCAATTCTTCCACATCCGTCTTCGTTGTTACATCAGGAAGACGCAACAGAGTGCTGTACCAGTCGGTTGGCTCAGGAATGCCTGTTTCAGCCGAAATCTTCTTGATTTGCTGGTAATAATTCTGTACAAGCGCCGCGTTGATAGGAGTGGCATCTGTAGTAGCATCCTTATCAATCCAGATGGCGAAGTCAACCTTGCCTCTTTCTAGATTTTTAGAGATATACTGACGGATTTCCATCTCCCTCTCTCTATAGAGCGGAGCAATACGAGTAGAGAGGTCAAGCGTCTTGCTATTTAATGACTTTATCTCTACATTAATCTTCTTTGTTTTAAAGGCCGCGGTAGCTTTTCCGAAGCCTGTCATTGACTGTATCATATAATCTTTCGCGTTAAATTTCTGCAAAAGTACAAAAAAAAGCGAGAAAATGAGTATATTTGCACCTTATTTAAGAATATATTTTTTAATTATGTCGTGTATTTTGAATATTGAGACGAGTACGGACGTGTGCTCAGTGGCAATTAGTGATAGTGGACAGGTGATTTTCAACCAGGAAGATCACACAGGTCCGAACCATGCTGTTAAGTTGGGTGTGTTTGTGGATGAGGCTCTTGATTTCCTCGATTCTCATGGTCTTCCGCTGGAGGCTGTGGCGGTAAGTTGTGGTCCGGGTTCCTATACCGGATTGCGTATCGGTGTGAGTATGGCGAAGGGCATCTGTTATGGTCGCGGTGTGAAACTCATCGCTGTTCCAACACTCGAACTGATGGCAGTGCCTGTATTGCTTGGCGAACATCCTGAGGAGGAAGACGCCCTCATCGTACCTATGCTCGACGCCCGTCGCATGGAGGTATATGCCGAAGTGCTCGACCGCGCCCTGAAGGTGGTTCGCCCTATTCAGGCTGATATTGTGGATGCTGATACCTATAAGGAATATCTGGACCAGCATCATGTGTACTTCTTCGGAAATGGTGCTGCCAAGTGTATGGAGACCATCAACCATCCGAATGCTCACCTCGTAGAGGGCATTGAGCCTTTGGCTAAGAATATGGCTCCGCTGGCAGAGAAGCGTTTTGTAGAGGGCAAGTTCGAAGATGTGGCATATTTCGTGCCTTTCTATCTCAAGGATTTCGTGGCTAAGATGCCAAAGAAACTGCTCTAGAATTATAGATTATATAAAATATTGTAAGAATGAATATAGAAGGATTAGACTATAATACCCAGAGAGCTAAGCTCATTCTGCCTGAGTATGGCCGTGAGATTCAGCAGATGGTAGACCATTGTCTGACGCTTACCGACCGTGAAGAGCGCCAGCGCTGTGCAGAGACCATTATTGCAGTCATGGACCGTATGTTCCCTGAGAACAGAGGGGTAGAGGATCATGAGCAGAAACTTTGGGACCAGCTTGCCATCATGAGCAATTTCCAGCTCGACATCGATTTCCCTTATGATGTATCGGATGCTGTGAAGATAGCAACCAAGCCGGAGCCTTTGCCATATCCTATGCAGCACATCCCGGTGCGCCATTATGGAGCTATGCTCTTCGAGATTTTCGAAAAGCTGAAGACGATGGAACCAAGTGAGGAACGCGATAAACTCGTGGAGCTTACTGCCAACCAGATGCATCGCGACCTGGTAACCTGGAGTCATGGTTCCAGCGATGTAGCCAAGGTAGCTTCCGATCTGGCACGTTTTACCGATGGCAACATCCAGCTCGATCTCGATACCTTCGTTTTCGAGAAGATTGAGGCACAGCCTAAGAATGTAAATAATAATAAGAAGAAAAAGTAATCCACATTATTATATATAGTAGACAAGCTTATGGAGTCTTTCATCATAGAGGGCGGTCATCCGCTCAAAGGTACTATCACACCTCAGGGCGCCAAGAACGAGGCGCTGCAGGTTATCTGTACCACAATCCTTACCGACGAGCCTGTGCGCATCACCAACGTGCCGGACATCCTGGATGTGAACAACCTGATTAAGTTGCTCCAGGAGATAGGTGTCAAGGTAACCAAGCACAGTCGTCACGACTATACATTCCAAAGTGATGAGTTGAAACTCGATTATCTCGACAGTCTGGAGTTTGTGAAGAAATGTTCTTCTCTTCGTGGTAGTGTGCTCATGATAGGTCCGCTGCTCGGTAGATGTGGCAAGGCTACCATAGCTCAGCCGGGTGGCGATAAGATAGGTCGTCGCCGTCTGGATACCCACTTCCTGGGCTTCAAGTATCTGGGTGCCAACTTCGTTCACGATGATGAGCGTAATGTTTACCAGATACAGGCAAAGAAGCTGAAGGGCTGCTATATGTTGCTCGATGAGGCTTCGGTTACCGGTACTGCCAATATCATCATGGCATCAGTATTGGCAAAGGGCACTACCACCATTTATAATGCAGCTTGCGAACCATATATCCAGCAGCTCTGCCATCTGCTCAATGCGATGGGCGCTCAGATCAGCGGCATCGCCAGCAACCTGCTCACCATCGTGGGTGTTGATAAACTGCATGGTGCCGAGCATCGCATCTTGCCGGATATGATTGAGGTAGGTTCGTTCATCGGCATGGCGGCAATGTGTGGCGAAGGTGTGCGCATCAAGAATGTGTCTGTCAAGGATTTGGGTATTATTCCTGATGCATTCCGCCGCCTGGGAGTGAAGATAAAGATAGAGGATGATGACCTTGTGATTCCAGAACAGAAGCATTATGTCATCGATTCGTTTATTGACGGCACCATCATGACGCTTGCCGATGCCCCTTGGCCAGGACTCACTCCAGACCTTCTCTCCGTGCTCCTCGTAGTGGCTACCCAGGCTCGTGGCAGCGTCCTCTTCCATCAGAAGATGTTCGAGAGCCGCCTCTTCTTCGTGGATAAACTGATTGATATGGGTGCACAGATTATTCTCTGTGATCCTCACCGTGCAGTGGTGGTAGGTCATGACCATAAGATAAAACTGCGTGCTGGCAGAATGACCAGTCCTGATATCCGTGCCGGTATTGCCCTGCTGATTGCTGCCATGAGTGCCAATGGTACCAGCCGCATTGCCAATATCGCCCAGATAGACCGTGGTTACGAGGATATCGAGCATCGCCTTAATGCGCTGGGTGCCAAGATAACCCGTGTCTGCGACTAAGTAAGTGAAGAGTGAAGAATTCAACGGCTTTACTAATTATAAAGTTCAAAGCTCAAAATTCAAAGTAATATGATTAGACGTGACGAAGTATATAAGATAGGCAAGTTGGGAAAACCTCATGGCGTGAAGGGCGAGATAACTTTCGCCATTACAGATGATGTTTTCGACCGTGTAGATGCCGAGTACCTGGTACTCGACATCGATGGCATCCTCGTGCCTTTCTATTTAGAGGAATATCGTTTTAAGAACGATGAGAATGTGCTCGTGAAGTTTGAGGATATCGATACCCAGGAGCAGGCACGCAACTATACCGGTTGCGAGGTTTTCTTCCCACGTCATCTCTCTGACAGTGATGAAGAGAATATGAGCTGGGCAGAAATCATCGGTTTCCACCTGGTAGATGCCGTAAGCGGCAAGGTGGTAGGAACCATTGATCATGTAGACGATTCCACCCTCAATCTTCTTTTCGAGGTAACAACCGATGCAGGTGATGAAATCCTCATCCCTGCCAGCAACGATCTCATTGAAGAGGTGAGTGCTAAAAAGAAAGAAATCAGAATGGCAATTCCAGAGGGATTGCTCGACTTATAAAGTGAAGAGTGAAGAACGAAGAGTGAAGAATTCATTTGCTTTACTAATCATAAAGTTCTAAGTTCAAAGTTAATAATTTCAAAGTAAATGAAGAAACAACAGATATGTATTCTCGGTTCTACGGGAAGTATCGGTACACAGGCGCTTGATGTCATCGAGCAGCATAGTGACCTTTACGAGGTGTATTGCCTCACCGCCAACAACCGAGTGCAGGAACTTGCCGAGCAGGCTCGCAAGTTCCATCCGGCTGCTGTGGTCATAGCCAATGAGGCTCGCTACGAGGAGCTGAAGGATATGCTCAGTGATGAGCCTGATATCAAGGTTTATGCCGGTGCTCAGGCGCTTTGCGATATCGTACAGGCTGAGCCTATCGATATGGTGCTGGCTTCCATGGTAGGCTTCTCGGGCCTGGAACCAACCATCCATGCCATCAAGGCGCGTAAGAAGATATGTCTTGCCAACAAGGAAACGCTGGTGGTTGCGGGTGAACTGATTTGCAATCTTGCACAGGAATATCATGTGCCTATCCTCCCTGTTGACAGCGAGCATAGTGCCATCTTCCAGAGTCTGGTGGGTGAGGGCGACAATGAGGTAGAGAAGATTCTCCTGACCTGTTCGGGTGGTCCTTTCCGTAATTATACCCACGAGCAGTTGGAGAAGGTGACTGCTGCCGATGCCCTCAAGCATCCTACCTGGGATATGGGCGCCAAGATAACCATCGATTCGGCTTCGCTCATGAACAAGGGCTTCGAGGTGACTGAAGCTAAATGGCTCTTTGGGGTTCCGGCTGACAAGATAGAGGTGCTTATCCATCCGCAGAGCGTTGTGCATAGTGCCGTTCAGTTTGTTGATGGTGCTGTCAAGGCTCAGTTGGGTGTGCCAGATATGCGTCTGCCTATCCAGTATGCCTTCTCTTTCCCTCAGCGTCTGCATCTGAATGGCGATTGTCTCGACCTCTTCAAGACGCAGGATTTGCAGTTCTTCAAGCCTGACTATCAGAAGTTTAAGTGCCTGCAACTGGCTTTCGATGCCATCAGAAAGGGTGGTAATATGTCGTGTATCGTGAATGCAGCCAACGAGGTCGTGAATGCCGGCTTCCGCAAAGGTGAATGTGGCTTCCTTCAGATGGCTGATATCATCGAAGAGACGATGGCGAAGGCTACTTTCGACAGTAATCCCGACCTCGATGTCTATCTGCAGACCGATGCTGAGGCTCGCCGCATAGCTACAGAGCTGATGCTCAAGTAATAGTTTATAGTTAATAGTTTATAGTTAATAGTTTATAGTTAATAGTTAATAGTTAATAGTTAAAATGAACGTAGGATATAGGGCTAATCATAAAGTTCAAAGTTCCAAGTTCAAAGTTCCAAGTAAATAAGTTCAAAGTAAATAAATGGAAGTATTTTTGATCAAAGCGTTGCAGCTGATGCTGTCGCTTTCTATCTTAGTGTTGCTCCATGAGGGCGGACACTTCTTCTTCTCCAAACTCTTTGGTGTAAGAGTGGAGAAGTTCTATCTGTTCTTCGACCCTTGGTTCCATCTCTTCGAGTTCAAGCCAAAGAATTCGGATACTACCTATGGTTTGGGATGGTTGCCGCTCGGAGGATATTGTAAGATTTCGGGTATGATAGATGAAAGTTTCGATACCGAACAGATGAAACAGCCGGAACAGCCATACGAGTTTCGCAGCAAACCGGCATGGCAGCGCCTGCTCATCATGATAGGTGGCGTGCTGGTTAACTTCGTGCTGGCTCTCTTTATCTATTCCATGATTCTGTTCCATTGGGGCGATAATTATGTGGCTACCCGCGATATGAGTTATGGTATGAAGTTCAATACCGAGGCAAAGGCATTGGGTTTCCAGGACAAGGATATTCTGGTAAGCACCGATCTGGGTGAGTTCAAGACCTTTGATGGCGATCTGTATCGTAATCTCTCTGAGGCTAAGCAGGTCAATATCATCCGTCAGGGCAAACCGATGACGCTTAATCTGCCTGGTGATCTCAACATGCTCGATATGATTAAGAGCAGTCCTCGCTTCGTAGATGTGTATGTACCGCTGCAGATTGATAGTGTGATGAAGGATTCACCTGCCAGCAAACTCGGTTTGACAAAGGGTGATAAGATTCTTGCTATTAATAATAAAAAGGTAGTCTCTTTCAACGAATTTCAGATTGAATTGGGCAGAGTAGAGGATGTGCTTGCTTCGGCTGAAACGCCGCAGGATAGTGCCAGAGCACTTACAGCTCAGGTTACTTATCTCAAGGCTTCTGGCGATACCGTCAAGTCGAGTGTTCTCCTGAAGTCTACCGAAGAGGGTGTGAAGTTTGGTTTCTACAATCATCCTGTCATGCTCGATTATAAGATTACTCATGTCAACTATGGCTTCTTCGAGAGTTTCCCTGCCGGCATCAAATACGGCTGGAATGTCTTGGCCGGTTATGTGGGCGATATGAAGTATGTCTTCTCTAAGGAAGGCGCCAAGAGCCTAGGTGGCTTCGGTGCGCTGGGCAGTCTCTTCCCATCTGTATGGGATTGGCATGCATTCTGGCTTATGACAGCGTTCCTGAGTATCATTCTTGCCTTCATGAACATTCTTCCTATCCCTGCTCTTGATGGTGGACATGTGTTCTTCCTTCTCTATGAGATTATCACAGGTCGCAAACCGGGCGATAAGTTCATGGAGCGTGCTGAGTATATTGGTTTCGGCATACTGATTCTTCTGCTTGTCGTTGCCAATCTGAACGATGTATTGCGACTCTTCGGCATCTTGTAATGCCGGGGAATCGCGAAAATAAAGGTCTAAAAAAGAGGGTGTGTCATAAATTAATGACACACCCTCTTTTTTTTGAGTTTATTCTTTTATACGTATTATACGTATCTGATAATCTGTCCTACACTAACCTTCTTGTCTTTGCGGTAGCCGTTGAGTCTGCAGATTTGCTCGACAGTTACGCCACGCTTTTCGGCGATAGAATTAAGCGTTTCGCCTGGCTTCACCTTGTGGTAGAGCTTCTCGTGGCCAGCAGGCAGTTCGTTGTATCTTCCCACTTCGCCGCCGTTAACCTGCTCTCTGGTGTAACCACCGTTGCCAACCTTGCCGCGGGCAGCATTGGCATCAGCTGATTCGCTTTCGTAGGTATCACGGTTAAAGCTGTAGAAGTCGCCTGTAACGTCCTGGTTGCGGAAGTCGAAGAAGAGTGCCGGGTTCAGAGCCACACCACAGAGACGGGTCTCAAAGTGGAGATGCGAACCGGTACTTCTACCCGTGTTACCACCCAAGCCAATCACATCGCCGGCTCTTACCTCTTCGCCCTCAGTAACGAGCTGCTTAGAGAGGTGACCATAGATGGTCTCCAAACCATTATAGTGACGAATCACGATGTACTTACCGTAACCACCACCTTCATATCTTACGATGCGAACTTTGCCTGAAAAGGCTGAGCGGATTGAGTCGCCAATATAAACCTTGATGTCCATACCTTTATGTTGGCGGCCAAAGCTAGCACGGTAACCGAAGTTACTTGTGACAACGCGACTAGGAGTTGGCATGCAGAAATGACGGAGATCGATGCGGAAGTGCTCAGGTAAGGTTGTAGCCCTGTGAGCGTACTTGTTAGAGAAATCCTCATACAGCTCGGCTGCAGGGTTTTCTCTATCTTCAATCATTCGATAATGCGACACAGCGAGTGTGTCGAGCGATTTCATTCTGTGGTCTACAGGTGCCTGTCTTGCCAACAGGTCTTGTCCGCAAACGGGAGAAGCTGTTAGCGCCAACAAAGCAACGACCGAAATTTTCTTTATACTCTTTTTAAAACTCATACTACTTTTTCTATTTTCTTTTTTAGGTTCGTGTCAACAGCGCAGAATCATACAAGAAATTCTGCAAAAACCACTAAGGCAAATGCCTTCATGTAGCGGTTTTGTTATATAGACGTTGCAAATATAACAAAAAAACTTCAAAAAACCAAAGTTGTTAAAGCCAAAAGGGCGATATTTAACGCCCTAGCCTTATTTTTAACTTACATTAGGAAAATAAGATGCAAGGAGTTGACTTTTAGTACGTTTCATGCTTTTGTAGCATTCTCAACAGAGCCACGGCAGGAGAATGCCCCATGAAAATATACTTTTTTACTTCCGGACTGGTGAATCGGAGGCATTCCTGATAAGCGCGGTAGAGGTCGTTGAGATTGATGGTAAATTCCTTACCCGATGACTCTCTGATACCGATAATCATCTTTGCCGTGACATGCAGTTTGACGTATCTGATGCCTGTTGCGCTTTCTATTTCTGTAATGTTTTCGAGAATGGCTCTCATTTCTTCCAGGGTTATTTCTGGTCGCGGCTCTCTGATAGCCGGCTTTCTTCTTCTATCCATTGCTTTTTACTTTGAACTTTGAGCTTTGAGCATTGAACTTTATGATTACTTCTAACTGTAAACTTTTAACTATTAACTTTAACTGATGGCTGCCCAGTTGATATGGGTTTTCTTCAAATCCCTGAGGCGGTTCCAGAGCAGGGCGTTGTGAGGAGCATTGCATTCGGGATCGTTGTCGATGATTTCCTGTGCTTCTGTGCGCGCCAGTTGTACCAGCTGACCGTCTCTGGCAATATTCGCTATCTTCAGGTCGAAAGCCATGCCGCTCTGCTGCGTTCCCTCCAGGTCGCCGGGACCACGGAGTTTCAAGTCGGCCTCGGCGATACGGAAACCGTCGTTCGTATCGCACATGATATCAATACGTTTGCGGGTTTCTTCAGAAAGCTTATAGTTGGTTACCAGAATGCAGTAGCTCTGGTCGCAGCCTCTTCCTACACGGCCTCGCAGCTGGTGCAACTGGGAGAGACCGAAGCGCTGTGCATCTAGGATAACCATCACAGAAGCATTGGGCACATTTACACCAACTTCTATTACGGTAGTGGCAACGAGAATCTGTGTTTCGCCCTTCACAAACAGCTCCATTTCTACCTCCTTCTCGGCAGATTTCATTTTTCCGTGTATCTTGCTCAGTCTGAACTCCGGGAATGCCTGTTTCAGCGTTTCGTAACCTTCTTCCAGGTTCTTCAGGTCGCTCTTCTCGCTTTCCTTGATCAACGGAAAGACGATATATACCTGTCTGCCGAGATTAATCTGGCGGCGGATGCTCTGATAGAGACTGGTGAGTTGGGTATCAAACTTATGCAGCGTCTGTATCGGTTTTCTGCCTGGTGGCAGTTCATCAATCACGCTCACGTCCAGGTCACCATAAATGGTCATGGCGAGGGTGCGGGGGATAGGAGTGGCGGTCATCACGAGGATATGAGGCGGATTCTCGCTCTTGTTCCACAGCTTGGCTCTCTGCGCCACACCGAAGCGATGTTGCTCATCGATGACGGCTACGCCTAATCTTCTGAAAACTACCGGGTCTTCGAGGATGGCATGGGTGCCCACCAGAATCTGGATGTCGCCCGTAGCCAGATCGGCAAGAATCTTTTCTCTCTTCTTCCCCTTTACGATGCCTGTGAGCAGTTCTACCCGGATATTCATTCCCTGCAGGAAGTCGCAGATAGTTTGCAGATGCTGCTCGGCAAGAATTTCGGTAGGTGCCATCATACATGCCTGATAACCGTTATCCAGCGCAATGAGCATGGTCATGAGTGCCACGAGCGTCTTGCCTGAACCTACATCACCCTGCAGAAGACGGTTCATCTGTCTGCCGCTGCACATATCGGCTCTGATTTCATGCATCACCCGTTTCTGGGCCCCTGTCAGTTCGAAGTGCAGATGATGGGCATAGAACCCGTTGAAGATATCGGCGATGCGGTTGAAGACATATCCCCTGAACTTGCGTCGCTGGTCGGTGGCATACCTTAATATATTAAGCTGCACATAGAAGAGTTCCTCAAATTTAAGGCGTACCTGTGCTTTCTGCATCTCCTGATGGGAATGCGGATAATGAATCATGCGGATGGCTGCATCGCGCGAAACCAGATGCAGACGGTCTACGATATGGTTTGGCAGCGTTTCGGGAAGTGGAGGAAGGATGGTGACCAGCTGCTTGGTCATCTTCTCTATGGAACGTGAGGTGTAGCCGCGTTTTCTCAGGTTCTCGGTAAGCGAGTAGTAGGGCTGCATGCCCATCTCTGAAATCTGGAGATTGGTGGCATCGTCCATATCGGGATGGGTAAACTGGAATCTGCCGTTGAAGACGGTTGGCTTTCCGAAAACGAGATATTCGGTTCCCACACGGTAAGTCTTCATGATGTATTGGGCACCGCGATACCAGATGAGGTCAGCCACACCGTAGCCGTCTGAGAAATGGGCTACCAGCAGCTTGTTGCGCTTGCCGGTATCTATCTCATCGTAGCTGAGTATCTTGCCTTTGAGCTGTACAAAGGGCATGTCGGCATTGAGTTCACTGATGTGGAAAACCTTGGAGCGGTCTACATATTTATATGGATAGTATTCCAGCAGGTCACTATAAGAGTTGATGCCGAGCTCCTTGCTCAGTATCTCTTTCTTCTTGGGTCCTACCCCTGGCAGGAACATGATGTCTTGGTCTAAAATACTATTCATAATGATGCAAAAGTACAACATTATGGCAAAACAGCCAAAATGTTTAACTTATTTTTTAATAGTGACGTTACAAAACGGAGCGTCTTGCGTCTTTATTCTATAATCATTAGAAACAAACTCTAGAACAATGATAAAGATAAAGAATAAACTGTTCATCATCTTATGGTTGCTGTCCTTGGGCTTTGCAGTCCAGGCACAGGATCTTTATGTGTCAACCTCTTTCCACGAGCCGGCAACCGACGGCTTGCGGTTCATCTATAGTAGGGATGCTGTCCATTGGGACAGTATTCCGGGCACCTTCCTGGCTCCTAAGGTAGGCAAGCAGAAAGTGATGCGCGACCCTTCCATCATCCATACCCCAGACGGTGTGTTCCATCTGGTATGGACCAGCAGCTGGCGGGGCGACCGTGGCTTCGGTTATGCCGAGAGTCGCGACCTGATGCATTGGAGCGAACCGAAATTCATCGAGGTGATGGACGATCCTACCACGGTGAACGTATGGGCACCGGAACTCTTCTGGGATGAAGACCGCCACCAGGCAATGGTGGTATGGGCATCGTGTGTGCCTAGCCAGCACTTCGCCCTGGGTATCGAAGACGAGAAGAACAATCACCGTCTCTACTATTCCGTAACCAAGGATTTTAAGACATGGACCAAGGGCAAGCTCCTGATAGATCCGGGATTCAGTTGCATAGATGCCACTCTGCTGAAGCGTGGTAAGAACGATTATGTGATGGTATTGAAGGATAATACCCGCAATGCCCGCAATATCAAGGTGGCTTTTGCCAAGAACCCGATGGGACCGTGGAGCAAGGCTTCTGAACCGTTCACCGGCAATTTCATGGAAGGACCAACCACCGTCAAACTGCCTAAGAACAGTCCGCTGGGCAATGGTTATCTCATTTATTACGATCGTTACCGCCTCTTCGATTTCGGCGCTCATTTTACCAAGGATTTCGTTCATTTCACCGATGTGAGCCAGCAGGTGAGTGTGCCGAAGAACCACAAGCACGGCACCATCTTCCGTGCTCCGGAACGCATCGTGAATGCTTTGCTGGAGCAGGACCGCATCCACTATACCGGAACCACGATGGCAGATCCGTCTCGTCATGACGGAGCCTTGTCGCCAGTGGTAGGAGTTCACAATATCCAGACGCTCCGTGCCAACCGCGAGCATCCTTCTCAGGCAAATGGCGGGGGCTGGACCTATAACCACCAGCCGATGATGGCGTATTGGAATGGCAAGTTCTACATGCATTTCCTGAGCGATCCTGCTGAGGAGCATGTACCCCCATCGAGAACCCTGATGCAGGTTTCTGAGGACGGATATAACTGGAGCCAGCCACAGATTCTCTTCCCTGAATATGATGTGCCAGCCGATTTCAGAAAGGCGAAATACCAGCCGAAACCGGAACTGCAATATCCTGATGTCTACAAGCAGAAACCATTGAAGGCAATCATGCACCAGCGTGTGGGCTGGTATGTATCCAAGGGCGGCATCCTTCTGGCTACCGGAAACTATGGTGTGGCATTGGACCGGAAGGACGACCCGAACGATGGCAACGGCATCGGCCGTGTGGTGAGAGAGGTGAAGAAAGACGGTTCGCTCGGACCTATCTATTTTATCTATTACAACCACGGATTCAATGAGAAGAATACCGATTATCCTAATTATAAAAAAGCATCCAAGGCGGTAAGAGCGGCTTGCGAGGAAATCCTTGCCAACCCACGTTACCGCATGCAATGGGTGGAAGAGGCAGATAGAGGCGAAAAGCTGATACCTGTCAACAATGGTTACAAGGCTTATTGCGACTATACCCTGCCGGATGGCAGAATAGCCAGTCTGTGGAAGCATGCCCTTACCTCGCTGAGCTTGGATGGCTGCAACACCTATACCACTACCAACCGTGCCCTGGGATTCGTCAACAGCAATGCCAAAATCTGGGGACAGCGGTTGAGTGATGGTACCTATGCCACCGTCTACAATCCGTCTGAATACCGCTGGCCGCTGGGCATCTCGCTGAGTGGTGACGGATTGGAATATAAAACGCTGAATCTGATTTGTGGCGAAGTACCACCGATGAGATACGGTGGCAACTATAAGAGTCGTGGTCCGCAGTATGTCCGTGGCATCCAGGAAGGCAATGGCGTTCCTAAGGATTCTGATATGTGGGTGAGCTATTCCATGAACAAGGAAGATATCTGGGTGGCGCATGTACCCGTTCCGGTAAAGACCGTGGCTACTGCCCATGCCGATGATGATTTCGCTCAGTATCAGAAACTCGGCGATCTCAAGACCTGGAATATCTATTCTCCGCTGATGGCGCCGGTTTCACTCCGTCAGGAGTGGCTCGAACTGAAGGATGAAGATCCGTTCGACTATGCCTGTGTAGAGCGCAAGATTCCAGCTTCTTCCTACCTGAAGGCATCCTTCGATGTGCAGGCAGCTCAGACCCGCAACGGTTCCCTGCAGATTGAATTCCTCGATGAGAAGGGCATCGCCTGCACCCGCATCGAACTGAACAAAGAAGGAATGATACGTGTGAAGAACGGAGCGAGATATGGCAATGTGATGCCTTATCAGGCTGACCAGACCTATCGTTTCGAAGCTACATTGGATATCCAGCACCGCCAACTCAACCTCACCGTGAGCACACTCGATGCAGATGGCAAGGCATTGCAGAGCAAGAGTACCAAGCGCATCTTCTACGCACCTGTGCATCAGATAGAGCGTATCCGTTTCCGTACCGGCGACCTCCGTACCTTCCCTACCATCGACACTCCTGCCGACTGGTTCGGTACTTTGGAGCATGCCGGTGATACCGATACCACCGCCCTCTACCGCATCGCTCATGTCAAGACCGTGAGTCTAGGTGCTGATGCCGGTTCGGCTGTGCTCAAGATCGCAGATTACAAGCATTATGTAGACGATTTCAATGCAATGGAGCCGGAGGTTCTCCATGCTTCTGCCATCCCGAATGCGCAGGCATGGGACTGGATGAAGCAGAATGTGCCCCTCTTCGACTGTCCGCAGCGCAACTTCGAGGAGATGTATTATTTTCGCTGGTGGACGCTCCGCAAGCATATCGAAAATACACCTGTAGGCTATGCGATGACCGAGTTTCTCGTTCCTCGCAGCTATGCCGACAAGTACAATCTCATCGCCTCTGGAGTGGGACATCATATCCACGAGAGTCGTTGGATTCGTGATGGAAAGTATCTCGACGGCATCTTGAATACCTGGTATCATGGCAATGGTGGCAAGCCGATGGCTAAGATCAATTTCTATAGCAGTTGGATGCCTGCCTCTATCTGGGAGCGCTATCTCGTAGACGGTAACTGGAAGGAGTTTAAGTCGTTGTTGAACGACCTGGACAAGGAGTATCAGCTGTGGGATGACCACCGCTGGAGCAACGGACTCTACTGGCAGTATGATGTGCGTGATGCGATGGAAGAGACCATGAGTGGCGGCAGAAGAGAAAAGAATGCCCGTCCTAGCATCAACAGTTATATGTATGGCAATGCAATGGGCATCGCCCAGATGGCAAAGACCATCGGCTATCAGGACTTGGCTAGGAAGTATGAGGCTAAGGCAGATACTCTGAAGCATCTGGTAGAAACCCAACTCTGGGATGCCGACCATCAGTTCTTCGAGGTGTATAAGCCGAATGCCGGCGAGGCGAAGAAGGTAGCCACGAAGAGAAGTTTCCAGCCTAGTGGCGATGCTGCAGTATCAGCAAAGGTGCGCGAGGCAATCGGTTTCCTGCCTTGGTATTTCAATCTCCCTGCCGATGAGGCGAAGTTTGCTGAGGCATGGAAACAGGCAGCAGACAGCAAGGGCTTCTCTGCTCCTTACGGACAAACCACCGCAGAGCGCCGCCATCCGCAGTTCCGCTCTCATGGAGTAGGAAAGTGTGAGTGGGATGGTGCCATCTGGCCTTTCGCTACCGCCCAGACCCTGACAGCGATGGCGAATTTCATCAACAATTATCAGGTGAAGCCATCTGCCCTCGCAGTTTCTTCAAAAGGTAGTCTCGATATGGACAGCCTTTACTTCAATGAGATGGAGAAGTATGTGCAGAGTCAGAGCATGCGTGGCAAACCTTACATCGGTGAGTATCTTGATGAAACCACTGGTTACTGGTTGAAGGGCGATCAGGAGCGCAGCAGATATTACAACCATTCTACTTTCTGCGATCTCATCATCACCGGCATCGTGGGTCTTCGTCCTCGTGCCGATCAGACCATCGAGGTGCGTCCTATCATCCCAGCCGGCAAATGGCAGTACTTCTGTCTTGACAAGGTGCGTTATCATGGTCACGACCTCACCATCCTCTACGACCAGGACGGTTCCCGTTATCATGTGGGCAAGGGCTTGCAGGTATGGGTAGATGGTAAGTTGGCGGGGCAGCGTGATACGCTCGGCAAACTCGTAGTGAAGGATGCATTCAAATAATGTAGAATAAAATACGATATGAAACGAAGAAAATATTTATTGATACTGATAGGACTTTTGGGCATGATACAGATTCATGCTCAAAAGTCTGTTGCTTTTAAGGCGGATAATGAAGCGCCTCAGCCACAATGGATTGGAGCGATAACCGATGAGGATGCGCACATTCCGAGTAACCGAGATTATGTAGGAACGGGAACGGTGAATGCGAAGGGAAAACCAGACTGGAAGGCTACGGCTCCATTGTCAAGACAAAGCATCTGGATGAAGAAAGAAATGAAACTCCCGGCTGATGTCTACAAGGCAACGATGAAGATTGTGGGACTGGGTTTCTATGAGCTCAGCATCAACCGGCAGAAGGTGACGGATGCCGTTTTCGCCCCTCTGTGGAGCGATTACGACAAGACCGTCTTTTATAATATTTACGATGTGACTGCGTTGTTGAAGAAAGGCAAGAACCAACTTTCGGTATTGCTGGGCAACGGATTCTATAATGAGCAGGGTGGAAGATACACCAAGATGAAGGTTTCCTATGGTCCTCCTACGCTCTACTGTTCGCTCGAAATAGAACTGAAGAATGGCAGAACCGTCTGCATTGTCAGCGATGGCTCATGGAAATATTCGCCTAGCAGTATCACCTTCAACAGTATCTATGGTGGTGAGGACGAGGATGCCCGCATCACGTCTTCCTGGAAACCGGTGGTGATACAGAAGGGACCTCGTGGCATTCTGCGCCAGCAGATGGCACAGCCGGTGAAGATGATGGAATACTTCGGTGTGAAGAGCCGTCATCAGCTCACTCCTCAGCAAATCGCCAAGGCTTCCAATGCCAAACATCCTATTCCGGCAGGAACCTTTGTGCTGGATATGGGACAGAATCTCGCCGGTTTCCCACAGATTAAGGTCAGTGGAAAGGTAGGACAGCAGGTACGGCTCTATCCCTCCGAGACCCTGACCGCACAGGGAACCTGCAACCAGAAACAATCGGGCAGTCCTTACTATCTTACTTATACGCTCAGCGGAAAGGGCGAAAAGTCGGCTGACGGCAAGCGCATCGAGACTTGGCATCCGCATTTCACCTATTATGGTTATCGCTATATCCAGGTGGAAGGTGCCGTAATGAAGGGTGATGAGAATCCTGATGGCAAGCCAGTGATAGAGGATATCCAGTCGTGCTTCGTCTATAATTCAGCTGTGAAGATTGGCAACTTCGAATGTTCTAATCCGATGTTTAACCGTGCTTATCAGATTATCGACCGTGCCATCCGAAGCAACTGGCAGGCTGTCTGGACCGACTGTCCTCATCGTGAGAAACTCGGTTGGCTGGAGCAGGATTGGCTCAATGGTGAGGGATTGGTATACAACTACGACTGTCGCTCGATGATAGAGCAGACGATGCAGAATATCGCCGATGCCCAGCATGCCAATGGTGCCGTTCCTACAACCGCTCCTGAGTATATCTACTTCAAGGGCAAGTGGCTCGATTCGTTTGCAGAATCACCAGAGTGGGGCGGTGCCCTGGTAGCGCTTCCATTCCTTTATCTGCAGCATTACGGTGATGACCGGATGGTGAAGAAATATGCACCGCAGATGTTCCGCTATGTGGATTATCTCCAGAGTAAGGACAGTTGCCGTATACTGAAACAGGGTTTGGGTGACTGGTATGATTACGGAAAAGGCCGTTCGGGCTTCTCTCAGAATACCCCGATGCCGCTGGTAGCTACAGCCCATTATTATCAGTGGGTAAAACTGACACAGAAGGCTGCGGCAATGAGCGGAAAGACAGCTGAAGCCAACCGCTATGCCATCCTGGCTTCTGAAATTCTGCAGGCTTTCCAAAAGGAATTTCTGCATGTTGAGAAGGCTGCATCTTCTGAGAAATCTTCTTCGGATGCAGTGGTAAAGGATGCTGTAGAAAAGGTATATTACGGTTCGGGAAGTCAGGCTTCCAATGCCATTCCTTTGGCGCTGGGCATGGTTCCATCCCAGTATCGCAAGCAGGTTCTCCAGCATCAGGTAGATGATATTCATGCGCATCACGACCGGCTGACAACCGGTGATGTGGGCAACCGCTACCTCTTCCAGGCATTGCTCAGAAACGGATATGCCGACCTCTGGTACAAGATGCTGGCGCATGATGATGTGCCGGGCTACGGCTTCCAGATCAAGAAGGGAATGACCACGCTCACCGAACAATGGAATCCGGAGATGGGTGCTTCGATGAACCATTTCATGATGGCGCATATCAACAACCATTTCCTACCGGATATTGTGGGCATCCGCATAGAGCAGGGCAGACTCATCATCGCTCCTCAGCCGATGGGCGACTTGACCTGGGCTAAGGGAAGTACCCGACTCAGCGATGGCAAACAGATTGCCGTGGCTTGGAAGAAATTGGCTGATGGTAAAATAGAGGTAATTGTAGATACCGATAATGATATAGAATACGAAATCAAGATAGATTATGATGAAACAGAACATAATGATGGCACTTATCGCGGCAAGCATGTCTTTGTCGGCAAGTGCGCAAAATAACGGAAACCAGCCAAAGGCTGATGCTCAGAACAGTTATCAGGGTCATTTCATCCGTAGTCTTCACGATGTGATGCAGGATGTATCGCAGCGCTGGGGCGTCCGCTTCAAATATAATGTGGATACCGTCGGTAGGCAGTTGCCTTATGCCGATTTCCGCATCAAACCCTATTCGCTGGAGGAAACCCTGACGAATATCTGCAAGTATTTCGACTTCAACTGGTGGAAGCAGAATGGTAATGTATATAAGATCAAGCCGTATGAATATCCCCGTCGCCATACCGAAGAGGGTGAGCAGATGCTTGCTTATCTCAAGACACTCTACCAGAACCGGGAACAGTTTGAAGCACGCAAGGATTCTGTACGCAAGGAGGTGCGCCGCATCCTGGGTATCGACCGTTATATGGATTCCCTGGTTCATAAGAAACCGATTCTAGGAAAGGTGCGCCGATATGACGGGTATACGGTTCAGAATATCTGCATCGAGACCCTGCCTGGTGAGCATGTCTTCGGTTCCATCTATACGCCCGCCAAGAAGGGTAAGCATCCTTTGATTATCTGTCCCGACGGTCATTTCGGTGGTGGCAGATATCGTGCCGATGAGCAGCAGCGCCTCGGAACCTTGGCAAGAATGGGGGCTATCTGTGTAGATTTCGACCTGTATGGCTGGGGACAGAGTGAGGCTGAATATGGCAAGAATTCGCATCAGACCGACCGTGCCCATGTGATTCAGGCTCTGAATGCCGAGGTATTGCTCGATTATATGTGGAACCATCGCAAGGATGTGGATAAGACGCGCATCGGAGCGAATGGCGGCAGTGGCGGCGGTACGCATACAGTCCTGCTGACGGTACTCGATGACCGTATCACGGCAGCAGCCCCAACGGTGAATCTTGCTTCTCATTTTGATGGCGGTTGTCCTTGCGAGAGTGGCAAACCTATCCAGTTGGCGGGGCATGGTACGTGTAATGCCGAGTTGATGGCTTTCTTTGCCCCTAAACCATTGTTGGTTGTGAGCGATGGTGGTGATTGGACAGCCTCTGTTCCAACCCTCGAATATCCGTATCTGCAGTATATATATAATATGCATAGTGCCAAGGAGCAGGTTACCAACGTGCATCTGCCTAAGGAACGTCATGATTATGGCATCAACAAGCGCCAGGCAAACTACGATTTCTTCATCCGTGTCTTCGGTTTGGACCGCAGTAAGTTGGATGAAAGCAAAGTGAAGGTTGAAAAACCGGAAGTTTTGCAATCGGTCATCAGATAATAAAATAGAAGATAATAAATCAGACCTCACGCCGTTTTGTAAATGACGTGAGGTCTTTTTCGTCTTTTCTGACGACAAAGGCGGCTCTTTTGCGTCTATATATAAAATTGTTTAATCGATTAAAACAAAAACAAATGAAAATCTTAAGAACCATCACACTTTGCTGCCTGGCTTGTCTCTCTATGCAAGCAACAGCACAATCGTATAAGCTCTGGTACGACAAACCAGCGCTGGTCTGGACCGATGCCTTGCCTTTGGGTAATGGCCGTTTGGGTGCTATGGTATATGGCATTCCAGCCACCGAACGTCTGCAGCTGAACGAGGAAACCATCTGGGCAGGACAGCCTAACAAGAATGCCAATCCTCATGCCAAGGCAGCTCTTCCAGTCGTGCAGAACCTCATCTGGCAGGGCGAATACCGTAAGGCACAGGATATGTGTACCGAGAAAATCATGTCGAATACCAACTTCGGAATGCCTTACCAACCCTTTGGTGATGTCTATATCTCGGCTCCCGGGATGGATGGCTATTCTCAGTATTATCGCGAACTGAGTCTGGATTCTGCCCGCTGCCTCACCCGCTGGACAGCCCATGGTGTCACCTATCAGCGCGAGGTTATCACCTCCTTTTCCGATAATGTAGTGATGGTAAGATTCTCTGCCAACAAGCCTCATAGCATCACCTTCAATGCCAACTTTACTTCCCCTCACGATGATGTCATCATCCGTACCGATGGCGAGGAAGCTACCCTCGAAGGAGTGGCTGCCAAGCACGAAGGTCTGAAGGGAAAGGTGAGATTCATGGGCAGAATGGCGGCTCAGATCAAAGGCGGCGAGGCTGCGAAGACCTGTCGCGACGGTGTGGTCAGCGTGAAGAATGCCGATGAAGCCGTACTCTATATCTCCATCGCCACCAACTTCGTGAATTACAAGGATATCACCGGCAACGAGGTGGAACGCAGCAAGCAGGCTCTCCATACCGCCATGGCGAAGGATGCCAGGGAGCAGATGGCGCAGCATGTGGCTAAATTCCAGAGCATGATGCATCGCAACTCGCTCTGGTTGGGCGCTGACAAGTATCAGAATCTGCCTACCGACGAACGCCTCATCCGCTTTGCCAAGCAGGACGATAACTATCTCGTATCCACCTATTATGCTTTCGGCAGATACCTTCTGATATGCAGTTCGCAGCCTGACACACAGCCAGCTAACCTGCAGGGCATCTGGAACGATAAGATGTTCCCGTCATGGGACGGCAAATATACCACCAACATCAACATGGAGATGAACTACTGGCCATCAGAGATGACCAACCTCTCCGAACTCAATGAACCGCTCTTCCGGTTGATTCGTGAGGTAAGTGAAACCGGAAAGGAATCTGCTCAGACCATGTATGGCAAGAACGGATGGGTTTTGCATCACAATACCGACATCTGGCGAGTAACAGGCGGTATCGACAAGGCAGCATCAGGCATGTGGATGACCGGTGGCGCCTGGGTTTCATCCCATCTCTGGCAACATTATCTTTATAGTGGCGACAAGGAATTCCTACGTAAAGCTTACCCGATTATGGAGGGTGCAGCCACCTTCCTCGACGAGATGCTGATACCGGAACCTGAGCATGGATGGCTCGTGATTTCGCCAGCTGTGAGTCCGGAGAATGTACATCCTTCCAAGGATGGAAAGATAGCCATGAGCTATGGCACTACGATGGATAATGAACTGCTCCACGAACTCTTCTCTACCGTTATCAGAGCGAGCGAGATTTTGGGCGAAGATGCCGGATATGCTGCTCACCTGAAGGAAGTATTGGGAAAGATGGCACCGATGCAGATTGGCAAGTGGGGACAGTTGCAGGAATGGATCAAGGACTGGGATGATCCTCAGGATAATCATCGCCATGTGAGTCATCTCTATGCGCTCTATCCAGGTAATCAGATTACACCGGAGAAGACCCCGGAACTCTTCGATGCTGCCCGTACTTCGCTGATACATCGTGGCGACCCTAGTACCGGCTGGTCGATGGGATGGAAGGTTTGTCTCTGGGCTCGTCTTCTGGATGGTAATCACGCTTATAAGTTGATTCATAACCAGTTGACCCTGACCGATGATCATTTCCTTGCCTACGGATTGAACAAGAAAAAGGGTGGAACCTATCGCAATCTCTTCGATGCACATCCACCATTCCAGATAGACGGCAACTTCGGCTGTACTGCCGGTATCGCCGAGATGCTGATGCAGAGCCATGACGGATGTGTCAATATCCTGCCGGCTCTTCCTGATGCCTGGAAGGCTGAAGGAAAGATACAGGGGCTCCGCACGAGAGGTGGTTTCCTCATCGAGGAACTGGCATGGAAGAATGGCAGAATCATGTCGCTCAAGATCCGTTCTACCCTCGGTGGCAACCTTCGTCTCCGTCTGCCGGCAGGCAACCGGTTAAAGGGCATCAAGGGTATGAAATCAGCCAAGGGCAAGAATCCGAATCCGCTCTTTTCAGCCTTCGAACAGCCACAGATGCAAAACCATTCAGAAGTGAAACTCAACAAGGTGGTGTTGCCAAAGGCAAATACCTATGACATCACTACACGAAAGGGAGAGACTATCCGATTGATTTAAAAATATGGGTATAAACTCCTTAACATCAAAACTCCTTTAGAAAATGAAAAAAATAATGATAACATTGGCGCTGACTTGCGGAATCTTTACCGCAGCCTCTGCCGCAAAAAACGAAAAGCCTTGGGCTAATGGTAAATTACAGGTTTCTGCCAACCAGCGATTCCTCCAGTTTGAAAACGGACAGCCGTTCTTCTTGTTGGGTGATACCGGTTGGCTTCTTCCGGAACGTCTGGATAGAGCCGAGGCACAGTATTATCTTCAGAAATGCCGTGTAGCGGGATTTAATACCGTTCTCATCCAGGTGATGGACGGCACACCTTCTTTTAATATCTACGGACAGCAGTCGCTCCCTGACGGTTGGGATTTGTCGAAGGCGGACCCCGCTGGTGTTTACAGCTATTGGGATCATCTCGACTACATCATCAAACTTGCCGAACAGAACGGCATCTACATCGGCATGGTAACTATCTGGGGTTCTCAGGTAAAGGCAGAGAATATCAATGCCCAGCAGGCAAAGGCATACGGAAAGTTCCTTGCCAACCGCTATAAGAATTCGCCTAATATCATCTGGGTGATGGGTGGCGATATCCAGGGCGATATCCACCCAGAGGTGTGGAAATCGCTCGCTACCAGCATCAAGAGCATCGACCACAACCATCTCATGACCTATCATCCTCGTGGCAGATATACTTCTGCCAAATGGTGGAGCAAGGCAAAATGGCTCGATTTCCATGCCTTCCAGAGCGGTCATCGCAAGTATGGTCAGCGTATGGGCAACAAGGATTATCCTATCCCAGACAATACCGAGGAGGACAACTGGATGTATGTGGATTCTACCTGGGCATATAAGCCAATCAAGCCTGTGCTCGATGCCGAACCGAGCTACGAGGATATTCCGAAGGGACTGCATGATCCTAACGAGGAGCGCTGGCAGGATTATGATGTTCGCCGCTATGCCTACTGGAGTGTCTTTGCCGGTTCCTGTGGTCATACCTATGGTCATAATGCCATCATGCAGATGTTGAAGCCAGGCTATCCTACCGGTTATGGAAGTGATGGAGCCGAGAAGCCTTGGTATGTGGCGCTCAACGACCCGGGATTCAACCAGATGAAGCATCTCAAGAATCTGATGCTCTCGCTGCCATACTTTGAGCGTGTGCCTGACCAGAGCATCATTGCCGGTGAGAATGGTGAAAGATATAACCGTCTGCTGGCTACCCGAGGCAACGATTATCTGATGGTTTACAATTACAACTGTGTTCCGATGAAACTCGACCTCCGTAAGGTTTCGGGTAGCAGAAAGAACGTATGGTGGATGGATGCTGCCAACGGACAGCTGGAATATATCGGAGCGTTTGACAACAAGGTCATCACCTTCGCTCCTCAGAAGGCTACCCGCGGTATCAGCGATGGTGTTTTCATCGCCATTGATGCCAGCAAGGACTATCTGAAGAAAGACCAGAAGATGATAGAAGACCAGAGTCTGGCTGGTAAGAAAAGAGATTTGAATGAATAAATAAAGTGAAGAGTGAAGAACGAAGAGTGAAGAATTCAAATGAAGAATAATATATTGATGAGTGTGTTGCTGACGGCATCGCTTTCGGCAACGCTTCCGCTTTCCGCTGCCAGTCATGTTGACGTGGTAAAGATGCGGACGGAGAATCAGGTGAATCCTCTGGGCATCGGAACATCAACCCCTCGCTTCTCCTGGCAGATTACTTCTGACAGGAAGGGCGTGGTGCAGACGAGTTATCAGATTCTGGTGGCTTCTTCCCGAGAAAAACTGGATAGAAACGAGGCTGATTTATGGGATAGTGGTGAACGCAACAGCGATGAACAGCTGTGGATTCCTTATCAGGGCAAGGCACTGCTGAGTGGCGCTCAAGCTTACTGGAAGGTGCGTATCACTACCAATAAAGGAAAATCGGAATGGACCGAACCGCAGCTCTTCACCATCGGACTGCTCGGTGAAACCAAATGGAGCGGTACCTGGATTGGCTTGGAAGACCTGCAGCCCGGAGAACAGAAAGGCATGCATACCCGACTGGCAGCACGCTATATCCGCAAGGACTTTGTGGCAAAAGGCAAGGTGAAGCGGGCTGTGGCTTATGTTGCCGGACTCGGTGTATACGAGTTTTATGTCAACGGACAGCGTATGGGTGGCAGTCAGGCTTTGCAGCCTGCACCAACCGATTACCGCAAGACCATCTACTACAATACGTTCGATGTCACTTCGCTCCTGACTGAGAAGAATGCCATCGCCATCAAACTTGGCAACGGCAGAATGTTTCCGATGCGACTGGAGAAGGCATACAAGACACCTTTCTTCGGTTATCCGAAATGCCGCATCAACGTGAAGGTGGAGTATGAGAACGGAAAGACTGAAACCTGGGCTACCAATAACACATGGAAGTTGAGCTTCGATGGTCCTATCCGCAGCAACAACGAGTATGATGGCGAGGAGTATGATGCCCGCAGGGAACAGGCGCTGAAGGGCTGGACCCAGGCTGGTTTCGACGACAGCCAGTGGCTGAAAGCCGAGCGCTGTGCAATTCCTGATGGTACGCTGATGGCGCAGCCGATGACGGGAATGGTTGAGAAGAAATTCGGTCATCCGGTAAGTCTGAAGCATCGCCACGATACCCTCATTGTAGATTTCGGACAGAACATGGCGGGCTGGATCGGTTTCCAGATCCGTGGCAAGCAGGGTGATACCATCCGTGTGAAATATGCCGAGAAACTGCAGGCTGACGGCAGTCTGTATCTCGACAACTTCCGCAATGCCCTCTCTGAGGATATCTATGTCTGCAATGGCAAGGAAAACGGAAAGTCTTGGCGTCCTGCCTTCTCTTATCACGGCTTCCGCTATGCTGCCATCACCGGAATGAAGAATGCCCGAAAGGAGAATTTCACCGCCTATACCGTGAGCGACGAGATGGCTACCATCGGACATATCGAGACTTCTGATACGATATTAAATAAGGTGTTGAAGAATGCATGGTGGGGCATCTACGGCAATTACAAGGGTATGCCGGTAGACTGTCCGCAGCGCAACGAGCGCCAGCCTTGGTTGGGCGACCATACGGTGGGGTCGTTGGGTGAAAGTTTCGTTTTCGACAACGAGCGACTCTACAGCAAGTGGATGCACGATATCTGCGATGCCCAGCGTTCGGATGGCAATATTCCGGATGTGGCTCCTGCCTTCTGGAATTATTATACCGATGATGTTACCTGGCCGGCAGCCCTGCCTTTCACCTGTGATATGCTCTATCATCAGTTTGGCAACAAGCAGCCTATCATCGATTCTTATCCATCCATCAGGAAATGGATCAACCATATCCTGGCAGAATATACGGATAAGAACGGCATCATCACCAAGGATAAATACGGCGACTGGTGCGTACCACCAGAGAAGCTGGAACTGATTCACAGTCAGGATCCGAAGCGAAAGACCGATGGCAAGCTGATAGCCACCGCTTATATGATCCGCTGTCTGCAGCTGGCAGAACAGTTTGCCAACCTGCAAGGTTTGAAGGAAGAAGCAAAAGCTTGGGCAGACTGCAGAAGCGGGATGATAGAAGCCTTCAACAAGCAGTTCCTCACCAACAAGGCAGGAACATCCCGCCGTCCGGGTCATGTGCTTTATCCAGACAGCATCTATTATGGCAACAATACCTCTACCGCTAATCTCCTGGCGCTCTCCTTCGGCATTGCTCCCCAGGAGTTGCGCAGCGAACTCATCAAGCAGGTAGTGAAGGGCATCTGCATCGATGCCAAGGAACATGTCAACTGCGGTGTCATCGGCATCTCCTGGCTCCTTCGCGGTTTGAGCGACAATGGTTTCCCTGATGTGGCTTATCTCCTGGCTACTCAGCGCACCTATCCGTCGTGGGGTTATATGGCAGAGAACGGAGCTACTACCATCTGGGAACTCTGGAATGGCGACAAGGCTGATCCGAAGATGAATTCGGGCAATCATGTGATGCTTTTGGGCGACTTGCTTACCTGGTGCTATCAGTATCTGGGAGGCATCCAACAGAAGGGTGTCAACGTGCAGCAGGTGGCTGAGGCTGATGCCAGCGTGGCTTACAAGCACATCGTGTTGAAGCCAGCCTTCAGTATTCAGAATTGCGAATCGGTAAAAGCTGATTACGAGACTCCATACGGAGTAGTGAAGAGCCAGTGGAAGAAGACCTTGCAGCATGTGGACTGGGATATCACCGTGCCTTGCAACACCACAGCCGATGTCTATCTGCCTGATGGCAATGTTGAGACGTTGGGTAGTGGCGATTATCATTATTCGGTAGAAATCCCTACCCGCGATGCTGCCATCCTGAAGGATGAATTCCTTTATGATTACAGTGGATTCCCATCGGCTCATGCCTCTACTATTACCCAGTTGAAGAATGGTGACCTGGTGGCTGCTTACTTCGGCGGTACCTTCGAGCGCAATCCGGATGTCTGCATCTGGGTAAGTCGCAAGCCGAAGGGTGCCAAGGCTTGGGAGAAACCTATCTTGGCTGCCGATGGTGTTTATCGCCTGGGTACTCCTGAGGCTAAGAAGGCGGGTCTTTCGGGCATCGATGAGAAGACAACTCCGGCTGATAAGGGACCTATCAAGGACGGATTGCGCCGTTTCGGTGTGCCTGCTGGCTACAAATATGATTTCCGCTCTAAGTCAGCCAATATCAAGTTGCCTGCCAATCTGAAACGCAAGTCTTGCTGGAACCCTGTGCTCTATACCATGCCCGATGGCGAGATATGGCTGTTCTATAAGGTGGGTTCTACGGTTGGCGACTGGACGGGCTGGCTTGTGAAATCAAAGGATGGCGGTAAGACCTGGAGTGATCCGGAGGCATTGCCAGACGGTTTCCTCGGTCCTATCAAGAATAAGCCGGAAATGGTGAACGGCAGATTCATCTGCGGTTCCAGTACCGAGAACAAGGGTTGGCGATTCCATGTGGAGATTCTCGACTTGAAGACCAGAAAGTGGAAGTATGTGGGTCCGGTAGATGCCGAACTGAAGCCTCGTACCGATGATGTGGATTTGGCTACGGTGGATATGCAGCATCCTATCTACAAGGAGGGTGAGAAGGCTAGATATATCTACAGTATCCAGCCATCTATCCTGAAGTTGAAGGATGGCAGATTGCAGGTTCTGATGCGTACCCATAATGCCAAACTTGCCACCAGTTTCAGCAGCGACGGTGGTGATACCTGGACTCCGGTTACCCTGCTCGACATCGAAAACAACCAGAGCGGTACGGATGCTGTCACCCTGAAGGATGGCAGACACGTGCTCATCTACAACAATTTCGAGACGTTGCCGGGAACCAAGAAGGGACCTCGCACGCCATTGAGTCTTGCCATTAGCGATGACGGCACTCATTGGCGTCATCTCCTCACCCTGGAGGACAGTCCTATCAACCAGTATTCCTATCCAGGCATCATCGAGGGAAAGGATGGCAAACTGCATTGCATCTATACCTGGCGCCGCCAGAGAGTGGCGTATAAGGAAGTGGATTTGAAAAAGATAAAATAAGAAAATAGTAAATTAAAAGGATAGAATATGTACGATGAACGTATCATACTCTATCCTTTTATTGTTTTAAGACCCCTAAGCGAATGTTCCTTCATTGATTACAAAAAGAAGGAAACTGCGTCTTTATTTATAAAACAAAGACTAAGACAATGATAAAAGTACAAAAGATTTTTGTGATGGCAGCCCTCGTGCTGATTCCATCTGTATCCTTTGCCCAGAAAGTAAATATCCTGACCGAGAAGAAGGCTTCTAATCGGGAACAGTATGCTGCTGAATACCTACAGAAGAAGCTTAACCGCTTGGGATTCTCTGCAGTGGTGAACGGCAAGAAGGGCGAATATCGCATTTCGCTCTCGCAAGCCAAGGATACTGCCGGACTGAAGAAGGAAGGTTTCTCATGGACCCGCAAGGGAAAGAAGATCCTGTTGCAGGGAAATGATGGCTCTGGTGTCATCTACGGCTGTAACGAAATAGCAGAATACGTGGCTCAGCATGGCTCTCTCAATATGCCGCTGAAACAGGTAGATGCACCTGAAATGGTGCTCCGTGGTGCCTGCGTAGGCTTGCAGAAAACCGTTTATCTGCCGGGCCATCAGGTTTACGAATACCCTTATACACCGGAGAATTTCCCTTGGTTCTATGACAAGGAACAGTGGATCCAGTATCTCGATATGCTCGTAGACAACAAGATGAATTCGCTTTATCTCTGGAACGGTCATCCTTTTGCTTCGCTCGTCAAACTGAAGGATTATCCTTTCGCCCTCGAAGTGGATGAGGCCACTTTCAAGAAGAACGAAGAGATGTTCTCGTTCCTGACCAGGGAGGCTGACCGACGTGGCATCTTCGTCATTCAGATGTTCTACAACATCATCCTCTCCAAGCCTTTTGCCGATCATTATGGCTTGAAGACACAGGACCGTCACCGTCCTATCACTCCGCTCATCAGCGATTATACCCGCAAGTCGGTAGCTGCCTTCATCGAGAAATATCCGAATGTAGGCTTGCTCGTCTGTCTCGGTGAGGCGATGAATACCTACGAGGATGATGTGGAATGGATGACCAAGACCATCATTCCGGGTGTCAAGGACGGTTTGAAGGCTTTGGGCAGAACCGACGAACCGCCAGTCCTGCTCCGTGCCCACGATACCGACTGCAAGATGGTGATGGAGGCAGCGCTGCCCCTCTACAAGAACCTCTATACGATGCATAAGTATAATGGAGAGTCGTTGACCACCTATCAGCCTCGCGGTCCTTGGACCAAGATTCATACCGATTTGGCAGCCCTGGGTTCTACCCATATCAGCAATGTACATATCCTTGCCAATCTCGAACCATTCCGCTGGTCATCTCCTTCTTTCGTTCAGAAGGCGGTAACGGTGATGCACGATGTTCATCACGCCAATGCCCTGCATCTCTATCCGCAGGCTAGTTACTGGGATTGGCCTTATACGGCAGATAAATTGCCTGGCGGACAGCGGGAGAAACAGTTGGACCGCGACTGGATGTGGTACAAGACATGGGGAAGATATGCCTGGAACTGCCGTCGCGATGTAGCTGCCGAGGGTAATTACTGGGATAAGGTGCTTGCTGATTACTATGCTTCTGATGCCGCTGTTGCTGACAGCATCCGCAAGGCATACAATGAGAGTGGCGAGATTGCGCCTAAGCTCCTCCGCCGTTTCGGTATTACTGAGGGCAACCGTCAGACGCTGCTCCTGGGCATGTTCATGAGTCAGCTGGTGAATCCATATAAGTACACCATCTATCCTGGTTTCTATGAGAGTTGCGGTCCTGAGGGCGAGAAACTCATCGAATATGTAGAGAAGGAGTGGAAGCATCAGCCTCATGTGGGTGAGTTGCCACTCGATATCGTAGCTCAGACCGAGGCTCATGGCGACAAGGCTGTGGCACCCATCGATGCCATTGCTGACCGCATCACCGGCAATCAGGATGAGTTCCGTCGCCTTCAGAACGATATGCATTGTTACCGTGCTTTTGCCTATGCTTTCGGTTGGAAGGTGAAGGCGGCTCAGCATGTGCTCAACTATAAGTGGGGCAAGGATATCAAGGAACTGGATGCTGCCGTTCCGCTGCTCGAAAAGAGTCTGGATTATTACCGTCAGCTGGTAGATCTTACCAAGGATACCTATCTCTATGCCAATTCGATGCAGACCGCCCAGCGCCGTATCCCAATCGGAGGTGATGGCGGCAACATGAAGCATTGGAGTGAACTCTTGCCGAAATATGAGCAGGAACTGGCGAATCTGAAGAAGAACATCGCCATGCTCAAGGCTCAGGCTGCGGGTACTTACAAGATGAAGGCTGAGGATATCAAACCTTTGAAGGATGCAACCCAGCAGAAGGGTGCTTTCCAGATGGAGAATATCAATGGCGAGGCTAATTTCAAGATGGTGAAAATAGCCAAGGGTGCCAAGCTCTTCAGCGATTTGGATAGTGTAGTAACAGATTTCGCTCCTGAGTTGGCAGGTATGAATGCTTATGTGATGAACAGCAGCAAGCAGCGTGGCGAGTCTACCTCGCTCACCTTCACCACCAAGAAGCCTGTGCAGCTCTTGATAGGATATTTCCGTGATGACCAGATGAAATATGCCAAGGCTCCTAAGTTGGAGACCGATGCCACTGCCAACGATTACGGTCAGGCAGAGCCACAGCTCACCAGTGCCATCCGCATCGACGGCATGCCACAGGTCAACATCCACAAGTATGAGTTTGCCGCCGGCAAGCACACCCTGCTCTTACCAAAGGGCTTCCTGCTTGTGCTCGGTGCTACGGGCGATAAGATTACCGTTCGTGATGCCGGTCTCTCAGGTGCCGATAAGGCGATTGATTGGCTGTTCTACTAAATAGAATGATATAATTGTAAGGATAGAGTATGGCACAAATCATGTGTTATGTTCTATCCTTTCTTCGTTTTGTTGGCGAGGTTTTTATTTCTATTTCAAGTTTTGCATGTAAACTCCACACGCCCTGAAAGTTCAGTTATGTTGTATGTTTACGCCTTAATCCATTACAGGAAATTCTCTTAAATTCAAGATTTATTGCTTGTAATCTTGGGAATGCATATTGCTTGTCATTCTTATATACTGTACCCATCCAAAACCAACTATAAGTATTGATATATAGGGGGGAATACTCTATAAGTTTTTCAGACAGTTTAATGAGTCTTTTATCTTTAACACAATCTCTAGGTAGATTGGTGTGTTACCAGTACAATTCCTATTATAAATAATGTTCTATTTTTCATGAGTTGTAATTTTTAAGTTGCTGCAAATATAACCTTTTCCTTTTATAATGTGTGATTTTTCATGGTTAATAATTCTAAATAGCATAAACTTTATGTAATTAGTTACAAAAACTATCTCCAAACGTCTTTGTATTTGTAAGATTTAAAATTAATATGTACTAAAATAAAAATATGAAGATCGAAAGAAAAAGACTGGTACTCTTATCTCTTCTTGTCTTTGGCAGCATCACCGCTTTTGCACAGAAAATCAGCCAGAACGTGATGCAGAAGATATACGACGAGGTAAAGACACCTTATAAATATGGTATGGTGGTTGCACCTGAGGACAACTACCACAAGATAGACTGTCCGATGGTGTATCGCGAAGGAAACAGGTGGTTTATGACCTATGTGGTATACAACGGCAAGGACGGAACGGATGGAAGAGGGTATGAAACATGGCTCGCTACCAGCGATGACCTGCTGCAATGGAAAACACTGGGCCGCCTGCTCTGCTATGCCGACAAGGGATGGGATATGAACCAGCGTGCAGGATATCCGGCGCTGATAGACTGGACCTGGAACGGATCCTATGAGATGGCAAAATACAAAGGTCGCCACTGGATGAGCTATTTCGGTGGAGAAGGTACGGGCTATGAGTCCGTCCGCAAGCCTCTCAATATGGGTATGGCTTCTACCAAAGGCGATATCACCCAGGCTCATCCTTGGGAAACATCCCCTGCGCCTGTTCTCTCTATCAACGACAAGAGTGCACAGTGGTGGGAGAAACTCACCCATTATAAAAGTACCGTCTACTGGGATAGGAACAAGACGCTGGGCAAACCTTTCGTCATGTTCTATAATGCCGCTGGCATCAACCCTGCCAACCAGTTGAAGGCAGAACGCATCGGTATCGCCCTCTCCAGCAACATGACTTCCTGGCGCCGTCTGCCTCTCCGCACAGCCAAGCGGAAGACAGGCAATCCGGTCTTCTTTCATGAGGCTCCGGGCATCATTACGGGAGATGCACAGATCGTGAAGTTCCCGCATTATTATGTCATGTTCTATTTCTCTGCCTTTAATCCGAAGAGAAAATACAATGCCTACAATACCTTTGCCGTGAGCCGGGACCTGGTGAACTGGCAGGACTGGGAGGGAGCCGACCTGATTTATCCTTCCAAACCTTATGATGATATGTTCGCCCATAAGAGTTATGTGCTGAAGCATCAGGGTGTGGTTTACCATTTCTATTGTGCCGTGAACCATGCCGGACAGCGAGGCGTTGCCGTGGCTACCAGCGTGCCGATGGGGCGTTCGCAGGTTTCTTTCCCGACACTAGAAAAGAAGGGAAAGCGACAGATTATGAGTCTGAATCAGGACTGGCAGGTAAGCTTCGGCAAGACTTCGGAAGATAGTATCACGAAGAAGATGGGAACCTTCCGGGTGAATGTGCCCAACAATCTGGACGATTATTACGGTTACCGCCAGCTGAAGCACGGCAACCTGCATGGTACCGCCACCTACGAGAAGCATTTCTCCGTTCATAAACAGACCGGAAAACGCTATTTCCTGCAGTTGGAAGGTGTGGGAACCTTTGCTACGGTCAAGGTGAACCGCAAGAGTTATCCGAAGGAATTGGTAGGCAGAACCTGCTTTATGCTCGATATCTCGGATGCGCTCCGTGAGGGCGATAATACATTGAATATCAAGGTAGAACATCCTGCCATGCAGACCAATAATCCTTGGCCTTGTGGTGGCTGTTCGTCAGAGTGGGGCTTCTCGGAGGGCAGTCAGCCTTTCGGCATCTTCCGTCCGGTATCGCTCATCGAAACCGATGAGGTGAGGGTAGAGCCTTTTGGAGTACACGTCTGGAACAACGAAGCATGCGACAGCGTCTTCGTAGATACTGAGGTGAAGAACTATTCCGACCATGAGCAGACCATCGAGGTAATCAGTAAACTGGCGCTGAGCAGCGGCAAGACCGCTTTCCGCCAGGCCGGAAAGATTACCCTGAAGGCAGGCGAGACCCAGGTGGTCCGTCATCAGGCAAAGGTCAGCGATGCCCATCTGTGGGGCATCACGGATCCTTATCTCTATACCCTTTCCAGCATCATCAAACGAGAGGGCAAGACCATCGATGATGTGGCTACCCCTTTCGGCATCCGCTCCATCTCCTGGCCGGTACTCCGACAGAAACAGGCTGCGCTCCGTGGCGATTCAGCCCAGATGGATAAGAAAGACGGCAGATTCTATCTCAACGGCAGTCCGGTTTTCATCAACGGAACCTGCGATTACGAGCATCTCTTCGGTCAGAGTCATGCCTTCTCTCACGAGCAGATTGCCTCACGTGTCAAGATGATGCGCCAGGCAGGTTTTAATGCCTTCCGTGAGGCACATCAGCCACATAATCTCTATTACCAGCAGTTGCTGGATGAGCAGGGCATACTGTTCTGGAGTCAGTTCTCGGCACATGTCTGGTATGATACATCCGCTTTCCGTAAGAACTTCAAGCGTCTGCTGCGCCGTTGGATCAAGGAGCGCCGCAATTCGCCTAGCGTCATTCTCTGGGGTATTCAGAACGAGAGTGTGATGCCGAAGGATTTCACCGAGGAATGTGCTGCCATCATCCGGGAGATGGACCCTACCGCTCAGACCATGCGTGCCATTACGACCTGTAATGGAGGAGAGGGAAGCGACTGGAATGTGATTCAGAACTGGAGCGGAACCTACGGCGGAACAGCCGATAAATATGATCAGGAATTGAAGCAGCCTAACCAGTTGCTGAATGGTGAATATGGTGCCTGGCGCACGCTCGGTTTCCGCAGTTCCGATGCAGAGAAACTGCATGCCGGTGATGCAAAGGCTCTGTCAAAAGCCTATACCGAAGATGCCTTTGTATCTCTTCTGAGCAAGAAGGCGATGCTGGCAGAGAGTGCCAGGGATAGCGTCTGCGGCCATTTCCAGTGGCTCTTCGTATCGCATGAGAACCCGGGCAGAGTACAGCCGGATGAGGCTTACCGCCGTATCGACAAGGTGGGACCGTTCAATTACAAGGGACTTCTCACGCCTTGGGAACAGCCTACAGAAGGCTTCTACTGGTATCGCAATCATTATACTAAGGTGCAGCCTGATACGCTTACGCCTACAGCTGCCGACCGCAACAGAGATCTTCTGAAACCAGCCGAGGGTTATACCTATCTGTATAGAGTGAACTGTGGCGGTGATGCCGTTACAGACAGTTATGGCAGCGAATGGGAGCAGGACGACAGTGTCTATTCTCATTCCTGGGCAGAGCGTTTCGGCATGAATCCGTTTACGGCGAGTCAGGGACATATCACCTCCCGCATTCATGGCTTGAAATCATCATCTGAAGCCTCTCATCATGCTGCGGCTCCTGATGCAAAGCTCTTCCAGTATTTCCGTTGGGGCCGTCATGCGCTGAATTATCAGTTTGCTGTTCCGGATGGAGAATATCGCGTAGAACTCTATTTTGCCGAGCCTTGGCTGGGCAAGCATGAGGGCACCGGTATCGATTGTGAAGGCGAGCGCATCTTTGATGTAGCTATCAACGATTCCGTGGTAGTAGATGACCTCGACCTTTGGGCTGAGGCTGGCTTTGCGGGAGCCTGCAAGAAGGTGGTAGATGTCAAGGTAAAGGGCGGTCTGCTGACCATTTCTTTCCCGGAAGTTAAGGTGGGAGAGGCTATCATCTCTGCCATCGCCATTGCTGCCAAGGGAGAGATAGGAGATGCTGAGAAGTGGAATACCGCCTTCAAGGGCAGCAAGCCTGCGAGCGGAATGAGCAAGACTTACTGGGCTGACCTGGATAAGGATGTGGTAGAGAAATATCCGAAGGAACTGTTGCCTCAGGACAACGAAGTGTTCCCGGCTGTGCGCTATAAGAGCAAGACCTCAACCTGGACCATCAATCCCGGTGTGGCCCGCGAATACATGTTGCGTTTCCGCTATAAGAACACCACCGGTGAGCAGCAGGTAGGCAGGTTGAAGATAGTGGACAGCAAGGGCATCGTCCTGCTGGATAGAGACATGACCTTCCCTAAAACGCCGAACAAGTTCAAGACCATCGGTACCACTACCGATTCTCAGATCAATGCCGGTACCTATCAGATAATCCTCTCCGATCTTCCGAACGTTTCGTTTGATTATCTGGAAGTGCAATAAAAGGAAATCTGCGCCATTTGCGAAATCTGCGTGACTTAAGAATCTCACGCAGATGACGCAGATGGCGCAGATTTTTTTTTCTTGCGTAATAAGTTTTTTTGAGAAAAAAGTCTCAAAGTCTCATTATTTGGTGGAAATATTGTTGTAAAGTATTGATGTATAGTGATTTGTAAAAGTGAGACTTCCTAATATCTTTACAAAAAAGTATCATGGAAGTATCATAAAACAGGTAAGCGGCGTAAGCGGCTCCGCATTTATACCATTGTAATCTTCTCATTTGTTCGTACCTTTGCACCATAATTTTAAAATCACATGAATTATGACAGCAAACGAAC
>ERZ791731.59-NODE-59-length-71882-cov-44.2268_pt1 | contig 71882 bp, 58 predicted proteins | sample MGYA00509954_ERZ791731 | MGnify/ENA primary metagenome ERZ791731 (study PRJEB30046, sample SAMN00715134) | human gut metagenome | study: EMG produced TPA metagenomics assembly of the A metagenome-wide association study of gut microbiota in type 2...
TGGGAGGTCGGTGAATGCGAAAGTAGGAGGTAAATGCCTCTTATGAGTAACATTTACCTCCTACCCGATTGTATTCTCTAACTTTTTCCGAAACTTTTCCTAGAAATCTCTTGCAGATATGAAAATAAAACCGTAACTTTGCGCTATAGAATTTTAAAACAGATGGTTATGAAGTACTTAGATCCTAAGGCAGACCTTACGTTCAAGAAGATATTCGGCAATCATCCTAAAAGACTGATCAGTCTTCTGAATACCCTTCAGTCACTCAATGAAGATGAACTGATACAACAGCAACAATATCTGCCGACAACAGAAGAACTGGAGATTTCCGGCTTTACAGATGCCGAGCTCCGTGCCTATGACAAGTTTTGGGATTCGGTAAGTGTTGAAAGAACCCTTCTGGATGACAGATATCAGAAAGGAATGGAAGAAGGTATGGAAAAAGGCATGGAGAAAGGCATGGAGAAAGGTAGAGTTGAAGGCAAGCATGAGGCCAACACAGAAACAGCACAACGTTTGCTGGCAATGGGACTTTCTGCCGAACAGGTTGCCAAAGCTACCCAGCTACCTTTGGAAATCATTAAGAATCTGAGCAATTCATAAAAAATATAATAGCGGAGATGTAGATTACGAATATCTCCATATAATCAAGGGTCTATACGTCACCTGTTCATCGTGGTATATAGACCCTTGTCGTTTTTTATTCATTTTATCCATCGTATTGAATAAAATCAGTACTTTTTTATTCAATACGAATGATTTTCAGCCATTTTCTCCCGCCATTCGGTAGGAGTACAACCAAAAGCGTTCTTTGTATAAATGCAACAAGGCGCAACCTTCTCACGAAGACTGCGCCTCTAATAGTTTTCTTTTTTGTTTAATTTTTAAGAGAGTATTAACATATATATATTTGTAAGTGTAAGTTTCTTACTTGATATATAAGGATTACTGCTCCTTGTGCAACTTAGCTCTTAGATGGGCTTAGAGTTCCATCTCGAGCATAGCGTAGTAAGCCTGTAGATAACCACCGTAAACGTATGACTTGAGAGCATTTGCCTTAGTCTGACCATCTACGAGCACTCTGCCTGGTGTGATATATACACCGAGCTCCTTCTTGTTGTTGGTCTTCTTTGTGCCGATGTAAGCCAAGCTATAGTTGCTCAAGCCGCTATAGAACTGAATCTGCACCTTCTTGCCATCAGCATTGGTGTAAGTGATGTCTTGAGTAGCAGTGATAAACAACTGCTGAGCAGCCTTGTAAGGCACCAACTTAATCTTTAAGTCCTGTGCAGGCAACTTCTCTACCTCAGCTTTCAGTGTGGCATCGCTGAAGTACTTTGCAAACTTGCTCACCTCTACCTGCCTAACAGTGAGCATACTGTCGCTAGGAGTTACATAGCAATAAGTGGTAACTGAATCCTTGTCAAACTTCTCTGCATCTGTAGTGCCTACGCTGCCAGGGAAGAGGATTCCACCATTGTGCATACCCTGAATCTGGCTGAAGAGAGCCTGAGACTCCTGAGGCGTTGGCCACTGGAAGCCATCGCTGTCGTCTGTATTACAAGAAGTGAATGCGAAAGCTGCAACGAAGGCAGCTACAATTGAGAATAATTTGATTTTTTTCATTTTGCTATTATGTTTTGATTCTTATTTTCTCATATTTCTCAGCCTAAATGTACCCCGATATTGTTGCTCGAGGCTCTTCAGTCCTTGTATAAAACAAGAAAAGGTGGGAAACTTGCATCACTTTTTGTTAATCTCTGTTAATGCTCTTCACTTGTCCATTTCATAGAGCACTTTTGCCAATGTATTGTAACCTTTGACTTTCAGTTCTTAGTTGTTTGAGCTTTTTACTGTGTTATGTCTAGGTTTGTCCTACATAGCGATGCAAAGTTAGTGTTTTATTTTGAAATGCGCAAGAAATTTATGATTTTCTTTCTCTTTTTCGCATAAAAATACTACTTTTGTGGAGATTTTAGGGATTATTCACCTAAAAGCGGAATGAATCGTGTAGACTCTGAGTCTCATGGAAAATGAAATAATGATGAATCTGATATGAAAAAGAAAGTAGGTACATTTAAGATTTGGCTGTTGGCGATTGCCGCAGTAGTGGCGTTTTCTGTCTTGCCGAAGGTTTCTTCGCTGGCAACAGAAGATCAGGCACTTGTTGTAAAGGAGAATAAGCAGGAGGCTGCTGATGCTGCGGGCGATGAATCGTCTGCAGAGAATAAGCAGGAAACTGCTGGAGAGGGTGCGAATCTGGAGGAGCAGGGCCTGGAGATTCCGGTATCTAAGGTTAAGGTATCTGAGACCATCAAGCATCGGTTGGCTTATACGGTATCTTATAATCATGATACGCGACAGCCGAATTGGGTAGCCTGGATGCTGACGGGGGAGCATGCATCTGGTAAGTTGCCGCGCGGTAAGTTTGCTGATGATGAGGAGATGCCGGCACCCGTGGGTACTTTGGCGGATTATTACAACAGTGGTTTGGACAGGGGACACATGTGTCCGGCTGGTGACAACAAATGGAGTCAGCAGGCGATGGATGAATGTTTCCTGATGACCAATATGTGTCCGCAGAACCACAGTCTGAATGCGGGGGTATGGAATACGATAGAGCAGCAGTGCCGCAACTGGGCGAAGCAGTATGGTAAGGTTTATATTGTCTGCGGACCGATATTTCTGAACAAGCAGCATCGCAAGTTGGGCAAGAACAAGGTGGTAGTGCCTGATGCCTTCTTCAAGGTGGTTCTTCATACGGGCAAGAATCCGCAGGCCATCGGCTTTATCTGCCGTAACCAGTCGCAGAAAGGCAGAAAGAAGACGGAATTTGTAAATTCAGTAGATGAAGTGGAGCGTATTACCGGCTATGATTTCTTCCCTCAGCTTCCGGATGATGTTGAGAAGAGGGTAGAGGCTAAGGCTGAAATGTTTTAAAAAGGAATTTCTGCAGTATCCAGTAATAGGATATAACAAAAAAAGGCTTTCCGTAATGGAAAGCCTTTTTCTTGAAGATCTGTGACTCGCATGGGGCTCGAACCCATGACCCCAACATTAAAAGTGTTGTGCTCTACCAGCTGAGCTAGCGAGTCAATCTTCTGCTTTATGTTTCAAAAGCGAGTGCAAAGGTACGGCAAAAATCTGAAATAACCAAATATTTTGCCATATTTTTACTGATTTTCTTCATTTTTATCCGAAATCGGGACATTTTTGCCCGTTTCTTCATGATATTGCGGCTTCTCTTTCGTTACATAGCGCTGCCAGTAGGCTATGATGAGCGTTGTGAGCGGAAGGGCTACAATCAAACCCAGGAAGCCCAGAAGTGCACCCCAAACCGAGAGACTCAAGAGGAGAATGGCTGGGTTCAATCCCATCGCCTTACCCATAATCTTCGGGGTAACTACCATGTCGGTGATGACCTGCACCACACAGAACACCAGAAAAGCCAGACCGAATACCAGCCAGAAGTTCTGACCTGTGTCGGCAGCCTTCAGCATGGCAAGGAATGCCGTAGGGATGAGGGCAAAGGTATGGAGATATGGAACCAGGTCCATGATGCCGATGAGAATACCCAGACCTATCGCCATCGGGAAACCGATGATGGTAAAACCGATGCAGAACATGATGCCCATACAGAGCGCTACCAGTCCCTGACCACGGATATAGTTGTTGAGCTCGCGCTCCACATCCTTCATCAGCGCACTCCAGAACGGACGGTTCTTCTTAGGGAAGATTCTCACCCAGTTGGCTGTCAGCGTCTCATAATCGAGCAGGATGAAGAACATATATAATAAGGTAATCATCGATGCCACGATACTCATCAGTACCGTTGCCGTCTGGCTGACTACCGAGAAGACTTTAGGCATGGTGGTCTTGATGGCATCGCTGAAGTCCTTGCTTTTCAGGAAATGCTCTATCTGTTCCTGGTTAGCCTGCAGCCAGTCTTTGATCAGCGCCGTCAGGTTGTTGGTATGAGTCGTCTGATGCAGCCATCGTGTCAACACCTCACCGAGTTTGTCAAACTGGTCAATCATCGGAGGGATGATGAGCCACAGCACGCCTCCTATAACAGCGATAGCCGTTCCCATGGCGATGAGGATAGACAGCGCACGTATTCTGACGTGGAGTTTGTTTTCGATAAACTTCACGACCGGATAGAGCAGGTAAGCGAAAAACCATGCAATGAAGAATGGCAGCAGTACGCTGCTCAGATAATTGGTCATGTAGAGCACGGCCAGTACGATGAGGGTAACACCCGCCCATCTTATAAATTTATCAAATGTAATCTCCTTTCCCATAACTGTTCCTTTTGTTATAATTTTTCGTTAAGAATCGCCTTCTGGTAGCATTCTCTGCAGAGTGGCTCGTATTCATCTTTCTCGCCCAGAAGCACCCGCTTGTCGTTATTGACCAACCGGTGGCTCACATAGGCAACCGATCCACACTTTACGCAGATGGCATGAACCTTGGTCACCTCGTCGGCGATGGCACAGAGAGCAGGAATCGGACCGAAGGGAACTCCCTTGAAATCCATATCCAGTCCTGCCACGATGACTCTCACGCCACGGTTGGCGAGTTCGTTGCAAACCTCCACGAGCCCATTGTCCAGGAACTGGGCTTCATCGATACCCACCACGTCGATATCAGAAGCCAATAGCAGTATCGATCCAGAGGACTCAATAGGAGTAGACCGGATAGAGTTCTGATCATGGCTCACTACATCTTCCTCGGAGTAACGAGTGTCAAGCGCCGGCTTAAAGATTTCCACCTTCTGCTTGGCGAACTTCGCACGCTTCATTCTTCGGATCAATTCCTCTGTTTTTCCGGAGAACATCGATCCGCACACCACTTCAATTCTTCCGGGACGGTGTGCCTCCCCAATTAGATTTTCTGTCATTTCGGGGGCAAAATTAATAATAAGGTTTTAAAAAATGCAAAGAAACGCAGTTTTTTTTTGCTATGAAAGATTAATTAACTACATTTGCGGTCAGTATGGGCACATTATACATCGTTCCGACTCCAGTTGGTAACATGGAGGACATGACAATGCGAGCCATTCGCATACTGAAAGAAGCGGATTTGGTACTCGCTGAGGACACTCGAACATCGAGTGTTCTGCTGAAGCATTTCGATATCAGAAATCGATTAGTGGCTCACCATAAGTTTAACGAACATGGCACATCTTCTGCCATCGTAGAGCGACTGAAGGGTGGCGAAACCATTGCCTTGATCAGCGATGCCGGAACACCGGGTATCAGCGATCCTGGTTTTTACCTCGCCCGCGAGGCTGCCAAGGCAGGCATCACGGTGCAGACTTTGCCTGGACCTACGGCATGCATACCGGCCATCGTTTCATCGGGTTTGCCATGCGACCGTTTCTGCTTCGAAGGATTCATTCCGCAGAAAAAGGGCAGACAGACCTATCTTGAATCATTGAAGGATGAGGTGCGCACCATGATTTTCTATGAGTCGCCTTATCGTGTGGTGAAAACCTTGCAGCAGTTTGCCGAGGTTTTCGGGGATGACAGACAGGTGAGCTGTTGTCGTGAAATATCCAAACTCCACGAGGAGAGTGTGAGGGGTACGCTTGCTGAGGTTATCGCTCATTTTGAGGAGACAGAACCAAGGGGCGAATTTGTCATCGTATTGGCAGGAAAAGATCCTAAACAGCTCAAGGAGGAGATGAAGGAAAAGAAGCGTGAAGAGCGCCGGCAGAAGAAAAACGGGGCTCGCAGGGATGAAGAAAGTAATGAATAAAGTATAGGAAGCGACGCGTTTTACGCGAAAAGATAATTTTTTAAATCAAACATTAAAAAGGAAAATGATTATGAAAAAGCTATTATTTGCGGCATGTTTAGCTGCTTTTTGTTTGACCAGTTGCAACAACGGCAAGAACAACACCCAGGATTTGGCAAATCAGCAGAATGATTCGCTAAACAGTATCATCGCTCAGAAAGATAGCGAAATTAACGATATGATGGGTACATTGAATGAAATCCAGGATGGTCTGAACCAGATCAGTGAGGCTGAGCACAGAGTAACTCTCCTGAAGAACGGTGAGGGTGCCAGCAAGAGACAGCAGCTCAAGGAGAATGTTCAGTTCATCGCTACACGTATGCAGCAGAACCGCGAACTCCTGGCTAAACTGCAGAAGCAGATGGCTAACAGCTCTTTGCAGGCTGACCAGTTGAAGAAGGCCATCGCAAACCTTCAGGAGCAGATTGCACAGAAGGATAAGGAACTCCAGGTGCTTCGCGAGGAGTTGGACAAGAAGGATATTCATATTGCAGCGCTCGACGAGACTATCAACAATCTGAATACCAAGACCTCTCGTCTTACTACTGAAAGCAGTCAGAAGACAGAGACAATCAATGCACAGGACAAGCAGCTCAACACTGCCTGGTATGTATTCGGTACCAAGAAGGAGTTGAAGGAGCAGCATATCATGGAAGGTGGTAAGGTAATGACCGGTAATTTCAACAAGAGTTATTTCACCAAGGTTGATATCCGCAACATTTCTGAAATCAAGTTGATGTCAAAGTCTGCTAAGTTGCTCACTACCCACCCATCCAGCTCTTATGCATTGGTACGTGATGCCAACAAGCAGTATACACTCCGCATCACCAATCCACAGATTTTCTGGAGCACCAGCAAGTATCTTGTAGTGCTCGTTAAGTAATTATCTCTTTCTCTGAAAGAAATCCTGCATGAGTGCGCGGCACTCATCTTCCAATACGCCCGATGTAACTGTCGTCTTAGGATGCAGTGCATCGGGCGCATATTTTGTATACCCCCTTTTCTCGTCGCTGGCACCATATACCACGCGGCTGATCTGTGCCCATCCCAGCGCTCCGGCGCACATCACGCAGGGTTCTACCGTAACGTAGAGGGTACAGTCTTTCAGGTATTTTCCTCCCAGCATGTTGGCTCCCGAAGTGATGGCCTGCATTTCGGCATGAGCCGTAACATCGGTCAGCATCTCCGTAAGATTGTGGGCACGCGATATGATCCGGTCTTTACAAACGATGATGGCGCCTACCGGAATCTCGTCTTCATCGAATGCCGCCTGAGCCTCCATCAGGGCACGGCGCATGTATGCTTCGTCTTTATTCTTAATATCTTCCATTGTTTTTCGTGCAAAATTACATAAAAAAGTTTGAAGTGTGGACTTTTTTTGTTATTTTTGCAAGGTAAAAGCATCTTTTGATGCAAAATAAAGAAAATAGACTATGGCAGAGCATAATGAATTAGGCAAATGGGGAGAAGACGAGGCTACGCTCTATCTCGAGAATGAAGGCTATGTCGTCATCGACAGAGACTGGAAAGCCGGCAAGCGGGATCTGGATATCCTTGCCGTTTCGCCGGATGGTAAGACGCTGGTTGTGGTAGAAGTAAAGACCCGTTCGGGTGAAGAATACCAGCAGCCCGAGGAAGCCGTAGATGTCAGGAAGATGCGTAATCTGGCAATAGCCGCCAATACTTACGTCAAGGAACAGAAGGTGGAAAAAGAACTTCGCTTTGATATTGTTACCGTGGTAGGGGTAGGGCATCAGGTGAAACGCATCGAGCATCTTGTGGATGCCTTCAACCCGTTGCTGATTGGATAACCCGTTGTGATTCGCTATACATTATTATATAGACATGGAAAAGAAGATTATACGATTAAAGGAAGTGGATTCCACGAATGCCTTCCTGAAGAATTTGGATACTTACGATGAAGATGCGCTGACCATTGCTGTTGCTGACTATCAGACAGCAGGCAGGGGACAGGGCGTGCATACCTGGGAGAGTGAGCCGGGCAAGAACCTCCTCTTCAGTATGATGATGTGTCCTAAGTGGGTACCTTTGCGCCAGCAGTTCCTCCTTTCCGAGGCTGGTGCGCTCGCCGTGAAGGACGCTCTTGATTCCTATACGGACGGCATTACGCTGAAATGGCCGAATGATGTGTACTGGTATGACAAGAAAATCAGTGGTACGCTGATAGAGACTGCCATCGACTCCAAGGGCATCAAGCGCTGCATCTTCGGTATCGGCATTGATGTCAATCAGACTGAGTTCCACAGCGATGCGCCCAACCCTGTATCTCTGGCGCAGATTCTGGGTCATGAGGTGGATAGGGAAGAGGTGCTGCAGAAGGTGATTGAGGCTTTCTGCAAATACTATGAACTTCTGCGTCGTGCCGACTATATGGATGTGTCGGGCATCTATCATCTTTCTCTCTACCGTCGCAAGGGCTATCACTGGTATGAGGATAAGGACGGTAAGTTCGAGGGCGCCTTCGTAGAGGTGGAGGACGATGGTCATCTCATCCTTCATGACAAGAAGGGAGTAATCCGCTCGTATGCCTTCGGAGAAATCAAGTTTATAGTTAATAGTTAATAGTTAATAGTTTATAGGAGGCTACGCCCTGTAAACTGTTAACTGTAAATTGTAAATTAAAATAAAATGGCAAAGTTTAAAAGAATTCTTTTGAAATTGAGCGGCGAGAGTCTGATGGGCAAGCAGAGCTTCGGCATCGACCCAGAGCGCCTGAGTGATTATGCTAAGCAGATAAAGGAGGTCCATGAGATGGGCGTTCAGATAGGCATTGTGATTGGTGGTGGTAACATCTTCCGCGGTTTGAGCGGAAGCCAGAAGGGTTTCGACCGTGTCAAGGGCGACCAGATGGGTATGTGTGCTACCGTTATCAATTCCCTGGCATTGAGTAGCGCACTCGGAGCCTTGGGCGTTAAGAACAAGGTGCTTACTGCCATCCGCATGGAGCCTATCGGCGAATTCTACACCAAATGGAAGGCGATTGAGGCAATGGAGGCAGGCTATATCTGCATCTTCTCTGCAGGTACAGGTAGTCCATACTTCACTACCGATACCGGTTCTTCTCTCCGTGGTATCGAAATCGAGGCTGACGTGATGCTCAAGGGTACCCGTGTAGACGGCATCTATACTGCTGATCCTGAGAAGGATCCTACAGCAACCAAGTTCAAGGATATTACCTATGATGAGATTTATACCAAGGGCTTGAAGGTAATGGATTTGACAGCTACCACCATGTGTAAGGAAAACAACCTTCCTATCTACGTGTTCAATATGGATGTTGTAGGTAACCTCAAGAAGGTGATGGATGGTGAGGAGATTGGTACGCTCGTACACAACTAATCATCTCTCTCAACAGGAAGAAAAAAGCAAATGCGACTGGATTCACATCTAGCCGCATTTTTCAGTTAATAATCTACATAAATACCTAAATATCCCAATAAAGGGGATTTCTTCTATTTCGTCTTCTTCAGATAAATAATCGCCGAGATGATGACGTATGCCACGATGACAAGCCACCAGCCGGTGAGAAAACCGGTCAGACCATCAAGTGCTACCGAAGTAGCGAGAATGATGATGGTGAGCGCGGCAAAGCCATATTTCACCTCATTGCCCTTGAAACCCCACTGCTTGAACTTCAAGGCGAAAAGAGGCATCTCGCAAACCAGCAGATAGCTGGTGATGAGAATCAGAGCCAGAATGATGAATACCGACCATGAATATCCTTCGAGCCAGCTTGGATTGAACACAATCAGCGAACCCCAGAACAGGGCGTTGGCTGGTGTAGGAACACCGATGAAAGAGGTAGTCTGGCGCTCATCAAGATTAAACTTAGCCAGTCGCAATGCCGAGAAGGCTGCGATGATGAAGGCTGCGTAAGGCAGCCATGGGCGCAAAGGCTCCAGAAAACCCGGATATTCCATCACAAAGAGTTGTGAGAATACGATGGTGGCAGGAGCCACACCGAAGGTTACGTCATCAGCCAGCGAATCCAGCTCCTTGCCTATTGGCGATGAAACGTGCAGCAGGCGGGCGCTCATGCCGTCAAAGAAGTCGAATACGGCTCCGATGATAATCCATAACAATGCCATCTTTGGGTTCCCGCCGAAGGCAAACGATGTTGCGATGCAGCCCGAAACCAGGTTGCAGCAGGTTATCGTGTTTGGAATATGATTCTTGATACTCATTTCTTTACAGTATATTATGATAGAGTGAAAGCCGGAAGTAAGTTCCGGCTTGCTTTCTATCTGTCAATATGTTATTTCAATTTAGCGATGATGGTCTGGTCGCCCGTAGTTGACTGTCCCATCTTTACGCATACTTCTGTACCTACAGGCAGGTAGACATCCACGCGTGAACCCAGCTTGATGAATCCCAGGTGTTCGTCGATGAAGCATTCTTCCCCTTCCTTGGCATAGGTTACGATGCGGCGTGCTACTGCACCGGCAATCTGTCGGCAGAGTACATCCACTCCCTCAGGTGTGGTAATCATCACGTCGGCATGCTCGTTTTCCTCGCTAGCCTTAGGCAGCCATGCCTTGTGGTAGTTGCCGTCCACATGCTTCACGAATTTCACCTTACCATCCACCGGGAACCAGTTGGCATGAACATTCCAGAGGCTCATGAAGATGGAAATCATCAGGCGGCGGTCACCGAAGTAGGGAGCATTCTCCACCTCTTCTATCACCACAATCTTTCCGTCGGCTGGTGCTACTACCAGTTTCGAAGTATCCTCTACGTTGAGGTATCTGACAGGACAACGGTAGAAGTTGAGCACGATACCATATACCGTACCGAACACAACAACAAAAGCCCAGAACGGAATCTTGTTGTCTAAGGTTGTCCACAATATAGCCGCAATGGCTACTAACGCTATCGCTCCGGTAACCAGCTGATCGGTACCTTCGCGGTGCAATCTTATCTTTTTTAATTTCTTTATTTTCTGTCCCATATATTAGGATTAAGTTTTTATTGGTGCAAAGGTACGTCATTTTTATCACTTTTGCAAATTTTTTGTGGGTTTCTTTTACCTTTTTCAATATTTTCGCATATTTCTTTTGGCTTTTTCAATATTTCGCCGTAACTTTGTTGTCAAAATTCGAATTTTAAACAGATAATGGAAGATTTTGTTCATTTGCATGTACACACCCAATACTCCATCCTCGACGGCCAGTCGAAGATACCGCATCTGGTAGATAAGGCCATCAAGGACGGCATGAAGGGTATGGCGGTAACCGACCACGGTGTGATGTTCGGCATCAAGGAACTCACCGACTATTGCGGCAAGATTAATAAAGACCGCAAGAAGGAGGGACTCGAACCTTTCAAGCCTATCATAGGCTGCGAGATGTATGTGGCACGCCGAACCAAAGCCGACCGAGAGAAGGATAAGGGCGATATGAGCGGTTATCACCTCATTGTACTTGCCAAGAATTATAATGGATACAAGAACCTCATCAAGCTGGTGAGCAATTCGTGGGTGGATGGTTACTACATGCGCCCACGAACCGACCGTGCCGATCTGGAGAAGTATCACGAAGACCTCATCGTCTGTTCGGCATGTATTGCAGGCGAGGTGCCATCCAAGATTCTGCATGGTGACCTGGAAGGAGCCCGCGAGGCTTGCCAGTGGTACCATAACCTCTTTGGCGATGATTACTATCTCGAGCTCCAGCGCCATAAAGTGCCCGATGATCCAAGTCTGCTTGCCAACCGCGAGGCTTACGAGTTGCAGCAGCGTGCCAACAAGGAACTCATCAAGATGGCAAGGGAGTTTAACATCAAGCTGGTGTGCACCAACGACTGCCACTTCGAGGATAAGGAAACTGCCGAGGCCCACGACCATCTGCTCTGTATCGCTACCGGCAAGGATCTCGACGACCCTAACCGTATGCGCTATTCCAAGCAGGAATGGTTCAAGACCCGCCAGGAGATGAACGAGGTGTTCTCGGATATCCCCGAAGCGCTTTCCAATACCCTCGAAGTATTGGATAAGGTAGAAATCTACAGCATCGACCATGGTCCTATCATGCCTTTCTTCCCGATTCCGGAGAGTTTCGGTACCGAGGAGCAGTTGCGCCAGAAGGTATCAGAAGAAGACCTCTACAAGGAGTTTACCTCTGATGAGAACGGCAAGAACCCACTGCCACCTGAGGAAGGTCAGAAGGTAATCGACCGATTGGGCGGTTACGATAAGATATACCGTATCAAGTTTGAGGCAGAATATCTGCGCCACCTTGCCTACGAGGGAGCCAAAAAGCTTTATGGCGACCCGCTGCCCGAGAATGTAGACGAGCACGTAAACTTCGAGCTCCACGTGATGAAGACCATGGGTTTCCCGGGCTACTTCCTCATCGTGTCTGACTTCATCAGGGCGGCTCGTGAGGAACTCGGCGTGATGGTGGGACCTGGACGTGGATCTGCGGCAGGTTCGGTGGTGGCTTACTGCTTGGGCATTACCAAGATAGACCCATTGAAGTATGACCTCCTGTTTGAGCGTTTCCTGAACCCAGACCGTGTGAACCTTCCGGATATTGATACCGACTTTGATGATGACGGCCGAGGCAAGGTGCTGAGATGGGTAATGGATAAGTACGGTCATGAGAACTGTGCCCATATCATTACCTACGGTTCCATGGCCACGAAGAACTCCATCAAGGATGTGGCGCGTGTAGAGAAGTTGCCGTTGGATAAGGCGAATGCACTCTGCAAGGCTATCCCAGACCGTTTGCCTGACGGTGCCAAGATGAACCTGACCAATGCCATCAAATATACCCCAGAGCTGCGCGAGGCAGAGTTCTCCAACGATCCCCGCGAGAGCAATACCATCAAGTATGCCAAGATGCTCGAGGGTACCATCCGAGGCACGGGTATCCATGCCTGCGGATTCATCATCTGCCGCGACCCTATCAGCAGCTGGGTGCCTGTATCTACTGCCGATGACCCTGATTTCCCGGGACTGAAGACGGCGGTAACACAGTACGACGGCCATGTCATCGAGACCACCGGTCTTATCAAAATGGACTTCCTGGGCTTGAAGACCCTCTCCGAGATGAAGGAGGCATGCAAGGTTATCAAGCAGACTACGGGCGATGTCGTTGACCTCGATACCATCCCTATCGATGACGAACTGACCTATCAGCTCTATCAGCGCGGTCAGACCATCGGAACCTTCCAGTTCGAGTCGCCGGGTATGCAGAAGTATCTCCGTGAGCTGAAGCCTACGGTGTTCGAGGACCTCATCGCCATGAACGCCCTCTACCGTCCGGGACCTATGGATTATATCCCTGATTTCATTGCCCGCAAGAACGGCAAACAGGCGATTACCTACGATATCCCGTGTATGGAGAAGTATCTGAAGGATACCTACGGCATTACGGTCTATCAGGAGCAGGTGATGCTTCTCTCCCGTCAGCTTGCCAGCTTCACCCGAGGCGAGTCAGATGCCCTGCGTAAGGCGATGGGTAAGAAGAAAAAGGCTATCGTAGATGCGATGAAGCCTAAGTTTATCAAGCAGGGGCAGGAGAACGGCCACGACCCGAAGGTGCTGGAAAAGATATGGGGCGACTGGGAGAAGTTTGCTTCCTACGCCTTCAACAAGTCGCATGCTACCTGTTATTCATGGGTAGCCTACCAGACCGCCTATCTCAAGGCGCACTATCCTGCCGAATACATGGCGGCGCTGATGACCCGACGCTTTGCACAGATTACCGAAATCACCAAGCTGATGGAGGAGTGCCAGTCGATGGGCATCAAGACCTTGGGTCCGGATGTGAACGAGAGTTACCGCGTGTTCGGTGTGAACGAGCATGGAGAGATACGTTTCGGTCTTTCAGCCATCAAGGGTATGGGTGCTCCGGCAGCCGATGCCATCGTGGCAGAGCGACTGAAGAACGGACCTTATAAAACCATCTTCGATTTTGCCGAGCGTGTAGATTACTCCAGCGTGAACCGCAAGGCTTTCGAAACCTTGGCGCTGAGTGGCGGTTTCGACAGTTTCGGCATCCGTCGCGAGCAGTTCTTCGGCAAGAACAACAAGGGCGAAACCTTCCTCGATACGCTGGTGCGCTACGGTCAGCTCTTCCAGCAGGAACAGCACGAGGCTGCCACCTCACTCTTTGGCGATACTGAGGCGATAGAGATAGCTACGCCGCCTATTCCTGATGCAGAGAGCTGGAGTACCATCGAACGTCTGACCCGTGAGCGCGCGCTTGTGGGCATCTATCTTTCTGCCCATCCGCTCGATGAGTACAGCATCATCCTCAACTCCCTCTGCAATACTCATTGCTCAGAACTGGGCGACAAGCAGGAGCTGGCAAAGAAGGAGGATGTGGTGCTGGGCGGCATCATTACGGGTGTGAAGTCGAAGTTTACCAAGACGGGCAAGCCGTGCGGTTTCGTTACGCTCGAAGACTTTGAGGGCTCAGGCGAGCTGGCTCTCTTTGGCGAGGACTGGGGCAAGTGGCGCGGTATCATGGTTGAAGGCAGCACCATCTACATTACCGCCAAGTGCGTTTCCCGTTACGGCAATGCCAACTATCTCGATTTCCAGATAGGCAATGTGGAGTATCTGCAGACGGTCAAGGAGAACCGCATCGACCGCTTTACCATCAATGTGGAGAGCGATGCGATAGATGAAACGATGGTTAGCGACCTGCAGACTATTCTGGAGAATGACGAGGGCAAGGCGCAGCTCTTTTTCCAGATACATGATGTAGACAGCAATACCTATCTGCTGATGCGTGCCCGTGAGCATACGGTGGGTGTGGGCCATGCTCTCATCCAGTATATCGAGCAGCATCCTAAGATGAGCTATCAGATCAATTAGAGATAATTTTAGTTTTAATATATAAAAAATTTAGGAAAATGGAAGTAACAATTACAACCGAGAATTTCGAGAGCTACAAGAATGGCGAACTGCCATTGGTAGTAGATTTGTGGGCAACATGGTGCGGTCCTTGCCGCCAGATTGCTCCTATCGTATCAGAACTTGCTGAGGAGTTTGACGGCAAGTTGGTAGTAGGCAAGTGTGATGTAGAGGAGAACGACGACATCGCTATGGAGTTTGGTGTTCGTAATATCCCTACCATCCTCTTCTTCAAGGGTGGCCAGCTGGTAGACAAGTTTGTTGGCGCAGCCTCTAAGGCAACCCTTACCGAGAAGTTCCAGGCTCTCCTGTAATCAGCCCGGATAGAAAAATAGAAAAGCATCTGGCTTGAGAAAACATGCTCTCAGCCAGATGTTTTTTTTGTTCTTTTTTCTGCCTTTCAAACTGCGCCACGAGGGGGATAAAAATACGTCCCGACGCAGACTCTGCTACGTCGGGACGTAATGAGAACTGCGTCGGGACGTAGTAAAGTCTGCGTCGGGACGCATTTTCGGGGCTGTCGGTGACTTACCATTCTACGCTTCTGGTTCCGTCTTCTTCGGCGGTGATAGTCACTTTGGTGCAGTCTTCCGGCAGCAGGTCTTCTATCAGTTCAGGCCACTCCAGGAAGCAGAGGTTACCGCTGTAGAAATAATCTTCGTAGCCCATATCGTAAACCTCATCGAGTTTCTTGATGCGGTAGAAATCGAAGTGGTAGACAGGTGAGCCGTCGCCCGCTGTATATTCGTTTACGAGGGCGAAGGTAGGAGATGTGATGACATCTTCTACGCCCAGTTCTTCGCAAATGGCTTTAACAAATGTAGTCTTTCCGGCTCCCATCTTGCCATAGAAGGCAAAGACCTTGCCGTCGCCCATGTTCTGCAGAAATTCCTTGGCTGCTTCATGGATCGTGTCTAATGAGTCAATTTTTATCTTCATATATGTTTTCTATAAACTGTTAACTATCAACTATTAACTATTAACTGACATTACCTTTTTCTCGGTGTCAGCGTGATGAGCGGTATGAGCATTTCCTCCATCGAGATGCCGCCGTGCTGGAAGGTATCCTTGTAGTATTGCACATAATAGTTGTAATTATTTGGATAGGCGAAGAAACTGTCGCCCGTGGCAAATACATACGAGGTACTCAGGTTAGGTGCCGGCAACTGGGCACGGTGAGGCTCCTTGATGGTGAAAACTTCCTTGCTCTGGTAAGCCAGATTCTTGCCCAGCTTGTAGCGCAGGTTGGTGTTCGTATTGCGGTCGCCTACAATCTTGATAGGTTTCGATGCCCTGATGCTGCCGTGGTCGGTGGTGAGCACTACCTGGTAATCGCTCTGCGAAAGGAGCTTGAAGAGCTCAGAGAGAACCGAATGGCGGAGCCAGCTCTGCGTGATGCTGCGGTAGGCACTCTCGTTGTTGGCAAGCTCGCGCACCATCTTAGATTCGGTACGCGCGTGAGAGAGCATGTCGATGAAGTTAATCACCAGCACGTTCAGGTCGTTGTTCCGGCATTCGTTGTAATGCTCCAGGAAGCGGTCGGCACCCTGCGAATCGTTCACCTTGTGATAACTGAAGGTATAGTGCTTTCTGAATCGCTCTATCTGGGTCTGTATCAGCGGCGCCTCGTTGAGGTTCTTGCCTTCCTCCTCGTCCTCATCTACCCAGAGGTCAGGGAACATTTCGGCTATCTTGTTCGGCATCAGACCGCTGAAGATGGCGTTGCGCGCATATTGCGTGGCGGTAGGAAGAATGCTCATGTAGAGCTGCTCGTCGATGTCGAACAGGTCGCCGATGTCTTCAGCCAGCATGCGCCACTGGTCATAGCGGAAGTTATCTATCACAATCAGGAACACCTTCTTGCCCTCATCGAGCAGCGGGAATATCTTGCGCTTGAAGATGTCGGGACTCATCAGATGGCGGTCTCTGTTGTCGGGACTCACCCAGTCGAGATAGTTCTTGGCTATGTATTTGGCGAAACCCTGGTTAGCCTCTTCCTTCTGCATGCCCAGCATCTCTGCCATCGGACTTGCCGTATCGCTCAGCTTCAGTTCCCAGCTTACCAGTCGCCTGTAAATCTCCATCCAGTCTTCCGCACTTCTGCATTCCATCATCTGCATGGCTATCTGCTGGTAGTCCTGCTGGTATCCGCTCTGCGTCACCTCCGCCACGATGTTTTTGCGGTGGATGTTCTTCTTGAGCGAGAGCAGAATCTGGTTCGGGTTTACGGGTTTGATCAGATAGTCGGCTATCTTTGAACCGATTGCCTGGTCCATAATGTTTTCTTCTTCGCTCTTGGTGCACATCACTACCGGTGTGGCAGGCTGGATGTCCTTGATGCGTAGCAGGGTTTCCAGTCCGCTGAGTCCCGGCATCATCTCATCGAGCAGGATGAGGTCGAAGGTCTGCTGGCGGCAAAGTTCAATGGCGTCAGGGCCGTTGCTTACCGTCTGTACCTCGTATCCTTTCTTTTCCAGAAAGATGATGTGTGCCTTGAGAAGTTCTATCTCGTCGTCTATCCAAAGTAATAATCCGTTGCTCATATTTTATATCCTTTTTCTTTTCGGGGTGCTAAAGTACAAAGAAAAATGGAATAGGAAACACGACTTTATGTTAAAGAGAGTTAATGATAAAGATTCTTTGGTACTTTTTATGAAAACGTTTGTATTACCTTGTGACAAAACCTAAAAACATAGGTTAATTTAAACTTATTTGTATAACTAAACGTAAACATTATGATCAGACGCAATTACTTGAAAAGTTTGATGATCTTCATCCTGACGTGCCTTCCTCTCTTGGGAGCATCGGCACAGCAGAAAGTAACTGTCAATGTTGTGAATGCCTCTTTGAAGCAGGTGTTCAGTACAATCGAAAACCAGACATCCTACAGGTTTTCTTACAAGAGTGATATCATTGACCATCGCAAGGATATCACCATCAGGAAGAGTGGCGTTCCTGTAACAACTGTACTCGATGCAGCCTTGAAAGGACGCAACTTGAAATACTCTGTGGTTTCACAGAAATCTATCGTTGTTTCTGAGAAACATGCGGCAGCCGCTCCTCAGCAGAGCAACAAGCACAAGATGCAGGGTGTTGTGAAGGACGACAACGGGGAGCCTGTCATTGGTGCTACTGTTTCTGTAGTTGGTACCGATGAACTCGCAGTAACCGATATAGACGGCCGATTCACCATCAATGCAGCCAAGGGCGCTAAGGTGAAGGTTTCTTACCTCGGTTTCGTAGACCGCGAGGTGAAGGCTTCAGAAAACATGAACATCGCTATGAGCGAGGACACACAGGCGCTGAGCGAAGTGGTAGTAGTAGGTTATGGTACCATGAAGCGTAGCGATATGACCGGAGCTCTTTCTTCTGTCAATACCAAGGAGATGGCTAAGCGCACTACTACCAACCCAGCTGAGGCTTTGCAGGGTAAGGTAGCCGGTGTGAACATCCTGAAGAGTGGTGGTAATGCCGGTGCCGGTGTGAGCATCAAGATTCGTGGTATCAAGACATTCGGCGATAACGAACCTCTTTATATTGTGGATGGTTTCCCTGGCGATATCAACAGCGTGAACCCTCAGGACATCGAGTCTATGGAGATTCTGAAGGATGGTGCTGCCGCAGCCATCTACGGTTCTGTAGCTGCCAACGGTGTGGTTCTGATTACAACCAAGAACGGTAAGAAGGGCGATGTAAAGGTGGATTTCAGTACCTATTTGAGCTTCACTCACGTTGCTAAGGACCTCGATATGCTTGATGCTGATGGCTATAAGGCTGTACATAAGATGATGTATGAGAACTATAAGACCCAGTATGGTGAATATCCTGGTGCCGGCTTACCTGCCTATATTACCCATGAAACTGGTGTGAATACCGATTGGCAGGATGCTATCCAGCGCAACGGATTGGCACAGAACTATATGGTCAGCCTCCGCGGAGGTGGTGATAAGGCACAGTATTCTGTATCTTATAACCATGCCGACGAGAAGGGTATCTTTATCGGCAACGAGCATCGTCATGATATCGCACGTATGAAACTCCATGCAACCAAGGGCATCATAGATCTGGATGCCAATATGGATTTCAAATATACCAACAGCCGTCAGCCTCAGTATTCTCTCAAGGAAACTTATATGATTTCTCCTCTCGTACCTATTTATAATGAGAATGAAAAGTATGGTTTCGGTTTGACTAACTTTGATGGTCTGCCAAACAACCGTAACGTTGTTGCAGATAACTACTATAAGAACGAAGTAGATAAGAAGTATCATACTTCTGCCAATGTAGCATTAACCTTCAAGTTCTTCCCTTGGCTCAACTTCAAGACCAGCTATGGTTATCGTGGTGAGCACGAGATAGATTCTTATCATGCACCTGATTATATAGCAGATACGAAGAGTCCTGATAATTATCCGAATAGCAGCGAGACCCGTGCTTACTGGGAGGAGCAGGTGTTCGAGAATGTTCTCTCTTTCAACAAGGAAATCCAGAAGCACAGCATCAATGCCATGCTCGGTACTTCGCTCACCAGCCGCAAGTATAACTGGAGTTCGGTAGGCGTAGAAGGTAAGACCATCGTATATAAGGTAGAAAACGGACAGTTGCAGCAGAGTGAGAAGGCAGCAGGATTTCTGGATTCCAGTTTTGCTACCATCGGTGCAGGAGCAGGCGGAACCTTCAGCGGTGATGGTTCCTGCTGGAAGTACAACCGTGCTTCTTTCTTCGGCCGTCTTAATTATAATTTCAACGACCGCTATCTCTTCCAGTTCACCTTCCGTGAGGATGGATCTTCTAAGTTCGGTGCCGATAGTCGTTGGGGTTTCTTCCCATCTGTAGCTGTAGGTTGGAGAATCAGCGAAGAGCCATTCTTCCCTAAGAATACAGTAATCAGCAACTTGAAGTTCCGTGCCAGCTGGGGACAGCTCGGTAACGAGAATGCTTTGGGCTACTACGATTTCCTGGCGCTCATTTCTACATACAATGATCTCTATCAGGGCTATGTTCAGGGTTCTGGCTCTTCTGCATGGCCAGGCAGTATTGCCCGTGGATTGGAAAACCGCTCTTTGAAATGGGAAACTACTGATACCAAGAACATCGGTTTCGATTTCGGCTTCTTCAATAACCATCTGAGTGGTAATGTAAACTATTATATCAACGAGACACGCGACCTGCTGATTACCCGTAAGCTGGCTCCATCTGCCGGTCTTGCCAACCCAACGCTGAACGTAGGTAAGATGCGCAACCAGGGTTTTGAGCTGGAGTTGAACTGGAACGACAAGGTAAGTGATTTCGAGTATAATGTAGGTTTCAACCTCAGTACGGTATCTAATAAGGTGGTTTCTCTTGCTAATGAAGATCAGACCATTTACGGTATGGGTTTGAAGTATGGCTCAGAGCACTTCCCTACCCAGACCAAGGTAGGCAAGCCAATCGGTGCTTTCTACCTCTATCAGGCAGACGGTATCTTCCAGAATATGGATGAGGTAAATGCTTATAAAAACAAGGATGGCAAACTCCTTCAGCCAAATGCTCAGCCTGGTGATGTACGTTTCAAGGATATGAATGGTGATGGTGTGATTGACGAGGATGATAAGACCTATTCTGGTACAGGTATCGCTAAGGTTGAGGCTAACCTTAACTTGAGCGCCAGTTACAAGGGTTTCGACTTCTCAGCAGTCATCGGTAGTGCATTCGGCAACAAGATTTACAATGGTATCCGCTACTACTATGAGGGAATGAACTCAGCTTCCAACTTCCTCAGCAACACTTTGGATGCCTGGACTCCTACCCATACCAATACCAGCGTGCCACGTGCCATCTATGGTGACCCTAACGACAATACTCGCGAGTCAACCCGCTTCCTGGAGAATGGAGATTTCGTACGCTTGCGTCAGGTGCAGTTGGGTTATACCTTGCCAACATCGCTGGTTAAGAAGATTTATTGCGACCGCATCCGTTTCTACGTGAGTGCAGAAAATGTGTTTACCATTACAGGTTATTCTGGTGCCAACCCAGAATTCTCTATGGGCGTATTGAATAGTGGTATCGACCGCTTTACCTATCCGTTCTCTCGCTCTTACACAGTAGGTGCACAGGTATCATTCTAGTATTAACATAAAAAGGAAAATCTTATGAAAGCATTAAAATATATAGCAGGCATTTGCCTTGCTCTGTCACTCACATCATGTGATGACTATTTGACGCAGACTTCGCCAGATAAACTGACTTCCGATTCTTACTGGCGTGATAAAGCAGACGTAGAGTCGGCAATGTCATCAGCTTATTCCCAACTGTATTTTGCAGAATATTCCGGAGACCAATGGGACTTCTCTGAGGTGAAATGGCCAGTGGAGGCTTATCGTCAGGATGACGTAGATTTGGGTAAGGATGTACAGAACTATCCAAACTGGGTGCAGCTACGTAACTTCAGCTACAACAACGGAAACTCTCAGTTCTCTATCTACTGGAAGAGTTACTATCGCGGAATCAGTTTCTGTAACCAGATTATTGATAAGGTGGCTACCATGAGTGAAGGTCAGCTTGCTGCAGCAGACAGAAAGCAGCTCCTGGCTGAGGCTCATTTCCTTCGTGGCTTCTATCATATGCAACTCTTGCTCAACTGGGAGAAAATCATTATCCGTGATACATATATCACTTCTACCAGCCAGTTGGATAAGGCTCTTTCTGACCGTCCTGAGACTTGGCAGTTTATCGTAGATGACCTGAAAGCCGGTACGGAGATGAGTAACTCTCGCAGCAATGAAGAAGTGGGACGTGTTACCTCAGGCACAGCTTATGCCTACTTAGGCTATGCTTATCTTACGATGGCTTCTGAGCAGGCTGATAAGAAAGCAGAATATCTGAATGCTGCTGTAGAGGCATTCAATAATGTAAAGGGATATAGTCTGGAAAGCAATTATGCCAGCATGTTTAATGGTACAAACAAAAACTGTAAGGAGAGTCTTTTCGAGGTGCAGTTCTCTCTGAGTAGTGCCAATGGTGCCAACTATGCTACCCAGCTGCATCGCTGGATAGGTACAGAGGAGTTTGAAGGATGGGATGAAATTACCCCTTCAGAGACCCTGATGAACGAATTTAAGAAGGAAGGCAAGTTGAACAATGGCTTGTATGATGCCCGTCTTTATGCTTCAGTCTTCTTCCAGGATCCTTACTTTAACGATGGAACCGGTAAGGTTTACGGTTACGACTGGGATGCTTGGATCAAGAGGAATCCGGAGGTAGAAGAGGCTTACGATCGTCCTTCTTTCCGCAAGTTCATGCCTGCAACATATGAAGCCCTGACACAGTCAACTACCGACGTGAACATTCCTCTGATGCGTTATGCCAATGTTCTTCTGATGAAGGCTGAGGCTCTCAATGATTTGGGACGTACCGGAGAGGCTATTCCGCTGATCAACGATGTGAGAAGAGTTCACGGCAATATGCCAGCCATGACCGGTACAACACAGGTTGAGGTTCAGGCTCAGATTGAGCACGAGCGTATGATAGAGTTCCCATTGGAGAACTTGCGCTGGTATGACCTGCGACGTTGGGGCAAGACTGCTGAGGCGCTGACTGCTGCCGGCCGTACTGGTTTCGACAAGAGCAAGCTGTTCTATCCAACTCCTCTTACAGAGTTGAACTCAAACAGCCTGGCTAAGTAATAGGGGCGAGTAACCATTGAAGATTACTTATAAATATCATCAGGATTCTCGGTCTATTAAGCAATAATACGATCGGGAATCCGTTTTTTATGGTAATGTAATTCATAAAAACGAACAATAAAATAAAGAAGAAAAACAAGAAACAATGCTCAAGATAGTAATGATTATGCTATGCGGAATAGGTACCGGCTATCTGCTCCGCAACAAGAAAATGAGTTTTATCGGCCGTATCATCACGGCTCTGATATGGGTACTCCTGTTCCTGCTCGGTATCGAGGTAGGTTCTAACCCTCGTATCATCAGCGGTCTTCAGACCCTGGGACTTGAGGCGATAGTGCTGACCTTTGGAGGCAGTCTGGGTAGTGCACTCTTTGCTTGGGCATTGTGGAAGTATGTTACAGCAAAGCAGGCTAAATCGTCGGCTCACGCTGAAACCGGGAAAGGAGGCAAGGCATGAAAGGCAGTTTGATTATCGTAAGCTTCTTTGTTCTGGGCATCATCGTAGGCTTGTGTGATGTGATTCCGGCAGGTCTTCTGGATAGCGATGTGAGCTATTATGCGCTCTGCTGCCTGATGTTCTGCGTAGGTATCAGTATCGGTTGCGATACTTCTGTGCTGAAGAGTTTCAAGAAGGTGAATCCCCGTCTGATGATGCTCCCTGTGATGACCATTTTGGGTACGTTGGCAGGTTGTTCCGCCGTATCTCTCCTCTTGAGCCACCGCCAGCTTACCGATTGTCTGGCTATAGGTTCAGGATTCGGATATTACTCTCTTTCGAGTATCTTCATCACCGAATACCGGGGCGCCGAACTGGGAACCATCGCCCTTCTTGCCAACATCTGCCGCGAGATTCTCACCCTGCTGTGTGCTCCGCTGCTGTCAAAATACTTTGGCAAACTGGCACCTATCAGTGTAGGTGGAGCTACGACCATGGATACAACGTTGCCTATCATCACCCGATATTCGGGCGAGAGTTTCATCATCGTTTCCATCTTCCATGGTTTCTGTGTCGACTTTTCTGTACCCTTCCTGGTTACCTTCTTCTGTTCTTTGTAGAAATAACTAAAAGCAGTTTTAAACCAAACCCGTATGAGACATATTTTCAGTTCATTCATGATATGTCTGAGCCTGTGCTGTGCCCATACCTCAGTAGCCCTTGCGGCTCAGGATGGCAAGCAGCCAGCAGCTTCAGACCCTTGGCAGGACGCCACCGTGACCCATATCAACCGCATGCCGATGACCGCTCATTACTTGCCTTTTACAAGTGAGAACGGAGCCTTGGCACAATTGAAGATGGACGACGTCCGCCGTTTCCAGTTGAACACCCAGAATGAGCGCCGCCGCTCGCTGGATGGTGTATGGAAATTCAAACTGGTGAAGAATCCGAGTCTTGCCTTGACCGATTTCTTCAAGACATCCTATAATGTAAACGATTGGCAGAACATCAATGTGCCTGGCAGCTGGGAGTTACAGGGCTTCGATGCGCCCATCTATACCGATGTAACCTATCCTTTCAAGGCAAATCCTCCTTTTGTGCCACAGGATTACAACCCTGTAGGACATTATGTACACGAATTTACCGTGCCTGAAAACTGGAAGGGCATGGATGTGATTATGGATTTCGAAGGCGTAGAATCTGCCTTCTATCTCTGGATCAACGGCAAGATGGTGGGTTATAGTGAAGATAGCCGTCTGCCTGCCCACTTCAATATCTCCAAGTTCCTGAAGAAGGGCAAGAACCGCCTTGCCATGAAGGTGTTCCGCTTCAGCGACGGAAGTTATCTGGAAGACCAGGACTACTGGAAGTATAGCGGCATCGAACGCAATGTGTTCATCCAGGCTCGTCCTAAGAGCAGAATGAACGACTACGTATTGGGAAATAAACTAATCAATCAATATAAGGATGGCAATTTCACACTCGATGTGAATATGCTCAATCCACAGAAGGGTCAGAAGGTTGAGGTGAAAGTGCTTTCGTCAACAGGTAAATCTCTCTTCAAACAAATCCAGAGCATCACCTCACCTGCTGATACCTTGATTCATTTCGAAAAGCTGTTGAAGAATGTGCAGCCTTGGAGTGCCGAGAGCCCTTATCTCTACACACTCGTCATCAATACTACCGACAGGAATGGTAGAGTAGAGGAGAGTGTGGCTCAGCCTTTCGGCTTCCGTACCGTCGAAATGAAGAACGGACAGCTTCTGGTAAACGGTGTTGCCATCACCATCAAGGGTGTGAACCGACAGGAGCACAATGCCGTACACGGCAGAACCCTCAGCATCGGTGAGATGGTGAAGGATGTGAAGATGATGAAGCAGTTCAACATCAATGCCGTGCGTACCTCTCACTATCCAAACTATTCAGAGTGGTATCAGCTCTGCGATAAGTATGGTCTCTACATGGTGGGCGAGGCGAACATCGAGTGTCATGGTATTTTGGATACAGAATATAAGCAGCTGGCAGACAGAGAAGACTGGTATCCTGCTTTCCACGACCGCATGTACCGCATGATCAAGCGCGACCGCAACCATACCGCCATCATCATCTGGTCTATGGGTAACGAGAGCGGATATGGCAAGAGTTTCGAGAAACTCTACGATATGAGCAAGGCGATGGATCCAACCCGTCCGGTACAGTATGAGGGTGGCGGTTACTACGCCAAGTCGGATATCTACTGTCCGATGTATGCCCGTATCTGGTCTTTGCGCCGCCATGTCAACCAGCGTGATGAGCGTCCGCTGATTCTCTGCGAATACGCCCATGCCATGGGTAACAGCGAGGGTAACCTCAAGGATTACTGGGATCTGATTTACAAATACGACCAGTTGCAGGGTGGGTTCATCTGGGACTGGGTAGACCAGACCATCGCCAAGACCGATGACAAGGGACACAAATACTGGGCTTATGGTGGCGATATGGGATTCGTAGGCGTAGTAAACGATTCCAACTTCTGTGCCAACGGACTTGTAGCAGCCGACCGCTCGCTGCATCCACATATCTGGGAGGTGAAGAAGGTTTACCAGAACATCGCCTTCGAGCCAGTAGCCTTCATGCAGAACCGCATCAAGGTAACCAACCGATTCGACTATACCACGCTTGACAATTATCAACTCTTCTGGGCAGTAGAGGCAAACGGCGAAACCATCAGAAGCGGCAAGATGAACTTCCCAACCCTCCTGCCTCATCAGGCTAAGGAGATGGAGATACCGATGGGCACTCTTCCTGCTGCCGACAACAAGGAATACTTCCTCACCCTGCGCGCCTTCAGCAAGCAGGCTACCGGAGCCGTTCCTGCAGGTCATGAGGTAGCCATCGAGCAGATGCAGCTGCCTGTACGACAGGAAAAGGCTCAGGAACAGGTAAGCGGACAGATAGAGAAGACCGAGACAGAAGATGCCATCATCATCCAGGGAAAGACCAAGGATTTCAGCATCAGCTTCTCTAAGAAGACCGGCGAGATGACCTCACTGAAATATGACGGCAAGGAAATGCTGCTGGCTGGTTTGCAGCCAAACTTCTGGCGCGGTATCACCGACAACGATGTGGCTAACGGCACTCAGGAACGCTGCGCTACCTGGCGTGAGGCAGGAAAGAAGATGGTACTGAAGAGCATCAAGACCCAGGCAGACAACCAGAAGGCTACTGTCACAGCAGACTTCGATATGCCAGAGCAGGAATCTCAGATGCAGATTACCTATCAGATGCTTGCCAATGGAAATGTAGAGGTGAACATGCACTTCACTCCTAGCAACAAGGCGCTGCCGGAGATGCCTCGTCTCGGTATGCGCATGATTCTGAAGGGCGACTACGACCAGATGACCTGGTTGGGTAGAGGTCCGCAGGAGAACTATGCCGACCGTAAGAGCGGTTACCTCATCGGTAAGTATTCTGCCAGCGTATGGGAGCAGTATCATCCATACGTAAGAGCACAGGAAACCGCCAACAAGTGTGATGTACGCTGGTTCACCCTCGCTTCGAAGGCTGGAGCAGGTATCAGGGTGGAAGGTGCTGAGCCATTGAGCGTAAGTGCCTGGAACTTCCCACAGGATGATCTCCTCTATGTTCCTTCTACCATCGAGCACCGTCATGGTGGCTGTGTAGACAAGAAGGACATGGTATGGGTGAACATCGACCATTTGCAGATGGGTGTTGGTGGCGATAATACCTGGGGCGCTATGGTGCATCCGGAATATACCATCACACCAAAGGAGTGGAGCTATAGCTTTACTATTAAGAACTTAAAATAAACGATATGAAGACTAAGTCTATAGCTATACTGACTATGGGGCTTGCCATGCTGTCTATGGACGGCATGGCACAGACCACCCGTCAGGAGTATAAGGATATTCTTGACATCCAGCTGACACCGGGTGCTCCCCGCCGTCATAACGGATGCTTCACGGATATGGGTTCATGGATGGGTTTCACCCTCTCAGAGAAGGAGAAACCTGCCGCAGGTTTCTGCGGACCTTTCAGTATCTATTACCGCAACTGGTATGCCCGTTCGCTGGTATCTCTCATTGATGGTACCGTGCAGGAACAGAGCTATTATCCGGGCGAAATCAGAATGAGCCTGAAGAAGGATGGTGCCGATTTCTATGAGAGTCTGCAGTTTGTTGATGCCCGTACGGCGTTGCTTACAGTTACCAATCCATCCAAGGTTCCGTTCACGTTTACTGCCGACAGCATCAGTACCCGTGCCAATGTATCACGATACAAGAACCGTGTTACCATCGGAGACTTCTACGGTGAACGTGTCATCATCGACTTTCCTCAGGAGGTTAAGGTGACTGATACCGACCACAACTATCTGGCTACCGTGCCAAGAGGTGTAGAGCAGCTTACCATCGCCATTTCGCTGGTAGAGCAGGATACCGAGGCTTCGGTTCAGCATGTGCATACAGCCAGTCTGCTTGCCAATCCGAAGGTAGCACTCGATGAAAACGAGAAGCGCTGGAACGGTTATCTGAAGAAGGTGATACGTGATGATATGCCTGCAGAATACAACCGGGTGGCTGCGAAATCCATCGTCACCCTGCTTTCCAACTGGCGTGCCAAGCGAGGTGCCCTGTATCATGACGGTATTGTGCCTAGTCATGCTGTAGGCTATTTCGTAGGTTGCTGGGCATGGGACTGCTGGCGTTTCTCAGCCGGTATGGCTTCCTTTTTCCCAGAGTTGGCAAAGGATAACATCCGCGTGATGTTCGACTACCAGCAGCCAGACGGCATGATTATCGACTGCATCTATCCGGATGCTTCTGAGAACAACTACCGCGACAGTAAGCCTCCTCTGGCAGCCTGGGCGGTGAACGAGATTTACGAGCATACCCAGGATCTGGCTTTCGTAAAGGAGATGTATCCGAAACTCCTTAAATATCACAAATGGTGGTATGAGAAAAGAGATCACGACAAGAACCACATCTGTGAGTTCGGTTCGGTTGATGGCACTCTGGAGGCTGCTGCCTGGGAGAGCGGAATGGATAATGCCATCCGTTTCGACGGCACCAAGATGTTGCAGAACGGCAAGGATGCATGGAGTACTGACCAGGAGAGCGTTGACCTGAATGCTTATCTCTCGCTGGAGTATACCTTGCTCAAGAAATTTGCCGGATTGCTGGGCGAGCCTTTCGACTTGCCTGACTATCGTGGACTGGTTGCCGATTATTTCTTTGATCAGAAAGATGGCTTCTTCTACGACCGCCGTTTGGATGCCGACAGAAGTTTTGTACGTGAGGCAGGTTGTGAGGGCTATATTCCTTTCTGGGCGAACATAGCAACGCCTAAGCAGTTTGCCAAGGCAAGAAAGTTGCTCGACAATAAGAAGAAGTTCTCTACCTTCATCCCATTCCCGACGATAGCAGCCGATAATCCGAAGTACAATCCGCAGGGTTACTGGCGCGGTCCTATCTGGCTCGACCAGACCTATTATGGCATCAAGGGCTATCGCAACTATGGTGAGAAGAAGAAGGCAGATGCCTATACCGACCAGGTGTTCCGCAACTTGCAGGGCATTTCGGCAGGTACCCCAATCTATGAGAATTATGACACGCATACCGGCAAGCCAATGCAGGCTTCCCACTTCAGCTGGAGCGCCGCTTGCCTGATTATGATGTACAATGATTATGGAAAATAAACGAGATTCTCATGTGTTAAACGTCATGCCAACGGGATTTGGCACAGCTTAAGGCCTAAATAAAAAAGCCTTTGAGCATATCGGAAATGATAGCTCAAAGGCTTATTTTTACCCTAAATGATGTACTGTAATAAGCAAATTCCATACGCTTGGAAAGCGTGTGTGTATATTATCTCAAAACATACTTTCCGGCTGGTGTCTTGCAGAACTTCACCTGATAGGCTTCAGAGACAATCTGCAGCGCCTCGGTGAGGCTGTTGTTCGGCAAGGTTCCTGTGAAAGGTTCGATGGTATCCATTTCTACAGCAATCTCTACTCCGTAATTCTTCTCCAGGCTTCTGATGACTCTGCCTAGCGATGCATCACGGAATACCAGCTGCTTCTTCTGCCATGCACAGGCATCCTCGATATGCGATGTTTCGCGGATATCCATCTTTCCAGTCTGTTTGTTCACCACTACGATTTCGTTTGGCTTCATCGTATAGGTGCTGCCGTTGGCAAGGGAAGTGAGCATCACGCTACCGTTGAGCAGCGCAACTTCTGCTGTCTGTTCTTTCTTTCTGTTGATGACGTTAAACTCAGTACCCAACACTTTGATTTCCATTCCCTGCATGTGGATGATGAACGGATGTCGGGCGTCTTTGGCTACCTTGTAGTGAGCCTCGCCTTCAAATTCAATCTCGCGATTGTCTTTGCAGAAATCCTGTGGTGCATACTTGATGCTGGAGAGCGAATTGAGCGCTACCACACTCTTGTCGGGCAGGGTGATGCTCACCTGTTCGCCTTCCTGGGTGGTGATTTCTGTCAGCGGAATCGCGGCATATTGCCTGTTTTCCTTATACATCATTCCCATAATCACCATGCAGATAGGCAGGGCAATAGCTGCCGCTATCTGGGTCCACTTGAGGACGCGCTTCAGGGTGAATTGCTTACGGGTTCCTATCTGTTCATGAATTTCGGCCTTGATACGTGCCAAATCTTCGTCGGAGATACCGCTATCCGGGATGATGCCGTGCAGCCATTCCTCTTCCATGGCTGCTGCTAATTCTTCATCTGAACAGTTGTTGATCCGTTCCTTCAGATTAGCTAAGTCTGTACTATTCTTGATGTCGTCTAACATAAAACAATCCTTTTTTAGATTATACACGGTTTGGTAGATAATGTACCGTTAAATTATACTAAAAACAAGAGCCACATCAGGTTGGTGCGGTTGCTGATAAGCTGTCGAAGCTGTTTCAAACCCATCGACAACTGGTTCTTAACGGTCTGTTCACTATAGTTGAGTCTCTCGGCAATCTCCTGATTGTTGAGCATCTCCAACTTGGAGAGTCGGATGATTTCCTGCTGCGTCTTGGGCAGCTTGGCAAGCATCTGGTTGAGCTGTCTGACGAAATCATCATACTCCAGCTGACTGTCTGCAGCGGTACTGTTGTGATGGTCAAGATAATCCATGTAGTCTTCATACACGGGCGAATTGATGACCTTCCTGTAAGCGTTGATGAGGTAATGCTTGGCTCTGAGGAAGAGCAGCGGCTTTACGCTTTCTGCCTCTTCCAGCGTGCTTCTGTTGTTCCAGAGCCATACGAAGGTATCTTCCATGATTTCTTCGGCATTCTCCTTCGACTTGGTATATTTCAGGCAAAAGGCAAAGAGTCTGCGGGCATATAGCCCGTAGATTTCATCGAATGCCTTCATAGATCCTTTTTTGAGTTGAAGGATAAGTTCTGTTTCTGTCTTTTTAAACATGATAACTATTCACTAAAATCCATCTAAATCATATTCTTCGCTGTCCAAATCCAGACTGTCGTGGTTGTCGAAAGTTGTATTTGGTGCTTTTTCTTCCTTTATATCCGCATCGGTTTCTTGGAATCCGGTTGTTCCGCTTTCGGCAGTTCCGGTTTCTTCTTCATTTTCTTCTGAATCATCAGTCTTTTCCTGCTGGATGATTTCCTCCGGTTCTTCAAGCAGTGGGTCCTTGCTGATTTTCAGCGGTGCCAGATGCTGGGTATAGAAGAGGGTATAATCGTCGTAGCTCAGACTGGTGCCCAGCAGCAGGAGGTTTGGTTCGCTGATTACGATGCCTCGGGCTCCCTTTGAGAGGAGCTGGGTGATGGCCAGATGCTGGTAGATGTCGTTGGCATACTGGCGTGCTTCGTCGTAATTGCGGAAGCCCTTTACCTGCATGCGGTGCAGACCATTCTGCTCGTCAATGACGAGGTCGAAATTACGCACGAGATAGGAGGTGAAATTATATTTCGCCATCTCGAAGAGCAACTGGTTCTCGTTTACAGAATCGGGAACGTAGGCGAGCATGAAGACGAACGGCTCGTTGCGCTCGATGCTGAATACCTTGGCTTTGGATTTGACATCTTCATTGAGTACGGCGTTGCGGCGCGACCATACATTGCTCAGGTCGAATGTGCCGCCCTTGAGCTGTTTACCGGCTTTCACTCCGTTGAGAATCATTCCTGCCATCTCGCTGAGTCGGCTGTTCGGATATTTCTCTACCACCTGCTGCATATCATCGAGACAAGCCTGGATATTACCCTCGTGGAGCTGGGTGAGTCCGCCGATAAAGAGGAACTTGTCGCGGTTGGCTCCTTCAGGATAGCGCTTGTCAGAGATAGCTCTGTTGTGTACCACCTTATTATATAGGTTAGCCTTGAAGGCGTCGTAGGTGGCAGCATAGAGCGAATCTTCGAGATGAATGCCCATCTTCGCATCTTCCTCATAATAAGGAGAGGTGAGCAGGGCGGTCCATTGACTCTCTGGATAATTCGCTTTCAACAGGTCGAGATAGCGGCTGGCGATGGCTGGCTGCTTCCTGATGTTGTAGAGCAGGTAGAGGTGATAGTAGGCATCATCGAGATGTTCGTATGCTGCGTTCTTCTTCACCAGTCGCTGCAACATGCGTTCGCTTTCGTCCAGATCATTGAGTTTGTCTTTCAGAATGATGCCGGCATGCAGCAGTCCGTCGTCCAGAATCTGATTGCTTTCTGCCATCTTCTCTTCGTTAAGCGGAATCTGAGCGAGATAGTAGGCACGCTGATGCGGATCTTCTTCTGCACTCAGGTTCTTCTCTTTCTCCTTCTCAAGGTCTTTCTTCTGTGCCTCGTTGAGGAGTGAATCGCGCTGTTCATCAGTCATTTCTTCTACACCTTTGGCATCGGCTACTACGGTCTGGTTGCTCCGTCGCCAATTGTCTATGTTCTTTCTCTTACCCCAGAGGCGTTCAAACTGCTGTTTGCCTTGGGCTACGGCAGATTGGGAATAGAAATACCAGTTATTGCTGTTGCCGAAACCGCCGTTGCCCATGGCTCCGTTTCCGAAGCCGGATGAGGCATTGCTGTTTCTCTGATTCCTGTTGTTTCTGCTGTTATTATTGCCGTTGTTTCTTCCGAAGTCAGAGTTGCCCTGCTGTTCTGCCAGTTCCTGTTCTGTCTGTCTTCTCTTTTCTTCTTTTTCCTGCTTTTTCAGGGCATCTATCACCTTGTCAATGGCGACATTCCGTTCAGTTTCGCTCATGCGGGCAAGCGATTGCAGGGAGTCCTGCAGATGGATGGCGTCGGTATAAGGCACCAGTTCATCGAGAACCTTCGAACGGTCGGAGAGCTGTTTGTAGTCTTTGCGGTCCTGGTCTAGGAGTCCGATGGCAGCATCATAGCATCGCTTGGCATCGCCATATCTGTGGCATTGCCAGTATACATTGCCCAGATGCAGCAACAATACACCTTTCTCAACTCCGTTTCGGCTTGATTTCGCGGCACCCTTTTCGTATGCAGCAATAGCCTGAAGGGTATCGCCCTGGTTGAGATGTATGTTACCGATGGCATAATAAACCTGGTCGAGATATTCCTGGTTCTTGTCGCTCGCAGCCATTCGCTTCAATTTGGATACCATCTTCCGGGAGTTGTTGGTTGCCAGTACCTCGGTCATGGAGATGCGGGCATTGAACTCGAGTTCGTAAGGCGGATTGAGACGGATGACATGCTTGAAGGCACGGTAGGCATTCTGGGCATGTCCCTGTTGTGCTTCTACCTGTCCCATCAGATACCAGAGGCGGGCTTTCTGCTTGCGTCGCATCTCATAGCCGATGGCTTTGCGGAGATACGGAACGGCCTCCTGATAGCGTCCGGTCTTCAGATAGTAGAGGGCATAGGTCTTGTCCCATTCCTTCTGGGCACGCCAGTGGATGGAATCGCGCTCGATATTACGGATTACATCTTCGGCATCGTATATCCATCCCGCTTCCAGATAACTCTTGGCGAGCCAGGCACGTGCCTTGCCGTAAATGCCTGGTTGGGTAGCGTAGAGACGGCTCATATAGGCGAATGTAGCTGCTGCCGACTGGAAATCGCCTTCAAAAAACTGGGAACGGCCCATCAGCATCCATGCCTTCCAGAGGAACGGATTATATTCACGGCGATGCAGCCATTCCAGGTCTTTTGCTGTCTTGCGGCGTTTCTTGTCCCATACCGGGCGGCGCTTGATGCTATGCTGGTGAATGGCTTTCTCGCATTTCTCGATGGCGCGGTCGTAGTTCGACTTGCCCAGTTCGCGGCTGTTCTTGTTGCCTACCGTATAATAAGGAATCATTTCAGAGTAATTGTCCTTATTTCCGTTTTCCTTTTCGAGCGAGCCTTCTATATAGGCTACGGTACCATTATAATAGGTGTTGTATCGGGCGTTGAAGGCATGCCACCATCTGCTCTTCGCCGTATTCTTCTGCGTAGAGCATCCTGCCATGGTCATTGCGAAGGCAAGGACAACCATAGCTGGCAAGAGGTTTCTGAATGGGAAATGCTTCAACATAAGTTTCTTCTTTATTTTAAAATTTTTCTTTTAGGGCGTGTGAAAGCCTTAGTGCTTTCTGGCTGCCAGTATCCTTGCTGCTGCAAACAGGATGATGCTGACGAAGATGATGGTTGCACCTGATGGCACATTGAGCAGATAACTGGCATAGAGGCCCACGAGGCAGTCGATGCAGCCTATCACGATGCTGGCTCCTATCATGCGCTTGTAGCTGTAGGTGAAGAGGTTGGCAGTCATCTGTGGTATGGTGAGCAGACTGATGGCAAGTACGATGCCCACCATCTTGATGGTTGCCACGATGGTCATGGCGATGAGCGTCATCATCATATATTCTATCGCTGTAACCGGCAGATGTTGCGATTTTGCAAAGGTGCTGTCGAATGCGATGGTCTGGATAGGACGCAGCAGAAAGGTGAACAGCATTGCAACAAACAGGGTAAGACCTGCCAGAAGCCAGAGGTCTGTGCTGTCGATGGCAAGTATACTTCCGAAGAGGAAAGAGGGCAGGTCGGGCATGAATCCAGGAGTAAGGAAGCAGCAGATGATGCCCACGCTCATGCCCAGGGTCCAGAACATGGCGATGGCAGAGTCTTTGCGCACATCTTTCTTCCGTGATACCCATTGCACGCCGAAGGCACTCAAAATGGCGAATACCATGGCAGAGAGTATAGGGTTGATGCCTGCAAATACGCCGATACCGATGCCGCCAAAAGAGGCATGCGTAATGCCACCGCTGATGAAGACCAGCCGGCGGGTGACGATGTAGGTGCCTACAAAGCCGCACAGGATGCTTGCCAGTAGGGCGCCAATCAGTGCGTTCTGAAAAAATGTATATTGCAGTATATCCATGTTTTTACTTTGAACTTTAAACTTTGCGCATTGCATGTTTAACTTAAAAAACTGATGACTTCGTCCTTGATCTGGTTAGGCAGGTTGATGCCTCTCAGTATCAGACTTCGGTTCCATTCCGCCACCTCTTCCGGCTGCATCGTATAGAGCACTTCCGAGAATTCCTCTACCTCCTCATCGGTATAGTCGTCGGCAGCTCTTCCTGCAAACCGGTCTAGTTCTTCGTCATCGTAGTATTCTATTTCCTTGGTGGCGGCTTCCATCATGCATTCCTGTTCGCATTTGGAGTTCTCTCCGTTGCAGGTATTGCACGAAACTCCTTCCTGCAAAGGCTCTTCATCCTCTCCCTTGCGATGAGAGATGATGCCGAAAACTGCGGAAATCAATCCTAGTGCCACCAGGGCTAAAATCAGGTACAACATTTACTTTGAACTTTGAATATTGAACTTTGAACTTTATGATTAGCAAAGGCTGTTGAATTCTTCACTCTTCACTTTTCACTCTTCACTTATTTCAAATCCCACCTTTTTGAGGTCTTCCCAATAATGAGGATAGGATTTGCTCACTACTTCAGGATTGTTGATTTCTATCTGAGGGAACTTGAAGGCAAGAGGGGCGAAGGCAAGTGCCATACGATGGTCCTCGTAGGTGTCGATAGGCTCAAAACTAGGCTCGCAGGTCTCGCCATCCCAAATCAGCGTGTTTTCGTTCTCGTCATAAATCACGTAACCCACCTTCTTCAGCTCCTTCTTCAAAGCCTCGATGCGGTCGGTCTCCTTGATCTTGAGACTGGCAAGCCCGGTGAACTTAAACTTTACGCCCAGGGCACAGCAGGCTACAACGATGGTCTGTGCTAGGTCTGGAGAACCGCTGAAATCGTAGTCGAAACGAGGTAAGAGACAGCGCTGGACTTTCAACTTGACAGGAGAAAGAACATCACGGTTCTCAAATTCTGATTTCACGCCCAACAGACTGAAGATGTATTTCACGACAGAATCGCCCTGCTTGGAACTGTCGAACAGACCTTCGAGTCTTACCTCAGAATCAGGGTTTCCGTTCAGCGCCATCATTTCATACCAGTAAGAAGAAGCGCTCCAGTCATTCTCGATGGTGTAGTCGGCTACGCAGCTGTAAGGCTGTGGCTTTACGGTGATGGTATCCACATCGGTCCATTCGGCACTGGCTCCGAAGTTCTGCATCGTCCACAGCGTGAGGTCGATGTAAGGACGTGATGCTATCTCGCCCGTCAGCTTCAGTTCCAGACCGTTTTTCAGGATAGGACCAATCATCAGCAGTGCCGAGATATACTGTGAACTGATGTTTCCCACCACTTCAAGATGTCCACCTTCCAATGGCTTACCAACGATGTGGAGTGGAGGATAGCCCTCTTTCTTTTCATACTGTATATCAGCTCCGAGGTAACGCAGGGCATCTACCAGGATAGCAATAGGGCGGTTCTGCATGCGCTCTGTGCCTGTAATGGTATGCTCGCCCGGTGTAGCAGAAAGATAGGCGGTCATAAAGCGCATGGCAGTACCGGCAGCCTTGATGTTGATGACATCAGGCATATCGCGCAGTGCCGCAATGATGACTTCTGTATCATCGCAATCGCTCAGGTTGTGGGGCTGCAACTTGCATCCCGCCATGGCATTGATTACCAATGCACGGTTGCTGATACTCTTGGAAGCTGGCAAGTTGATACTTGCATTGAGTTGGCGTGGAGCCTTGATTGTATATTTCATTTTCTTCTTGTTTCTGTTTCTTTTAATACTCTTCTGGTTTTTTCTATTTCTCAGCCTTCAGCATCCGGATGTCCTTGATGCTGACAGCCTTTTCCTTGGCATATCGGATTGGGAGGTCATCTTCTGTTTCCGGCATCTCATCCCATGCTCGGGTTCTCGGACGAATCTTCTTCGGACCCGGTATCAGGGGCGAGTAATACAGAACTTGACGGATGCGGTTTGCCTGTTCAGGGGTGAATCGCATGCTGTAACAGATGCTGTAGTCCATCAGATTGTCTGACTGCCATTCCTCATCCTTGCTGTTGGTGCGTTTGGCAAGCTCTCGCATGCTGAGCGTGGTATCCTTCTTGATGGCTTGTGCATCACTGATATATTTTGTCAGCCATTTGCCGTATGCTATTCGGTTGTAGCTTGGTGTATCATCGCAATAGTCTGAGTCGTCATCATCATCGGCAGCCTCTGATTTGTCTTTCACTGTCTTTTCTGAGAAACAGTGGAAGAGCCCCAGATAATGTCCCAATTCGTGAGCCAGCGTAGCATTCGGGTCGGCTGTATTGTAGGTATATCCCTTATGATTCTTATCTGTAGTATATCGGGTTCCTTCTTGATCCCTTCCCACATAGATAGAATTGAGCGAAACGCAATATGGAAATTTGCCCGGTTTGCTCAGCGGGTAGTTCTTGCCATTGCTCAACCCATCTATCTGTGGATAGCCGCCTACCTGATAAGGCAGATGACTGATGCCCAGCGTAGTGCTGTTTTCATCGGTCTTCTTGAAGGCATATACCATCACATTGATGTAGTTGTTCTGGTCCCAGCAGTACTTTACATAATTCTTGTCCTTCATGAAACTCTCGCAGTCGAACACCGAATCAGATACCTCGATATATTCCACACCCGGTGTACTGAGTCTCTTGCCGCTCTCATTCTTCTCAGCCAGTTCGAACAGGATATGCAGGTTCTCGCTCGGGATGGTATCCATCTGATAGTTGTATACATCACCCTGATAAAGTTCGTTCACATTGGAGAGAATCTCCTTGAGGCGGGTATATTCGATGTATTGCTTGGTGTTACTGTAGAAGACATGAAAGATGACAGGCAGATGATAAACATAATCATCGCCTGTAATGATATCTGTGTCACGGTCTTGTCCGTTGGATCTGATAGGGTCGCCGATAGAGCCTTCGGTATCCTTGCATGATGCAAAGCTGAGGACGGTGAGGGCGATCATGAAATAAAGAATTTTTCTCATGCGCGTACCTTATATTATATATTTTCGTGCAAAAATACAAAAATAAAAGAAGATAGGCGAGAAATATCCTGAAAAAGTTTCTCAAAATGCCAAAAAACTTGTGCTCCCATCTTCTTGATGTATATCAATTTAGTTACATTTTGTAAACTTGACTCCATAAAAATGGCGTTTTGTAAGGTGAGCGTTCGTGCAATATGCGAAATTTTAGGCTATGAAATTGCAAATTGTAAGATTGTGTGCGTTCTAAAGCGAAAAGTATAACTTGACCAAAAAATAAGATAAAATAGCGTTAAGGAATTATGAACTTTTCGGAAATCGTTGTATCTTTGCACCAGAAAAAGAAACAATGACAATAAAAATAACATCCTAAAAATAAACGATATGAAACGAATGATATTATTCTCATTGATGGCTTTGATGACCATAGCAGCTTTCGGTCGTAAGCACGTAGAGAATGCAACAGTTGTAGCTGACACTATTTTCTATGCAGAAAATATGAGTAATGTAACCAGTGCAGATCAGGCTAGTTATTACAGACTGCTGATGACTACTGGTTCAGGCCTTAACAAGAAGGACGTTTTCCAGGACTTCTACATGAACGGTAATCTCCGTGCTGAAGGTGGTTATAGTTTCATCGACCTCGGCAACGATCGCAATACTATCTTTAATGGTGAGGTTACTACCTATTATAAGAATGGTAAGGAGAAGTGGCATGGCAAGTATGTTAATGGCAAGCGCGAAGGCTACTTCACACTCCAGCTCCGTGAAGGCGGTGTAGCTGTCGTTCAGTTCAAGAATGGCAAGTCAATTCACGATTACTTCATGGTAACTTACAAGGACGGTACTTCTGAGAAGAGAAATCTCTCTGAGTTGAAGCAGTTCATGTAATCAGAAATAAGCAACTATGTAGTTTTGTTACTTCATTGAATTAGAAGAAAATCTCTCTTATATAAATTAAAATTTTATGTTGATATGACCAATATGGGGATGGCTTCCGTGAGGAAGGTGCATCCCCTTTTTTTATGACCTATATTTACCAATGACAAGAGAGGGTGTGTCATAAGCATGACACACCCTCTTCTGATTATTCTTATTGATGTTGGATGAAAGGTAGGATTAGAACGTTAAATCTACTTCTACCGGACAATGGTCGCTGCCCATGATTTCAGTATGGATCTTAGCTTCTGTAATCTGTTCCTTGATACGGTCGGAGACAAGAAAGTAGTCGATACGCCAACCGGCATTCTTCTCGCGCGCCTTGAAACGGTATGACCACCACGAATAGGTTACCTCATCAGGATGGAGATAACGGAAGCTGTCGGTAAAGCCATCGTTCAGAAGAATGGTCATCTTTTCGCGCTCCTCATCGGTGAAACCGGCATTGCGGCGGTTGGTCTTCGGATTCTTGATATCTATCTCTTCGTGTGCTACATTCAGATCGCCGCAGATGACGACTGGTTTCTTTGCATCAAGAGATTTCAGGAACTTGCGGAAATCGTCTTCCCAAGTCATGCGATAATCCAGGCGCTTGAGTTCTGTCTGAGAATTTGGGGTGTAGCAGGTAACGAGATAGAATTGGTCATATTCCAGCGTGATGATTCTGCCTTCATGATCATGTTCTTCTACGCCCATGCCATAACTTACGTTTAATGGCTTGTGTTTGGTATAAATGGCTGTACCAGAGTATCCTTTTTTCTCAGCGTAGTTCCAATAACTCTCGTAGCCCTCAAACTGAAGGTCGAGCTGTCCCTCCTGCATCTTTGTTTCCTGCAGGCAGAAGAAGTCGGCATCGAGTTCCTTAAACTGGTTCTCGAAGTCCTTGCCCACGCAAGCGCGCAGGCCATTTACATTCCAAGATATAAACTTCATCTTTTGTAATAATGTTGAATGTTGAATGGGGAAGGAGTGTTGAGTGTTGAATGTTGAATGTTGATTTGCCAGTTGCTATGGCGTATGCCTAATTCAACATTCAACATTCAACATTCCTCCCCATTCAAAAATTAGATTCTCTTCGTTTCTCCTCTCAGCAGACTCATAAACTCCTGGCGGGTGTTCAGTGAATTGAAAACTCCGCTGTAGTCGCTGGTGGTGGTAATGGAATTCTGTTTCTCTACACCTCGCATCTGCATGCACATGTGCTTGGCTTCTATCACTACCATCACACCCTGCGGATTCAATGTCTCCTGAATGCAGTCTTTAATCTGCTGGGTAAGACGCTCCTGTACCTGGAGACGGTGGCTGTAGATATCAACCACACGGGCAATCTTGCTCAGACCGGTAATTTTGCCGTTCGGGATATAAGCTACATGCACCTTGCCATAGAAAGGAAGCATGTGGTGCTCGCACATCGAGAAGAAATCAATATCTTTCACGATGACCATCTGGTTGTATTTCTCTTCGAAGAGGGCATCGGTCAATACCTTGTGTGCATCCTGTGTATAGCCACGAGTCAGTATCTGCATAGCCTTGGCTACTCGCATCGGTGTTTTTACAAGTCCTTCACGTTCAGGGTCTTCTCCCAAGAGCTTTAATACTTCTGTATAGTGTTCTGCGAGTTCGTCCAATCCCTCGCGAAATTCTGTTTCTGGATTCATATCTTATTTACTTTGAACTTTGAATTTTGAACTTTGAACTTTATGAATAGTAAGGCTGTTGAATTGGCTTTCCCTTCGGCCGCCGAACGTTGTTTCTTCACTATTCACTTTTCACTTTAGTACTGCACGGTAATCTGCCCCTTTACAAGGCATGCCTGTCTGTATCCCAGGGAACGAACCTTGGCAAGCATCTTCTGGGCTTCAGCTAAACTGCGGAAGTTGCCCATTCGGCAAATCCATCTTGGAGAGTAGAAATGAACATAAACCGGCTGCTCAGGGAAATGAACTTTCAGTTGATTGCCAGTCTGTTCTGCTTTCAGGCGGTCGTTACGCGAATTGCCGCCAGCGAAAGCCTGTACTCTATATCCTGTAACCTTATAGCTCTTGCGCATCACTTTCTTGCGCATATCCACTACAGGTGTCTCTGTTTCTTCTTTTTTGTTCTCTGCCTTTTGGGCATTGTTCACGTGGGCATTCTCTCGGGTTGCCTCATGATGCTGTGGCTCAGTCTTCTTCAGGGAATCAGGACCCTGCTTGTGCTGAGTTTCAGGCTCTTTTTCTTTTTTCTGTGGGGTAGTCTTAGTCTTGTCGTCTTGTGGTATCACTTGTTTGCCGTTTACCAGTTCATCAATCGCCTTACTTTGGTTCACGGTTACAACACCCTTTCCCGGTTCCTTCTTTTTGAGATGGTCCAGGTAGTTCTGCGCATTAGCTGTGAATGTTGAGCAGAGGATCATAATCAATAATGTGACGAATTGTTTCATGACTATTCCTTTTATTTTTTGTCGTCTTGTTTTAAAACAGCACCTTATTCTTGGATCTCTTTATATATAATAAGGTGTAATGAAGAATGAAGGGATGCACTTCAGGAAGAAGGCATCCCTTCGGGAAATGTAATATCCTTATGAGATTACTTCTTCCAAGCGTCGATGATACCCTTGAAGTCAGCAGCCTTCAAAGAAGCACCACCGATCAAACCACCGTCGATGTTTGGCTTAGCGAAGAGCTCAGGAGCGTTGCTAGCCTTGCAGCTACCACCGTAGAGGATTGATGTATCCTCAGCAGCCTCGTTGCCATACTTCTCTGCTACGATAGAGCGGATGTATGCCAACATCTCTTCAGCCTGGTCAGAAGTAGCAGTTTTACCTGTACCGATAGCCCAGATTGGCTCGTAAGCAAGGATGATGTTCTTCCAAGCGTCAGCGCTCAAGTGGAATACTGAACCTTCCAACTCAGCCTTTACTACCTCGTTCTGCTTCTCAGCCTCACGCTCCTCGAGAGTCTCACCGCAGCAGAAGATAACCTTCAAACCGTTAGCCAAAGCCAACTCTACCTTCTCCTTCAAGATCTCTGCTGTCTCGCCATAGTACTGACGACGCTCTGAGTGGCCGAGGATAACATACTGAGCACCAGTGCTCTTTACCATCTCAGCTGAAACCTCACCTGTGAAAGCACCCTTAGCCTTGTCTGCGCAGTTTTCTGCACCAAGACCTACAATCTCTGAATCCAAAACCTGAGCTACAGAAGCCAAGTGGATGAATGGAGTACAGATTACTACGTCGCAGTTTGGTTTGTCTGCTACCAATGCCTCGTTGATCTCCTTAGCGAGAGCAACACCGTCCTGCAGGTTCATGTTCATTTTCCAGTTACCTGCTACAATTTTCTTTCTCATTTTTCTTTTCTTTTTAAAAGTTGATAATATTCTGTTCGAATTCTCTTTCTTTCTGATCCAGGCGCCCCAAGCCCAGAGCCGGTCGGCAATGGTGAGGAGTACCAGTGGAATGATGAACCAGGAGATGATGCCGGCTATCTTCTTGGCGGCACTTACTTCCGGCATCTTGCCTATCTCGGTCTTCTCCAGTGGCTTGTCACCAATCTCTGCCATGTCAGGCAAATCGTTGTGGCTCCATTTCTGGATGATGGTTCCGTTCTTCAGCAGAAGAAGACCTGGGTTGCTGCGGATTACCGTCTTCAGCGTAGTCTCGTCTGTGACATAGAAGGGATATTCTGCTCCTGTTATGTCCTGCCAGTGCTTGATGGCTTTCTCCGTACTTGCCGTGAGGCAGAGAAACCGGTAGCCATGGTCGTTGGCATATTCGTAAATCTCATCGATATTGCCGAAGTTGCTGTCGTCGGCAAATTCCAGATGTGGCGAAACCAGGAGGAAGGTGTAGCCTTTATCGTGAATCACTTCCTGGGTGATGTCTTCTCCCGTCTTGGCATCAGCTATGCTGAAGTCGTGGATTGGAGGTACGTATCCTTCTTCGGTCTGAACCGTCTTGCTGTCGATGAAGGTCCAGGTGGAGTCTGGATAGTTGTCTATCGTAAACTCCTTCCGCTCTCCGTTCTTCTCCAGGATGAAGGTGGTATCAAACTTGGGTTGCTTGGCTCCTTTCGGTATCTCCATGCCCTTGGCGATGTTGACACCTATGTGATAAGGACGGAAGTCGAATTGCGGAAGATACCACAGACTCCAGATACTCATCACGATGGAGAAGAGGAAGGTGTAGTTGATCACCACCCACTGAGTCTGTCTCGAGATGAGTCTCTGCATCTCCAGCGGCTTTCTCCAAAGCAGGATGGCGAATATCAGGAGGATGATGTTCTTGATGAATGTCTCCATATTGGTGAGCACTACAGCATCACCGAAGCATCCGCAATCCTTTACTGGGTCTGCGATAACGATCCACAGGGTAATCAGCGTCATCACGCTCATCACGGCAAGGGTGATCTTGCTCATCAGTCTCCGTCGGATGGCGAAGAGGAGGAAGATACCGATGGCAAACTCTGCAGTGGCTAGTAATACCGACATCACCAGGGTGCTCCATGAAGGGAATATCCAGTCGATGTGCAGCGCCTCCAGATAGTCGGTTATCTTGTATTGCGTGCCTAATGGGTCAATTCCCTTCACAAATCCTGAGAAAATGAAGGTTATTGCCATCAGCAGTCGCCCGATATTGACCGCTATCTTTGTTAATATGCGAGTTGCCTTATTCTTCATCATTGATTTCTTTTACTTCTCGCTCATTTTGATGGCACCGAAGACGGCATAGTTGATGATGTCCATATAGTTGGCATCAATACCTTCTGAAACGAGGGTAGCGCCGGCGATGTCTTCAATTTCCTTCACGCGCTGAATCTTGGTCAGTATGAAGTCGGTATAACTGCTTACTCTCATCGAGCGCCATGCTTCATCATAGTCATGGTTCTTCCTGAGCATCAGTTCCAGCGCCTCCTTTGCATGGAGGTCGTATAGCTTCATAGCCTCTTCGGGTGTCATATCCACCTCATCCACGAAAGGCTTTTCGAGCTGGATGAGTCCTATGATACCATAATTGATAAGGGCGATGAATTCCGGCCGGATACCTTCGCCAACCAAAGATTCTTTCTTGATTTCGAGCGAGCGGATGCGCTTCGCCTTGATATAGAGCTGGTCTGTCAGAGAAGAAGGGCGCAAGATTCTCCAAGAGGCTCCATAATCATGAAGCTTCTTCTCAAATAATGTCCTGCATTCACTCATGACATCCTTAAACTGCTGTTCTGTTTTCAATAAATCTGCCATAATAATTTCGAAATTCGGTGCAAATTTACGCATTTATTGTGAAATAGCCAAATATTTATTTTGTTTTTCGCTTAAATTGCAGTAACTTTTGATAAGTTACGCTGCACTCGGAAGAAAAAATAAATTGCAATTTATTTTGTTTTTCGCTCATTTTGCAGTAACTTTGCACCCCGAAAGTAAAAAGAGTATGAGAAATTTGACCAATGCCGAACTGGCACAGATACTGGATAAGGATATATTTCATAAGATTTCAGAGGCAGCAGATGGGCTGTCTGTGGAGTGTTATGTAGTAGGTGGATATGTGCGTGACCTCTTCCTGGAGCGACCTTCCAATGATATTGATGTCGTTGTGGTTGGTAGCGGTATAGAGGTAGCTTCTGCCTTAAAGAAGATGCTCGGAAGAAAGGCGCATCTTTCTGTGTTCCGTAATTTCGGAACAGCACAAGTGAAGTATCAGGATACTGAAGTGGAGTTTGTTGGCGCCCGTAAGGAGAGCTATCATCGCGATTCCAGAAAGCCTATTGTGGAAGATGGAACGCTGGAGGATGACCAGAACCGCCGCGACTTCACCATCAATGCGATGGCTATCTGCCTGAACAAAGACCGTTTTGGAGAACTCGTAGATCCTTTTGATGGTGTCTACGATATGGAAGATGGCATTATTGCCACTCCGCTCGACCCTGATATCACTTTTTCTGATGACCCGCTGCGTATGATGCGTTGCGTGCGTTTCGCTACCCAACTCAATTTCCAGATAGAGGAGGAAACCTATGATGCGCTCTCCCGCAATGCCGAGCGCCTGAAGATTATCAGTGCTGAGCGAATCTGCGACGAGATGAACAAGATTATGCTCTCCAAGCACCCAAGCTGCGGTTTCTATTACCTGAAAGATACAGGTCTGCTCGATCTCATTCTGCCAGAACTGGTTGCGATGGACAAGGTGGAAACCCGTAACGGCAGGGCACATAAGAATAATTACGACCATACGATGGAGGTGCTCGAGAATGTGTGCAAGCATTCAGATAACCTCTGGCTCCGCTGGGCTGCTCTCTTCCACGACATCGGCAAACCGAAGAGCAAGCGCTGGGATAACAATATCGGCTGGACATTCCACAGTCATAATATAATAGGTGCAAAGATGATTCCGGGTATCTTCCGCCGTATGAAACTTCCGATGGATGCGAAGATGAAGTATGTGCAGAAGCTGGTAGAATTCCACATGCGTCCGATTGTGATTGCTGATGAGGAGGTTACCGATAGTGCCGTACGCCGCCTGCTGAATGATGCCGGCGATGACATCAACGACCTGATGACGCTTTGCGAGGCTGATATCACCAGCAAGAACCTGGTGCGCAAGCAGCGTTTTCTGGATAATTTCAAGATGGTGCGCGAGAAACTGGTTGATCTGCAGGAACGTGATTATAAGCGACTTCTCCAGCCATGCATCGATGGTAATGAGATTATGGAGATGTTCCATCTTACCCCTTGCCGCGAGGTAGGCACCCTGAAGCAGTATCTCAAGGATGCTGTATTGGATAATAAGGTGGCTAATGAGCGTGAACCGTTGATGGAGCTTCTGATGAAGAAGGCTCAGGAGATGGGATTGGTAAATGCAGAAAACTCAAAATAGAGAATAATTTTTGTTAAATAACGGCTCCTTGCGAGCCGTTATTCATTTATTATTAGTACTTTTGCAGCGCTTTTAAAACTTAAAGGCGCATAAAAGTTTTCGTTAGAGGACGGAAAGAACTTTTGAATAAGAGAAGATAAAAGATTAAATAATAAATTTATAATATAAAAATAGGTATGAAAATTAAAAGCGTTTTGTTTGTTGCAGCAGTTTGTGTTCTTGCTGCGTTGACATCATGTGGTGGAAGTAAGAAGGGCGGTCTGCCTAACTTCGGCGACGATGAGTTCGCTGTGGCTACTATCGGTACTTCCAGCGCCGCATTGCAGACTACCTATCCTGCTACCATCAAGGGTATCCAGGATGTAGAGGTACGTCCTAAGGTTTCTGGTTTTATCACTAAGGTTTTTGTACACGAGGGACAGACTGTTTCAGCAGGTCAGGCTTTATTCTCTATTGATAGCGAGACCTATCAGGCTGCTGTCCGTTCTGCTGCTGCCGCTGTAAATACAGCTAAGGCACAGGCAAATACAGCTAAGTTGACTTATCAGAACAACAAAAAGTTGTATGATAGCAAGATTATCGGTGAATATGAACTTTCTACAGCAGCTAACAGCTATGCAACCGCTAAGGCTCAGGTAGCTCAGGCAGAGGCTTCTCTGGCTTCAGCCCGCGAGCAGTTGGCTTGGTGTACCGTTACCAGTCCTTCTGCAGGTGTTGTAGGTAGCCTTCCTTTCAAGGTAGGTGCTTTGGTCAGCGCTTCTGGTCAGGCTTTGACCACTGTTTCCAACACCAGTACCATGGAGGTATTCTTCTCACTCCCTGAGTCTCAGATTTTGAGTATGTCTAAGACCAATGGTAGTGTTCAGGCAGCCATTGCTGCATTCCCAGCTGTTAAGTTGCAGTTGGCAGATGGTTCTATCTATAATCATCCAGGTAAGGTGGTTAAGATGAGTGGTGTCATCGATGCTACATCTGGTTCTATCTCTCTCATTGCTCACTTCGCTAACCCAGAGAAGTTGCTGAAGAGTGGTGGTGCAGGTGCTATCGTGGTTCCTAACGATCATAACAGTGCTATCGTCATCCCTCAGGAGGCCTGCTCTCAGGTGCAGGATAAGATCTTCGTTTATATCGTAACCAAGGATAACAAGGTGAAGTATTCTGAGATCAAGGTTAATCCACAGGATGATGGCAAGAACTATATCGTAACTGCAGGTCTTCATGTAGGCGATCGTATCGTATTGAAGGGTATCACCAAGTTGACCGATGGTCAGCAGATTAAGCCTATCACTTTGGAGCGTTACAATCAGAAGATTGCCGAGGCTGCCAAGTTGGCTGAGTCTCAGGATAACGCTCATGCCTTCGCTACTACTATGAGCGGCAAGAAGTAATATATAATAAGGTATAAAGAAAAATAGGTAAATTATGTCATTTACAAACTTTATAAAGCGCCCGGTACTTTCGACGGTGGTTTCCATCTTCTTCGTCTTGCTGGGTATCATCGGCTTGGTATCGCTGCCTATCGAGCAGTATCCGAATATCGCGCCGCCTACCATCACGGTAACTGCTACCTATACGGGTGCAGATGCCCAGACGGTGCTGAACTCAGTCGTTGTTCCTCTGGAAGAGAATATCAACGGTGTGGAGAACATGACCTATATGACCTCTTCTGCGTCTAACTCTGGTTTTGCTCAGATCACCGTTTACTTCAAGCAGGGGTCCGACCCTAATATGGCTGCGGTCAATGTACAGAACCGTGTGTCTCAGGCACAGTCTCTGTTGCCTGCCGAGGTTACCAGGGTGGGTGTCACCGTAACCAAGCGACAGAGTTCCGACGTACTCATGTTCGCTCTGACTACAGACGATGGCCGTTATGACGACCAGTTTGTTACCAACTACGCATTGATCAACGTCATTCCTCAGTTGAAGCGTATCAATGGTGTGGGTGATGTGCAGAGCCCTTCTACCCGTAACTACTCTATGCGTATCTGGTTGAAGCCGGAGAAGATGAAGGAGTTTGGATTGATTCCTTCTGATATTTCTCAGGCATTGGCTGAGCAGAATATTGAGGCTGCCCCTGGTAGCTTTGGTGAGAGCTCTGATATGCAGTATGAATATACCTTGCGTTACAAGGGTCGTTTGAAGACTCCATTGGAGTATGAGAATATCCTCATCAAGAGCAATACTTCCGGTCAGACGCTCCGTCTGGGTGAAGTTGCCAAGATTGAGTTGGGTGGTTTGCAGTATAATGTAAACCTGCTCAATGATGGTCAGCCTGCCGTGATGGGTATGGTTCAGCAGATTGCAGGTTCTAATGCTACCCAGATTGCAAGCGACGTAAAGAAAACGTTGGATGAACTGGAGAAGAGTTATCCTCCAGGGTTGAAGAATGTCATCCTTCAGGATGTTACTGAGTTCTTGTTTGCATCTATCGAGGAGGTAATCTTCACCTTGATTATCACTCTGGTACTGGTGTTCATCGTAGTGTATATCTTCTTGCAGGACTTCCGTTCTACGCTGATTCCTATGATTGCCGTACCTGTGGCTCTGGTCGGTACGTTCCTCTTCCTCTGGATCTTCGGATTCTCCATCAACCTGCTTACGCTGTCAGCCCTGCTGCTGGCTATTGCGATTGTGGTCGATGATGCCATTGTGGTGGTCGAGGCGGTTCACGCCAAGCTCGACCAGGGTTACAAGAGTGCCCTTACTGCATCTATCGATGCGATGAACGAAATTTCCAGCGCCATCATCTCTATTACATTGGTGATGTCTGCCGTGTTCGTTCCTGTATCATTCATCGGTGGTACTTCCGGTTACTTCTACCGTGAGTTCGGTGTAACCATGGCAGTATCTATCGTTATTTCGGCTATCAACGCGTTGACCTTGTCTCCTGCACTTTGTGCCGTATTGCTGAAGCCACATGAGGAGGGTCACGAGAAGAAGATGTCTTTCATCGACCGATTCCACGCAGGATTCAACTATCAGTTTGAGAAGATTACCAATAAATATAAGGGTGGTGTCAAGTGGGTTATCAACCACGGCATTATCGCTGGTAGCCTCGTGGCTGTCAGCATCGTAGGTCTGGTTGCCCTGATGGGTACTACCAAGACGGGTCTGGTGCCTGATGAGGATACCGGTACTATCTTCGCTTGTATCTCCACAGCTCCTGGTACTTCTCAGGAACGCACAGCTGAGGTGGTAAAGCAGGTAGATAAGATGCTGGCTAACAACCCAGCCATTGCAACCCGTAACGCCATCATGGGTTATAGCTTTATCGGTGGTGCCGGTTCTAACCAGGGTACCATCATCGTGAAGCTGAAGCCATTCGAGGAGCGTCCGGGTGGATTCTTCCACCGTATCAAGGAGGCTTGTACCGGTGGCGGTATCGAGGCATTGTTTGTCAACCCTATGGAATATACTTCTGTGTTGGGTATGATCTACAAGCAGACTGCTACCATCAAGGATGCACAGGTTCTTGCCTTCGCTCCACCTATGATTTCCGGTTTCTCTGTACAGAATGGTATCACCATGACCATGCAGGATAAGACCGGTGGTGACTTGAACAAGTTCTATGACAATGTGAAGAAGTTCCTGGCTGAGTTGAACAAGCGTCCTGAAATCCAGACCGCTCAGACTCAGTACAACCCTAACTATCCTCAGTATATGGTGGATGTAGATGTTGCCAAGACCAAGCAGGCTGGTATCTCTCCATCTTCAGTATTATCTGTGATGCAGGGTTATCTCGGTGGTCTCTACGCATCTAACTTCAATGCCTACGGTAAGCTCTACCGCGTGATGATTCAGGCTGGTCCTGAGAGTCGTATGCGTCCAGACGATCTGAGCAAGATTTACGTTCGTTGTGCTGATGGCACCATGTCTCCAGTAAGCGAGTTCGTGACTCTGAAGAAGATTTATGGTCCATCTAACATCACACGTTTCAACCTGTTTACCTCTATGGATGTATCTGTAACTCCTAACACCGGTTACTCTACCGGTGACGGTATGAAGGCGATTGCTGAGGTTGCCAAGGAGACATTGCCGGAGGGCTACGGCTATGAGTACTCTGGTTTGACCCGTTCTGAGGCTGAATCAAGCAACTCAACAGGTTTGATCTTCGCACTCTGTATCGTATTCGTTTACCTGATCTTGAGTGCCCAGTACGAGAGTTACATCTTGCCTTTGTCTGTAGTGTTGTCTATCCCATTCGGTTTGGCTGGTTCGTTCATCTTCACCAACCTCTTCGGCCGCTCTAACGATATCTACATGCAGATTTCGTTGATTATGTTGATCGGTCTGTTGGCAAAGAACGCCATCCTTATCGTACAGTTCGCCCTTGAGCGTCGTCGTACGGGTATGGCCATCAAGTACTCAGCTATCCTGGGTGCCGGTGCCCGTCTCCGTCCTATCCTGATGACCTCTCTGGCGATGGTTATCGGTCTGTTGCCTCTGATGTTCGCATCAGGTGTAGGTAAGAATGGTAACCAGACCCTGGGTGCTGCCGCAGTAGGTGGTATGTTGATTGGTACTATCTGTCAGATCTTCGTGGTTCCTGCTCTCTTCGCAGTCTTCCAGTGGTTGCAGGAGAAGTTGACTCCAATGAAGTTCGAGGACGAGATGAACGAGGAGGTAGCTGCCGAATTGGAGCAGTATGCCAACGCCGCTCACGAAATGAAGGGTATCGAGAAGAAGTAATAACGCAATGTAACTTCAAAGGAAACAATGAAAAAGAATTTAAATATCATCATATTGGGTCTCGCAGCGCTCTCTCTGAGCAGCTGCAAGACTCTCTACGGAAAGTATGAGCGTCCGGATGTGAAGATCAGCGGTATCGTTCGCGATGTAGCTTCTGATACAGATACATTGGCTGTAAAGGATACTACTACCTTCGCCAACATTCCTTGGCGCAGTGTCTTTACCGACCCTCAGCTCCAGTCAATCATTGAGAAGGGATTGAACAACAATGTCAACCTCCTCAATGCGGCTTTGAACGTGAAGATGGCAGAAGAGCAGTTGAAGTGTGCTAAGTTGGCATTCGTGCCTTCTCTGGCTTTCACTCCTCAGGGAACCATCGCTTCCTGGGATGGTCAGACTGCCACCAAAACTTACACGATGCCTGTTACAGCCAGCTGGATGGTAGACCTCTTTGGCAACCTGCTCTCTCAGAAGCGCAGTGCCCAGATGGCTCTGCTCCAGTTGAAGGACTATCAGGTATCTGTCAAGACCAACCTCATCGCCAACATCGCCAACATGTATTATACTCTGTTGATGCTCGACAAGCAGGTGGAGTTGGTTAACAATATGGAAGGATTGACCAAGGATACTTGGGAGACTATGCAGAAGATGCACGATCTCAGATTGGGTTACCGTACACCAGCCATCCAGTCAGCTGAGTCTAACTACTATTCTGTGTTGACCCAGAAGACCGATCTGTTGCGCCAGATTCGTGAGACAGAGAACTCTCTGAGTCTGCTCATCGGCGACCAGGCACATAGCATCGCCCGTGGCAAGTTGGATAACCAGAGTCTTCCATCTAATTTCTCAACCGGTGTAGGCATCCAGTTGCTCAACAACCGTGCTGATGTCCACGCAGCCGAGATGAATCTTGCCCAGTGCTTCTATGGTATAGAGACCGCCCGCAGCAAGTTCTATCCATCTATCACCATCTCTGGTACAGGTGCATTCACCAATTCAGGTGGTATGGGCATCGTGAACCCAGGTAAGTGGTTGCTCTCAGCAGTAGGTTCTCTTACCCAGCCAATCTTCCAGAACGGTCGTATCATTGCCGGTTTGAAGGTGGCTAAGATGCAGTATGAGCAGGCTTACAACACCTGGCAGAATACCGTGCTGAAGGCTGGTAGCGAGGTGAGCAATGCGCTTGTTCTCTACAACTACTCTGATGAGAAGAGCAAGATAGAGCAGAAGCGAATAGAAGTACTCGAGAAGAATGTTGAGTCTACCAAGGAATTGATGGGTATTGCAGGCAGCTCTTACCTTGAAATCATCCAGGCACAGTCTTCACTCCTCAACGTACAGCTTTCTAAGGTAGCTGATGACTTCAACAAGATGCAGGCAGTAGTAAATCTCTACTATGCATTGGGTGGAGGAGCTAAGTAGTTTATAGTTAATAATTAATAGTTTATAGTTATGGCTAGTATAATAAGTCCAAAGGCAGAGGTTTCTCCAAAGGCTAAGATTGGAGACAACTGCAAGATCTATCCATTCGCCTATATTGAGGACGATGTGGTCATCGGCGACAACTGTACCATCTATCCATTCGTGAGCATCATGAACGGTACTCGCATGGGTAATAATAATAAGGTGTTCCAGGCAGCCGTTATCGCTGCGCTCCCACAGGACTTCCACTTTACAGGTGAGGAGAGTGAGGTAGTAATCGGCGATAACAATACCATCCGTGAGAACGTGGTTATCAACCGTGGTACCCATAAGGGCGGCAAGACTATTCTGGGCAGCAACAACTTCCTGATGGAAGGTGCCCATATCTCTCACGATACAGTAATCGGAGATGGTTGCGTATTCGGTTATGGTACCAAGATTGCAGGCGACTGCGTGATTGGTAACGGTGTCATCTACTCAACATCTGTAGTAGAGAACGCCAAGACCCGAGTAGGCGATCTGGCGATGATTCAGGCAGGTACTACCTTCTCTAAGGATATTCCTCCTTATATCATTGCCGGTGGAAAGCCTGTAAAGTATGCAGGTCCTAACACCATCATCATGGAAGCAGCCGAGCTTACCGAGAAGGTTCGCAAGCATATTGCTAATGCCTACCGACTGGTATTCCATGGTCAGACATCCCTCTTCGATGCCATCAACCAGATCAAGGATCAGGTGCCAGATGGACCGGAGATTCAGAACATCATCCAGTTCTTGGAGAGTTCAGAGAAGGGTGTCATCACTAAGATGTAATGAATGTACATAAAGGGATTTACCATCCCGAATAGTAAATTTTCATTTAGTAAATTCAAGTCATACCTATTTGAATTTTACTTATTATGTGAAGGGCTGGCCGTGAGGTTGGCCCTTTTCCTTTTTCAATTGAACTAAACTTTCGCCTGTGGTTCGATTAATTAATTGAATAAATGTAAATAAATGCAATTTTATTTTGTAATCTCTTCGTTTATGCGTATCTTTGCAGACAATTTGGGTCATTGTGCCCTTTTGGTTTTAAGTTAGTAAAGATTTTTAAAAATGAGAAAGAAACAATATAAGCCTAGCAATCATCGTGGATTGCAGGTCATTACTTTGTGTATCAGTACCGCTATGGTGCTCATTTTGTTGGGATTAGTTATCTTCTCTGTCCTCATGGGACGCAATCTCTCTTCCTACGTGAAGGAGAATCTCGTGGTACAGGTGATGCTCGAACAGGATATGACTAACCCGGAGGGATTGCAGATGTGTAAACGCCTGAATGCAAGACCTTATGTCAATACGCTGACTTATATCACCAAGGAAGAGGCACTGAAAGAAGCTACCCGCGATTTGGGTACCAACCCGAGCGAGTTTGCCGGTGTCAACCCTTTCCAGCCTTCCATAGAGATTACGACGAAGGCAGATTACGCGAATAATGATTCTTTGAAGTGGATTGCCAAGGAACTGAAGGCATATCCGCGTGTTACCGAGGTTACTTATCAGCACGACCTGATAGAACAGGTGAACAATTCGTTGGCAAAGATCAGTATCGGATTGCTGATTGTAGCAGCCCTGCTCACCTTCATCTCGTTCTCGCTGATTAACAATACGGTACGTCTGGGCATCTATGCCCGCCGTTTCTCCATCCATACGATGAAGCTGGTAGGTGCATCCTGGGGCTTTATCCGCCGCCCGTTCCTGCGCAAGGCTATGCTTGTGGGCGTTGTTTCAGCCCTGCTGGCAGATGGTTTCCTGGGCGGTTGTCTCTATGCATGGTCGCTCCACGAACCGGAACTGATGAATGTTTTGGGCTGGCAGGAACTTGCCATCACCGGCGGCTCCGTCTTCCTCTTCGGTATCATCATCACCGCTTTCTGCGCCTGCATCTCGGTCAATAAGTTCCTGAAGATGAAGGCGGGAGACCTTTATAAGATTTAGTTAATAGTTAAAAGTTAATAGTTTATAGCAATCTTGCTATCAACATTCAACACTCAACATTCAACATTAAAAAAAATGGATAAGAAGAATTTAGCATTCGACAAGATGAACTTTATCTTGTTAGGCATCGGAATGGCGATTATCATCATCGGTTTTCTGCTGATGAGTGGCGCCGGTTCTAACGAGCATACCTTCGATACTGATATTTTCAGTACCCGTCGCATCGTTGTAGCACCAACCGTAACATTGATAGGTTTCCTTTCAATCATCTATGCGGTGATACATAAACCGAAAGACAATTAATAGTTTATAGTTAATAGTTTATAGGGCGTAACCCTAAAATAAAAATCAGCACATAACATTTATTTCATTCGATGAATTGGTTTGAAGCATTAGTGTTGGGACTCGTTCAGGGTCTCACAGAGTATTTGCCTGTAAGCAGTAGCGGTCATTTGGCTATCGGTGCTTATCTTTTTGGCATTAACGGAGAGGATAACCTTACTTTTACCATCATGGTTCATGTAGCAACCGTGTTGAGTACACTGGTCATTCTGTGGAAAGAAATTGATTGGATTTTGAAGGGACTCTTCAAGTTCCAAATGAATGAGGAAACAAAGTATGCCCTCAATATCGTCATCTCTATGATTCCGGTGGGTATCGTAGGCGTATTCTTCAAGGATAAGGTAGAAGAGGTTTTCGGTTCAGGCTTGCTTATCGTGGGCTGTATGCTCCTCGTAACAGCTGTACTCCTTACTTTCTCTTACTTCGCCAAGCCTCGTCAGAAGGAGAATATCAGTCCGTTGCATGCCTTTATCATCGGTCTCGGACAGGCACTTGCCGTATTGCCAGGCCTTTCCCGTTCTGGTACTACCATTGCCACCGGCCTTTTGCTTGGTGACAAGAAGGAGAAGATGGCTCAATTCTCGTTCCTTATGGTGATTCCTCCAATCCTGGGCGAGGCATTGCTCGACCTTCTGAAGGGTCTGAAGGGCGAAGAGACACTTGGAGGCATCGACGCATTCCCTATGATTATAGGCTTTGTGGCTGCATTCATTTCAGGTTGTCTGGCTTGTAAATGGATGATTAACATTGTGAAGAAGGGTAAACTGGTATACTTTGGTATCTATTGTGCCATTGCAGGTGCTGTAACCATCATCTGTTCATTAGTTTAAAATATGGATTTCAGAAAAGGAGAAATTATTGCCATCGACAAGCCTTATCGCATGTCGAGTTTCGGAGCCCTGGCACATGTTCGCTATCTGCTCAGCAAGAAGCTCGGTTTTAAGGTGAAGATAGGACATGCCGGTACGCTCGATCCCCTTGCCACTGGCGTGCTGGTGCTCTGCACCGGTAAATGTACCAAGCAGATAGAACAGCTGCAGACCCATACTAAGGAATATACAGCTACCCTGCAGCTCGGTGCTACTACCGCCAGCTACGATAAGGAACACAGCGTGAATCACACCTATCCTACGGAGCATATCACCCGCCAGCTGGTGGAGGAAACGCTCAAGCAGTTTGTGGGCGAGATTCAGCAGGTTCCGCCTACCTACAGCGCCGTAAAGGTGAATGGCGACCGCTCTTATGCCTTGCGCCGGGCAGGCGAAGAGGTTCAGCTCAAGCCGAAGACCGTGCGTGTAGACGAGATAGAACTCACCGATTATAACGATGAGGAGAAGACCGCCAGTATCCGTGTGGTTTGCGGCAAAGGCACTTACATCCGCTCCCTCGCCCGTGATATCGGCAGGGCTCTCGATAGTGGCGCCTACCTTACCGCCCTCCGCCGTACCAAGGCAGGAAGTTTCGCAGTAGAAAACTGCATCAGTTTTGAACATTTCCAGGAATGGCTTGATGAGCAGCCTCTCGAAGACAGCCTTCAGCCATCCAAGTAATAAAAAATATAACATGAAGCTATCACAATTTAACTTTAAGTTGCCAAAAGATCAGGTGGCACTTTATCCACATAAGGCAAAGCACGTGGTAAAAACGGCTAGTGGTGAACGTACATTCGAGATTACTCGCCGCGACGAGTCCCGACTCATGGTTCTCCACAAGAAGTCAGAAACCATCGAGATGTACAAGAAAGATGAAAACGGCAAGGATATGGTTGATGCCGATGGCAATCCAGTATTCCTGCAGTTCAAGGATATCGTGAATTACTTCGAAGAGGGCGATACCTTCATCTTCAACAATACCAAGGTTTTCCCAGCTCGTCTTTATGGTACTAAGGAGAAGACCGATGCCAAGATTGAGGTGTTCCTGCTCCGTGAGCTCAATCCTGAGATGCGCCTTTGGGACGTATTGGTAGAGCCTGCCCGCAAGATCCGTATCGGCAACAAGCTTTTCTTCGATGATGTCAACGAGATGGTTGCCGAGGTTATCGACAATACCACCAGCCGTGGCCGTACCCTCCGTTTCCTCTATGATGAGGATGGCAATCATGATGTCTTCAAGCGTTCGCTCTTCGCTCTGGGCGAGGCTCCGCTTCCTCGCTACGTTATCGATGCACGTGAGGATCATCACGCTACAGAGGATGATATGGACGATTTCCAGTGTGTTTTCGCTGAGGTTGAGGGTGCTGTTACTGCTCCTGCTACCGGTCTTCACTTCTCACGCGAGCTGATGAAGCGTATGGAAATCAACGGTATCAACGAGGCTTATATCACCCTGCATTGCGGTCTGGGCAACTTCCATGATATTGAGGTGGAGGACCTTACCAAGCACAAGATGGATTCTGAGCAGATGATGATCAGCCAGGAGGCATGCGATCTGGTTAACAAGACCAAGCTTGCCGGCCATCGCGTCTGCGCTATCGGTACCAGTGTGATGAAGGCAACAGAAACGGCTGTAGGCACCGATGGTATGATGAAGGCTTTCGATGGATGGACCAACAAGTTCATCTTCCCTCCGTACGATTTCGGTCTTGCTGACTGTGCCGTAGCCAATTTCTATCATCCGGAGTCAACCCTGATGATGAGTACTGCAGCCTTTGGCGGTTACGACCTGGTTTACGAGGCATACAAGATGGCTGTGAAGAATGGCTATATGTTTGGCTGCTATGGTGATTCTTTGTTGATGCTTCCAGATTAACAGTGGTATAAACAGTTTTTATACACATAGAAGTTGTTGGTATACTGAGTTTTAGTTTAGTTATCCACAATTTTATAAAAGTGTGAATAAGTATGTATCAGGTATATTTAAGTCTCGGTACGAATTTGGGCAACCGAAAGCGCAACATTCGCGAGGTAATAGAAAAGATAGGAGAGCAGATTGGTGTGGTAGAGCGCCAGTCTGCTCTTTACGAAACCAAGCCTTGGGGCTATTCATCTCCCAACGACTATATCAATGCCTGTGTGCTGGTTCTCACCACGATGGCTCCGCGCCAGGTGCTGGAGGCTACGCAGCGCATAGAGCGCGAAATGGGGCGCACCATGAAGTCGGTGGATGGCGAATACCAGGACCGCATCATCGATATTGATATCCTGATGATAGATGACTTGGTGATAGATGAGCCCGATTTCAAGGTTCCCCATCCGTTGATGGAGGAGCGTGAATTCGTGATGAAACCGCTGAAGGAGATACTTAAGTAATTTAATTTTAGTAAGTATACGAAAACGGGCTAGGAGCTTTTTCGCTCCCAGCCCGTTTTCTGTTTCTTATCTTTCTGCATTCCTGCTGCGTTCTTTCATCCAGGCAGATGGCGTAACACCTTCTGATTTGGCAAAGACGCTCGAAAAGTAGGGCAGCGAGGAGAAACCTACGTTGTAGGCGATATCCTTCAGTTTGGCATCAGGATGCTCGCTCATCATTTTCTTGGCTTCTTCCAGGCGCAGACTCGCTATCCAACTGCTGAAGTTCATGCCGAATTCTTCCTTGATGAAGGAGGAGAGGTAGGTCTTGTTGGTATACAGCCTGGTGGCAAGATCATCTATCGTGAACTGGTCCTTCAGATACGATTTCTCCTGAATCCATTCCGTTACTCTAGGGCGCAGCGTTTCGATGTAGGCTTTCTTCGGGCTGGCTTCTCCGCTCTTTTCTTCTTCCGTCTTATCGCAGTCTGCCTTCATCAGCGTCTCGTATTCAGAGGCATAGTTGATGATGTTTACCAGAATATAGAGGTTCATGCCTACCACATAGAATTGCACCAGCCAGTTGAATAGGGCACCCGTACGGATGGATATCACGCCCAGTATCAGCATGCCGTAGAAGAGCCAGTGGCTCACCTTGAGCCATCTGATGAAATGGCTCTTCTCGTTCGAGAAGTAGTTTTCGAAGAGGGCGTTGCTTCTCAGATAGCACTTGTTGAAGTAGTAGATATGTCCTATGAGCATCTCCAGCAGTCCTGTCAGGGCGATAAGCAGCAGGGGTATCTGGTATGCCTTCAGCGCATCTGTCATGGCGATAAGGGCAAAGAAAGCCGTCATTGTGAACTTTACGGCTATCGTCCTGCAGCGCTTCCGGGAGATATAATGAGGGTCGAGCAGACTGCTGAGCGAGAAGCTGAAGCAGATGCCCATCAGATAGAAGAGGATGATGTCGAAACAGGGAACCCAGTTGTTATATTCCGTCCAACTTCCTGTAAATGAAGCTATCCAGATCCATATATTCAGGCTGATGAGCATCATTCCGCCTGCCATCAGTCTTTTAGATCTGCGGAAAGTTTTGTAAACGGCCGTATCAGGTGTCTGGTAGAGCAACAGGATGGTTGCCAGCGTCAGATAGATGATGCTGGTTATGGTTACAAGTTCTACAAAGTGCTGTTCTAAGAAATGAATCATATTCTTTTTTTATTTATGAGTAAGCAAGAAAAATCCCATCGCTCTTGCGAACGATGGGATTCTGTTCTGTTAAGCAATGTGTCTGCCTAAGCTGATTACTTACGAAGACCGAGGGCCTTGATGATAGCACGATAGCGATTGATGTCGCGATCATACAAGTAATCGAGCAATGCACGACGCTTTCCTACAAGCTGTGTCAACGCACGTGTTGTAGTATAATCTTTACGGTTCTTCTTAACATGTTCCGTCAAATGAGCAATACGGTATGAGAACAATGCTATCTGGCTCTCAGCTGAACCAGTATCAGAGTTAGACTTTCCGTACTTGCTAAAGATCTCTTCTTTTTTTGCTTTGTCTAAATACATAGCTGTAAAAACTTAATTTAATAAAATATGAATATGTTTAATTTTGTGCATCTGATGACCTTCCTCACGGCGGTTTCATTAAAAATGCGGTGCAAAGATACAACTTTTTGCCGAATTATGCAAACATTTCGGGATTTTTTTGTAATTTTGCACCCAAATTTAAGTATTTAAGGTAAAAATTAAAATGCAAGACATTAGAAACATTGCAGTTATTGCACACGTTGACCATGGTAAGACTACATTGGTCGACAAGATGATGCTCGCCGGTAAGCTGTTCCGCGACGGCCAGGATAACAGCGGCGAAGTGCTCGATTCCAACGACTTGGAGCGCGAGCGTGGTATAACCATTCTCTCAAAGAATGTATCTATCAACTGGAAAGGTACTAAGATTAATATCCTCGATACTCCTGGACACTCTGACTTCGGTGGTGAGGTTGAGCGCGTGCTCAACATGGCAGACGGATGCCTCCTCCTCGTCGATGCTTTCGAGGGTCCAATGCCTCAGACCCGTTTCGTGCTCCAGAAGGCATTGCAGCTCGGACTGAAGCCTATCGTTGTTGTTAATAAGGTAGATAAGCCTAACTGTCGCCCTGAAGAGGTGTACGAGATGGTGTTCGACCTGATGTGCGACCTCGATGCTACAGAAGACCAGCTCGACTTCCCTGTAGTTTACGGTTCTGCCAAGAACGGTTGGATGGGCGAGGACTATAATCATCCAACAGACAATATCGATTATCTGCTCGATAAGATTATTGAGGTTATCCCAGCTCCTAAGCAGCTCGAGGGTACTCCTCAGCTCCTTATCACATCTCTCGATTACAGCTCTTATACTGGTCGTATCGCCGTAGGTCGTGTTCACCGTGGTACATTGAAGGACGGCATGAACGTTACTATCTGTCACCGCGACGGAACCCAGGAGAAGACCAAGATCAAGGAGCTCCACACCTTCGAGGGTATGGGTCATAAGAAGACCGATCATGTAGATTCAGGCGATATCTGTGCCGTTGTCGGCTTGGAGAAGTTTGAGATTGGTGATACCATCTGCGACTTCGAGAACCCAGAGCCACTGCCTCCAATCGCTGTAGATGAGCCTACCATGAGCATGCTCTTCACCATCAACGATTCACCATTCTTCGGTAAGGAAGGCAAGTTCTGTACATCACGCCACATCCAGGAGCGCTTGAACAAGGAGCTCGAGAAGAACCTCGCTCTCCGCGTACAGCCTTACGAGGATACTACCGATAAGTGGATTGTATCAGGCCGTGGTGTGCTCCATCTCTCTGTACTCATCGAGACCATGCGCCGCGAGGGCTATGAGCTCCAGGTAGGTCAGCCTCAGGTTATCTACAAGGAGATTGACGGTGTGAAGTGCGAGCCTGTAGAGGAGTTGACCATCAACGTACCAGAGGAGTTTGCTTCTAAGATGATTGATATGGTAACCCGCCGCAAGGGTGATATGACCTCTATGCTGAACATGGGCGAGCGTGTAGACATCGAGTTCGATATCCCATCACGTGGTATCATCGGTCTGCGTACCAACGTGCTTACCGCTTCTCAGGGCGAGGCTATCATGGCTCACCGCTTCAAGGAGTATCAGCCATACAAGGGTGAAATCAGCCGCCGTTCTAACGGTAGCATGATTGCGCTCGAAACCGGTACAGCCTTTGCTTACGCTATCGATAAGCTGCAGGATCGTGGTAAGTTCTTCATCGACCCGGGTGAGGAGGTTTACGGCGGCGAGGTTGTAGGTGAGCATGTTCACGAAAACGACCTGGTAGTGAACGTAACCAAGGCTAAGCAGCTTACCAACGTGCGTGCTTCCGGTTCTGACGATAAGGCCCGCGTCATTCCTAAGACCGTGATGAGTCTTGAGGAGTGCCTGGAGTATATCCGTGAGGACGAGTACGTAGAGGTAACTCCAAAGAACATGCGTATGCGCAAGATCGAGCTCGATCACCTGAAGCGCAAGCGCAGCAACAAAGACTAAACAGAAATGTTTTTGTGGAGATTTTTTAGAAAGTTTTCATTGCCCTGCTCCCTGGTTATGGGAGCATTGGGCTACCTGATATTCGCCAATGTGCCCTTCCTGGTGCCCATTGGCGATTATTGTGGTCCGAGGTTGGTAAGTCTGATGCCGGTAGTGCTGTTCTCACTGCTCTATGTTACTTTCTGTAAGATAGAAATCAAGGAGATGAAGCCTAAGGCGTGGCATTTCATCCTCCAGCTCATCCGTACCTCGCTGGCATTGATGATGGTGGTGCTCATCTTTGAGTTCGGTTCAGATTACAGTACCAAACTGATTCTCGAGGGTGCCTTCATCTGCTTCATCTGTCCTACGGCAGCCGCTGTGGCTGTGGTTACGGAGAAGTTGGGCGGCAGTATCGGTTCGCTGACCACCTATACGGTCATCGCCAACATTTTTACGATGATCATCATTCCGAGTCTTTTCCCGATGGTAGAGAAGGGGGCAGACGTATCGTTCCTCATGATGAGTGCGATGGTGTTCCGCAATGTCACTACCGTGCTGGTGGTGCCTCTGCTGCTTGCCTTGCTGAGCCGCCGGTTCCTGCCAAAATGGGTGGATAAAGTGAAGAATGTAAAGGATTTGGGCTTTTATATGTGGTGTTTCAACCTCACGATACTGATGGGCGAAACGGTTCGCAACATGCTCCATGCCGAGGTATCGGGCGTAACGATGCTTCTGCTGCTCTTTGTACCGCTGCTGGTATGTCTCCTCCAGTTTGCCATCGGCAAGGCGGTAGGCAGGCATTTCGGTGCGAGTATCAGTGCCGGTCAGGCGTTGGGACAGAAGAATACGGTAGTGGGCATCTGGCTCACCCTCACCTTCCTGAATCCTCTTGCTGCCGTAGCACCGGGAGCCTATGTAGTATGGCAGAATCTGGTCAATGGCTGGCAACTTTGGTATAAAGAAAAATATGGCAAGCTTAAGTGGTAAGCTTGCCATATTTTTTTTGTTTCTAATCCTGAGTAGGGTAGATGAGGTTTTCTTCCCTGATGCAGCAGAGCACCTCATCCAGATATTTTCTGGCTTCATATTTCGCCATAGGCAGGTCGTGGAGCAGGTAGTTGCCGCAGTCCTTTGCCGCCTGTCCCGGAATCTCACCCTCGAAATCGGCGATAAACTTAAAGGTGCGCTTCATCAGTTCCACGATGTCCTTGCTCTCCAGGTCGCCCTTGATAAGGAGATAGTTGCCCGTGAGGCATCCCATCGGTCCCCAGTAGATGATGCGGTCCTTCCACTCCTCGTCGTTGCGCAGATAGGTGGCAGCCAGGTGTTCCATGGTATGGATGGCGCCGTTGTGCAGACAAGGCTCCTGGTTAGGCACCTTCATGCGGATATCGAATGTTGTGATGACTTCTCCGCCTACTTCGTCCTTACGGCTCACGTAGATGCCTCGGAGCAGCTTATTGTGATTGATTGTAAAACTTGGAATCTTATTCATAGTTTATAATTTATAATTTACAGTTTACAGACTTTCGAGGAAAGCCTTGGTAACATTGAAAGAGCCTTCAGCCATTTTAGCCCAGAAGTCGAAATACTGCTGTGCCTTGGTATCTTTCAGCGGTACATCGCTGATGATGCGGAAGGAGATGAAAGGCGTCTTGTAGATGTGGCAGGTCTGTGCAATAGAGCAGCTCTCCATATCCACCGCCATCGCCTGAGGGAAGTGTTCCAGAATAGAGCGCATCTTCTCCTTGCTGTCTACAAACCATTCGCCGCTCACAATCTGTCCGGCGTGGATCTTCGGGTGCCTATTGCCCGGCAGGTTGTTGATGGCGAGTGCCTTCTCCACATATTCCTTAGGTGTTTTGAAGGAAGCAGGCATGCCCAGAATCTGTCCGAATTCGCATTCCTCGCCGCAGTAGGCATCGTGGTAAACGCAGTTGGTTGCCACCACCACCTCAGTCACGTTGAGGTTGATATCAGCGCCTCCAGCCACGCCTGAAGAGATGACGAGGTCTGGGTGATAGTTGTCAATCATTTCCACGGCACCTATGGTACTGTTCACCTTACCGATGCCGCATTGTTGCATCACCACCTCGTTATTGCCTATCTTTCCGATAACGAAGTCTTTATGATTTTTTCTCTCAACCTGCGATTCGGTCAATAATGTTTTGAGTTGCGCGAACTCCTTGTCCATCGCAACGATAATTCCTATTTTCATATTGTATACTAACTTTTGGGTGCAAAGTTACTAAAAATATTGCAGAGAGTAGCAAAGTTTAAGGAGTTTTTAAGGAAAAAGGCTTTTAAAGATAAAAAAGTAAAAAGGGGCTTTTAAAGGTAAAAAAGTAAAAAGGTAAAAAGAGCCTTACCCCTTTAGCGCCCCCGTCCCCAGCGATTCCATCGCTGGTCCCCCATAAAGTTTTAAAAGCCCCTGATGTTTCTTTCATCAGGGGCTTTTTGTTGCGTATTTTGATGGGTTAATATGACATATTCATATCTTCTGTGATGCAGATATAGAAATCTGCCAGTCCCAGATAATCTTCATCTATTTTGTCAATCTCTTCCTGACGCACTGCTCTGATGGTGCTGACGGTAGTCTTAGGACGATATTCCTTGAGATAAGGGATGATGCCGTTGTTAGCGTCAGAATGATAGGTGCCGTTGAAGTGAATCATCTGCTCGCCCTTCTTCAGGTTCTGGGCGATAAACCAGCCCATTGTGGCATCCTTGATAGCCTGAGCCTGTGCCATCAGTTCTGGCTTTGAACCCTTAGCCTTGCCCATCAGTCCCATCAGAGCAAAGCCTGATTGGGCATTCTCATTCTCCACATATATGATAGGCAACTTCGGGAGATAGCGCTTGGCTTCGGCTGAGAGTGAATCGAGATAGGCGAGACCTTTCTCCTTTACCACACTGGCGTAGCGGCGAGGCACGTTGGTTGCTATCAGCGGGAGATGATGACGCTTTGAATAGTAAACCAATGGCTCATAGTCGGTACTGTAGTTAGGCCAGAGACGACACTCTTCCTCGAAGCGGTCGGAAGAAATCACGCTGCCGGTGTATTCGTCGATGATGAGCTGGTTATCGGCTTCGAGCATCTCCATACCCACCTTCAGCTTACTGTTGTTCTCTGCCAGCGACTCCAATACCTTCAGCTCCATCCAGTGGCTGATGACGCAATTGTGGATTTCGCCGAAGAACACCACATCGCTGCCGGCTACGCTCTTGATCATCTTCTCGTAAGTAACTTCCTTGCCTTTGGCATCGAAAATACGGTATATCTCAGGTGTCTTCTGTGCATAGGCAGTCATGCTCACCATGAGCATGACCATCCATAATATCTTCTTCATATCTTTTCTTCTTTGGGTTGTTTAAAGTTTAAAATGGGTTGCCCTTATAGAGCAGAGCTACGCGTTCAGGACGCACATACTCTTCGAATCCCTTGCGGATATCCTCGGTAGTGATGCTCTTCAGGCAGTTGCTGTAGGTGTCGAAATCTTCCAGACTCTCGCCGTTCTGCAAGAGGGTGGTGAGGATGTTCTTCCATTCTGCCGGTGCGTCATCAGAGAGCGACTTGCGCTTGGTAACGAGGAACGACATCTTCAGTTTGTTGAGTTCTCCCTCGCTGATTCTGCTGGTCTGCAACTCTTTGATGATTCCGTCGAGTGCTTGGATAGCCTTGTCGCGGTTTTCGTTCTTCAGAGCAATCTCCAGCCAGAAGTTGTATTTAGCCTGAGGCACTCCGGCATAGTAGAGGTCGGCGTATGGAGAATAAACAATGTTCATCTTCTCGCGCAGGATGCTCAGCAGGCGGTTCTGCATAACATCACGCATCAGTTTCAGCATGAGCGACTGGCGGAGTCCTGGCTTGTAGTTGCCCGAATAGATGTAGTTCAGCACGGTCTGCGTCTCCACATCGTTTTCGAAAGCCTCTTTGTAAGGACTCTTCGGCATGTTGCTTGGCTTGTCTTCGAAACGGATCATGCGGACTGATGCCTTGAGGCGTGCAAAGGTGTTGACGATGGTGCCCAGAACCTGCTCTTCATCGATGTTGCCGGTAACAATCAGTGTGGTTTGTTGAGGGTTGGCAAAGAGCGATGTATAATAGTTGGTCATGGAATCCAGATTGAGCCTGTTGAGATCTTCCTTCTGAATTTTGACACCGCTGTTTGCCGGCATGTTGCACACCAGCGAATCCACTCTTCTGGAGAGCATGCGGTTGATGTCGCGCTTGAGCAGACGTTCGAGCAGGGTTTCCTTGCCGAATCTCTCGATTTCCGCATTGCGTACTTCCTTGAAATCTTCGTATGACTTGCCTGGAGCCGTAATCTTCTCGTAAACCAGGTTCATCAGTTCCTGTGCCTTGTCGGTTGGGGCTGAGGCGAGCACCTGGTGCCAGTAGTCGGCAATGCCTACACTCATAGAGAGTCCCTCTGCCTGCATCACTTCGGTCAGCTGGTCGGTATTGATATGTGCCAGACCGCCCATGTCTACATAGCTTACCGCATCTTTGAGCAGCGGATATTCCTGCTTGCTGAGGTCGCCCACGCCTCCACGTCCGTGCATGGCGATATAGATGGTGCTGTCCTTGTCGGTAGTAGGTCGCATCACCAGTCTCAGTCCGTTGGCGAGCTGATATTCCGATACTCCGATATCCTCGTATTTGCGCTTGCTTACTATAGATGCGCTGGCATCCGGGTGGGTGGCAGACAGACAGGCTGGCATGTCAACGTGCAGCTTTTCCTCTACTTCCTTGCGCTGGTAGGTATAAGCTGGCATGCGGGTCTTCAGCCCCTGCTGCCAGAGCTGTTGCAACTCGCTTTCGGAGAAGGATTCAGTCTTTTCGGCGTTGTTCTGGTAGGCTACGAGGAGCGATTGCTTACCCTCGTTCAGAATGGTCTTGAAAAGTTTCTGGAGTTGGCTGCTGCTGGTATTGCTTACCAGGAGTTTTACCTTTTCCATATCCTCGTCCCATGCCACATAGCGGTCGCCTGAGATGATGTAATCTACGAAGTCATCACACCATTTACCCGACTGGAATCCAACGGTATCCGCCTTCATCCTGTTCACCTTTTCGGTAACATAGTCAGCGAGTTCCTCTTTTCCGAATCCCTTTTTCGTGATATCAGCGAAGGCACCGAGCACCTGTGTCATCTTCTCCTTGAGTTCCTGCTTACCCTTGCCTTCTACAGAGAAAGAGAAGTGGTTCTGGGTAGCGAGATACCAGGCATCGCTGATGTCGCATCTGATGCCCCGTGCTGCCAGTCGCTTGCTGATAGCCGAGATAAGCAGTCGGTACTGCTCTTTCAGGGCGGTAGAAGCGATGGTGTTGCCTACCACACCCTCGTGAGGTATGATGAACTCCAGTTTGGAACTGGTGCCTACGGTATCTTTCACCTCGTGCAGGGTGATACCTTTCTTATAGGTAAGCGGATATTTGCCCAGTGGAGTAGACTGGCCCTTGGCTATCGAACTGAAGGTTGCCTGGATGCGCTTCTGCATATCCTGGGCATCTACATTACCTACCACCACGAGACAGGCATTCTGAGGCAGATACCACTGGTGATAATAGTTGAGCAACTGGTTGCGCGAGATGGTTTCGATATCCTGCTCTGTGCCCAGCGGCATGCGCAGGATGTATCTTCCGTCGCCAATCTTCAGACTGTAGAAGTCATCGCCCGTGCTGTAGCCGCGCAGTTCTTCCTTGATGACGCCACGTTCCTGCTCAACGAGCTGAGGTTCGAAAGAAACCCCGTCGAGAATGTCGCGTACGGCAAGAAGAGTGCTGTCCATCACCTGTGTTCCGAAGTCGGCAACCGGCAGTGAGAGCCAGTAGATGGTACGGTCGTAGCCGGTGAAGGCATTGATGTCGCGTCCGTATTTCATACCGAGCCGTTCGAAATAATCTACCCATGCTTCCTGTGGAAAGTGCTTGGTTCCCGAGAAAGACATGTGCTCCAGGAAGTGAGCGCCACCTTTCTGCTGGTCGTTCTCCTGCAGAGAACCTACCTTCATCACCAGTCTCATCTCTATGCCATGGCGAGGCAGTGCATTAGGCATAATGATATAGTGGAGTCCGTTATCAAGGTAGCCTTCCACGGTTCCCCGTGGAAGGCTTATTTTGGAATCTTTGTTCGCTCCTGCCGGCAGACAGAAAGCTGCAAGCAGGACTAATAGGAATAATTGTTTCGTTATTTTATACATAATGTCGGCATTAGATAATGAAATGCTTGTTAATTACCAAATGTATATTTTGCTTCAACTCGCTGGCATCCGCTTGTGTTCTCAAGATACCAAGGGAAGGCGAAGGTCATCTTGCCGCTGGCGAAGTCGATTTTGCCTGTTGGAGCAACGTAGATGTTTTTATATTCTGTCTTTTCTGCGTCAGTTACGACATCGGTATTGTCGAAGAAAGAATAAGGATTCAGCGAACCTCCACCATCAATGATGTCCTGTACGGAAACTTCGGTCTTGGTTTCTCCATCGTCTACGACAAACGACTGGTTAGCATCAGCCCTAGCCTTGAGGCGGTCCCATGCAGAGAAGGTATAGTCGAAAGGAACGGTTGTAATCTCTACATCGTATACATTTACCTTACTGCCTGTAAACTTGAGGGTCATATCTGACGGGTTTACCTCGATGCCATCCAGTGTCATGGTGAAGGTTTCCTTATTGTAATCGTAGTTGATATTCTCCATGACAGCCTTACTGTATGGCATCTGTGTCCAGAATTCAGTATCTTCTACGGTTCTCTTTCTCAGCATTTCATAGTTGAACGCAGCCATACCCATTGCATTTGAAACCATCTTCAAGACAGGCTTATCGGCTGTAGCCTTCTCGCTCAGCGTGATGATGGTAACGCCGCTGAAAGAACGGGTATCGTTATTGTTGTTGATATCTATCTTGTCATCGTCATTGAAGGTAACCTTGGTATCTACCTTTACCTTACCGAGAATCTTAGTCAGGTCGATGTTGAAGTTCTGCTTGTAGCCCTCAATGAGTTTCTGCTGTTCTGCCGTGAGTACAGGGATGTCGGAGTCTGGCTTGATGGTCAGGGTTACGGCTTTTCCGTCTGTCTTCATGTTGGCATCAGAGAAAGTTGCCTTTACGGTCAGTACGCGATCTGATTTGAGCAGACTCTTCTTGTTCGACTTTACGGTGAAGGATGCTGTCTTGGCGCCAGCCTTCAGCGCGATGGTAGAAGGAGAAATGGTAGCCACATTGTCATCGTTTCCTTCGAGCGAAAGATTGATGGTAGCATCGGCTGTCAGAGTGTTACCGATGAGGATGTTGAATTTTACTTCTTCATCATCATCCTCGTTGATGATATTGTTTCCTTCTGCAGAAATCGATACATAGTTGGTCATCGGCTTGTCGCCATCATTGTTGTCACTGCTGCATGCGCTGAAACCTGTCAGCATTGCGAGCATACACATAAGCATGAATGTAATTTTCTTCATCGTTCTCTTTATTTTAAATGTTAATATTATCTGTTAATTGGCCACTTGTCATTTTGGGTCACATTGTTGTTATATTTATATTCCGAAGCTGGGATAGGGAAGTTCCAGCGGTAATCGTCCTTGCTGATTTTCGCTGTGGCTGCTCCGCCCCATGTCGACAGACGGTTCAGGTCTGCGTGGGTTCGCTTCAGGTCGAAGTAATTGCTGCCTTCGCCAACGAATTCCTTGTACTTCTCTGCCAGGATAGCCTGAACCAGCGCATCGCCCGTTACGCTTTCTGCTATAGGGTCGGCTGAAACCAGCTGCAGGTAATGGTTGATGCGCTCGCGTGCCATCTGTTCGTTGTTATCGCGTGCATAGGCTTCGGCAGCGATGAAGTAGGCACCGGCGTAACGCATGCGGTTGATGTAGTTAGGCTGGGTGCCCTGCTTGTTCATCATGTTGTACTTGCCCATCAGGTTGCGGGTCTTACCGTTCTGGTCTTTCGGATAGAGCGTATATTTCGCGCGTACATCCTCATCCGTAAAGGTGAATGCCGGATTGACGGCATAATAGTCGCCTTCAGAGCTGTCGTATTCGATGGCGATATAATAGCTGTTCTGGGTGTTGAAGGCAAAGATTCTGCCGCCATAGCTCTCGGTGCGCCAGAGTCGGGAGTAGCTTTCGCCGCCTATATTGCTGTCGTCGCCCTGTTCTATCACATCGTCGGCATATTCGGCTGCTTTCTTGTAATCGCCCATGTAGAGTGCAGTTTCGGCAAGCAGATAATCGGCTGCGGTCTGCGATAACCATCCGTTCTTTGAGGGCTGGTTTCTCACTTCTGATGCCTCTGTTATCAGACTGTTGATCATGCCGATGCAGACTTTCTTGCTACTGCGGCCATTGGTTTCGAACCCGAACATATTCTTGATGATAATGCCGTCGGCATCCGGATTCTCATCGTATGGAGTGGCATAGATGCGCAGCAGGTCGAAATAACACATTGCCTTCAGCAGCTGTGCCTCTGCCTTGATAGCCTGTTTCTCCTGCAGATCGGCTGCGGTCTCGGTCGTAATCTTGTCGATACGCTCCAGGAGTACATCGCAGTTGGAGATACAGGTGTAATACGCCGGCCATATGGTTGACGAGAGGTTGCTGATGTTCTTGTCCTGCCAGTTGTAGAGGTTTTGGGTTTCGACATCCTTTCCCGAGAGGTTGGTAGGGCAGAAGTCATTGCCCAGGAGCGAAAACTCATACTCCTGATGCGGATAGCTCAGATAGCAGGAGGTGAGTAGAGAGCGCCCCGTGTTGACATCGGTGATGGCATCGGGGTCTGAAAACTGGTCTGGTGGTGGCACATTGAGCGAGCAGGCTGCCAGAAGCAGGGTGCTGCCCGTGAAGAGTAGTGCCTTCTTGATGATATTCTTGATATTCTTCATCTTTTCTGTCTCCTAGAATGTAAGATTCAAATTGAATGTATAAATTGGCTGTGTGGTGCCGGCAAGGGTTCCGCTCTCTGGGTCGCTCTCTTTATATGAGGTCCACGTAAAGAGATTGGATGCCTGGAAACCTACGGTGGCATACTGCATGAATGGCAGTATCTTGTGTAGGGTAGCGGCTGGCAGACGGTAGCGCATGCTCACCATAGAGAGGCGCAGGTAGTCGCTCTTGCCCACGGTGCGTGAGTTTGGATAGAGTGCTATGTTGTCTTCTGCGGTGGATGAGGTGTAGAACGGTGTCCAGTAGGTCTTGTTCTCATCGCCTTGCTTGAACCACATCTTATCGGTCTGTCCGGCTACGGCATTCTTGTTCACATTGTCCTTGTCTCTCACATACGAGTAGTTGAAACGCTGGATTCCGCCATGAACGTAGTAGAAGTCCATATCGAAGTCGAACGACTTGTATGAGAAACTCAGGTTGAAGGTACCTGAATAAGGTGGTGTGAGATGGCCTAATGCCACTACATCGTCCTTGGTCAGTGCCTCGGTAGCCTGTTTCTCTGTGCCGTCTGGCAGCAGGAATACCGGATAACCGGTGAGCGGATTGATGCCCAGCGACGTAGGTCCGTACAGCATATCGTATGATTTGCCTACCTCATAGTCTGGAACCAGTGCATCTTCGGTGGTGTAAATCTTGTCGGCATAATACAGGTCGAGCACCTTGTTGTCCTTCAGGAAGGCATAGTTGGAAGGTGTCCATCCCAAACCTACTGCCCATGCCTTGTTCCATCGCTTGTCTGATGGCAGTACCGAAGAGGCATCTGCCTTGTAGGTAGCATAGAGGTCGTAGGTGCTCAGCAGACTGTAGCCCAGTACGCCACCGATACCCAGCTGGCGGTTCTTGTCTCTAGGAGCGCTCATCTTCACTCGGCGTGAGCCGGTGAGCGACTGGTTGATGGCTGCTGCCGAGTTCAGGGTTCCTACACCATAACCGGTAGTGCTGAGATTATCGATGTTGGTATCATAATAGTCCATGTTGGCACTGAAGGTGAGGTCGTGAATCTCATTGAACGTACGGGTATAGGTAGCACGCACGTTGGCAGAGATATTGGTAGTGGTATTCTTGGATTTCGAATAGATACCGCGCGCCACTTCTGCCACACCGCTATGGGTCTCCGAGTAGGCTGTAGAAGGTGTAAACTGGTGTGACTCGTCCAGCACGAAGTCGATACCGGCTACTGCTGCAACATCCAGTCCCGGAAGCAGGTTCAGGGTGATGTTACCGTTCACGCCAAACTCCTTGTCGGTAGATTCAGCACTGTACTGGTTCATCAGGTCCTTGTAAGTCTGTCCCGGATACGACCAGAGTTTGCCTGTCTTCTGCTCGTATGGGTTCAGTTCGTAAATCAGCGAAGAAGGGTCGCTTGAGGTTCCGTTAGGCGTATTGGTCTTCGAATAAGAGCCGGTAACGCCCAGCATGGCATAACCTATCTTTCCCAGTTTCTGGTCCACATTCAGGCGGATGCCCATACGCTGCTTGTCATTTCCCTCGATACGGCCGCCCTGATAGGAATAGTTGGCTGAGAGGAAATAGGTAGTTCGCTCATTGCCGCCTCGCAGACTCAGGTTATGGCGCTGGTAGAAGCTGTTGCGCAGAAGTTCGTTGAACCAATCGGTATTGATGTTGCGCAATGAATCGAGCTTGTTCTGTCCATCGGCAATCATGCTTGCCAGATTCGGATTGTTGGCAAAGTACTTGCGGTAGTAATCCTCGCTGTATCTGTAGCCAGGAGTCTCTACGTTACCGATGAGTCTCTCCAGTTCCAGTTTCTCGGCAGAGCTCATCATCTTGAGGCCTCTTCGGCCTCGTGTGGTTACACCCATATTGGTGCTGTAGTTGATGAGCGGAGCACCCGAATGGCCACGCTGTGATGTGATTTCTATCACACCGTTAGCCGCCTTCACACCATACAGTGCACAGGCTGTAGCATCCTTGAGCACCTTCATGCCCTTGATGTCAGATGGGTTCAGGTTATAGAATGTCTCGGCAGAGATAATCTGACCATCCATCACATACAGCGGCTCGTTGGTTGCATTGCCCTGTCGGAGCGAAGAGTTTCCGCGCAGACGGATTTTCGGAGCAGAACCCAAATCGCCCGTATTGGTAACGACAAGGCCCGGCACGGCACCCTGCAGTGCCAGTGCCATGTCAATCATCGGCTTAGCTTCTACGCGCTTCATATCCACATTCTCTACCACACCCGATTTGGCACGCAGGTCGATAGCGTTGATGTTGCTGCGCGCCACTACCACCACTTCGCCTACCGAGGTAGCAGAAGGTTCGAGCATCGGACTGATAGCCGACTGACCTTTATAAACAACTCGCTTGGTTTTGAAGCCGAGCATCGAAAATTTTACGTTAGCACCTCGCTTGATAGGCTGGCTGAAAGAATAACGGCCTTCTTCATCCGTAACGGTTACGATTTGTGTTCCCTCCACTTTTACGGTAACCCCCGGCAGCGGATTCTTATCCTGGTCGTAAACGTATCCAAATAAACTTTCGTTTTGTGGTAAGATAACCTCTCGCGCTATCTTAGGGTTGTTCACAGCAGCCATGAGATTAGTAGATACCGAGCATAAAGCAAGGGCAGCCAATCCGACAGTAACGCTATGATTTACTTTTCTCGTCATAAGAAAATTCTCTCTCTGTCTTTCCATGAAACTCAATTTAGTAATAATACGGAATGTTTCTTTCTGCGGGCAAAGATACAATATTTTTTTTTGATTAAACCACTGCTGTCCCGTTTAGAAATCATCGGGCCTGAAAAGGCTTGGATATAGCCAATCCTCCGTCTCTTCTGTTGGAACAGCTTTGTTAAACAATTCAT
>ERZ791731.72-NODE-72-length-67138-cov-6.74933_pt1 | contig 67138 bp, 58 predicted proteins | sample MGYA00509954_ERZ791731 | MGnify/ENA primary metagenome ERZ791731 (study PRJEB30046, sample SAMN00715134) | human gut metagenome | study: EMG produced TPA metagenomics assembly of the A metagenome-wide association study of gut microbiota in type 2...
GCCGGCGGAGCGAAAATTCGGGCTCAGCGGTTTCCGAAAATGCCAATTATTTTTTAGCTTTCCAGACATGCGTATTCATGTGTATTATGGTTAACTCACTGGTACTTTTATCCACCCCGTAGGATAGATATCCGGAGCTTCGGAATGCTGGAACCAACGACTAGGCACAATTACCGTTTTGTCCATATTGGGATTTAACCATGCTCCCCACCAGCTGAATGTACTGTTGCAGATGATGTGATGTTTGCAATGACTCATAAGCATCATATCTTGCCAACTGTCTTCATCCGTATTCCAATCAATATATACTGCATTCTGCAATGGAAGATTTTCCTTTACCCAAGCAATGTCATCTGAAAAAATATAGTAAGATGGAGAGGCAACTCTTCTGCTCATTTCCGCTATTGCGTTTTGATAGTAAGGTAACTGGCATACACTCCCGGTAGTAGCCCAATGCTTGGGTTGCAAATAATCTCCACGACGAATATGTAGAGATACTGCGTTTTCATCCTTGTCCAAAATTTCAAGCATATTAAGACTTCTACTGTTGGCTTTATTCTTGTCAAAAGTGAAAGACTCCCTAACTTCATCCTTAATATCTGCAAAGAAACGTTCCGACTGATAAAATCCTTTAAAATAAAGTAAAGGCCAAAAGTATTTCTTTTCAAAAGCTCGTAAACTATTGGGAGCTTGTTTCCGTTCATATATTTTTTTGAAGAAAAGGAATTCGATAACTTTTTTCAGAGGTTGGTTTATACAAAATTCTGTATGGGGCAGATTAAACACACGATGCATTTCATATCCGTAGTGCACTTTATAATGCATCATGTCCGAAAGGTCTATACGCACTTTGGGATAGTACTTTTTCATTCGCAAATAAAAAGCGTAAATAAACATTTGATTTCCCAAACCACCTGTTACTTTTATAAGTCTCATATTTCTTTGTCCTTTTTTTGTTATCTGCAATATTTCAATTTACATTTCGACATTGTCTATATATAAATTGACTTCGCAAAGGTATTAATTTTATCAGAGTGTACAAACATCTTAAAAAAATATTGTTTTCTCTAATAGCAGCTTATTATCTTGTTATTATATAGTGAACTAACCGTATGAAAGAGTACAGGGTAAAGTTTAGAAGAAAGATCAGAAGATAGTATGATATATTGGTTGCCTTTCTGTGGTACAGCATGTAAGTAATGGTTCTTTTGATGGAAGTGGGTTGCTTTGTCAACGGAATGAATTTCCGAGTTTACTCTCATTAAAACTCTTACGATATTTTTTCTAAATGTCGAATGCTGTAAAGTTTAAGGTAGAGTGAATCTCTGAAATATTTTGTATTTTAGTTATGTTTTGTTAGAATGTTTTTCTTGTTTTCATTATTGAGTATTATTTACAGAGAAGTACCTAAAAATACAGAAAATGATTGGTTTGATACTCTTTAAGTATGAATTAACTAGTTGGTTTTATGTTTTTTTACTGGATCTTTTTGATTAGTTATGCAGCATGGAGTGCTAGATTGTTCTTGTGCCGTGCATTTTTCACCTAGTATAATAGTGCTTCACCGATGTTTCGGCAAATATTACCGAAAAAAATTAAATATATTATCTTAGAGTTGTATGCTTGATACAGAATACGGTGCTTAGGTTCTCTCTTTTAAGTGATAAGTTTGGTTTTTATCAATTATATATGATATCTTTGCGGCTTTAAATATCCGACTATTTAGGAATGTAAAAATATATTGGATGATTTATTGGAACATTGCGAAACTATACTGTCAGGATGTGCTGGCATATTTGCAATATGATCGTGACAAGCTGATTAATTTTTATTTGTTAAACGAAAAAAATGAATTTATTATTATTGAATGCAGCCTCAGGCAGTAAACTTGAGCAAGCACTGGAGAAACTGGTAGATTTTGGAATGGACGCTGGTAAGGATATATTTGTCGCCATTCTGATATATTCAGTCGGTCGTTTTATCATTAAGCAGATTAGTGTATTAATAGCCAAAGTTCTTGAAAAACGGAAGATAGAAACCAGTGTACAGACTTTCTTGAAAAGTTTAGTGAAAATTTTATTGAACATGGTACTTGCTTTTGCCATAATCAGCAAGTTGGGAGTGGAAACGACCAGTTTTGCTGCACTTTTGGCGTCAGCCGGTGTGGCTGTAGGTATGGCACTTTCCGGCAATCTTTCCAATTTCGCAGGTGGTTTGATTATACTTGTTTTTAAACCGTTTAAAGTAGGCGATTATATAGATGGACCTGGAGTAAGTGGTACAATAAAAGAGATACAGATTTTCCATACCATACTTTCCACTCTTGATAATCGGATGATATACGTTCCCAACGGGATGCTCAGTGGAAATGCTGTGATTAATTACAGCAAACAGGAAATGCGCCGTGTTGAATGGGTATTCGGAGTAGAATATGGAGAGGATGTACAAAGGGTCAGAACCGTATTGCAACGTATTATTTATGCGGACAAACGTATTTTGGATACTCCTGCTCCTATCATTGTTTTAGGCTCATTAAGTGCGAGTAGCGTTGACATTACTGTCCGTGTTTGGGTTAAAACAGCTGATTACTGGAATGTTTTATATGATATTAATGAGATTGTTTATACGACATTTAATAAAGAAGGAATCGGATTCCCTTTCCCACAACTTACTGTGCATCAATCTTCAAAATAATAGAAACATATTCAACTTCTTAAATAAATGATCATGAAAAAAATAATTTGTTTTTTTACGATTTTCGTATTTTGGGGAATCACTGATAGTATGGCTCAGGGATTACATTTTGGGGTAAAAGCCGGTGTGCTTGGCAACAAAGCAAATATTAGTGGCATGCGTGACCAGTTTAAGGAAGAGAGTTTGACAGGATTTCAAGTAGGGCCTATGTTGCAATATCAAACAGGATTTCATGGTATCGCTTTGGACTTTTCTTTGCTGTATGTAGAGCGTGGAATCAAACTGACAAATACCTCTAACAGACGTAGCGCTGACATTAAAACACAAAGTTTTGATATTCCTATAGAACTGAAATGGGAAATGGGAATATCAAATAATTTTGATTTGTTTTTGGGGGTCGGTCCTTCCTTTTCTTTTTTGGTAGACAAGGACAATTGGGGACGCAAACTTGCTCATATAGCTGTGGATGTTATAGATAAGGATCTTCCATCTATGGGATGGCGTTCGACTGAAGTCGGATTGAACTTGGGAGGTGGAGTGAAAATTGTAAATCATTTAATGGTAAGTTGCTATTATAATATAGGATTAACCCAGTCTGCCAAGCATAATATAGGAGGCAATAAGCATGATGCCATAGATCAAATTTTTGATGGTGATGTATTCGAAAGCAAAAATAGATATTGGCAGTTATCACTTGCTTATGTGTTTTAGTCAGATAATTGCGGATCGTTTTTAGCAATACAAAACTAAAAAGCGGCTTTTATTATTGAGAAGGTTTGTAGTAAAACATCCAATAAAAGAGTCTGAATAACAAAGTGATTGCATCCGTGTGTGGAAAACACACGGATAGCATGAATAAATAATTTTTTTTGCAAAAATGAAATTATATATTTTGATTCAACAGTTATTGAGAAGAAAATTTGTTCAATATTTTGTTCTTTTCTTCATTCTGATTTCAATTATAGCCGTCATTGCAAGTTCATTTGAAGAAATGGCCACATACAAAGTACTGTTATTCGGCATTACTTATGTGTCTTCTTTTATTTTTCTTATTGAATACACAGCCCGTATCGTATCTGCACCGGCACTCTATCCCAGTATGAAAACAGCAAAGGCACGTCTGAAATATACATTCTCTTTTTATGGTTTTGTTGACTTCGTGGCAGTACTGCCTTGTGTTCTTATCTATGCATACTGGGATACGGAAGTCGTTCATGTCATTATTTTACCCTATATCTTCATTATTTTTAAGTTAATACGGCACTCGCGATCTTTCCGAATTATCGGTATGGCTCTTGCTTCTGTCAGAGAAGAACTTGAAACAGCCTACACAGCTAGTTTCATTACAATTTGCTTTTCCGCCATTTTGATGTATTATATTGAAAGGAATGCACAACCTGAAGTCTTTAAAAATATCGGTGACGGAATCTGGTGGGCCATTATTACATTTGCTACAGTCGGATATGGTGACATTTATCCCATTACCTTTTTGGGGAAATTATTGGGTTGTATTATTTGTCTGGTAGGTGTGGCAATGGTAGCCATTCCGACCGGTATCATTAGTTCTTCTTTTATCAATATCGTACAAAAGAAAGAACAAAGAGAGAAATTCAATAAGGAAGAGGAGAATAGATGATAATAAAGTTCCCCAAAAACAACTGTTGGGGAGTATATTCTTTTCTTATAGATAATTTCTATAGTTATATGAAAAACTTTGGATTCTTAAAAATAAACCATATAGTCTTTAGAATGTGCATAACAAAAGTCTGCTTGAGGTGACAACGAACTTATAATTGTTATATCTTTGCATTGTCATTGTTGAAGCAATGATAAAATAAATAATCTTTAATCAAAACTTATGATTATGAAAAAAAGTATTTTAACCGTATTGTTTGCGTTAATCTGTACTATGGGATTTTCGCAGGTGTCTTTTAATGTAAAGGCTGGTCTTAACCTTAGTAGTTATATTGGTGAGAATTCAGATCACTCCGAATTTAAACCCGGAGCACGTATCGGAGTGGGGATGGAGTATCAGTTTAATGATATGATATCTTTACAGCCTTCATTGTTTTTTTCGCAAAAGGGGGCAAAATATTCAAGTGGATTTGACGGAAATATAATAGATGCTGATGCTGATGTGAAAATTAACCAGCTCTATCTTGAACTGCCTGTTAACGTACAGTTTCGTTTTAATATTGCAGATAACACCAACCTTGTCATCGCGACAGGCCCTTATTTGGCTTGCGGAGTAGGTGGTAAGGCTAAATTCGATGGTGACGCATCCGTTGGAGGCATCCATATTAATGGTGATGACAAAATAGACACATTCGGTGATGACGGACTGGATTACAACAGATTTGATGCAGGATGGAACATCGGTCTGGGTGTGGAGTTCGGAAAGATTCTCGTAGGTCTTGATACCCAACTTGGTTTTTGCAAGGTAATGGATGGCGATGCCCCCCATAATGCAAATATAGGCATTACTTTAGGATATAAATTCTAAGCAAACTCTTTCATACCCCCTCTCAAGTCTGTGCTGGTTTGCACGGTTTTGAGAGGGATTTTATTATAATTTTCACAACCGATGTCAGTTCTTGGCGAAAGTAAGAAAATAGCAGTACGGTAGTTGAAAAAGTTAGAGACATTCAGAAAATAGTATAAAGGCTGCTTTACCATCATGTATGCAGGTTATTTTATCATTATTGCCAGCAAGAAACCATTTAAAACAATCATTGGGAAGGAAAAAAGAAGTAGTTTTTTTATCAAAATGTAAAATTAGACAGTATCTAAATTCTCCATAAAAAATTGTGTATTGCTTTTTTATATCTATATTTGCAATTTCAATAGTTTTATTGCCAAATGGTTTTAATATGAAACGAATTCAAGTACTGTTATTATTTATAGTCATTTCTTGTTCCATGTTTGCACAAGACAGGCTTTCTCTGTTCATAGGCAGGGCGAACAAGTATGCAGCTGTGGAGTTATCCGACTATCGGAAACGTTTATGCGTAGAATATAATATATCTAATCAATTATTGGATGATTATTACAGAAGATGTGGTAGTAATTGGGGGAATGTCGGTTTGGCTCTTGAAATAGCAAAGACTTCCGGCAGGCATATGCGGGAGGTGTGTGACTATTACAAGCGTTACCACCGGAATGGCTGGAATCGTATATTGGTAGAGATAGGCATAAAACCAGGGTCGATGTACTATGATCCATTTTATGACAGGATTCGTTATCATAGCGAATGCTGGCGTGAACATTATTGCTCTTATTGTGACCATCATGATAAGCATCATCGCAAGCATTATAAAAAACACAAGCGTCATAAACATCATAAATGGCACGATGATGACGATGATTGGGATGATGACGATGAAGACGATTAACACACTTATATATTTTTTAAAATGAAAAAGATCTTTATTTTTTTAGGACTGATGTTTGTCATGTTGAGCAGTACCTACGCTCAAAAAGGCAGACAGGCAATTGGATTTGGATTAAGTTACGGAACAGAAATTGAAAGTGCTGGATTGGGAATTAAATACCAGTACAATATCACTAATCCTCTCCGTATTGAACCTTCATTCAATTATTTTTTTGAGAATGACAATGTAAGTATGTTGGATTTAAATGTGAACTTCCACTATCTTTGTCCGGTAGCTCAAAGTGTCAAACTTTATCCGCTGTTTGGTCTGACCATGTCCAATTGGATGTTTGACATGCATGATTTGGATGTTGACTGGGATGGAGACCACGTCCATGTTGATGATGGGGGTAACCATAATGAATTCCGTATCGGGGTTAATCTCGGAGCCGGGGCGGAATTCGCTTTGGGACGTAACTGGGCTATGAATGTTGAATTCAGATACCAATTGGTTGATGATTTTGACCAAGGGGTTATTAATTTCGGAGCTGCTTATCGGTTCTAAAAACATATTAATGTGTCAAAACGAAAATGACTGCTCCTAAAAGTTACAGATAGTAATTATAACACTTAAAAGGGTCGTATCAAACTCTATCTTGAGTAATGATACGACCCTTTCTTTAGTCTTTTAGGATGCTTAAATTTCAGATTATAAGTTTATGTTTTCAAAAACTGAGTTTTGTCTCTTGAACTTTATTAAAATCACTATTTCTAGGTATTTCAGAATCTCTTTCAAACCTTTTACTTTGCAGCAAACAAATTAAATGATTTGCTGTATGAAAAAAATGGGTATAATTTATGGTTCCTCTACTGGAACTTGTGAAAGCATCGCACAGACAATAGCTGAAAAATTAGGTGTGGCATCAGTTGATGTAATTGATGCAAGCAAAATTACCACAGAAAAAGTGGGAGGTTATGATATCTTATTATTAGGGACTTCTACTTGGGGGGACGGTGAATTGCAAGACGATTGGTATGATGCTATTAAAACGGTGAAGACTGCAGATCTGAATGGTAAAATCGTTGCTCTCTTTGGTTGTGGAGATTCAGAGTCCTATTGTGATACATTTTGTGACGGTATGGGAGTTATATATGACCAGTTAAAGAATTCCGGTTGCACTTTTGTAGGAGCAGTTCCTGCCGATGAGTATTCATATTCATCTTCGATAGCGGTAATCGATGGAAAATTTGTAGGTTTGGCTCTTGATGACGTGAACGAAAGTGGCAAGACCGAAGAACGTATAAACAATTGGATTGAAGAAATAAAGAAGAACTTGTAATTTTGACAATTGCCTTATGATAGCTTCAGACATTAACCCGGTAGAATTGAAAGTATTTCTGAATCATATTTATGAATTTAAAAAAGGAGTACGTCAGATGGTACTCTATACTACCAATAGGAAGTATGAAGATTTTGCTGTAAAACGGCTGACCAATCAAAAGATTAATTACATAATCCAGCCTGTGGGGAATGATAAGATAAACCTGTTTTTCGGTAGAAAAGAATGCATTAATGCCATTCGTTTCCTAGTGACTCAGCCACTGAACAAACTGTCACCCGAGCAGGATTTTATTCTTGGAGCTATGCTGGGGTATGATATTTGTGCACAATGCAAACGTTATTGCGAACGTAAAGTACAATAATCTCAATTTCACGTAGTTTTAAATGTAGTAGTAAAGGGGTGTCTGAATAATTTTCAGGCATCCTTTTTCACTTTTTATGTGAACCATCTTTTTATCTATTTTGTTGCATTATTAGCATAAACCTTAAAAATGAGAAGATATGGGTAAAGAAGAAAAGAAAAAGATGGAACAAAAGGATGAGCTGACGAATAGTGATCAGCGGTTTCCTGTTGAACAAGTGTCCAATACTGGTAAGCCTACCAAGAAGCAGGTGAAAGCAGCGGTAAAAGAGTTGAATCCTGACGTGAACAGTTTAGGAAGTAGAGGATAATTTAAAATTGAAAACAGTAATGGATATAACTGGAAAAATAGAAGAGGTAAACCAGTCGGACTCATTATTGCTGGTTGTGTTTTATGCGGATTGGTCTCCCCATTGTGAATGGATTGAACCGCTGTTACATGAATTTGAAAAACCGGTCAATATTGTAAGAGTCAATATAGAAAGTAATCGGAAAGTAGTCGATGCCTATGAAATAGAAATAGCTCCCAGCTTTGTCCTCCAACGTAAAGGCAAGATGTTGTGGGAGAAAACTGGTGAAGTATTTCCAGGAGAATTAAGGGATGTCATTGAAATGTTCAAGAATTGAGATCTGTACATCCAGATTAAAAAAGTTCCGTTGGTATACAGCTACGGGACTTTTTTTCTTGTAGGCGGTTTTGTACAATGGAAAACATATCGTACCTTTGCCAAACAATTGATTAAATTTAAGAATATATGTTCAGAAGTCATACTTGCGGAGAGCTCAGACTTTCCGATGCAGGCAAAAGTGTAACGTTGGCAGGTTGGGTACAGCGTGCACGTAAAATGGGAGGGATGACGTTTGTCGATCTTCGTGACCGTTACGGTATTACCCAATTGGTATTCAACGAAGCGGTGAATGCCGAACTTTGTGAACGTGCCAATCACTTGGGGCGTGAATTTGTTATTCAAATAACCGGTGAAGTGAACGAACGTTCAAATAAGAATATGAATATTCCCACCGGTGAAATTGAAATTATCGTATCGGTATTGAATGTACTTAATTCAGCGGTAACTCCTCCTTTTACGATAGAAGATAATAGTGACGGAGGTGATGATATCCGTATGAAATTCCGCTATCTGGATTTACGCCGTAATTGTGTGCGTAAAAATTTGGAACTTCGTCATAAAATGACAATGGAAGTGCGCCGATATTTGGACAGTAAAGGGTTTCTGGAAGTGGAAACTCCTATGTTGGTAGGTTCTACTCCTGAAGGAGCCCGTGATTTTGTTGTTCCTTCACGTATGAACCCGGGACAGTTTTATGCACTGCCACAGTCTCCGCAAACACTGAAGCAATTGCTGATGGTTTCCGGCTTTGATCGTTACTTCCAGATTGTAAAGTGTTTCCGTGATGAAGATCTTCGTGCAGACCGTCAGCCTGAGTTTACTCAGATAGACTGTGAGATGAGTTTTGTTGAACAAGAAGATATCATTTCCACTTTCGAAGGAATGGCAAAACATTTGTTCAAGGAGTTACGTGGAGTCGAGTTGAGCGAACCGTTTCTGCGTATGACATGGGCCGATGCCATGAAATATTACGGTAGTGACAAACCGGATTTGCGTTTCGGCATGAAGTTTGTGGAATTGATGGATATCATGAAAGGTCATGGCTTCTCTGTTTTTGATGATGCGGCATATATTGGTGGTATCTGTGCGGAAGGCGCTGCAAGTTATACCCGTAAACAGTTAGACCAATTAACAGAATTTGTCAAGAAACCTCAGATCGGTGCGAAAGGTATGGTTTACGCCCGTGTGGAAGCTGATGGCAATGTAAAATCCAGTGTAGACAAATTCTATTCACAGGAAGTACTTCAGCAGATGAAGGAAGCTTTCAGTGCCAAGCCGGGCGACTTGATCCTGATTCTGAGTGGTCCTGATGCTATGAAGACCCGCAAGCAGTTATGCGAACTTCGTCTGGAAGTGGGACGTCAGCTGGGACTGCGTGATAAGAATAAATTTGCTTGTCTGTGGGTTGTTGATTTTCCGATGTTTGAGTGGAGTGAAGAAGAAGGCCGTCTGATGGCCATGCACCATCCGTTCACTCATCCGAAAGAAGAAGATATTCCTTTGTTGGATACAGATCCGGCTGCTGTTCGTGCCGATGCTTACGATATGGTAGTAAACGGTGTAGAAGTAGGAGGTGGTTCAATTCGTATTCATGATTCACAATTACAAGCCAAGATGTTTGAAATTTTGGGCTTTACTCCGGAAAGAGCACAAGAACAATTCGGCTTCCTGATGAATGCATTCAAATACGGAGCACCTCCTCATGGTGGTTTGGCATACGGTCTTGATCGCTGGGTTTCTTTGTTTGCAGGACTTGATAGTATCCGTGACTGTATAGCATTCCCTAAAAATAATAGTGGACGTGATGTGATGTTGGATGCTCCCGCTGCTTTGGATCAATCACAATTGGATGAGTTGAATCTGGTTGTTGATATAAAAGAGGATAAGTAAGTTTTTTCCGCTTTTTATATAGGATATTGTATAAAAGGCCGATAACGGGACGATCCGAACAAAGCGTAGTGAATGCTGTTTCAGCTAATTCGCTACGCTTTGTCTTTTTGGTTTAAAGTAGTCCGATAAGCTGAAACAGCTTATAAACATATGAAGGAAGCATATAAAAAGTGTATGAAAGAGAAAAATACGATCAAGATAAAGAGTTATGAATCACCCTGCGGAGTGTTGCTGCTCGGTTCATTTGGCGGAAAACTCTGCCTGTGTGACTGGCAGGTGGAAAAACACTGCGATCGTGTGAATCAACGGTTGAAGCGGGTATTGTGTGCCGAATTTGAAATAAGTACGTCAGAAATAATCGAAGAATCAATAGAGCAACTCAACGAGTATTTTGCAGGACAACGCAAAGAATTTAGTGTGCCGCTTCTTTTTGTGGGCACGGATTTTCAGAAAACAGTATGGAATGAACTGTTAAAGATACCGTTTGGCAGGACAATGTCTTATGGTGAAATGGCCAGGCATATCGGGATGCCCCAAGCAGTTCGTGCGGTAGCCAATGCTAATGGTGCAAATTCCATATCAATCTTTGCACCTTGCCATCGTGTGATCGGTAGTGATCACTCGCTGACAGGATATGGAGGCGGACTGTCCGCTAAAAGGTTTTTATTGGAATTGGAATCACAACCTCGGTTAATGTTATGAGCAGACAAGAAACATTTCCAATGCTATAATAATAAATAAAAAGGAATGGGTAGTGAAAATGCCCATTCCTTTTTCTCATATCTTCTTAATGAATTACCATGTTGTTCCTTGGAATACACTACTTTCGTTATAGGGAACCAGATATCCGTTCATTGTCAGCGTATTGCCTGAGAAATTTGGATTTATAGTAACACTGGCCTGATTGGTTCCGCCAGTCAGTACAATGGAAACGGTGGCCGAAACGGCAATCCCATTAATTCCATAATTATAGTACACATTACCGTCTTTATCCTGGCGCATACTTATTCCGTTCACATTTCCTTGAACCGTGACACCTCCCAAGCCGTTCGGGCTCCAGTTATACACAAAATTAGTAAAGGCGGTCTGAATAATACCTTGCCCATCGTTTACTTCCACATAATTCGTGTTAGAGGAAACAAAACGCATTATTCCATTACGGAATACAACGTTATCAGCTTCTAATACAAAAGAACCGTTTTTTAAAGCATTAATTGCTTGGACGTAGGATACAGAGTCCTGCTGAGCTTCCAAGGCTTTCTTTTCCTGACGTTCTTTCTTCCATGCTTCGCGTTTAGCGTCTTCTCTTTGTTTTCTGGTTTGTGCATTTGTCACTCCGCTGAAGCAAACAAGTAACAATGCGGCTAAAAATAATACTTTTTTCATAATTAAGCTGTTTAGTAAATCAATAATATCTTTTGAATATTCTGATAACTAAAACAGCCTTAACCATGAATTGTTTAACGAATATGTGAATTTATATAACGATAACGTTTGTATTTAATCTATAAAGCGTCGGGTTAGATTTTCAAACTCATCAATACGCCGGTCACGGAGGAAAGGCCACCAGCGACGAACATTCTCACTACGGGTCATATCCAGTTCCACTACCATATTTTCTTCATCCATATTGCTGGCTTGTGCCAGTATTTCTCCTTGAGGACCTGCCACGAAGCTATTACCCCAAAATTGGATACCATTAGTCTGACCGGAAGGATCGGGCTCATGTCCTACACGGTTCACGGCGATAACCGGCAGGCCGTTTGCCACGGCATGTCCACGCTGCACGGTTACCCATGCACCTAGTTGACGGATTTTCTCTTCTTGAGTGTCTGTGCTTTCCCAACCTATAGCTGTAGGGTATATAAGAATTTCAGCACCTTTCAGTGCCATCAGCCGTGCACCTTCGGGATACCATTGGTCCCAGCAGACTTGTACACCTAGTTTTCCCAGTGATGTCTGAATAGGTTCAAATCCCAGGTCACCGGGAGTAAAATAGAATTTCTCATAATAGGCGGGATCATCGGGAATATGCATTTTGCGGTATTTCCCTGCTATACTGCCATCTTTGTCAAAAACGACGGCTGTATTGTGATATAGCCCCGGAGCACGCTTCTCGAATAACGAAGTAACCAGTACAATACCGTATCCGGCAGCCAACTCACTGTAGAAGCCGGTAGAAGGACCGGGAACCGGTTCTGCCAAATCAAACATATCCGTATCTTCTGTCTGACAGAAGTAAGGGGTGTTGTGCAACTCCTGCAATACAACCAGCTGTGCACCTGCTGCCGCCACCTGTTCTATATTGTGGTGCAGTTTGCTCAAATTGTGACGGATATCATTAGTGCATGTCTGTTGGATAATTCCTACTTTAATCGTTCTTTTCATACATATATTTATTAATATACACCTTCGGGATATTGCATGGTGACGCAATGCAGCGAGCCATGTTGCTTTATTAAAGCAGTGCAGTCAATACCTACTATCTCTCTTCCGGGAAATGCTTCAGCCAATACTTCTTTGGCGCGCATATCATTCACAGAATCAGCATAAGTAGGATAAAGCACAGCTTCATTCATTATCAGGAAATTGGCATAAGTTGCCGGCAAGCGATGATGTTCCTCATCATAAACAGCACTTGCCATAGGTAGCGGAAGCAGACGGTATGGCCTGCCGTCCAAAGTACGGAACGCTTTTAGTTCTTCTTCCATCATTGCCAGTTCCTTATAGTGTTCATCTTTTTCATTGGTGCACTTTACATACACAATGGTATCATCCGGACAGAAACGTGCCAATGTGTCCACATGGCTGTCTGTATCATCACCTGCCAGATAACCGTGTTTCAACCATAGAACCTGTTTTAAGTTAAATGTTTCTTTTAGAAAATCCTCCACTTCCTGTCGGTTCATTTCATTTCTGTTTTTAGCCAGCAAACATTGCTCTGTAGTCAGCAGGCTTCCTTTCCCATCACTTTCTATGGAACCTCCTTCTAAAATAAAATTCCGGCAGAAAACATATTCACCTTTCAGAACAGGATGGTGAAAATACAGTTCGTTATTAATCTGGTTATCATAATTTGCGGCAAACTTCATTCCCCAGCCATTAAAACAGAAATCCAGCAGCAGGGGAGTAGCGTCTTCTTTCAACAGGGTGATAAAAGCATGATCGCGTGCCCAAGTATCATTTGTATTGATTTTTGATGTGACTAGTTTTTGGATATCAGCTCCATAATTATCTATACTATCTCTTATGGAATCGGGGTCTGGAGCCACAATCAACAAACTCTGACGTTTCAAAACCTCATAAGCTATCTTAAGAAAACAGTCATTCACTTCGTCCAACATGTATGCCCAGTCTGTGTCTTTATGGGGCCACGTTAGTTGAATCAAACTTTGTTTATGCCATTCGGCGGGTAAATAGGACATATTCATATTTTTAAATTTGTCTTGCAAAGATATGAAATAAACTTTATAGGTTAATTAGTCATCGCTTCGTTTTTGTAACGAGCTTTTCCGTCTTTTCCATAAGAACCAGCGGAACAGTTCATCCCAAGTATTGAAATCTTTTTTATACATGAGACCTACTCCTTGAGTGGTCAGGGTAGATTTAGTAAAATAGCGGTCATTGGTCTGATTATACCCTCTCAAACGGAAATCTCCGTTTTTTGTCAATAACCATATCGCTTCAAAGTCTCCTACGAAGTTGCTATTTGCCATCACATTCTCCTTATAGCCGAAGTTTCCATTTATCATCAGCCTGTTATTCAATAACCTGCCGGACAACATAGCTTCTGCTTCCACATCTGTCCAACCTTTTTCACCGGTACTCAGGTTGGCGCCTATGTTCCAGTTTTTATTGCCCATCCATTGGGACAACATATTGTTCAGCTGACCGGAAAGTGTACTGAAGGCTAAAGAACTGGTTGCATTAGAGGATTGGTCATTATTGGCATAATCATAGGTGTAGAACTTACCAATTCCCAGCAAATAAATAATCTGTGTATTCATTTGTTCTTCCGTACTGGTAGCACTACGTACCAATTCCCGGTCTTCCTCGCTTACAGTGGGCAGTTCCAAATCGAATTTAATATCCGGATTGGATAAATTTCCAGTCAGATTCATCAGACAGTTTACCTTCACCGTACCTTGGTTGCGCGAGGGATCTACTACCAAATCACTTAAAGAAGCAGAATTAACCGTGTATACCGCCTGTAAATCAAGATTCGCCTGATAAGGGTCACCTGAGAAAGTCACCGTGCCACCTGATTTCAAGGTAAAGTCCTTGCGTATTACTTCCTGCATGCTTAGTTTATACATACCTTGATCTATGACATAGCTACCGAACATACGGAAATCACCTTTATTGAAAAAATTCACTTGCAGGTTTCCATTTCCGGTTGCTGTAATATTGTCTCCCGCTACAGGATCCATGATAATTTTCATGGTAGCGCTGGGAGTTGCTTCTATCAACATGTTGATGCGGAGATCCATAGGAGGTCCGTCGTCCTCTTTAGTCTTACGCACATTAGAGTGGTGGTAAAGATTGGTTTCCACATTATCGTGAATGCGCTTGGGGGTTTTGTCTACAAAAGTGATAAACTGATTGCTTGCTGCTTCCGTGGTTACTCCGGTTATATAAGTGAAGCTGGTATTGTTGCCTGTGGTCAGTGAAGCGTCCACTGTCATCGCATTATTTCCACCATCCAGTACCACATTTCCTGTACCATATACTTTTCCGTAAAAAGGCATATTCCCGGCTTCGTAGGTATTGTACATCAACAGGTTGTTGCCTCGTATATTGAAATGGTACATCAGATTTTTCAGCTTTGTGTGATGCAGATAACCATTTACCAGTCCGTCATGTCCCTCACGGTCATAGACTTTTACATTCCTGAAATCCAGACTGCCCGAAGATATATGTATGGAGTCATCCCGGATTTGGAAATAGGTGTTCAACACATCAATTTTAGCATCCATTTTGGCCCTCACTTCACCTTCCAGATCCAAATGCTTGAAATCGCCATATAAACGGACATTTCCGTTGACACGGCCATTTATTTCACTGAAAATTCCTTCTATAAAAGGTTGTAAGAATCCCAGATTGGTACTATCTGCCCGAATCGACAGATCAAGACCTTTTAACTTGGGAGAGACATACCCTGTCACATGAGTGGAGGAAATTCCTTTTTCCGCTATTTGGGCATCCAGTCGTACTCCGCCCAATTCCTTATCCCATACACCTGCAATGTCGGCTTCTCCTAATAAAGAACGGTTCAGACAGAATTTGTGCACATTCAGACGGGTCCGCATCACTGGGTTCTTCATGACACTTTTCAGATGAACCTTTCCGGTTACAAGTCCGCCGAACTCTACATCGTCAAACTGCACAATATCCAGTACATAGTCCAGCTTGATATTTCTCAAATCCACCCGGCAGGAATCACTTTCCTTCTTGGTCAGTTTACCATCTATCCTTAAATACTGGTCCTCATGTTCAAACAGGAAATTGTCAATGAATACGCGTCCCGAATCTATGGCGATATGCGAGGGATGAATGTTCCATACCGTATCATTCAGCACTACTTTTGTGGGCTGTATGTTTATATCTGCCTGAAGAATAGGGTGGGGACCTTCCGTTTTGAAGAAACGGGTATCGGCGGCAAATTTACCACCGTAAGTCACATCAGTATTGTTCCCCCAGTTAATTGTTGTTTCCAAATGATCGTTTTTGGCATTGGCTTCCACCGAGAAGTTAAGCATTGCACCACTTTTCATCAGCATACCGCCTCGCAGTGAACATTTGAACCGGTCGGAAGGATTCTCACAAAATAAAACGCCCGAATCATAACGTGTTCCATTGTATCTGAATTCCGGAAAATGTCCTTCTACGTGCAACTTTTCCTCGCCGTCGTTAAAATATCCTTTTAAAGATGCCGGCAGGTATAATTCCAATGGAATCTGAAATAATTTGGATAGCACTTCGGTATTTTCCAGGCAGATATCAAACTGGAAGTTATTGTGAGGCTCAGGCATATTATCCTTTATAGTCAGTAAGGACGGAATATAGCGTTGTACCGTCTTTACCACGCTGGCCGGAATGGTGTGGTAGGAATAGTCACCTCGTATCACCGCTGTCATGAAGGATGAATTTATGCGCAACTCTTTTTCACCGCTTACCTGTCCGGCTGTAATAGTCAGATTGTCAAGAAAACACCCTCCTTCATCGGGAGCGTTTAATTGCAGGCTGTCCAATGAAATGCGCCCGTTCATGTCGTCAATGGATTTGCCGGTGAAATCAGCAGTGAGGCCCAGTGAAATACTGGCATTCTCATATTTGTCCGACAGATGGAGGTCGTGAGGGCGCAGGTTCTTTACGGATGCCTTCAGGTTAAAGTCAGGGATTGTTTTGGCAACATTGAAATTACCGTCTATCTGGACAGAACCGTTTGCGTCATCCATGGATAAGCGCCCGTTAAAGCCTCCGTCCTTATATACGCCATCCAACATGATATTTTCATATTGATATTGACTATATTCAAAGGAAGATATGATTCCTTTGATGTATGATTCCGGATATCGGTTCTTATAGTTGAAACCTTTCAGTTCCACATTGAAATCCACCTTGCCGAATTTCTTTTCCTGATTAAGTAATTTTCCCAAATCCAGGTCTGCACTCGCCACACTACCCGAATAGGTTCTGCTCATACTTTGTTCATCAATGCTCATCATCACGTCCGTTTTCACCATGCCTGCCCCTGTATGGAACAAGCCTGTCAGTGTGAGATCATGCAGATAGCCCGCCGCTTCCCCGTTAAAACGAATATAGTCCAAACGTTGCAAAATGGGAGGAACCTTTCCCGTCAGGTTCGTCATCAGAACGTTTATGCCCTCTTTTGTCATGGTCAAGTTACCCAGTTTGCCGTAAATGTACATATCCATGCCTGCATCCCAGTTACTTAAGGCAGCTTCCCCTGCAATCATCAATCCGTGGTGGTTAGTCAGCCGCAGGGTGGGGCAGTCCAAATGTTTGCCGTGACCGGAGAAAACCAGATTTAGATCCAACGGTTCTTCAAAGCGTGACAAGGCAGGCACAAAAGGAGCCAAATCTTTCAGTATAACGGAAGCCTTCAAAGAGCCGTCATATCTTACATTTTCTGTCATTTGGGGCAATTCGGGCAGGCTGTCATACTTCAAGGTCAGACTGTCTATCTTTAAAGCAGTATTTGAAAGCTCCACACCAAAATCCTTAATATCCAAACGTTTATTGTTGGCTGTAACTTTCATGGCGAACTTCTGCAATGAAAAACCACATTGTTCGTCAAAGCTGACCCGCCGGATGGCGGCATTCAACGAGTCGCTGCGCAATGCCTTCAGTGAAAGCGTTGCAGCGAGATTCTTCACCGATAGATGATGGGCATTGAACTTACCGGGAGTTTCCGGTTCCGATAATATATCGTATGTCACTCTGCCACGCCTTATCAGCACGGAATTAATTCGTAAATCCAAATTAGATTTTGTTTTAACCGTATCTTTGGACGCGAAAGCGTCTAACACAAACTGGAAATTAGGGGCAGATTCCGGAGTTTCCCGGTTCAAATTGACCGTAAATCCAAAAAGCTGGACACTGCTGATGGTGACTTTACCGTTCAATAAAGGCAGAAGGTCGAATTTTGCCGATAAGCGGGCTACTTTCAGCATCTCCTGGTTCTTCCGGTCATGCAAAAGGACATCTTCCACAATGATACGGTTCAGCAAACCCATATCAATCCGTCCTACAGAAACCTCCGTATTCAGTATGTTTTTTAATTCCTTAGTTACAAAAACAGATAATTTGCCCTGGACATACGGTATGTTCAGCAGCACAATTATTCCCAGGTAGACACCAATCAGTGTACCTAGCAGAATACGCACAGTGTATTTAAGACTCTTACTAGAAATCATTGTTTATTTTGGGCTAACAAAAATACGAATAACGTATGACGTAGCCCAAAATAAACGATTTTTTTTACTTGTTTTTATGCAATCTTTTCAACTCGAAGGAGAAAATGACACGGAAACATCCGATAATAAGGAAAGTGATGGACAGCATATAGAGCACGGTAACAGCACCAAGTCCAGGTTGCCAGATGATAGCCATAGAGCAAAGGATAGCCAGAATGCCAAACACCAGATACCACCCCCAGTCCTTTGTGCCATAGCGTTTCAAATCTGTGGAATAGCCACACAATGTAAACCCTCTGAACATCAGCCAGAAAGCAACAATAAACGGAATCAGTTCCATGCTGACCAACGGATAGAATACCAGATAAATACCTATCAGCAAATCAATAATACCTCCGGCAAGATACCATCCCCAACTACTGATTGTTTTTTTGTTTCCGGCAGCAAAAAAAACTTCCAGAATGCCACTGACCAGAATCGAGATACTGAAGATGACACTCAGTGCCACATAACTGCTCACAGGAGCGAACAATAAGCATAGTGCTACCGCAATGTAGAGCAAGCCCAGCAACAGGGACATCCACCAATTTTTTACAGCGTAGCCTAAGCCACCAACTAATTCATTCATATTTGTTAAGTTTTAGGTTATAATTTGAACTAATAACGCCCCCCCTTGCAAAAAGGTTTACCTGCAAATACAAAAAAAGTCTTTAAATACCGCCGATTGACTTTTAGAACTCAAAAAATATTCCGAACTTTGCACGCTGAAAACCAAATTGATAGTTCTATTTACATTTTGAATAAAAATTGAATAAAAAAAGAATGAAAGATAACAAAATCCCTTCACCGTTAGTATCCCTTTTACCCGTATTCGTACTTATTTTATTATTGTTTGTCACTATCCGTACATTTGGAAGTGATGCCTTGTCCGGTGGCAGCCAAGTCTGTCTGCTAGTGGCTACAGCAGTTTGTGTGCTGATAGGTATGGCGGGATTCCGTCGTCCGTGGAAGGACTTCGAACTGGCTGTCACCAATAATATAGCCGGGGTAAGTACCGCACTTATTATCTTGCTGATCATCGGAGCTTTGTCCGGAGCATGGATGGTCAGCGGTGTAGTCCCTACATTAATATATTATGGCATACAGGTTATTCATCCTCATTTTTTCCTGGTATCCACTTGCATTATTTGTGCGGTAGTATCTGTCATGACAGGCAGCTCATGGACTACCATCGCCACTATCGGCATCGCACTGATGGGAATAGGGAAGGCGCAAGGTTTCGGTGAAGGTTGGATTGCAGGTGCGATTATCTCCGGAGCCTATTTCGGTGATAAAGTTTCTCCGCTTTCGGATACCACCATTCTGGCATCATCCGTAACGGATACACCGCTGTTCACTCACATCCGTTACTTGATGATTACCACCGTTCCATCACTTGTCATCACTTTGATAATCTTTACCATAGCCGGATTGTCACATGAAGCCACTGATACCGGTCATATCGCCGAATACACCCGTATATTGAGTGATAAGTTCCATATTTCATGGTGGTTGATGATTGTCCCCGTTGTCACAGCGATACTGATTGCACGTAAAGTGCCTTCCATCATCACTCTATTTGTTTCTACGGCTCTGGCTACCGTCTTTGCCTTGATTTTCCAGCCCGGACTATTATGCGAAATCGCCGGACAAGGAGTCGAAGGGATTGCCGCCTTGTTCAAAGGAGGAATGGGAATGCTTTATGGTGGAACCCAATTGGAAACCGGTAATGCGGAAATAAACGAACTGATATCCACTCGCGGAATGGCGGGTATGATGAATACCATCTGGCTGATTATCTGCGCCATGTGTTTCGGAGGGGCGATGACAGCCGGAGGAATGCTCGGCAGTATCACTTCTGTCTTTGTACGTTTTACGAAAAAGCGGGTAGGAATGGTGTCATCCACAGTTGCATCGGGCTTGTTCCTGAATCTTGCTACAGCAGATCAATATATATCCATTATCCTGACGGGTAATATGTTTAAAGACATCTATAGTGCAAACGGTTATGAAAGCAAACTGCTGAGCCGCACGACGGAAGATTCTGTTACAGTCACTTCGCCATTGATACCCTGGAATACATGCGGTATGACACAGGCTACTATCCTTAGTGTTCCCACCATTGTGTATCTGCCTTACGCATTCTTTAACATTATCAGTCCCTTGATGAGTATCACAATTGCTATACTGGGATATAAGATAAAGAAAAAAGCAGAACAGCCGGGTCTGTCATAATAATGATAGGATCTGATGATTATATATCTTTCACGTGAAAGATTAGCAGGGTTCAAAAATAACTTGTACATTTACCCACCCTAATAAATCATTTTATATTTTTACAATAATATGAAGAAACACATCACATTCGCTCTTCTGTTTGCGGCTGCATTGACAGCCCAGGCACAACAGGGAGGCATTTCAGGTGAAATGCTGAATCAAATCAAACAAAGTTATAAGGCAACTCCTGCCGACAAAGCCATCCGCAACGCCTTAGGCGGAACAAGTATCAACACGTTGGCATTGAACCAGGAGAACCGTGCCGATTTTGATACGGAGTTTTCACACAAGGTGCTATCCAAGGGAATAACCGACCAACAATCTTCCGGTCGTTGCTGGCTTTTTACCGGACTGAACGTACTCCGCAGCCAGATGATTGCCAAATACGGACTGGATGAGATGGAGTTCTCACAGAACTACTGCTTTTTCTACGACCAATTAGAAAAAGCAAACTTATTCTTACAGGGAATCATTGATACCAGTGGAAAGCCCATGGACGATAAAATGGTGGAATGGCTGTTCAAGCATCCCTTAAGCGATGGGGGACAATTCACAGGAGTATCGGATATTATAGAGAAATACGGACTGGTCCCCAAGAGTGCAATGGTGGAAACTTTCAGCAGTGAGAATACCGGAAAGATGAGTAGTCTGATAGGACTGAAACTGAAGGAATTTGGTTTACAACTACGCGAAGCCGCCGCTACCGGAGCGAAGCCGGCCGAATTGGAAAAGAAAAAGACAGAAATGCTGGGAACGGTTTATCGTATGTTGGTGCTGACCCTTGGCGAACCTGTTTCCACCTTTACATGGAGTCTGAAGGGTGGGGAAGCGAAAGAATATACTCCGGTGTCTTTCTATAAAGAGTTTTTGGGAAATGATTTGACCAATAACTATGTAATGCTGATGAATGATCCCAGCCGCGAGTTTTATAAATGTTATGAAATAGATTTTGACCGTCACCGTTATGATGGCAAGAATTGGACTTATGTAAATTTGCCGATAGAGGATATTAAAGAAATAGCCATAGCTTCCATCAAGGACAGTACCATGATGTATTTTTCTTGTGATGTAGGCAAGTTCCTTGATAGTAAACGTGGCTTGCTGGACCCTGATAATTATGATTACGAATCATTGATGGGAACTACTTTCGGCATGGACAAGAAACAACGTATCCAAACTTTCTCCAGTGGCAGCAGCCATGCCATGACCTTGATGGCGGTGGACTTGGATAAAGCGGGAAAGCCGAAAAAATGGATGGTGGAAAACAGTTGGGGCAGTGCCAGTGGATACAGAGGACACCTTATCATGACAGATAAATGGTTTGATGAATATATGTTCCGTGTGGTGGCAGAAAAGAAATATGTTCCTGCCAAGGTGCTGGATATTTTAAAACAGAAACCAATCCGTCTTCCGGCATGGGACCCGATGTTTGCTGACGAAGAATAAGCGTTATCTCTCTACATTGTATATAATTTAAGCGGACTGTACAGAAAAGAAAGACTGTACAGTTCGTTTTTTTATTCTAAGGCATTGTGTATGTCTGTCATTTTTACTTCTTTTTAACTTCTCTCTTGCAAAAAGAAACATAATAGGGAAAATAGGTTTGTTGCAGTGATGAGTTATTGTATAATAGGCTTGCAGAAAGGTGTTTCTTGCATATTTAGGTATAATAAAAAATGGGAATCTCTTCGTAAGAGAACCCCATTTCTGTGCAAATATAGCCCATATTTGCTTTAAACGCAATTTTTTGTTCCAGAAAAATAAGAAAAAGTTGCAAACAGGCGCATCTCGTTTATAAAAACAGCATACGACAAAACCAGTAAATATTCAATTATCAGAGATCTAACTTGACTTTGGGGTTCTCTTACGAAGAGAACCCCAAAATATAGAGGATATCTGATAGCAAATCTGTTCCTCTTTTTCAAATAAAGGTATGATAAAATGTAATGTTTTGATGGGAACAACGAATGACAATCAAGACATAACGAGCGAAGCGCCTAAGTTACTGCTCTGCAGTTCAATCGCTTCTGCTTCAGACCCGGGGTCAAATGCAGTAACCAAGCCACAGGCTGGAATAGGGAAAGAACATCCTGAACTCTCATGGTACTATATGTATCTTCCCTATAAGGAACTGAAGCGTTATATTGCAGTCTTCAGTGGCAGAAAAGCAGTAAAGCTCCGTACTTCGGAAGGGATAACCGAGGAATGTTACTTCTGTTTCAAAGTATTTTCTTATACCGAGGCAGGTCATCGGAAACGTTTCGAACAGTGTGATTATACCAAACAAGAGTATGCTGCTCGCCGTGAATCCGCCAGAATCGTGAAGGAAGCCTTTTCCACCGGTTCTGCCTCACAACTCAATGCCCTGACAGATGAAAAGGAAGTACAAGGTAGCGGTTGGTTATTTGTGTGCGCTCCTTTGGAGCAACTTCAGCGCATCTTGTCTGCCATGCTCCCCCGCCAATATCTGGTAACGGACTACGTAACCCATCGTGCTGCGGTTATTCCCCAGCGTCAGATGGAGGAATTCATCTATCTATATGAATCCATGCCCTACAACATTGAACTGTTGAACCGTCCTTTGGAGGCTTATCTTCAGAAGAAGCAACGTATTCGCATTACCGGTGGTATTTTTCATGGTAAGGAGGGGTGCATTATGCGGCTGCATCGAAATACAAGGTTAGTGTTCGCTTTTGGAAATATGACGGTGGCTATCAGCTATCTTCATGCTTTTCCGTTCGAGAAAGTGGATTGATGTCAGATTGGATTATATAATGTTTTGGTTAAAAAGCTATGAATTAATATGTATAATGCGTGCCAATGCATGATGAAATAGAAATAATTTTTATATGAAAGTAGTGATTTTAGCCGGAGGTTTTGGTACTCGTATTAGCGAGGAGAGCCAGTTTAAGCCCAAGCCGATGATTGAGATAGGTGGCAAACCTATCCTATGGCATATCATGAAATGGTATTCCAAGTTTGGTCATAATGAGTTTATTATCTGTTGCGGATACAAGCAACAGGTTATCAAGAATTATTTTGCCAACTACTATATGTATAATAGTGATATGACATTCGACTTTTCTGCCAATGGGAAAGTAACTGTACATAGTGATCATACGGAAGACTGGAGAGTGACGGTGGTTGACACAGGTTTGAATACCATGACGGGCGGACGTCTTAAACGCGTTAAAGATTACATATCTGGTGAACCGTTTCTTATGACTTACGGTGATGGTGTGTCAGATGTTGACATTAATGAATGTATCCGGTTTCATGAAGAGACAGGGACTATGGTCACGTTGACAGGTGTGCTTCCCGAAGGCCGTTTCGGAGTAATGGACATTGACGGTTCTATGATAAGGTCTTTCCGTGAAAAGAGTCGGGATGATATGGGATGGATCAACGGAGGTTTCATGGTTGTAGAGCCGGGAGCATTGGAATATATAGAAAATGACACAACGACCTGGGAGCGTGAACCTCTTGAAACGCTTGCCTCCCGGGGGCAGCTTTCCTGCTATAAGCATCATGGCTTTTGGCAGTGCATGGACACGTTGCGTGACAAGGAGAAACTGGAGAGCCTCTTGGCTTCGGGCAAAGCACCTTGGAAATATTGGAAATGATAAAAATAAAAGGATAAATATGGCATTCAATAATGTATATAGAGGAAAGAAAGTATTGATAACCGGTAATACCGGTTTCAAGGGGAGCTGGTTGTCAGCATGGTTACTCATGCTGGGAACGGAGGTGTACGGCTATTCAAATAGTATACCTACCCAACCGTCCATGTTCGAGGTTGTTGGCCTACCCGACAGAATCCATCACCATTATGGTGACATCCGTAATAAAGAGGAGATGAATGATTATGTTCAGGCTGTAAAGCCTGACTTTATCTTTCATCTTGCTGCACAGGCCATTGTTTCTACTTCCTACAAGGAGCCTTTTGATACCATCACTACCAATGTGGTAGGTACGGCTTCCGTACTGGAGGCCATCCGTAATATCACATGGAATTGTACCTGTGTTCTTATCACCAGTGACAAGGCTTACGATAACGTGGAGTGGATCTGGGGATATCGTGAGACAGATGCGGTAGGCGGAAAGGATGTCTATTCCGGTTCAAAGGGTGCAGCCGAACTTACTATCAAGTGTTATTGGAAATCCTTTATCCAGGCTATGCCCAATATCAAACTGGGAGTGGCCCGTGCCGGGAATGTTATCGGAGGTGGTGACTGGGCGAAAGACCGTATCATCGTAGATTGTGTCAAGGCATTTTCAAGGAATGAGGTGGTGGAGATACGTAGTCCCAAAGCTACCCGTCCCTGGCAACACGTATTGGAACCATTGAGCGGTTATCTCAATCTTGGACAATACCTTTATGAAGGAAAGGTGAAGAATGGAGAACCGTTTAACTTTGGCCCTCGTGCGGAGCAGACCAAGACAGTGTTTCAGTTGGTTCAGGATTTGGCCGAACTTTGGGGGCTGGATAGGAATACGGCAGCCCGGCTGACCGGCAATGTGCCTTTCGAAGAGGCTACTTTATTGAAGCTTAATTGTGACAAGGCACTGGCTTATCTTGACTGGCATTCTACATTGCACTATGAGGAATGTGTACATTTTATTGCTGACTGGTACAAAGCTTTTTATACAGATGCCAATGTGGATATGTACAGCTTGACCACTGCCCAGATAGATTCCTATGTCAGGGCTGCCGGAGCACAACATTTAAAATGGGCGGAATAATGATGGAAGGAGTGACAGTTCATCCCCTGAAGCATATTGTCGTACCCAAAGGGGATATTTATCATGCTTTAAAATCTACTGATGAAGGTTATGTCGGATTTGGTGAGGCTTATTTCTCACAGATAGAACACGGTGCAGCCAAAGGCTGGAAACGCCATAACCGCATGACTTTGAATCTGGTTGTGCCCGTCGGTGCTGTCAAGTTCGTAATCTATGATGACCGTGAGGGCAGTCCCACCCGTGGGCAGTTTGAAGAAATAACCCTGTCACCTGAAAGCTGCTATCAGCGGCTTACTGTAGCTCCCGGACTATGGATGGCCTTTTATGGAGAGGGGGAGGGCATATCCATGCTGATGGATATCATACCTGAACCTCATGATCCTTCGGAAGCAAGCCGGATGGAGCTGGAGGCGATAGACTATAAATTTTAAACATTGTAGCTTTATGAAGATATTGATTACAGGAGCTACCGGATTTGTAGGGCAAACTCTTATCCCCCAACTACAGAAACAGCATTCACAAGTGGATATATTGACACTCAATCGCAGTGTAAGGAAAGCGGAAATAATGTATCCTTCTGATACTTATCCTTGTGTGAAACACACCTATGCCGATGATTGGAAACAAGTGAAACTGTTTAATCCGGAATTGGTGGTACATTTGGCTGCCTTTAATACATCAAGCAATGATTCTGAAGTGATAAACTCTTTGGTGTCAACAAATATAACGTATGGAATTTTGCTTTTGGATGCATTGTCGCAATGTGAATCTTTGAAACTTTTTATTAATACAGGTTCTTTTTCGGAATACCGTTGGGGAACAAGTTGTTTTAAGAGTGCTTATCTCTATGCTGCGACTAAGACAGCTTTCCGTTCTTTTCTTGACTATTATTCCGATCTTTATGGATTTAAATATATCACTGCAGTTCCATATTCTATTTATGGTGGTCTTCCGACTATAAAACGTCTGATGGACTATATTATAGAATCTATAGATTCAGTGGAGGCTATAGACATGACAAAGGGTGAACAGATGCTTGACTTTATTCATGTGGATGATGTCGCCTCATTTTTTGTCCATGTGATACAAAATATAGACAAGTATCAGCAGTTACAGAATGGAGAAGATTTTCATCTGGGAACTGGTCGGTGTATATCGGTCAGAGAACTGGCATTTATAGTGGAAAAAGTGACTGGCAAACATTGTAACATAAATTGGGGGGGGCGTCCATATCGTGAACGGGATACAATGTATGCCGCTGCACCTATAGCCAAGAATTTGGAACTCACTGGCTGGCATGCGGATATAAAAATAGAACAGGGAATTTCTAATTATATAAGAACAAATTTCAGCTATGAATAATGGCTTCATTAAAAAAAAATATTTTTTGGAATTCTGTACGGGTAGGAAGTAACTTAGTTTTCCCTTTGGTTACTTTTCCTTATGTATCTCGTGTGTTAGGTCCAGACACTATTGGACTATTTAATTATGTCACAGCCATTGCAGCCTATTTTACATTATTTGCCTCATTGGGATTTCCTATATATGGGGTACGTGAAATAGCAAATGTAAAGGATAAACCTGAAGAATTTGGCAATATTGTAAATTCAATATTTACTGCTAATGTAATAGCAACCTTTATTGTTTATCTAGCATATTTTGTGGTGGCATTATTGATTAGTGGGGAATATTTATTGCTTTATTCTATTATAGGATTATCGGTTTTGATGAGCTGTATCAGTTTTGACTGGTTTTACCAAGGTATAGAAGATTTTAGGTATATTACAGTTCGAAGTCTGATAATAAAAGTTATTTCAATAGTTGGGCTTTTTATTTTTGTTCATGACAAGTCTGATTTACTGGCTTATGCTATACTTTCAATTGTAGGAACTTGTGGTAATAATATATTAAATCTGATTCGGATTAATAAATATGTAAAGCTTCGCTTTTCTTTAGTTGATTGTTGGAAACATACTAGGGGAGCTTCGACTTTATTTCTAGGTACTATAGCTGTCAGTCTTTATACTAATTTAAATAGTATTATGGTAGGTGCTTTGGGAACAATGGAAGCTGTAGGATTTTTTACAACAGGCAATAAAGTTGTGAGTCTGGTAATGACTATTATTACAGCGGTGACTTCTACAATTATTCCGAGAATGTCTTATTTAGTAGGTAACGGTAAGGAAGAGGAAGCTGCTTTTTTGCAGAAAAAAACTATTAATTTATTGAACTATATGTCATTACCTATGATAGCAGGTTTAGTTATCTTGGCAAAACCGATTATATTGGTATTTAGTGGTGAAGAATTTCTGCCTTCTGTCATAGTTTTGCAAATACTGTCATTTTTACTTATTGTTATTCCATGGTCGTCTTTTTTAGGCTTGCAGATACTTTATCCTATTAGAAAAGAAAAGTATGGTAATTATGCTGTTATTATCGGAGCATTGGTAAATTTAGTGTTGAATTTCTTTTTAATTCCCCAGTATGCTTATGTAGGTGTAGCTGTTTCAGTAGTGTGCGCTGAAACTGTCATTACTTTGGCACATTATATTTTTGCAATGAAATATATGAAATTAAAACTTCATGATTTTATCCCTATTAAATCCGTTGTTTCAACTTTGGTGATGGCTTTGGTAGTTTACGTATGTTCGTCTTACAGTGACTATCCTGTCTGTGTTGTAGTTTGGGTTATAGTAGGTGCATTGGTCTATGTGGGTACTTTATTGCTAATGAAGGATAAGTTTATGAAAGAAATGATTTTCAAAATAATAAATCGATGAGAGATATATTAGAAATAAAAGATAATTTTTCCATTTATAAAGGAATCAAGAGTAGCCTGTTATGGGGCAATCCAAGTTATTGCAAGAAACCTAAAGTATCCATTATTATGCCAGTATTTAACCATCCTGATTATTTTCGGAAATCATTGAGCTCCGCAATAAATCAAGACTATACTGATGATTATGAAATTATAGTGGTTGATAATAATGACCAGACTGATGGACCGACTAGTAATCAAGTGATTGTAGAAGAATTTAGAAACCCTAAAGTCCTGTATTATAAGAATGAAAAGAATATAGGGATGTTTGGCAATTGGAATAGAGGTATTGAATTGGCAAGAGCATCTTTTGTGACTTATTGCCATGATGATGATATGCTGTTACCGAGTGCATTATCTAGATTGATGGAGCTTCAAAAAAAAACAGGTGATAAGGCTATATTTTCTGCATATAACAAAATGGATGATAAAGAGACAATATTTTCCTCAGGTGAATATATTTCTAAGCGCAAATGGGGGATGCTAGTTTCATGTGATTATTATCCTTATACTTTATTTAATCAGTTTATTAGTTCTGCTGGATTTGGTGTGGGATGTTTGTTTTCAAGAAAATGTTTATTAGAGATTGGGGGATATGATTCTGAATTCTATCCCTCTTCAGATTATGCTATGCAGGCTCATTATACATTCCGTTATGGTAGTGTTTATAATTGCATTCCTACATTCAACTATCGTGTGGCTGAAAATGAGTCATTAACTGTTTACGATAAGTTTGCAGAGGTGGATCGACATTTTAGAGACTGTATGAAGAAACATATCGGTCTTCCCAATTTTGTCCTAAATAGAATTATAAAGGCAAATTATAATATTTCTAAAATCAAATTTGCTATTCTTTGGGGAAAGAAATATGCTTTGTTAGCTAATCGGATTAGATTGAGTGATAGATTGATAATGTCTATAGTTAATAAATTGTTGGCATTTAGACGATATAAATTGAGCTTAAAACTAAGATAAAATGTGATAGTAAAGAAAAGTGGATTTTACATTAAATAAAGTTCTTCTAAGGATATAAAATATAGCTTTATCGGGGAGGAAAAGGATGCTAGATCTACTACTATATGGTGCACATTATTAATTTCAAGTTAGCTATAGATATGGAAAAATATGATTATTTAATTGTTGGTTCTGGCTTGTATGGTGCAACATTTGCTTACAAAGCAAAACAGAAAGGAAAAAAATGCTTGGTTATAGACAAGCGTTTTCATTATGGTGGAAATGTTTATTGTGATAATATTGAAGGGATAAATGTGCACAAATATGGTGCTCACATTTTCCATACATCTAATGAGAATATTTGGAATTTCGTTAATTCTATTGTAAAATTCAATCGATATACCAATTCTCCAATTGCTTGTTATCAAGGTAAATTATATAATCTGCCATTTAACATGAATACATTTTATCAAATATGGGGAGTAACAACTCCTGAGGCAGCACAAAAGAAAATAGAAGAGCAAAAACAGGATGCGATTGAAAAGATGTATAGTGCTGGTATTACAGAACCACGAAATTTGGAAGAACAAGCTATTTGTTTAATTGGTAAAGATATATATGAAAAATTGATAAAAGGATATACGGAAAAACAATGGGGACGTAAATGTACAGAACTGCCTGCTTTTATAATAAAAAGATTGCCTGTGCGGTTTGTCTTTGATAATAATTATTTTAATGATAAATATCAAGGTATACCAATAGGGGGATATAATAAATTGATTGAAGGGCTGTTGTCAGGCATTGATACAAGACTTAATGTCGATTTTTTTACTGACAGGATGTATTGGGAAAGTTTGGCTGATAAAATTGTGTTTACAGGAAAAATTGATGAATACTATGATTATTGTTTTGGAAAATTGGAGTACAGGACAGTACGCTTCGAAGAGGAAATATATGGTATACCTAATTTTCAAGGGAATGCAGTTGTTAATTATACTGAAAAAGAAATACCTTATACACGTGTCATAGAGCATAAACATTTTGAAATGTTTGGTGCAGATGTGTATGCTTCTCCTATAACTATCATATCAAAAGAATATTCTATGGAATGGAAAGATGGGATGGAATCATATTATCCAGTAAATGATGAGAAAAATTCGATATTATATAAAAAATATAAGGATATAGCTGACAAAGAAGATAAAGTTATATTTGGTGGACGTTTGGCGGAATATAAATATTATGATATGGCACCTGTTATAGAACAAGTTTTTAATTTATTTTCATAAACAAGATGAAGAAAATTCTTATTTATTTATATCGAAGTAGCTTGCGTCCCATAGGTGGTCCTATTGGATATAATTACAATTTGAAATGTCAATTTGAAGCAAAAAAAAGTAAAGATATTTGTTTTATAGAAACTTTAAAAAAGTCAGATTTAATAAATGAACGAATTAATAAGATTAAAAATTCTAAGTTAAAACAATTATTGATTATAGCTAAGAGTGTTTATAAAAAAACGAAAATGCTATATGGCTTTAGACATAAATCAATTGTTGATTTACAAAATTATGATATTGTGCATTTTCATTCTACAATAGATATGTACAATGCAAAAGATGATTTGAAAAATTATAAAGGTAAAGTTGTTTTAACTTCTCATACTCCAACTTTACCCTCAAAAGAAATATATGATGGATTGACTGATTTTGAAAAGAAACATTTGAATTTTTTATATAAGAATCTTTTCCGAATAGATGAATATTCCTTTAAAAGGGCTGATTACATTATTTTCCCTTGTAAAGAGGCAGAGGAACCATATTACCATAATTGGAAAGATTATGCGTTGTTCAAAGCAAATAATCAGATTAAATATCGATATCTTTTAACAGGAACAAATCCATGTATAGCCAAAATTTCGTGTAACGATATAAGGAAGAGGTATAAAATACCACAATCGGCTTTTGTAGTTTGTTATATCGGTAGGCATAATGAAATAAAAGGTTATGATAATCTTAAGGATATTGGAAAAGAACTACTAGAAAAAAACGATGATTTATATATATTAGTCGCAGGTAAAGAATCTCCATTGAAGGGTCTGAATCATAATAGATGGATTGAGGTAGGGTGGACTGATGATCCTTATTCTATTATTAATGCTTCTGATGTTTTTTTATTACCTAATAAAGAAACTTATTTTGATCTCATTTTATTGGAGGTATTATCTTTAGGTAAGATTGTAATAGCAAGCAAAACTGGTGGTAATAAATATTTTGAAAGGTTTAAGAATTCAGGTATTTTATTATTTGAAAATTGTACGGGTGCCATAATGGAAATCGAAAAAATGAAAAATAAAGCAGTGGGAGAGCGGCAATTATTAGAGAATTACAATAAAGAATTATTTAAAAAATATTTCACTTCATCTGTTTTTTCGGATAATTACATTAAATTAATCACTTCATTATAATGCCATGATAATCAAATATCTATTAAAAGTATACAGACTTCCCTATCATTTTTATCGTATTATTAATAGAATGATTAATCAACGTCATGCTTATGATTATTCGGAAACAAATGATGGTTGGAAAAAGTATGGGAATACACCTGTTTATGGCAATTATTCTACAGGATCAATGTTTGATCCTTATGTCTGCAAGATAAATGAAATATACTATATGTTTGTATCTGAGAGAAAAACAGGAACTATTATCCGATTAGATTCTATAAATGGTATGGAATGGACTAATAGAATAGTTTGTTTGTCTGGAACTCATGGTGAAGAATGGAATTCAATAGTAAATAGATGTTGCGTTTTAGTAAAAGATAATCTTTGGCATATGTGGTTTTCAGCTCAAGTAAATGGACGTAGCACCATTGGCTATGCGCAGAGTAAAGATGGATGTGTGTTCTCTATTATTTCTTCTTCTCCTGTCTTAAAAGCTGAAGAGGATTATGAAGGTGTTTCTGTCATGAATCCTTGTGTGCTTTGGGATAAGGCAAGCCATGTCTTTAAGATGTGGTATGCAGCAGGAGAAAATTATGAGCCAGATGTAATATGCTATGCTGAGAGTATAGATGGGATAATATGGAAACGTTGTAAGTATAATCCAGTTCTAAAGCCAATAAAGGAGCACAAGTATGAGAAATATAAAGTTGGTGGTTGTCATGTAACAAAAAATGATAATGGATATATGATGTATTATATTGGATATCAAAATTTAGATGTAGCTCGGATTTGTGAAGCATACTCTGATGATGGTATACATTGGATTCATTCTGCGAGGAATCCAATTTTGTCTCCAACTTTCAATAGTTGGGACTCAGACGCTGTATATAAACCAACTGTTGTTTACAATAATGATGGTTCTATTTATATATGGTATAATGGGCGGCGTAGTAAGAATGAATATATAGGCTTTGCAAAAAAAGAAAAGAAATGACACAGTTATTACAAAAAATAATATATCCAATACCCTCAATCTGTAGTGAAACGGAATTGTTTTATCGAACAAATGATATAGTAGAGATAAAAGAGGGTATAGTTTTTTTAACCAAGGGAAAAAGGTTATCCTTCTCTACTTATTTTAATTCATTTTCTATCACTAAATGGTTAAAATATACATATATTGATAATGTAAAATTATTGATTTCTTTTAAGGGGAGTATAAATGTCCGTTTAGTACATTTGTACAATAAAGATTATAGTTTACATGAAGATACTATAAAGAAAGAAAATTTAAATTCTACAGGAAGTGAATGTATTCTTGATTTTGATAAAATGAAATCTGATGGTATTTTTTCATTTGAAATCGAATCTAAATCAAAATCTACTATTATTTATGATATTGGATATATAACAGAGATTAATAAAAAGCCACGCGAACTCAATTTTGCCATTGGTATTTGTACGTATAAAAGAGAAGAATTTCTAAAACGAAATTTGGAATCGCTTTCATCCTATATAATATGTAATAAAAATTCCATTTTGCATAACCATTTACATGTTTATATAGCGGATAATGGACAAACATTGACTAAGAATGAGATAGAGAGAAATAATTTCATTCATTTATATCCCAATAAGAATTGTGGAGGTGTGGGTGGTTTTACTCGTACAATGATTGAAGCACTTTTTAATTCTTCGAATCAATATGATTATATTATTTTAATGGATGATGACATTGTATTAGATTGCCGTGTGTTAGAAAGGACTAAAATATTATTGTCACTATTGAAACCAGAATTTTATCAATCTATGTTAGGAGGAGCTTTACTTAGTTTAGAATGTAAAAATATTCAAGTCGAAAATGGAGGATTCTATGATAAATGTAAACATATTAACTATGGAAATTTAAATTTGAATGTAATAGAGTCTATTATATTAAATAATAGCAAATGTAATGTAAATCATAATGGGTGGTTTTATTGCTGTATTCCCACTTCATTTATTAATGAAAGAAATCTTCCCTTACCTATTTTTATTCATTACGATGATATAGAATATGGCTTGAGAGATAAATTTGAATTCTTATTGATGAATGGTATATGTGTATGGCATCCTTCAACTATAGGAAAAGATCCCTTATGGATGCATTATTATAATACAAGAAACCAAATGATAATGGATAGTGGTATATCACTGAATATGTCATTGTTATCTATCTTAAAAAATGTAATAAAATCATGTGTCGTAAATTGTACTAGGTATAGATATGAGCAATTTATAATTAGTATGCAAGCTTATAATGATTTTTATCAGGGTCCTAATGTGTTTAAAGAAATAGATCCTGTTCTATTGCATAAGAGGTTAATTTATAAATATAAATATGATTGGTTTGAATTAAAACATAATATAAGTATTGAGGCCCCAAATTATAATAAAAAGCTTTGGTATATACGGGGAGTTATTAACTATTTTTTGCCTACAGTCAAAAAAGAATGTTTTACAAATAATGGAAATGAATATTGCAATAACTTTATGGTAAAGAATATCATTGTTTATGATCAGTACAACAATAAGGCTTATAGGTTAACGAAAAATTACTTTCAATTGTTAAAGTGTGTAAGATTTATGATTAGTACTATTTCCCTTATTTTATTTAAACACATAAAAGTATGGAAACAATGGAATAAATCTTATGGGGAATTTGCTTCTTTACCTTTTTGGAAGAGATATTTGGAAATAGAGTAAATTTTGCATATTATTAAAGTATGATTCGTAACCAATTCTACACTTGTTTCTTATTGATTTATTTTTTATTTGGTCTAATATTATATGATGTTTTATCGATTCAATTTATTGATGAAGTTTTAGTATTAATACTGGTCCTGTATACAATTGTTTATGCTCTTGAAACAAGAAAAAGAATACATAAAGAAACCATATGTTTCTTTATGGTTTGCATTTTTTATTTACTCTATTCCTTTTCTATTGGAATCACAAGTATTAAAGCAAATTTATATGATTTCCAACAACAAATAAAACCTTATTTAGCTTTTTATTGTACTTTTTATTTATCCCCGACTTTCACTAAAAAACAAATTAGTGTCATGTGTAGGTGTATCATATTATTATCAGTACTAGTTATCTCTATTATTTGTTTGGGATTATCTACATTTTTTTTTGGAGGCCCTTTGGCAGCGCTTGCTACTACAGCATTGACCCTATCTTTGTATTATTATTATTTTTCTTTTTCTGAGCGTGCTGTAATAAAGAAAAGAAGTTTATTAATAATGTCATTAGGTCTTCTATCTTATAAGGCAAAATTTTTTAGTGAATATTTTATAGCAATATATTTGTTTTTATGGAGAAAGACAAAAATAAAGTTGCTTTCTTTGAATTTTATTGGGTCTCTTATTTTATGTATTACATTAATTCTGTTTATTATATGGGATAAATTTGATTTCTACTTTATCAGTGGATTTCAAGAAGATAACGGACTTGCAAGACCATTACTTTATAAAACATCGTTTGATATATTAAAAGATTACTTCCCGTTTGGTTCTGGTTTAGGCACATTTTGCAATGAAGCTTCTAAAATTTTTTATTCTCCTTTATTTTATCAGTATAATTTAGATAGTATATGGGGGTTAACTCCGGAAGAACCGGATTTTGTAGCTGATTGTTTTTATCCTACACTAACACAATTCGGAGTAGTAGGAATTTTTTTATTTATATTGTTTTGGAGAAAACGTTATTTACAAATAAAAAAAAGTTTATGCAAGAGAACTTATTTGACAGGTATGATGATTATGGTCATTTTACTATTAGAATCAATAGCTGATACCAGTTATTTATCTAATAGAGGAGTTCTTTTCTTTATTTTATTAGCATTTGTCATTAATAATCGGGTACATATAATTAGCAAAAATCTATGATAAATAGGGTGATTAAATAATTTAATATTATGTCAAGCGTTTTAATAATTGCAACGTCCCACAAAACTTGTGGAGGAATTACATCTGTAATTAAGGCTCATAAAAAAGGAAAACAATGGATACGTTTTCATTGTAAATGGCTTGAAACTCATATTGATAAAGGTGGAATATACAAATTATATTATTTCATTAAAGCATTTATTCAATATTTATTTATCTTACCTTTTTATGATCTTGTCCATATTCATATAAGTGAACCTCTATCAGCTTTTCGTAAATGCATATTTATGACTTATGCTAAAATATGGCATAAGAAAACAATAATTCACTTTCATGCATTTTCACCAGACACAACTATTAATAGTAAATATCGGTATTTATATCAATACCTTTTCTATAATGCTGATGTTGTGATTGTACTTTCAGAAAAATGGAAAAGCTATGTGAATGATACATTCTCACTAGGTAATAAGGTCAAAGTTATATATAATCCTTGTACTGCTGAAATTTCAGGTAAAAAGTATTATAAAAAGAAACAAATACTTTATGCTGGAGCAGTAAATGCACGTAAGGGATACGCTGATATGATACAAGCATTTGCATTAATTACTAAAGATTGTCCAGATTGGAAAATTGTTTTTGCAGGAAATGGTGAAATAGATAAAGGAAAAAACTTAGCTTTTCAACTAGGTATAGATAAACAAGTAGTATTTTTGGGTTGGGTTGACGGTATGGAGAAAGAGAAAGTTTTTAAGGAATCAACAATATTTTGTTTGCCAAGTTATGCAGAAGGTTTTCCGATGGCAATATTAGATGCTTGGAGTTATGAATTACCTGTAATTACTACACCTGTTGGTGGCATCCCGGACATAGCCATAGATGGAGATAACATGTTACTATTTACACCTGGTAATATAAGACAATTAGCTGAAAAGATGAAAAATATGATTGAAGATGTGAAGTTACGTAATGATATAGTTAAGGAATCTATCAAATTTTCAAAAACGTTTTTTGACATTGTGGACATTGATAATAAGATAGGGGAAATCTATAAAAGTTTAGTGAATGAATTTGATTGATTCTTATCGTCTAATAAAATAAGAGATAACATATAAAATTGAGGTAATGAGAGATTTGGTAATAATAACATTATATAAAGAATGGAATGATTCATATAAAATTATAGGCAAAGAACGAGAAAATGTTAAATTTATGTCGGTTCTTGCTTGTGAAAATAAATTTCCCAATAAAATAGATGTAATAAAAGATAATCTACGGGCATTTTATTTCTATTTGCGTAAGTTCGTTTTTTTTAAAGATAAATTGGTCTTATGCCATGGTGGGCATTGGGGATTGTTGATGTGCCTTAGGATATTCCCTTTTTTTGGGGGAGATAATTTCCACGTATTTTTATATAATTTTTACATCCATTCTTTAGGGAATAATCTAATAATAAGAAAAATATTGTGTTTTCTTTTATCTGTACCTCAAAAATGTACCTTGATTGTTCAAAGTGCATTTGAGGTAGAATATTATAAATGTTTAAAACCTGAATTAGATGTTAGAATAGTTGGTTACTGCTCAGATATTAGTGAGTATAAAGATGCAGTATTAAAAGATTATATATTTACAGGGGGGTATACAAATAGAGACTATCAACTAATGATTAATCTAGCCTTAGAGATTCCTAAACAAAAATTTGTTTTTGTAGCTTCTAGACTAAACAGTGAATTGCAAGTGGCAAAAATACCAGATAATGTGAAAGTGTATTATGATGTAGATACTACTGTATTTGAAAAATTTTTGGCAGAAGCAAAATTGGTTATTATTCCATTAAAAGAAAATGTAGGTGCTAGTGGACAAATGCTTTGTCTACAGGCTATGAGAAATAGAAAAGTGATTATATACGCAAATGTTTCATCGATTAATTATTATTTTGAAAAAAATGCAGGTATACCTTATGAACTAGGAAGTTTGGATAGTCTTGTCAAAAAAGTTATTTATGCTTTAAAAAATATGGATTTATTACAACCTATGGGGGAAAAAGCATATGATAATTCTTTAAGCTACACAATTAGAAATAGGAATGAATTATTATTAAAAATAATTGACAGCAAGTAAAAATAAAGTATGAGCTATTTTTTTAATTTTAAAATCAATAATGGGAAATAGAATTTTAGTAACAGGCGGTTGTGGCATGATAGGCTCCAACTTAGTAAAACGTCTTGTAAAAGAAGGTAATGATGTCTATGTTATAGATAATCTATGGCGCGGTAAATTAGAGTATTTGAATGATGAAACGGGTAAGCCTGTCATTGATTTGGATACTCATTTCTTTAACATTAATTTGTCTGTAGGAAATGAATGTGACCGTGTTGTTTTTAATGTGGATTATGTCATTCATTTGGCCGATATCGTTGCCGGAATTGATTACGTTTTTGGCAATCAAGGTGAATTGTTCAGGTTGAATAATCTAATCAATACCCATGTATTCAATTCTGTACGAAAAGCGGGAAAAGACCGTGTAAAAGGATTGATATACGTAGGAACGGCTTGTAGCTTTCCTTTGACACGCCAGAATTCTTTGGATGTAGTTCCTTTAAAAGAAGAGGAACTTTTTCCGGCTCTTCCTGAATCGGCTTATGGTTGGAGTAAATTGATGGGACAGATTGAACTTGGTTTTTTAGAAAAGGAAACGGGGATTCCCTGTTGTACTTTGATGTTTCATAATGTATATGGTTCTCCTTGTGATTATGGAGAAAGAAGCCAGGTGATTCCTGCTTTAATCCGTAAAGCAGTTAACTATCCTAAAGAGCCGTTCAATGTATGGGGAAGTGGTTCACAGGGACGTGCCTTCATCCATGTGGATGATATTGTTGAAGCTCTTTGTCTGGCTTTGGAAAAGGGATGGGGGCATGATTATATTCAGATAGGTCCTTCCGTATGTACTTCCATTAAAGAGATAGCTGAGACCATCGTGAAAATATCCGGCAAGAATATTGAAATAGTTTATGATACGACCAAGCCGGAAGGAGACAAGGCACGCAGCGCGGACTATACCAAAGCAAAAACAATATTAGGTTGGGAACCTAAAGTGGCTTTGAAGGATGGCTTGAGGCAGCAATATGAATGGGTGAAATCCCAAATTGAAAAAAGCGGATGCAATCAATAATTCAAAAGGAATTTTCAGATATTCTTCCCGTTTCTACTTCCCATCATGTCGGTTTGAAAACCGTTCTTCTTTCTTCACAAGAAACTTCTTCTTCTCTTACTCAAATAGCAATTACAGAGTTACATAAAGGTGATTTTGTGGATACTCATGTGCATCCTTCCATGGATGAGCACTATTATTTTATGGAAGGAGAAGGGCTTATGATGATAGTTAATGAAAAGTATATCTGTAAGGCTGGGACGTATCTGTTGATTCCGGCAGGTTACAGGCATAGCCTGCAAGCCTGTTCGGTGATGAAATTTATTACTATAGGAGTAGCTTTATGAAAGAGAAGAGATATTTTAATGTCCGTTTAGAGTTCGATAAGAGAAAATTAGAGCAAACCATAGAAAACGCTATAGAAGAGGGAACGGTAGGATATGTTTGTTCGGTTGAGAGCAATAATTTGACTGTTGCTAATAATAATCCTGAGTTTTTGAACGTGTTGAATGGAGCCTTAGTCAATAACTGTGATGGATCTGTGCTTGCCAAAATATTGGGGTATATTCATCACAAGCCTTTAGAATCGTATATAGGAGCTGATATTTTTATAAAATATGTGCGGATGTGCCGATATCGACAGTTCTTTTTGGGTAATACTTCGGAAGTACTTTCCGGACTGAAAGATAATCTTTCAAAAATAGATCCAGAAATAAAAAATATGCGTTTTGAGACCTTGCCTTTCAGAAAAGTGGATGAATTCGACTATCAAGGCATTGCACAGATGATAAATGAGGATAGACCAGATATTATTTGGGTATCTTTGGGCGCTCCGAAACAGGAAATGTTCATGAATCGTTTGCAGCCTTATTTACATCGTGGAGTGATGTTTGGCTTTGGAGCCATATTCAATTTCAATGCTGGAGTGGGAAATGTAAAGCGTGCTCCGGACTGGATGTTAAAACTTAAACTGGAGTGGTTGCATCGTGCTTTTGAAGACCCGAAGAAAAATGTTCCCCGATATTGGAATTTCATAAAGACCTTGCCCAGACTGATTAAGGAAGAGATGAAGAGGGATAATGGGTAGAAAAATACAATTAATTTTAATATGCCTTATTGCGATTGGCTCGTTACAGAGTCAGGCACAGGCACTATATGGCACAACGGGACTTCTTCATGCCCCTACTGCCGAGATGCAAAGAGACAAGACATTTATGGCGGGCGGGAATGTGTTGCATCTTGTCCCATTGCAGTATCTCACCACCAATGAGATAAAATACACATTCAATTATTATCTGAACATAACTATCTTCCCTTGGCTCGAAGTGGGATACACCTGCACCATCAATTATGCGGAGCATGGCTCCACTTATTTTCCGGAGCAGTCTTGGGGAAAGTACACCAATCAGGACCGTGCTTTCAATGCCCGCCTGCGGTTGTGGAAAGAAGGCTGGTGGAAGCCCTGGACTCCGCAGATAGTCCTTGGTCTGGACGATCCCACCTCGCATGAAGCATACGGTGGTGGAGCCGTTAAGTTCGATGAGGATGGTATGCAGAACAATCATTTTACACGATATTATCTGGCGGCAACCAAGCATTTCAGTTTCGCCGGGGTAGGGATGCTGGGTATTCACGTCGCATACGTGGATTACCGTGCCTGCTGGTTCCCTCATTACAGGAGATCTGCCGCAGGGGTGGATTTTAAATTCAATCTATTGCCGGAAGACAACCTGGCGGTGAAAGCTTTGAACGGTTTCAATCTGATGGCCGAATATGACGCTCGCACAGTGAATATCGGAGCACATTACCAGCTTTGGAAAGACCACATCAACCTGATTGCCGAATTGAACAATGGGAAATACTTCTCCGGAGGCATTTATTTCAAGATTCATCTGAAATGATAAAAAAGAGGCTCCTATTAGAAATTTCCGGTTAGATTTTGTTCCTTTGTAGTACAATCAAAAAAACGATGAATCATGGAACAGCAGCAGTTGAAGAGATGCCCGATAGGGGTACAGACTTTTGAGAAAGTCATAGAGGGGAACTTATATAGATAAGACGGAATACATTTACCGTATGGCACACGGTGCTTCCAATTATTATTTCCTGAGTCGTCCCCGCCGGTTCGGTAAGTCGTTGCTGGTTTCCACGCTGCATAGTTATTTTGTCGGGAAGAAGGAACTCTTCAAAGGGTTTGCCATCGAAAAGCTGGAAACCGAATGGACGGAATATTCGGTGCTGTACTTTGACATGAGTCTGGCCAAGCATGTGGACAAGGAAACATTGGAAAGGCATGTACCGTTTAGGTTTTCCGAACCGGGAAGTGGAAGAGGGGTTTGTACGTTTCCTGCTCCCTTTTTACGCGAACGTAAATAAGGTGGAATCTCCCTTTGAGATTCAGAAATTTGTCCGTGAGGTGCGTTTCGGTGATTATGACTCCTTCTTCCGCCGTCTGCAAAGTTTCTTTGCGGATACTACCAACGAAGTGATCCGCGAACAGGAACTGCATTACGAGAATGTGCTTTTCATCGTATTCAAGCTTATCGGCTTTTACACCCAAGTGAAATATCATACAAGCAAAGGGCGCATTGACCTTGTCCTGCAGACTGACAAGCTTATCTATGTGATGGAATTCAAGCTGGACGGCACGGCCGAGGAGGCTTTGCAACAGATTCATGACAAGCATTACGCGCTTCCCTTTGCTTCGGACGGAAGCTCTTTTAAATAGGGGTGAACTTCAGTGCTGAAACCCGCAATATCGAAAGTGGATAGTAGAAGAATGAAATGTAGAAAGGAAACAGAGTCCGAAGAAAAGAGGTGCACACTGCTGCAATATCCGGTGAAACTTGGTACAAGATCCGCGGAATCTTGTACCAAAGTTTTTGTAATCTTGTGGCGGGTGACGGCTAGTTCCTTTGAACATTGCAAAGATAACTTCACGTCCGTGCGGTGTGATCTCTTCTGACCCCTTGGCGGATTGCAGGGAGTTTACGGGGACACGGGGACAGTGGGGACACCCCCTTTTTTCCTCACACACGCATGCGTGTACCTATAAAGGGAGGATAAGTGGGGTGATATATTCCCTTGCCGTTCCACACTTACCGGTACCTCTTATTTGGTGAAACGTTTGAGCCTGATGAGGACGGTGCTTTCGGTTATCCTCCCTGTCGTGCGTTTTTTTCAGAAGTTCCGGCCGGACATAATCCTGTGGAAAGGCAGGGGAAAGATGATTTTCCCACCTAATTATATCGCGCGTGCGTGTGTGAGAAATTGGGGTCTGTCCCTGCTGTCCCCACTGTCCCTGCTTGGGAGAGCCGGTATGAACTGCCATCTTTAAATTCTCAATTTTTAATCTCCCTCCGTATCAACGTTTCCTCGTCCTACGAGAGGAAACAAGCTCGTACCGGCTCCTTGCCGGAACGTTCCACGCCTTTGCCGGGATGATTTTTCTTATTATCCGCACTGTTGCTGTGGAAATCATAGACCGCTTGTACGTAGTTTATCGCCCCATGGGGATTTTATTGCTGGTGGTGGCCGGCATCCGCTTATGTATTACCCAAACGACACTCTTCGTGATTACCAGCAGGAGATGAAGCTCCGCCTCTTTGAGGAGTGGGAGTTTCATCGGAATGTGATGGTACAGATGCCTACCGGTACGGGCAAGACGCATCTGCTGGCCGCCATAGTAAGGGAATTCCTGCGTGGTTCCGGCAGCCGGGTATGGATCGTGGCGCACCGCCGGGAGCTGGTGGAGCAGATAGAGGAAACCGTGTCCCGGCACGGGATGAGCAAAGAGGACGGAAGGGTGAGGGTGATGTCCATCCAGTGGCTGTCACGAAACCGGAAGCACATGGACGAAGAGCCGGATCTGATCGTTATCGACGAGGCGCATCACGCCCTGGCGGAAACCTACCGGATACTTTGGGAGAACTATCCGGAGGCAAGGAAACTGGGTATGACCGCCACTCCCTGCCGGCTGAACGGCAAGGGATTCACGGACTTGTTCGACAGCCTGATCACTTCGTGGACTGTCGCGGAATTCATCGGAAAGGGTTGGTTGTCATCCTTTGACTATGTGTCCATCCGTGCGAACAGCAGGGAACAGCGATTGATAGACTCGCTGAAGAAACGGGGTGCGGACGGGGACTACCAGGTAAAGGAGATGAACGAGGTGCTGAACCGGGAGACAAGTATCGGCCGGCTGTATGAGAGCGTGGAACGATATGCCCGCGGAAAGAAAGGAATCGTATATGCTGTCAGCATCGCCCATGCCCGCCGGATAGCGGCTTGTTATAGCGCACACGGACTGGAGGCTGTGGCTATCGACAGCAGGACTCCGGCTTCGGAACGCCGGGAACTGGTGGAGGATTTCAGACGGGGGAAGGTGAAAGTGCTGGTCAATGTGGATATCTTCTCCGAAGGTTTCGATTGTCCCGATGTGGAGTTCGTGCAGCTGGCACGTCCTACGCTTTCCCTGGCGAAATACCTGCAACAGGTGGGGCGTGGGCTGAGGAGGTCGGCCGACAAGGCGTCCTGTATGCTGATAGACAATGTGGGTCTGTACCGCATCTTCGGTCTGCCTGCCCGGAACCATGACTGGGCGGCGATGTTCGAGGGGCGGATGATTGGCAACGCGCTGTCCCGGGCACGGGCGGAAACAGGCAGGCTGTCCGTATCCGGTCCGCTGCCGGAGGAGGAAAGACAACGGGAGGATGAACTGGAGATGGTGATAACGCACGACCGGCTGATGGAAGCCATCCGGAACCGGGAGGAAGCAGAAGAGGGAAAGGAATCACAAGCCGCCTTGAAATCTTATCCCGACCGGCGGAGTAGCTTGTGGGGGCTGAAGCGTGGAAACAAGATAACAGTGTCTCCCCGTTATCTGCAAGTCTTTGACATTCAGGGAAACCGTGCGGCAGTCCGTTTGAAAGATGGACAGGTCGGAGTGGTGAGTGCCTCCGGGGAGCCGGAAGTGATACTTGGGTATTGCCGGAGATTGAAGTTCCTGAAAGAGGAACTGCTGGCTGTTACGGATACTGCCGGCACGGTTTCCTACATGGACATGAAAACAGGCCGCACTTACCGGGAGAAGCCGGTGGTGTTTTCCTATGGCGGTGTGGAATTGCTGAGGGTAGGGGAGACTTTCCATAGCCGTACAAAAAAAGCATACGCTTCCATGAACGGGCTGCATAAAGACAGCATTTGCTTTTATGAATATTACTTGAAGATACCGGATTATCGCGTACCGAAGTCCTGCAAGCTGGTGGATTCCGTATGGTCCACGGTGTTTGATGTGTTCGCCTGCTTGTTGGCAGGGGATGACGAGGAAGTTTATTGGTGCTGCGGCCGTCTGGCCGACCGGAGCATCGTGGTGATGGACGGGGCCGGAAGGTATTACCATGTGGAAAAAGGAAAGAGGAAGCGGTACATTGCCGCTAACCTTCCCGAACCCGGTGAGCAGGACTTCGACACGGCTGTAAAGAAGCTGAAAGAGGAAGCCGGACAGCGGGCGGAGGAAACGGACCGGCAGAAGAGAAGGAACGAGGAAGCGAAAAGGCGGAAGAGGCTGGAGGAGATAAGAGATGCCCTTCCGTACTGTATGGGCATGAAATGGGGCTTGAAACTGGGGGAACGTATCATCGTTCCTCCCAAATACAGAAAGATTCTTCCTCCTGTGGGCGTTTATTGTGCTTTTGAAGAGAGCGCCTGCCGGTGGGGGGTGATGGCACTGGACGGGAAAGTGATGGTGGAAGCCCGCTACCAGGAGGTGGATATAGAAAACAACGGCACGGTACACCTGACCGTCATTCCCGGCAAAGTGAAGACCGTCAAACTGTAAGTGTTTCCGGAATGAAACACAAATGACGCGAATGACATAAATTAAAAATCAAGATAAATTTATGCCATTCGCGTCATTTGTGTTCTAAAAAAAAGTGAGCATCTGCCTGAGTTTGCACATACATTCAGAAAGGTTTCTATTATTACAGAATTTTTTCCATAATAAGCACCATTTCTTTCTTTTTTCACATTTTTTTTCTGTACTTTTGCGCTCAAATTTAAAAACCATTTTTTATAACCCAATATGGCAAATGTGATTAAATTACACAAAGGCTTGAACATCAACCTGAAAGGGAAACCTGCTCAGGAGTTCTTTGACGTGAAGCAGCCGGACATCTATGCGATAGTGCCCGATGATTTTCATGGCGTGACTCCTAAAGTCGTGGTCAAGGAACAGGAATATGTGACGGCCGGGGGAACATTGTTTGTTGACAAGAACCACCCCGAAGTGAAGTTCGTATCTCCGGTAAGCGGTGTCGTTACCAGCGTGGAGAGAGGCGAACGTCGTAAAGTCTTAAGCATCTCCATTGCAGCTGCAAAGGAGCAAGACTACGAAGAGTTTGGAAAGAAGGATGTTTCGACTCTGACAGGCGAGCAGGTAAAAGCCGCCCTGCTGGAAGCCGGACTTTTTTCATTCATTATCCAGCGCCCCTACATCGTGGTGGCTGATCCGAATGCCAAGCCGAAAGGCATCTTCGTTTCTGCATTTGACACTAACCCATTGGCTGCTGATTTCGAATTTGTTCTGAAAGGCCAGGAAAAAGATTTCCAGACTGGTCTGGACGCACTGGCAAAGATGGCAAAGACGTATCTGAATATCAGCGTAGAGCAGAAGAGCCCTGCACTGACCAACGCCAAAAATGTAACTGTAACTGCCTTCGACGGTCCTAACCCCGCCGGAAACGTAGGCGTTCAGATTAACCACATCAGTCCTATCAACAAAGGCGAAATTGTTTGGACGCTCCGTGCGGAAGAAGTGATCTTCATCGGACGCCTGTTCAACACAGGTCGCGTAGACCTTACCCGTACTATCGCCCTGACCGGTTCGGAAGTGAAGAAACCGGCTTATTGCAAGCTGAAAGTAGGAGCCTTGCTGACAGATATTTTTGCAGGACGTGTGAACGGAGGTAAAAACTTACGCTACATTAACGGTAACGTGCTGACCGGAACTTTGGTGAAGCCAAACGGATTCCTGGGTGCGCACGCTACAAGTCTTACTGTGATTCCCGAAGGGGATGACCGGCACGAATTCCTGGGCTTTATCATGCCGCGTACCGATCAGTACAGTGTCAACCGCAGTTATTTCAGCTGGTTGTGCGGTAACAAGGAATACACACTGGATGCCCGTATCAAAGGTGGCGAACGCCACATGATCATGTCCGGCGAGTATGACAAAGTATTCCCGATGAGCATTTTCCCCGAATATTTAATTAAAGCTATCATTGCCGGCGATATTGACCGCATGGAAGCACTTGGTATTTACGAAGTGGCTCCCGAAGACTTCGCTGTATGTGAATTCGTTGACTCTTCCAAATTGGAATTGCAACGCATCGTACGTCAGGGCTTGGACATGCTTCGCAAGGAAATGTGCTAAATAATTAAAAACTAAGAATTAAAAGTTAATGAAAGCGTTAAGAAATTATCTCGACAAGATAAAGCCAAACTTTGAAGAGGGCGGCAAACTCCACGCGTTTCGTTCGGTGTTCGACGGTTTCGAAACATTCTTGTTCGTACCCAACAGCACTTCGAAAACAGGAGTTCACATTCATGATGCGATTGACAGCAAGCGTATCATGTCAATGGTGGTTATTGCGTTGATACCGGCCCTGTTGTTCGGTATGTACAACGTAGGTTACCAGCACTTCTTGGCTGTAGGCCAGGAGGCAGGTTTCTTTGAAAAGTTCATTTATGGTTTCCTGGCTGTTCTGCCTAAGATTATCGTATCATACGTAGTCGGTCTGGGAATCGAATTTGTGGTGGCACAATGGAAGAACGAAGAAATTCAGGAAGGTTTCCTGGTATCCGGTCTGTTGATCCCGATGATCGTTCCTGTGGAATGTCCGTTGTGGATTCTGGCTGTCGCTACAGCATTCTCTGTTATCTTCGCTAAGGAAGTATTCGGCGGTACAGGTATGAATATCTTCAACCCTGCATTGATTACCCGTGCTTTCTTGTTCTTCGCTTATCCTACCAAAATGTCCGGTGATGCCGTTTGGGTAAGCACTGACAGCATTTTCGGTATCGGTGGCGGACAGGTAGTGGACGGTTTTACCGGCGCTACGATGTTGGGACAGGCTGCTACAGCCGCTCCGGGTGCAAGCGAACTGATTAATGTGAACGGTACTCCCGCTACCATGTGGGATATGGTTGTAGGTTTGATTCCGGGTTCTATCGGTGAAACCAGCGTTATCGCTATCGCACTGGGTGCCATCATCCTGTTGTGGACAGGCGTGGCAAGTTGGAAGACCATGTTCTCTGTCTTTGCCGGTGGTATCGTGATGGGATTGATCTTCAATGTATTCGGCTCTACAGATAACATGATGGCTCAGTTGCCTTGGTACGAACACATCGTATTGGGCGGTTTCTGCTTCGGCGCCGTGTTCATGGCTACCGACCCTGTGACTTCCGCACGTACGGAAAAGGGTAAGTTCATCTACGGCTTCCTGATCGGTGTGATGGCTATCGTTATCCGTGTGTTGAATCCGGGTTATCCCGAAGGTATGATGCTTGCCATCCTGCTGATGAACATCTTCGCTCCGCTGATTGACTACTGTATCGTACAGAAGAACATCACAGCCCGCGAAAACAGATTAAAATCAACTAACAACTAAAATATCGGACATTATGAATACTAATAGTAATAGTTATACTATCATCTATGCTTCGATAATGGTTGTTATCGTAGCATTCCTGTTGGCATTCGTTTCTTCTTCTCTGAAAGAAAAACAATATCAGAATGTAGAGTTGGACACAAAGAAGCAAATCTTGGCTGCCCTGAACATTTATGACGTAAAAGATGCCGATGCAGAATATAATAAATATGTAAAGGAAGATATGCTGGTGCAATCTGACGGTGCTTTGTCTCCTAATGATGGTGCATTCCAGACATCTTACAAAGGTGAAATCGCCAACGGACGTCTTCATGTATTTGTTTGCGACGTTGACGGACAGACAAAATATGTGCTTCCTGTTTACGGTGCCGGACTTTGGGGACCGATTTGGGGATACATCGCATTGAATGAAGATAAAGACACTGTATACGGAGTGTATTTCTCACATGCAAGTGAAACTCCGGGATTGGGTGCCGAAATCAGTACTTCTAAGTTTCAGGACCAATTCCTTGGCAAGCATGTGTTGGAAAACGGTACTGTAGCTTTAGGCGTTGAGAAACACGGCAAGGTGGCAAAACCCGATTATCAGGTAGACGGTATCTCAGGTGGTACTATCACTTCTAAGGGTGTAGATGCGATGATTAAGGATTGCCTGAGCATGTACAATTCATTTTTAACTAATAAATAAGAGGAGGGTAAATAGAATATGAGCGCATTATTTTCTAAAAAGAATAGAGAAGTTCTTTTAACTCCGCTGGGTTTGAATAACCCTGTCACCGTACAGGTGCTCGGTATCTGTTCTGCACTGGCTGTAACGGCTCAGCTGGAACCGGCTATCGTGATGGGTCTTTCCGTAACCATTATTACAGCCTTCTCGAACTTCGTTATCTCCTTGTTGCGTAACACCATTCCCAACCGTATCCGTATCATCGTCCAGTTGGTGGTTGTTGCCGCATTGGTAACTATCGTTAGTGAAATTTTGAAAGCGTTCGCATACGATGTAAGTGTGCAGCTTTCTGTATATGTAGGTTTGATTATTACAAACTGTATCCTGATGGGACGTCTGGAAGCGTTTGCTATGATGAACGGTCCTTGGGAATCATTCCTGGATGGTATCGGTAACGGATTGGGTTATGCCAAAATCCTGATTATCGTGGCATTCTTCCGTGAACTGCTGGGAGCCGGTACATTGTTTGGCTTCCAGGTTATCCCGCAGGCTGTTTATGACTTGGGCTACCTGAACAACGGCTTGATGCTGATGCCTCCTATGGCGTTGATTATCTGTGCTTGTATCATTTGGTACCAACGTGCAAAACACAAAGAATTGCAGGAAAGTAATAATTAATCCCCGTTATAAAACGAAAAGAATATGGAATATTTAAGTTTGTTTGTAAAGTCCATCTTTGTGGACAATATGATTTTCGCATACTTCCTGGGGATGTGTTCTTACCTGGCAGTATCGAAGAACGTAAAGACAGCCGTAGGTCTGGGTGCAGCCGTTACTTTCGTGTTGATTGTAACTCTGCCGGTGAACTATTTGCTGGAAAATTACGTACTGGCACCTAATGCGCTGATTGATGGAGTAGACCTCAGCTTCTTGAGCTTTATCCTGTTTATTGCCGTTATTGCCGGTATCGTTCAGTTGGTGGAAATGGCGGTTGAACGTTTCAGCCCGTCGCTCTATGCTTCATTGGGTATCTTCCTTCCGCTGATTGCTGTAAACTGTGCCATCATGGGTGCTTCATTGTTTATGCAGCAACGTCATTTCATCAACATTGGCGAGGCAACTACTTACGCTTTGGGCTCAGGTATCGGTTGGGCACTGGCTATTATCGGTCTGGCTGCCATCCGTGAAAAAATGGCTTACTCTGATGTTCCCGCTCCTTTGAAAGGTCTGGGTATCACTTTCATCACTGTAGGTTTGATGGCAATGGCATTTATGTGTTTCTCTGGTTTGAAAATCTAAAAGGAAAGGAATAAGACAATGGATATGAATTTAATATTAGCTAGTATTGGAGTATTCCTTGGAATTATCCTTCTGCTCGTTGTTATTTTGCTGGTAGCTAAGCAGTATCTTACTCCGAGCGGCAAAGTAAAGATAACTATCAATGGAGAGAAAGAACTGGAAGTAGAACAAGGTTCAACTTTGCTGAACACCCTGTCTGTCAATGGCATCTACCTGTCATCGGCTTGTGGTGGTAAAGGTTCTTGCGGTCAATGTAAATGCCAGGTTGTAGAAGGCGGCGGTGAGATTCTTCCTTCTGAAAAGGGACATTTCAGCCGTAAACAACAACAGGATCATTGGCGTCTGGGTTGCCAGGTGAAAGTAAAAGGTGACCTGGGCATCAAGATTGATGAATCTGTACTGGGTGTTAAGGAATGGGAATGCGAAGTAATCAGCAACAAGAACGTTGCCACTTTCATCAAAGAGTTTATTGTGGCTTTGCCGAAAGGTGAACACATGGACTTCGTTCCGGGTTCATACGCTCAGATTAAGATTCCTAAATTTGAAATGGACTACAACAAGGATATCGATAAAGACCTTATCGGTCCGGAGTATCTGCCCGCATGGGAAAAATTCGGTCTATTCGGCTTGAAATGTAAGAATACGGAAGAAACCATCCGTGCTTACTCTATGGCCAACTATCCTGCCGAGGGTGACCGTATCATGCTGACAGTGCGTATCGCTACTCCTCCGTTCAAACCGAAAGATCAGGGTCCCGGCTTTATGGATGTGAATCCGGGTATCGCTTCATCTTACATTTTCACGCTGAAACCGGGTGACAAGGTAACGATGAGTGGTCCTTACGGAGACTTCCACCCGATCTTCGATTCTAAGAAGGAAATGATTTGGGTAGGTGGTGGTGCCGGTATGGCTCCGTTGCGTGCGCAGATTATGCACATGACCAAGACACTGCACACTACCGACCGTGAACTTCACTATTTCTATGGTGCGCGTGCATTGAACGAAGTATTCTATCTGCAAGATTTCCAACAATTGGAAAAAGACTTCCCGAACTTCCACTTCCATCTGGCTTTGGACCGTCCGGATCCCGCAGCCGATGCAGCAGGCGTGAAGTATACCGCAGGTTTCGTTCACAATGTGATGTATGAAACTTATCTGAAGGATCATGAAGCTCCCGAAGATATTGAATACTACATGTGTGGCCCCGGCCCGATGTCTAATGCAGTCGTTAAGATGCTGGATAGTCTGGGTGTTGAGCCTTCTTCTATCATGTACGACAACTTCGGAGGATAATATCAGGATCTCCTTTTATTAATAATGAAAATAAGCCCGGTAAAAGTGAACTTTTATCGGGCTTTTTCTTTACTTTTGTATAAAACGAAAATGAATATGATAGAGAACATACTAGCCAATTTGAAAATTGAGCGGCTGAACCCGATGCAAGAGGCGTCCATCAATGCTTGGAAAGAGGGAAAAGACCTAATATTATTGTCTCCTACGGGGTCCGGCAAGACGTTAGCTTATCTGTTGCCTTTGGTGCAGAGTTTGAAGCCTGGTATAACAGGCGTACAGGCTATAGTACTGGTTCCTTCCCGGGAACTGGCTTTACAAATAGACCAGGTATTTAAATCCATGAACACACCCTTCAAGGCTGTAAGTTGTTATGGAGGACGACCGGCCATGGAAGAGCACCGTACCATCAAAGGGGTGCAGCCATCAGTCATCATCGGTACTCCGGGCCGTATGAATGATCATCTTTCCAAACAGAATTTTGATGCAGATACGGTCACAACTCTGGTAATCGATGAATTTGACAAATGCCTGGAGTTTGGCTTCCAGGAAGAGATGGCGACTGTCATAGGACAGTTGCCCAACTTGCAACGCCGTTTTCTGTTGTCGGCTACCGATGCGGAAGAGATTCCGCAGTTTACGGGGCTGGACAAGACCATTAAATTGAATTTTTTAAATCCGGAAGAGCAGCTTACCCACCGCCTGCACTTATATAAGGTACTGTCTCCGGAAAAAGACAAACTTGAAACCTTATATAAATTGCTTTGTACCTTGGGAAGCCAATCGACATTGGTTTTCTGTAATCACCGTGAAAGTGTGGAACGGGTAGGGAAATATCTTCAATCCCAGAAGTTTCAATGTGGCATTTTTCATGGCGGCATGGAACAGGATGACCGCGAACGCTCCCTATATAAATTCCGCAACGGAAGTTGCCATGTGCTTATTTCTACCGATCTGGCCGCTCGCGGACTGGATATCCCCGAAATAGAGAATGTAGTACATTATCATCTGCCTGCCAATGAAGACGGATACATTCACCGCAACGGACGTACCGCCCGCTGGGAAGCCGAAGGTAATTCTTATGTTATCCTTCATGCCGAAGAAACAGTGCCCGCATATATAACCGATGAGCCGGAGGAGTTCATTTTACCCGAAGTCACCCCCAAACCTTCTTTACCCGAATATGTGACATTATATATAGGAAAAGGCAAGAAAGATAAAATCAATAAGATAGATATTGTGGGATTTCTCTTTAAAAAAGGAAACCTTAATAAAGACGAAATAGGACGGATTGATGTAAAAGACCACTATTCTTTTGCAGCCGTATCTCGCAAAAAGATAAAACAAACTTTGAATTTAATACAAAATGAGAAGATAAAGGGCATAAAAACACTTATTGAGGAAGCTAAATAATGACAATTTGTCAATTCTCGAAATAAAATGATTAAAGAATAATTCAAAAAGATATTTTTTTTATGCTTTAGATCATTGTTTACTAGGGATGTAGTTACAAAATGAAAGCATAAAAAATCAGATTTAACTAATTTGAAAGAAAATTATGCGGAAATTCGTAAATTTATTAGCGATTTTTTTGGAAAACTGAAAATAATGTGTAATTTCGCCCAATGTAAGATATAAACAAATTGTATAACCAAAACAAACGTCAAATGAAAAAGCATAATTTCAATGCGGGACCATCTATCTTGCCTCGCGAGGTAATTGAGAAGACAGCACAAGCCGTTCTTGATTTTAATGGGTCAGGCCTTTCCATCATGGAAATCAGTCACCGTGCTAAAGATTTTCAGCCTGTAGTAGACGAAGCTGTTGCTTTGTTTAAGGAACTGTTGAACATCCCGGAAGGGTACTCGGTACTATTCTTGGGAGGTGGAGCCAGCTTGGAATTCTGTATGATACCTTTCAACTTCCTCGAAAAAAAAGCTGCTTACCTGAACACAGGCGTATGGGCTAAGAAAGCGATGAAAGAAGCCAAGGCTTTCGGCGAGGTAGTAGAAGTGGCATCTTCCGCTGAAGCGACCTATACCTATATTCCCAAAGATTATACGGTTCCCGCCGATGCAGATTATTTCCACGTCACAACGAATAACACAATCTATGGAACAGAACTTCATGAAGATCTGGATTCTCCGGTTCCTATGATTGCTGATATGTCATCTGATATTTTCTCTCGTCCTATCGACGTTTCTAAATATATTTGTATCTATGGCGGTGCGCAGAAGAATTTGGCTCCGGCCGGTGTCACTTTCGTTATTGTAAAGAACGATGCTGTGGGCAAGGTATCACGCTATATTCCTACTATGCTGAATTATCAGACTCACATTGACGGCGGCTCTATGTTCAACACACCTCCTGTACTTCCTATTTATGCCGCTTTGCAGACTTTACGCTGGATAAAAGCCAACGGTGGTGTAGCAGAAATGCAGAAACGTGCTAAAGAGAAGGCAGACATGCTGTATGCTGAAATAGACCGTAACAAAATGTTCCGTGGCACAGTAACGGATAAAGCCGACCGCTCTTATATGAACATTTGCTTTGTAATGAATGACGAATACAAAGACCTGGAAGCCGATTTCTTGAAATTTGCCACAGAAAAAGGTATGGTGGGTATTAAGGGACACCGTTCTGTAGGCGGTTTCCGTGCATCTTGCTACAACGCTATGCCGAAGGAAAGCGTTCAGGCTTTGATTGACTGCATGCAGGAATTTGAGAAACTTCATTAATAATTATGTTCACCACAGATTATACGAATTGCACAGATAGGAACAATAAATGGAATCTGTGATAATCCGTGATAATCTGTGGTGAACCTTTTTAATACAATAAGACCATGAAAGTATTAGTAGCAACAGACAAGCCGTTTGCAAAAGTTGCAGTAGACGGTATCCGTAAAGAAATAGAAGCAGCAGGTTATGAACTGGTATTGCTGGAAAAATATGGTGAAAAAGCTAAACTACTGGAAGCTGTAAAGGACGTTAACGCAATCATTATCCGCAGTGATATTATTGATGCCGAAGTATTGGATGCGGCAAAAGAACTGAAAATCGTAGTACGTGCAGGAGCAGGTTATGATAACGTGGATTTGGCGGCTGCTACGGCACACAATGTGTGTGTTATGAATACTCCGGGACAGAACTCCAATGCAGTAGCCGAACTGGCTTTTGGCATGATGGTGATGGCTGTCCGCAATTTCTATAACGGGACTTCGGGTACTGAACTGATGGGCAAGAAGTTAGGTATCCATGCATACGGCAATGTAGGTCGCAATGTGGCTCGTATCGCTAAAGGTTTTGGCATGGATATTTATGCTTTTGACGCTTTCTGCCCGAAAGAAGTGATCGAAAAAGATGGTGTGAAAGCTGTTTCTTCTGCTGAGGAACTGTATGCTGCTTGTAATATAGTGTCCCTGCATATTCCTGCTACGGCTGAAACTAAAAATTCCATCAACTATGAATTGGTCAACAAGATGCCTAAAGGAGGAGTATTGGTAAATACTGCCCGTAAGGAAGTGATCAATGAAGCGGAATTAATCAAACTGATGGAAGAACGCACCGACTTAAAGTATGTTACTGATATCATGCCGGTTGCCCATGCAGAGTTCTCGGAAAAATTTGCCGGCCGTTATTTCGCTACACCGAAAAAGATGGGGGCCCAGACAGCTGAAGCAAATATCAACGCAGGTATCGCTGCTGCCAGACAAATAGTAGGCTTCCTGAAAGATGGTTGTGAAAAATTCAGAGTAAATAAATAAGTAATCCAATAACCGCAGGGGCGGATTGAATCCGACCGGATGCATATAGCTTATGTTTTCGGGCGAATGCAATTCGCCCCTGCAAGTAAAATCTAATACCTTTATTTTATGGCAATAATAAAACCCTTCAAAGGCATCCGCCCTCCGAAAGAATTGGTAGAACAAGTAGCTTCACGTCCATACGACGTACTGAATTCTGAAGAAGCACGCGAGGAAGCGAAAGGTAATGAAAAGTCACTTTATCATATTATAAAACCGGAAATTGATTTCCCTGCCGGAACAGACGAACACGATCCTAAAGTATATGAGAAGGCTGCCGAAAATTTCCAGATGTTTCAGGACAAGGGCTGGTTGGTGCAAGATGAAAAAGAAAATTATTATGTATATGCACAAACCATGAATGGCAAGACCCAATATGGACTGGTGGTAGGAGCGTATGTTCCCGATTATATGAACGGGGTCATCAAAAAACATGAACTGACCCGTCGTGACAAGGAGGAAGACCGCATGAAACATGTCCGCGTAAATAATGCCAATATAGAACCGGTATTCTTTGCTTACCCGGATAATGCGGAATTGGATGCTATCGTTAAGAAATATACTTCACAACGGCCGGAATATGATTTTATCGCTCCGGGTGACGGCTTCGGACATTCATTCTGGGTGATCGACAAAGAAGAAGATATAAAAGCTATCACAAAAGCTTTCGAAGCCATGCCGGCTCTTTATATTGCCGATGGTCATCATCGCTCGGCTGCCGCAGCCCTGGTAGGTGCCGAAAAAGCGCAGCAAAATGCAAACCATCAGGGAAATGAGGAGTACAATTACTTTATGGCTGTATGTTTCCCGGCCAACCAGCTGACTATTATTGATTACAACCGTGTTGTAAAAGACTTGAACGGGCTGTCTCCGGAACAATTCCTGACCGCTGTCAGCAAGAATTTTGTGGTAGAAGAGAAAGGAACTGAGGTCTATAGACCACAGGCTCTTCACAATTTCTCTCTCTATCTGGACGGTAAATGGTACAGCTTGACAGCAAAACCGGGCACATACGATGACAATGATCCTATCGGAGTATTGGACGTGACTATTTCTTCCAACTTGATATTGGATGAAATATTGGGAATCAAGGATCTTCGTTCCGACAAACGGATTGACTTTGTAGGTGGTATCCGTGGCCTGGAGGAATTAAAGAAGCGTGTGGACAGCGGTGAAATGAAAGTGGCTTTGGCCCTTTACCCTGTTTCTATGAAACAATTAATGGATATTGCTGATACCGGCAATATCATGCCGCCCAAAACAACTTGGTTCGAACCGAAACTTCGTTCGGGATTGGTTATTCATAAACTGAGCTGATCCATAGTGGAACACGGACAGAAAGAACAAACCTGCATTTCCCTTTCTGTCCGTGTCCGTTCAATCATTTCATATAATTTTTCAGCTGCTACAGGTGATATAAATTCTTTTATATTTGTTGATTAGGTATAATTTAAATAAATAGATGTCAGAGTGAAAGAATAAAGCATTTTTCCTTTGTTTATTGCTGACAAATATCTAATTTCGCGCCGATTTTAAAGCGTGTAATAAAAACGATGACTAACAACAAGACTAAAGGATTTCTCCTTGGGGCAATCGCAGCAGCCAGCTACGGCATGAACCCACTGTTCACCCTTCCTCTTTATAGTGCAGGAATGAGCGTAGACTCGGTATTATTTTATCGCTATGCACTGGCTATAGTTGTACTAGGTATCATGATGAAGATGCAGAAGCAATCTTTTGCCATTAAGAAAGCGGATGTGCTGCCACTTTGCATCATGGGACTGCTGTTCTCATTCTCTTCCCTGTTTCTCTTTATGAGTTATAACTACATGGATGCCGGTATCGCATCCACCATACTGTTTGTCTACCCGGTACTGGTAGCTATTATTATGGCTGTAGTATTTAAGGAAAAAGTATCGCCGGTCACTATGTTTTCCATAGCGCTGGCCTTTGTGGGAATTTCCTTGCTCTGTAAAAGTCCGGGAGGACAGACACTCAGCCTGGTCGGGATTACTTTTGTCTTTTTATCATCCTTGTCTTATGCTATCTATATAGTTGGCGTAAACCGTTCTTCCCTGAAGGATATGCCTATAGCCAAGCTTACTTTCTATGTCCTGCTTTTCGGCCTGTCTGTTTATGTGGTGCGATTGAAGTTCTGTACAGGATTGCAGCCTATCCCTACACCCTTGTTATGGGTGAACGCAGTTTCACTGGCTGTTTTTCCTACTGTTATTTCGTTGGTGACCATGACAAAGGCCATACACTACATTGGTTCCACCCCCACTGCTATTCTGGGTGCTTTGGAGCCTGTTACAGCTTTATTCTTCGGAGTACTGATTTTTGGAGAGCAGCTGACACCGCGCATTATTCTGGGCATTTTGATGGTGATTACTGCCGTAACTCTGATTATAGGAGGAAAAACATTGCTGAAAAAAAGCAAGATTCGGTTAAGGCATACTGGCAGATAAAGTCGGATTTTGTATCTTTGCCCTTGCAATTATAAATTTTCCACTATGAAAAAACAACTGATGCAATGGGCAGGAGTGGGAATGTGGATGGTATTGGGGCTGTCCGCATGTTCCCCTACAAAAACAGAAATCGGAAATCTGAATGTCATTCCGCAGCCCCAAGAAGTAAGTCAAGACATTCAAGCCCACCCTTTTGTTATTAATCCGCAAACCGGTATTGTTTATCCGGAAGGCAATGAAAAGTTGCAACGGACGGCAGAATTTTTAGCTTCCTATATTAAAGAGGCAACGGGAATTACTGTCCGGACAACAACTGAAGCCGCAAGGAAGAACTCCATCATTTTGGCGGTTGACGGTTCCATTACCAACAAAGAGGGGTATCAACTGGAGGTAACTTCTGAAAACATCCATTTGAATGGAGGAAGTGAGTCGGGAGTATTTTATGGAATACAAACGCTCTACAAGGCTTTGCCGTTGACCAAAAACAAACAGGTATCCGCTGCCATCCCGGTGGGAACTGTTAATGACTATCCTCGTTTCGGTTATCGTGGTTTCATGGTAGACGTGGGCCGCCATTATTTTCCGGTTTCTTATCTGAAACAAATCATTGATATGCTGGCACTGCACAATATCAATTATTTTCATTGGCATCTGACCGAAGACCAAGGCTGGAGAATTGAAATCAAGAAATATCCCAAACTTACGGAAATAGGTTCGATGCGTCCGCGTACATTGATTGACCGTGAAACCCAGACCTACGATGAAACTCCTCATAGCGGTTTTTATACACAGGAAGAAGCAAAAGAAATTGTCAAGTATGCCGCTGACCGTTTTATTACTGTAATCCCCGAAGTTGACCTTCCGGGACATATGATGGGAGCTTTGGTTTCCTATCCGGAATTAGGTTGTACGGGAGGTCCATACGAGATTCCTTGTAAATGGGGGGTATTCCCTGATGTGCTGTGTGGAGGAAACGACCGGACTTTACAGTTCGCCAAAGATGTATTGAATGAAATAATGGATATCTTTCCATCTCCTTATATCCATATTGGTGGGGATGAATGTCCGAAAGTACGTTGGGAAAAATGCCCTGTATGTCAAGCTAAAATTCGGGAACTGGGTTTGAAAGATACACCAAAACATAGCAAGGAGAACCAATTACAGACCTATTTCATGTCCGAGGTAGGCAAAGTTATCAATGACAGAGGGCGTAAAATGCTGGGCTGGGATGAGATGTTGGAGGGAGGATTGGCTCCAGGTGCCACAGTGATGTCATGGACCGGTGTCAAAGGTGGTATCGAAGCCGCCCGTCTGCACCATGATGCGATTATGACTCCTATTCAGTATCTTTATTTCAGCAATCCTACTTACAACCGGATAAAAGGGACTAAAAGCCTTGGACGTGTCTATACATTTGAACCTGTTTCTAATGAATTGGCAGAGGATGAACGAAAATATATCATCGGTACCCAAGGATGCATATGGACAGAATGGACGCGTGACAGTTTGAAGATGGAATGGCAAATTCTTCCCCGTATGGCTGCCTTGTCCGAGATTCAATGGACGGAACCGTCACATAAAAATTTCGACAGTTTCTTGAAACGTTTACCGGCTCTGCTGGCTATCTACCGGGATAGAGGTTATGATTTTCGCCAGGACATTTATGATGTGAACATTGATATTGTTCCGGCTCCCGATGAAGGAAAAGCCCGGATTGCTTTTCAGACGTTTGATGACGCGGAAATACATTATACATTGGACGGCAGCGTTCCCGATGTGCAATCCCCATTGTATACCGACACTATACAAGTGGATAAAGATGTTATCATACAAGCCATTGCAGTTCGTCCGCAGGGTGCCAGTCAGATAAGTAAGGAGGAAATACATTTTAATGCAGCCACAATGAAACCGGTTACCTTGAATACCATTCCTCATAAATCATATACTTTTAAAGGAGGAAGTACCTTGATAGACGGATTATATGGGGATATGAATTATCGCTCAGGACGTTGGATTGGTTTCTACGGGACAGATATGAATGTGACCCTTGATTTACTTGAGCCTAAGGAGGTGTCTTCAGTTTTCGTAAACATAATGTTGAACACAGGCGATGCTATCTTTGGTACAACAGGTCTGAAGGTGGAAGTTTCTGAGGACGGGAAAAATTTCCGCAGGGTAGCCTCCGAAGATTTTCCCGTTGTGGAAAAAGGAACTAAAATGCAGAGCCGCAAAGACTCTGTCTCTTTTGACAAAGTAAAAGCCCGCTATATTAAAATCATAGCAGAAGTTACTCCGAAACTTCCCGTATGGCATTCCATGCCTGGCGAAAAAGCGTTTTTGTTTGTTGACGAAATAGGAGTGGAGTAAATCCGCCTTCGGAGCAATGGCTTTCTAAAGAACAAATACCAAACAAGAAACGGACATTCTGACAAAAACAGATGTCCGTTTCCTTATTCATAAGCCTTTCATGTATTTTCAAAAGCTGTTCAAGAAAAAATGGCGATAGAGATTCACTCTGTCGCCATTATGTGATGTGGAATGCCTAATTCCTTATGCTTTAGGAAGTGCTTCTTTTACAACCATAGTACGGTTTACATATTCTGCACCGTTCAATTGCTTGATAGCTTCTTTGGCTTCGTCATCATTAGGCATTTCTACAAAAGCAAAGCCTTTAGAACGACGTGTTTCACGGTCAGTAATAAGTTTTACTGAAGCTACTGTTCCATACTCTTCCATTACACCTCTCAAATCACCTTCCCTAACATTATAGTTAAGGTTTCCAATATACAAATTCATAAAATAAAAATTGATAAATAAATAATTAAGTAAACTTTGAATTTAAAAATTTAGTTAGAAGAATAGAAACGGTTCAAGTGTGAGATGAATTGAGTCAATCGAAAAAACTATCTTTTTATATTCCGTTGTCAAAGGAACGATAAATAATTGGATTATCCACTATATTTCTCTTTTTATTTTGATATTTTTTTAGCCGGTGACTCTTTTTATACTTTTTAGGCTTAAAGCAGGAGCCTTATATCATTCATATTCACTAATTTTGTATCAACAGCTAACTTATAACTAAGATTTATATGATATTGAATGAAAGAGAAAGCCGCCATGAGCATGTGTTGCATGTGGCCCGACAAATGATGACGGCAGCGCGCACTGCTCCCAAAGGAAAAGGTGTTGACATTATTGAAATAGCCATGGTGACGGATGGTGATATCAATATTTTATCGGAAATGATGGTGAAAATGGTTGCGGAGCATGGAATGAAATTCTTTCTGCGCGATGCGGAAAATATTCTGAATGCGGAATGTGTCCTGTTAATAGGTACCCACGAACAGGCGCAAGGATTGAATTGTGGTCATTGTGGATATGCCACCTGCGTGTCTCGCAAAGAAGGAGTGCCGTGTGCTCTCAATAGTGTCGATGTGGGCATTGCCATCGGATCAGCTTGTGCCACGGCAGCAGACAACAGGGTGGACACACGGGTCATGTTCTCGGCCGGACTAGCAGCGCAGCGTCTGAACTGGCTGGAAGGATGCACCCAGGTTTATGCCATCCCTGTCAGTGCATCCTCTAAAAATCCTTTCTTTGACCGGAAACCTAAAGAATAAATTTCTCTACTACCGCGGCTACACCATCTTCTTCGTTAGAAAGGGTGATGTAGTCGGCGTTTTGACGGACTATTTCTTGAGCATTGGCCATTGCTACCCCCAATCCGGCATATTGTATCATAGAAAGATCGTTAAAACCATCACCAACGGCAATCATTTCTTCTTTTGTCATACCGATTTCTTTTAGCAATACGGCCAGTGATTGTGCTTTATCAATACCTTTAGGAACCAATTCCAAAAAATAAGGTTCGGAACGGAATACCCCCATACGGTCTTTCAAGTGTTCGTACATTTCTTTTTCAAGCACTGCAAGCCGCGTAGGTTCACCTACAATCAGACATTTGGCAATAGGAAATTTTATTGCCTCCAGAAAATGATCCACTTTCTTGGGAGTCATCACATTCAGAATAGCTTCTTTCAATACATATTCATCTTCCGGATATTCAGTCAATACATATTTTCCATCGTAAGTGACGATAGCAAAATGATTGTCGGTGGCACATTTATACAGGTAAGGCAATATATCCGGATCGAGCACATTCTCGTACATCATCTCACCGGTTTTCCAGTCTATGATCTCACCTCCGTTATACGAAAGTATATAACCTTCGTATTTCTGCAACTCTAAGATCTCGGCCAGTGGAGCCACACCGTATGTGGGACGCCCCGATGCCAAAACAATTTTTACTCCGCGCTCTTGCGCTTCGATAAGTGTACGACGTGTGTGTTCTGTTACCTCTTTCTTTTGATTGGTCAACGTTCCGTCTAGGTCTAAAACTAATAATTTATACTTCATATACTATTTAATGGAGTGCTTTTGCCAAATTCGCTGCAAATATAACGATTAAATTCATGGCTTTTTGCTACATTTGCTCAAAATAAACAAGAATCATGACAGAAATTTTATTAACCGTAATTATTATCCTGCTGATAATTAATATTGTAATCGCACTTACTAAAAACAATCGTCTGCAAACCGAACGTCTGGAAGGATTGCTACGCGAAGAAATGAAAGAAAACCGGGACGAGCTGGGAAGAAATATCCGCGAACTGCGTAATGAACTGAATCAAACCTTGAACTATTCTATCCGCAATATGCAGGATACTTTGCATAAAAACCTGCTGACCGGTAATGAAATGCAACGGGAAAAATTTGAAGCAATGGGCAAGCAACAGGAAGCCTTGGTGAAAAGTACGGAAAAACGATTGGATGACATGCGGCAAATGGTAGAAGAAAAATTACAGAAAACATTGAATGAACGTATAGGACAATCCTTTGAAATAGTACGTTCGCAGCTGGAGAATGTACAGAAAGGATTGGGAGAGATGAAGAGTCTGGCACAGGATGTAGGAGGATTGAAAAAAGTTTTAAGCAATGTGAAGACACGGGGTACATTCGGAGAAGTACAATTAGGGGCTTTATTGGACCAGATGCTGAGTCCGGAACAATATGCGGCGAATGTCAAAACCAAGAAGAATGCAACGGAATTTGTGGAATTCGCCATTAAACTTCCGGGAAAGGAAAATAGTAATGATACTGTATATTTACCTGTGGATGCCAAATTTCCCAAAGATGTATATGAGCAATATCAGGATGCATACGAAGCCGGAGATGCCGCATTGATTGAAACTTCATCCCGCCAACTGGAAATCACAATCAAAAAAATGGCAAAGGACATTCACGATAAATATGTAGACCCACCTTTTACAACAGATTTTGCCATTATGTTTCTGCCATTCGAAAATATCTATGCAGAAGTGATCCGCCGGACCGCATTGGTGGAAATGTTGCAAAAAGACTGGAAGATAGTGGTTACAGGTCCTACCACCCTGGGAGCTATCCTGAATAGTTTGCAAATGGGATTCCGTACACTGGCCATTCAAAAACGAACAAGCGAAGTATGGAATGTGTTAGGGGCAGTAAAGACCGAATTCGGAAAATTTGGAGGATTGCTGGAAAAGGTACAGAAAAATCTACAGAATGCAGGAGACCAGTTAGAGGAAGTTATGGGAAAACGTACTCGTGCCATAGAGCGTAAACTACGCCAGGTAGAAGCCCTTCCGGCAGAAGACAGCCAACGAATGTTGAGTTTGCCCGAACTGACAGATGATGAGGACGATGAATAAACAAGGAGGACTTAAAGATGAGCATGACGTGGGATTTTATTTTAAGATTGTTTGTGGCAGGTGCTTTGGGTACTGTTATTGGTCTGGATAGGGAATATCGTGCCAAAGAAGCCGGTTACCGTACCCATTTTCTAGTATCACTGGGAAGTGCTCTCATTATGATTGTGTCACAATATGGTTTTATGGAAGTAGTGAAGATGGAGGGAATAGACCTGGACCCGAGTCGTGTGGCGGCACAGGTTGTCAGCGGTATCGGTTTTATTGGAGCGGGTACTATTATTTTTCAGAAACAAATCGTGCGCGGGCTTACTACCGCTGCCGGAATTTGGGCTACTTCGGGCATCGGTCTGGCTATTGGAGCCGGTATGTACTGGCTGGGAATCTCAGCAACAATCCTTACGCTGATTGGTCTTGAGGCACTTAGCTATCTTTTTAAAAGTATAGGTATGAAAAGTTCCATGGTGGAGTTCTCTACAGACAATAAAGAAACACTGAACCGTATGGCCAAGAAATTCAATTCCAAGGAGTACAATATTGTTTCTTATCAATTGGACGAAAAGAGGTTGGGAGAAGTAACGACCTATTATGTTACAATGGTTATAAAATCCAAGAAATACAATGATGAAGGTATGTTACTGACATTATTACAGGATTTTAGCGATATTACCGTTCATAGGCTGGAGTAAGCTTTTCCGGCTTGGTTCAAAAGCAGCAGGGGAGAGCGCTTATTGAAAGATTCTCTCCCCTGTGCTGTGATCATGCTTTTAACCGCATAACAAACGTACTTCCTTCTCCCAACTTACTGTCTACTGTAAGCGTACCATTATGGGCCTCGACAAAATCCCGGGAAATGGACAGACCTAAGCCGCTTCCTTGTACTTTAGTTCCGGGAACCCGGAAATAATGGTCAAAGATGCTTTTATGATAACGTGGATCAATCCCTTTCCCGAAATCCCGTACAAACATCTCAATGAATCCATCATCTGTCTGACGTGCCCCTATTACTACACGACCGTTTTCCGGTGAATACCGGATGGCATTGGAAAGAAGGTTGGTCAGCACCCAAGCTATCTTCTCACTGTCGACAAACAGTTTACCTATTTTGTCTTCAGGGTACTCCACTTCTATTTGAATGTTGAACTTCTCGGCTTGCACACGGTTTGCCTTTATTGCATATTCTATCAACTCTATAGGTTTGGTTATCTTAGGCTTCAACTGTAGTTTTCCTGATTCTACCTGCGTCATATTCAGCAATTCGCCGGTGATATTAAGCAGCCGTTCGCTATTTTCCTTGATACTGTTTGCCAAATCTTCCTGTTCTTCATTTAAAGCTCCGATACGCTGGTCTTCTAATAATTGCAGACTCATCATAATAGCCGAGATAGGAGTCTTCAATTCATGTGAGATTGTAGAGATAAATGTGGTCTTGGCCGAATCCAGTTCCTTAAATTCTGTTATATTCTTCAACATAATGACATATCCTTTTTTTTCCATAGTAACCCCATCTTTCCCCGGTTGGGAAATACTCATGTATTTTACTTGGAAAAAACTCTCTTTATTGTCCGCATAAATCTTCAGAGGTTCTTTCTTTTCTTTTTCCTTGTCTTTGACTGGTTCCCCAGGAATTTCCACCAATTCACGAATCAGGCGGCGCAACAAATCATTGCGCAGGGAAATATCCTGTGCAGAATGTTTAATAACTTCTTCACGCTTCAGGTTGATCACATTCAATGCTTCATCATTGATGAACAGGATTTCCATATCATTATTTAAACCGATAATAGGCTCGTTGATACTGTTGATGATAGTCTCCATATATTTTTTAGATGCCATCATATCGGATAAAGTACTTGCATGATAATCTTCCAGACGTTTGGCCATGCGGTTGAAATTTTTAGATACTTCTGAAAATTCTTCACTGCTGTTCAATTCCAAACGTTTCTCATAATTATGGTTTGCAATTTCCTGTATAGCGTTGGTCAGCTCTTTAATAGGATTATCAATTGATGCGGGAAGACGCAACCACATACCAATACCAATACATATACATGCGGCACCAACAACATATATCCACAATAAAGCCCGCTGTAATCCGGGACCTGCTGCCGGACTGTCAGGTTCCGTGGCAGTCAGTATTTGCAAATTCACAACAGAAAGTACAACCAACAGTACAATCATTGCCACCAATATCCCTATGGCGAGGGTTAGTTTCGACTTTATATTCATAACTTTTATTTTTTATGCAAGTATAATCAAATCTATGTCCATTTCTGCTAAAGAGTGTAGAAATTTTCGATATTTGGAAAGACTGAATAATGCACCGGGCATTTTGAAAGCAGGATGCCCCATACAGACAGTTGTAATTCCACGTTGACGACAAGTCTTAATTATTTCTCCCATAATATCGGAAGATGAAACTTGGATAACTTCACCGCCCAACTCGGTAACCAGTTTAAAATGATTAAGTAAATGCCGCTGTGTTGCCAATGGAATACGTTCCGTACTTTCGGCAGGCGTTTGTACATAAAGGGCAAAAAAGACCGTATTGTACCGGGAAGCAAGCCGTGCCGCTTTACGGATGATATGTCGGGGAGTCCGTTCATTACTGCTGATACATGCCAAAAACTTCTCGTGCCGGATGCCCTTTTCGCCTGTAACAATTTCATTTTCAACTTTTTTCTCGACTCGAAAGGCCACTTCTTTTAGTGCCAGTTCACGTAACTGAAGAATATTCTCTGTCTTAAAAAAGTTATTCAGTGCCAACTGAATCTTTTCAGGACGATAGATTTTCCCGGCTTTCAACCGGTTTATCAGTTCTTCGGCAGTAAGGTCTATATTTACCACTTCATCCGCATCCTGCAACACCTTGTCCGGAATCCGTTCCTTAACCTCTATACCTGCTATGCCTTTTACGTCTTCATTCAAACTTTCTATATGCTGGATATTAACTGCAGAAATTACGTTTATACCGGCATCCAACAATTCCATTACATCTTGCCAACGTTTCTCATTCCGGCTGCCCTCGATGTTGGTATGTGCCAATTCATCTACTATAACCAGTTCGGGATGTAACTGAAGAATGGCATCAAGATCCATTTCTTCCACTTCCTTACCTTTGTAAAATATCTTTTTCCGAGAGATAACAGGCAATCCTTCCAACATAGCAACGGTTCCTGCACGTCCGTGCGTTTCAATATAACCTATCTGTACATCTACACCGTTCTCCAACATTTCGTGAGCTTCTTGCAGCATACGATTACTCTTCCCTACACCGGCTATCATTCCGATATAGATTTTAAACTTTCCACGCCGTGAACGTTTAATCAAATCTAAAAAATGCTGTACACTTTCTTCTCTGTCTTCCATTTGTTACTTTATCATATTGGCAATATAACAATTTTCCGCATATTTAATATCAGTCCTTTTATAACAGGCAAAGAATATACCAATAAAACAAACGGCTTAGCTACAATGCCATAAGCGTGTCATCAAAGACTAAAGCTTACCAAAATGAAAAGGGGGCTCTTTCAAAATGGAACACTTTCTTAATCACTATAATTATTGCCGTTAGATTTCCCAGAATAGTTTATTCCTGCTTTTCTAGCTTGTGTATGTTGAAATTGACGGGCTATTTTATATTCACGTTCTCCTTTTAGTAATCTGTATCCGGTTTGTTTAAACCAAAAGCTTATATTATTTTCTATACATTGCCGACGAATGTCCAATACCCAGTCATAATTACATATACGCGCTTCTTTGCCCGATTCTCCACCTACCACAATCTGTTCTACCCATGTACCGAGTTCTCCCTTGAAGTTTATAGCGGACAACAACGGTTCACAGATAATGATTTTATGCTTTACAGGAGCTGCTTTATAAAGAGGAAGACGGTAATCCACTCTGTCTTGATTTTCCATGGTGCAACAAATGGTAACATTATCATACCCGTCCCCCCAATCCGGAGGCAGACATTGGCCGAGCCGGTCTATGCGTTTAGTTATAAACAAGAAATGAAGATCGTATCGTTCCCGCATCATTTTCCATGCTTCTATACGCCATTCATCGGCTTCTTCTATCAGAAAATCGGAGGTAAAACAAGTATAGACAAGATTGCCGGAAGGGATCTTGTAAGTCTTATCCTTTTTCCGTCGCACGGGCAGATTGAATTGTCCGGTTTTGGTTATTATGGAACTGTCTTTCCCATGTTTACTATCTCCGCGATATACATAACAATGCCGGCAACCTGTACTTAGCTTATGGCAGCCATGCCAAGGATTCCATAGAGAAGACTCCGGACTTATTCTATTTTCCATTCTGTCTGAATAAAATTTATCATTGTCTGCAAAGTTAGCTAAAGTCTTTTCATCATTTACATAATTCATTCCTGAATTTCTTCAAAAAGAATGGGAGTGTTATAGTTAATGCAAATGGATTAATGTACCTTTGCCGGTATAATCAATTAAGCCACTGGCAAGAATAAATTTTATAATGTAGAATATAAAACAAAAAACTTATTATATGAGCACAGACGATAGAAAATGGGAGATTATTGAAAGTGAATATCTTATCCGCCGCCCTTGGCTGACCGCACGCCGTGACCGGGT
>ERZ791731.75-NODE-75-length-66662-cov-4.23457_pt1 | contig 66662 bp, 56 predicted proteins | sample MGYA00509954_ERZ791731 | MGnify/ENA primary metagenome ERZ791731 (study PRJEB30046, sample SAMN00715134) | human gut metagenome | study: EMG produced TPA metagenomics assembly of the A metagenome-wide association study of gut microbiota in type 2...
CTATTAAAATTAGGAGGGAATAGATAATGAAAAAACTGTCATTTGATTATTCTAAAGCACTTGGGTATGTAAGAGAAGAAGAATTATCTTTTATGAAGGAACAAGTTTTAACAGCTGAAAAATTTTTAAAGGAAAAAAATGGAGCTGGAAATGATTTCTTAGGTTGGATAGAATTACCAACTAACTATGATAAAGCTGAGTTTGAAAGAATTAAAGCTGCTGCAGAAAAAATAAAAAAAGATTCTGATATTCTTCTTGTTGTAGGAATAGGTGGTTCATATTTAGGAGCAAGAGCTGCAATAGATTTTTTATCTCATACTTTCTATAATAATTTACCAAAAGATAAAAGAAAAGGAACAGAGATATTCTATGTAGGAAATAATATCTCTGGAGTATATTTAAAACACTTATTAGATATATTAGAAGGAAAAGATTATTCAATCAATGTAATCTCTAAATCAGGAACTACTACTGAGCCAGCAATAGCTTTTAGAGTTCTTAAAAAACATATAGAAGAGAAATATGGAAAAGCAGAAGCTAGAAATAGAATATATGCAACTACAGATAAAGTAAAAGGAGCATTAAAGAAATTAGCTGATGAAGAAGGATATGAAACATTTGTAATTCCTGATGATGTGGGAGGAAGATTCTCTGTGCTAACACCAGTTGGATTACTTCCTATAGCTTGTGCAGGAATAGACATAGATGAGCTTATGGCAGGGGCTAGAGAGGCCCAAAATGATTATAATGCACCATTTGAAGAGAATGACTGTTACAAGTATGCTGCAATTAGAAATATTTTAAATAGAAAAGGTAAAAATATTGAGATGTTAATAAACTATGAACCAAGATTACACTATTTTGGTGAGTGGTGGAAACAACTATTTGGAGAATCTGAAGGTAAAGATGGAAAAGGATTATTCCCAGCAGCAGCAGATTTTTCAACTGATTTACACTCAATGGGACAATATATCCAAGATGGAAGAAGAGAGTTATTTGAAACAGCAGTATTAATAGGAGAGCCGGAAGTTGATATAACAATAGAAGCTGAAGAAGTAGATTTAGATGGATTAAACTATCTAGCAGGAAAAGGAACGGATTTTGTAAATAAGAAAGCTGCTCAAGGAACATTACTTGCTCATGTTGATGGTGGAGTACCTAACTTAGTAGTAAATGTCCCAGAAGCTACTCCATTCCATTTAGGATACTTATTCTATTTCTTTGAAAAAGCTTGTGGAATGAGTGGATATATTCTTGGAGTAAATCCTTTTAATCAACCAGGTGTAGAGTCATATAAAGCTAATATGTTTGCATTACTTGGTAAAAAAGGATATGAAAAAGAAGCTGAAATATTAAATAAAAGATTAGAGAATAAATAATTTTTATATATTTAAAGCTTAGAAGTGAGTTTTTTAACTCACTTCTTTTATCATAAATATTTATTAAATAAAAAGGAGAAATAATGAAATTTATAGAAGAGTTCAAAAAATTTGCATTACGTGGAAATGTACTAGATATGGCAGTAGGAGTTATAGTAGGAGGAGCTTTTAGTAAGATTGTATCAAGTATGGTAAATGATATGATTATGCCTATAATAGGAGTTTTTACAGGAAAAATTAATATCTCATCTTTGAGTTTAAAATTACCATCTAGTATAGCTGGTGGGGATTCTGTAGTTATAAAATATGGACAATTTTTACAGAATGTTTTAGACTTTACAATAATTTGTTTATGTGTATTTTTTATGATTAAACTAGTAAATAAATTAATAAAGAAACATGAAGATAGTAAACCAACTTCAAAACCAACAAATGAAGAGCTATTATTAAGAGAAATTAGAGATATTTTAAAAAATAAGAACTAGTGAGAAATTTCTCACTAGTCTACAATAAGATTAACTATTTTTCCCTGATTAACATCTATTAATCCTTTATCAGTAATTTTTAAAGCTGGAGAAACTGGGAGTGAAAGAGTACATAATGACATAATAGGATTATAGTGTTTATATCCTAATTGTGACATTTTTTCTCTAAGTATTTCTACCTCTTTTCCAAGCTCTTGTACTGTTTTTTCAGAGAGGATACCAGCTACAGGTAAAGGAACTTCAGCTAAGATTTCTTCATTTTCTACACAACAAATTCCTCCTTGTAGCTCTATAATTCTATTAATAGCTTTAGTCATATCTTTGATATTTTTTCCAATAACCATAAGATTATGATGGTCATGAGCATATGTAGTTGCAATAGCTCCGTTTTTTATACAATCTCCAGTAACTAATCCAAAACCAATATTTCCATTTTTTCCATGTCTTTCAAAAACTGTAATTAACATATATAGAGAATTTTCCCAATCTAGATAACCATTTTTAACATTTAACTTTTCTATTATTTCTGTTGTTCTTGTACTTCCATCAATTACTTTTATAATACGACAATTTACTTCATTCTCTTTATTATTTACGGGAATTTGAAAAATATCTTCATTGATTTTTTCTACTCTAACACTTTGGTAAAACTCTTCTGGAAATTTATAATCAGTAGGAATATATTTTGCTTCAGAATTAATATTATATACCTCTTTACCATCTATAAATGTTTGAGTAATATGAAGGTTTTTTAAGTTATCAATTAACAGAAAATCTGCTTTTTTACCTGGTGCAATAACTCCTCTATCGTGCAGATTCATTCTTCTAGCTGGAGTAAAAGTAGCACAATAAATAGCATTCTCTATATTAATACCTGCTTGAATAGCTTTTTTAATGACGACGTTAAGATGTCCTTTGTGCAAAAAAGTATCAGGCATAGTATCATCAGTAACAAAAGCAAAATGTTCATATAGATTATTTTCTTTAATATAGTTTATTAATTCTGAGGATATGGATTTTGCTTGTAACTCCATAAACATTCCATTTTCAAATCTTTGAACAAACTCTTCAAAAGTATGTTCTGTATGGTCACCATTAATTCCTAAGTATAAGAATTTAGCTAAATCTAAGTCTAAGAGTTTAGGACAATGTCCCTCAATAGCATATTGAGGTTTATTTTTCTTGACATACTCTATAAATTTACAGATATCTAAAGAGTTATCAACAATAACTTTTCTATAATTCATAATTTCTCCAATACAGATAACTTTTGGATTAGAAGTTAAATTTTTCATTTCTTCAAAGTCTAAAATAGCTCCAGTTGTTTCTAAATCAGGAGAAGTAGAAGGAACACTACTAGGAATACCATAAAAAATAGAAGTATTAATACTATTTTCAGCAGCAATCATAGCTTCTATTCCTTTTTTACCAAATACATTGGCAATTTCATGAGGTTCTGCAACAATAGTTGTTACTCCATTTTTAGAAAGATGATGGCAAAAAGGTGCAGGTGTCATCATAGAACTTTCTATATGCATATGGATATCTATAAATCCTGGAATCATATATTGATTTTTTCCATCAATAGTAGAGCTAGCCTCAAATTCTATATTTTTATTATTGTCTATATACAAAAATTTATTATTTAAAATTGCTACATTACCATCTTTAAATTTTTTTAAATAAGAATTAAAGACTTTTACATTTTTTACTAATAAATCAACTTTCATATAAAAACTCCTACATAGTTAAAGTATAGAAATAGTAACAAAGGACAGTTGCAAAAGGATACATTGTTAGAGGCAATTCTTTATGTTTACCACTTGCTATTTTTAAAATAACATAGACAATTATTGCTGCTGCAATACCATTAGCAACGTTATTTGTAAAAATTGTTAAGGCAACAGATAAAAATGCAGGAACACATTCAGTAGTATCTTCATAATTTATATTTTTCATTCCACCCAACATTTTTACTCCCATAAGAATAAGAGTAGGAGCAGTAGCAGCAGAAGGAATCATAAGGGCTAAAGGTGTTATTAAAAACATAAGAATAAAAATAAAAGAAGTAGCTACAGCTGTTAATCCTGTTTTTCCACCAGCTTCTACTCCAGAAGCAGATTCTAAGTATGTAGTCATACAAGGCATACAAAATAGACTACCTAAAACAGTAGATATAGAATCTACATAGAAGCATTTTTCTATACCAGGTAAATTTCCATTTTTATCAAGTAGACCAGCTTTTGCACCAACCCCTATAACAGTTCCAAATGTTGAGAAAAAGTCAGGAATAAATAAAGCAAATAGAAAAGGTAAGTATTTTATATTTAATGCTCCCATAACATCTATATTAAAAATCATATCTGTAGGATTTCCAGGGGCTGCTAAAAAAGAAGTAGGGATTTTAGTAACTCCCATAGGTATTCCTATTAATGTAGTCAAGATAATGGCAAGAATAACTCCACCCTTTACTTTTCTAACTTCTAAAATAAGTAAAATTATTAAACCAATAATAGCTAATATAGCAGTAGGAGTTGTTAAATCTCCAAAACCAAGAACATTTTTTTTAGCATTAGCTATAATTATTCCAGCATTTCTAAAACCTAATAATGAAATAAAAAGCCCAATACCAGCACTAATAGAGATCTTAATACTTAGTGGAATTAATTTTACGATTATATCTCTAAGTCCAATAAATGAGATAATAACAAATAGAAGTCCTTCCCAGAAAATAACTCCAGAAGCAACAGCAGGAGATATTCCCTCACCAATAATCATAGAAACAGAATAAACTGCTACACTTCCAAGTCCAGGTCCTAAAACAAAAGGTCTATTAGTAACTATTCCCATAGCAATAGAGGTAATAGCACATAATATAATAACCATTGTTAAAACTCCTAATTTACCAAAACCAGCTGAGCTCATTATAGAAGGGACAGTAGCTAACACATAAGCCATAGTAGCAAATGTAGTTAGTCCTGCTATTAATTCTGTTTTAATATCAGTTCCATTTTCCTTTAATTTAAATTGTTTTTCTAAAAAATTCATGTTAATAATAAATCCTCCTCTTAAATATATTTGAAATATTATTATAACATATTTTAAAAAATGTGAATAATATCACATAATAATTAAAGATACTGTAAACTTATTTTTAATTAAACCTATTTTTCTTTTATTTTTAAGGACTTTGTGTTAAAATTATTTGTAAAATATTTTTGGAGATGAGAAAAATGACAAATAATACTGCAGAAAAATTAGAGAAGTTACCATTAAGAAAATTATTTTTAGTAATGGCAGTACCATCAGTACTAGCTCAATTAATAAATGTATTATACAATATTGTAGATAGGATATATATAGGTCATATAAAAGAGGTAGGTTCTTTAGCACTTACAGGGGTAGGTGTGACATTTCCAATAATAATGGTGGTTTCCGCTTTTAGTGCTTTTGCTGGACAGGGAGGTGCACCCTTAGCTTCTATTGAATTAGGAGCTAAAAATTATAAAAAAGCAGAGAAAATATTAGGGAATAGTACTGCTTTATTAATAGTATTTGCAATAGTATTAACTATATTTTTTCAAATTTTTAAAACTCCATTATTATATGCTTTTGGAGCTAGTGATAATGTTATAAAATATGCTCACGACTATATAGGATTATATTTATATGGAACGATTTTTGTTATGTTATCTTTAGGACTTAATACTTTTATTAGTGGACAGGGAAATGCAAAAGTAGCTATGTTATCAGTTTTAATAGGAGCAGTTACTAATATTATTTTAGATCCTATCTTTATATTTGTATTAGGAATGGGAGTAAAGGGAGCAGCATTAGCTACTGTTATATCACAAGCTTTAAGTGCAATTTGGGTTGTATATTTTCTTTTATCTAAAAAAAGTGTAATAAAGATAAAAATAGAAAATTTAAATCTAGAGAAAGAGATTTTAAAAAAGACAGGAGCATTAGGAATATCTCCTTTTATTATGCAAAGTACAGAAAGTTTAGTTCTGTTAACTTTAAATTCAGGGTTACAGAAATATGGTGGAGATATATATGTAGGTTCAATGTCTATATTAACAAGTGTACTACAACTAATAACAGTACCAGTTTCAGGTATAACTCAAGGTATTCAACCTGTAATAAGTTATAATTTTGGAGCTGGTAATAGAAAAAGAGTTTTACAAACTTTTAAAGGAATGTTAGGAGTATGTTTAACGGTAACAATTATGATGGGAGGAATAGGAGTAATTTTTCCAGAGATATATGTTGGTATTTTTACTGATTCAAAAGAATTATTTGATTTAACTTCTAAATTTATGCCAATTTTTGTATTGGGAATGGTAATCTTTGGAATACAACAAGCTATTCAAGGAACTTTTTTAGCTTTAGGACAAGCTAAATATTCTATATTTATAGCTTTATTGAGAAAAGTTATTTTATTGGTTCCTTTAGCAGTTGTTCTACCAATTTTTATGGGAGTAAAGGGAATATATTATGCTGAACCAATAGCTGATATCACTTCAGTAAGTATAGCAAGTATAACTTTTCTTTTAACATATAAAAAAATATTAAAGAGTAGAGGGATGAAAAAATAAAATTTTGTACATAAGAATTTATTTTTTTATAAATATATTGAAGACTTGATTTTTCTATTTAGTAGAAATCAGGTCTTTTTTTATGCAAAAATTATTCAAAATTAAAAAATGTATATAAAAATAAAAAAAATATAGATTTTAAAAAGTACGTATTTATCTAATTTAAGACAATCAAAACTTAAAAAGAATAAAAAAGTCTTGACTTTTAAAAAAAGTTATGATAGACTTAGCCGCAAATTTAATTTGCATACGTATGCAATAAAAGAGAGGCCTTTATGAAAAAATTAACAATGAAAGATATAGGGAAATTAGTTAATGTTTCTCAATCAACTGTATCAAGAGTATTGAGTAATCATCCAAATGTAAAGGAGGAGGTTAGACAAAGAGTTTTAAAGTGTATACAAGATAATAATTTTGTACCAGATATAAGTGCAAAAATAATGAGAGGAGAAAGTTCTAAAATATTAGGATTTGTTTCTACGAACTTTGCTAATCCATATTATTTAGAAATGGTTAATTATGTTGAAAAAGAAGCAAGAAAAAATGGATATACAGTAATTGTGGTGAATTGTGAAAAAGATGAAAGATTAGAAAAAATTCATTTTAAAGAATTAATTACTAGAAAGGTAGATGGAATAATAAGTGCTCCTGTATCCGCTAAAAATTTAAAGCTTTTAAAAATGAGTGGAATACCTTTTGTAGTTTTAAATGAGAAAATTTCATGGGTAGATAGTTTTTATACATCTTTATTTAATGCGGGAGTAGAAGTAGCAAAATATTTTATAAAAAATAATTTTAAAAGGGTAGCTTATATAGGAGAGAAAGAGTCAGATAAGTTAAAAGGATTTTTAAGTGAGATTAATAGGGAAAATCATTTAAATAGTACGGAAAGTAATATTTTATTTACTTTAGAAAAAGGCTTTAGAAAAAAAATTCCTGAAAAAATAAAAAAATTAGATTTAAAATGTGATGCTATATTTTTTTCAAGTGATGAAATAGCTCTTTTATTTATAAAAGAAGCAAGGAAATATAATATTAATCTTTATGAAAAAGAAATGGTAGGATTTGATAATACAATAATATCTCAAACACTTGGAATAACTAGTATAGAACAACCAATGGAAAATATGTGCGAATTGGCTATGAAAGTTTTACTAGAAAGAATAGAAAAAAAGAATAAGACAAGTAAAATATTTAATACAGAGTTAGAACCTAAATTAATTATTCGAAAATAGTGGAGGAAATTATGAAGGAAAAAAGAAAAGTAACAACATTTGAAGCATTTTTACCAATGATATGTATGGCATTAATGGTAATAGTAGGGAATATTATATTTGGAATAAGGATAGAATTTATTTTATTACTAGCATCTTTAATAGCAGGGCTTGTATCAGTTAGAGCTGGTTATACTTGGGATGAACTAATAGAAGCATATAATAAGAAATTTGCAAAGGCTTTTCCAGCTATATTAATATTAATAGCAGTTGGTGGAATTGTAGGAACATGGATGTATAGTGGAACTGTTCCAATGATGATATATTATGGTTTAAAATTTTTACATCCTAAATTTGTAGTTGTAACTGCATTTGTTGTAACAGCGATAGTTTCAACATTTACAGGAACTTCGTGGGGATCAGCAGCAACTTCAGGAGTTGCGTTTATGGGAATAGCTACAAGTATGGGAATACCTTTACCGCTAGTAGCAGGAGCAATAATTTCAGGAGCTTTTTTTGGAGATAAAGTATCACCAGTATCAGATACTACAAATTTAAGTGCACTAGCTTCAGAGGTAACAGTATATGACCATATAAAAGGTATGTTGCCAAATGTAACTATAAGTGCTATCATAGCAATTATAGGCTATACTTTAGTAGGAACATTTTATTATAATGGAAATTCTCAATTATCAGAAGCAACTTTAAAAATAATGGAAGATTTAGATTCATTGTATAATTTTAATATTTTAATGTTACTCCCTCCAATTATTGTTTTTGGTGGTGGATATTTTGGGTTTCCAGCATTATTACTTATGTTAGCATCATCAGTAGTAGCAATGGTTGTAGGGACTTTAAGTAATGGTTTTATATTTACCGATGCAGTAACAGCATTATTACAAGGATTTAATGTATCAATGGCTGAAGTAACAGGAGTAAGTGTAGCAGATTTAAGTCCTAGACTTTTAGGATTATTAAATAGAGGTGGCTTTTCTTCAATGATGAGTGGCTCTGTAATGTTTTGTTTCTTAGCTATTCCATTTGGTTCTTTTATGGAGGTATCAGGTTCTTTAGATAGAATAGTTGAACAACTATCTAAAATTATAAAAGGTGCATACAGTTTAATAGTTGTTACATTTTTTACTGGAGCAACTATAAATGCAATAACTAGTAATGGACAATTTTCAATTTTAACTACAGGGCAACTTTTTAAAGAAAATTTTAAAAAGAAAAACATTCCTTTAAATGTTTTATCAAGAACTATGGAAAATAGTATGACATTATTAGAATGTATGTTACCTTGGCACGTAACTGCGATATATATGGCTTCTACTTTAGGAGTTCAAACAACAGAGTATATAAAATATAGCTTCTTTAATATTTTAGGAATAGTAATATTCTTTATAATTTCATATTTTGTAGCTAAGAAAGCGGAAAATAGTATAAAAATAGAAAAAGATATAAAAATAAATTGTTAATAAAATTTGGAGGGATTAAAAATGAAAAAAGAGTTTAAAGGAGTAGAAACAATATTAGCCCATTATGGAGAAGATAGACAAGCTCATAATGGAGCTATTGTTCCACCAATATATCAAAATACACTTTTTGCTTTTGAAGATTGGGATGCTATAGATAGAGCGTTTGCTGATCCTGTAAACAATAGTATTTATACAAGAGGAAATAATCCATCTGTAAGTATGGTAGAGAAGAAGATAGCAAAATTAGCTGGAGGAGAAAAAGCTAGATTATTTGCTTCTGGTATGGGGGCTATCTCAAGTGCTATTATGAGTTGTGTACATACTGGATGTCATGTTATTACTTTAAAAAATATTTATGGTCCAGCTTTAAATTTATTAGATGTATATTTAAAAAATAAGTTTAATATAGAGATTACTTTTGTAAGTGGAGAAGATGTAGAAGAGATAAAAGAAGCAATAAAAGATAATACGACACTTATTTATTTAGAAAGTCCTTCATCAGCTGTATTTTCTATGCAAGATATAGAAGCTATAGCCAAAATAGCTAAAGAGAGGGGTATAAAAACTGTTATAGATAATACTTGGGCTACTCCTTTATATCAAAGACCATTAGAAATAGGAATAGATTTAGAAGTACACTCTTGTTCAAAATATTTAGGAGGTCATAGTGATATAATATCAGGAGTAGTTATTGGAAAGGCTGAATTAATAGACTCTATATATCAAAATGAATATTTATTATATGGTGCAAAGATGGCTCCATTTGAAGCTTGGTTATTGATGAGAAGTTTAAGAACACTACCTATGAGAATGGAAAGACATCAAAGAAATGCTATGATGGTGGCAGAATTTTTAGAAAAACATCCAAGAATAAAGAAAGTAAATTATCCAGGATTAAAAAGTTTTCCTCAATATGAATTAGGAAAAAAACAGATGACAGGGTATAGTGGACTTATGAGTTTTGTAATAGATACTGATGATGTTCAAGAACTAAAAAACTTTGTAAATGGATTAAGTTTATTTAGTATAGGAGTTAGTTGGGGAGGTCACGAATCATTAATTCATGCTCCAGCAATAGCTTATTTAAGAGAGATGACACCAGAGCAATTTAAAGCAACAGGATTATCTTTAGGAGTAATTAGAATTTCAGTTGGGTTAGAAGATCCTAATGACTTAATAGAAGATTTAAGAAGTGCATTAGATAATATGTAATATATATTTGGGACTGTTTTATAACAGTCCCAAAATATTAAAATTAAATAATTTTTCTATCTATCATTTTTCTAACTACACTCTTAGCAAGGTTTATTCTTTCCTCAACAGTTGATATATCTAGATATTCATTTTTACTGTGAGCTTCTCCTCCAACAGGACCAACAGCATCTACTACTCCAACTCCTAAGATACCTAAGAAGTTTCCATCAGAACAGCCACCAGCAACTTCCCAATCATATCTTATACCCATCTCTTTTTTACTTTCATCAAATAAATCACGAAGAAGAGCAGATTTATTATTAAGTACTAATGGAGGTCTATATCCGATCTCCTTGATTTTAACTTTTATTCCTTCTACCTTAGGATTCTCTTGAAGTTTTTTCATAGTCTCTCTAATTGTTTCAAAGAATTCTACTTGATGAGACCTTCCTTCAAATTTAAAACAAGCATAATCAGGGACAATATTAACTCCAGATCCACCTTCTATAAGTCCGACGTTTAAAGAATTTTTAATATCCCAGTTATGAAGTTTAGAAATCTCTCCGACCCAATGAGCAGCTTCTACAATAGCATTGACTCCTTCTTGAGGATAGTTTCCAGCATGAGATGCTTTACCAAAAAATTCTACTTGATATTTAACAAGTCCTTTTCTTTCTATAACAGCATTTCCATTTTTACGTGCTGGTTCAAATATCATTGCATATTTTGCCTTTGCCCCAATTTTTTCAATTATAGGTCTAGAGTGTATAGAGCTTATCTCTTCATCAGTATTCATCACAAGAGCTATTGTTATATCTTCATCTTTAAACTCTTTAGCAACTTCAACCATTGATAAAACACCAGATTTCATATCATATACCCCAGCTCCAGTTGCTATATTTCCTTCTAATTTATATGACCAAGTTGGAACAGTTCCTCTTAGGAAAACAGTATCATTATGACCTAAAAACATTAAATCAACATCTTCAGAATCTCTATTTTTTGCAACTAAAACGGGATTTTTTCCATCATTTTGAGGATAAACTTCAACAATCCAATCCTTTTCTAATTCTTTTTTAAATATTTCAGTAACTTCTTGTACTCCTTCAGGAACATTACTTCCACAATCAATATTAACAAGTCTTTCTAAATCTATTAAAAATTTTTTCATATTCATATATTTTTCCCCCTAAATATTATCCAAAGAATACCATATTTGATATAATTACTGCTAATAATCCACCTAACATAGGGATAGCAGTTCTTTTTACAACTTCAAATGGAGATACTCCAGAAATTCCAGAAACAGCAACTATTACTGCTGTAATAGGAGATACACTTCTAGCAATTCCTGCAGATAATTGCATTGGCATAAGCATAACAATAGGATTTAATCCCACAGATGCCGCTACAGCTGGAGCAAGAGCTGCAAAGGCAAAGAAAGGAGCATTTCCAGAACCCATTAATATAGATGATACAACAATGATAGCAGTCATAACTAAAATCATTGGTTGAGGACCTAATCCAGCTGATTTTGTAGATTCAATAAGAGCACTGATAACACCTATCTTAGTTAATCCTAAAGCAAAGAATTCTCCAGCAACAATAAGAGTTATAACATTAGCAAATTGATTTCCCATTGCATTAAAAATGATTTTTAACTCTGTAAGAGTTGATTTAAAAGCTTTTCTTCTGATTCCCTCAATAATCATACTAAGAGTAATACTCATAAACATAGCTTCTACAACACCTATTTTAATACTACTTCCAGTTAAAGGACTGAATACTAAAATTATTAATAATGGAATAATAGGAAGAAAAGCATAAAATTTAGGAACTTCTTTCTCTTCCTCTTTGTTTTCAATATTAGAATTAAAACTTGTTGTATCTAATTTTGCATCCATTTTTTTATTAACTATATAGTGTAGAATTGTGATAACAATTACAGTAACTATTGCTACAGGAATTTGATAGTTAGCAAAATAAAGGGCAGCATCCATTTCAGCAGTTTTTGAAGCTAATACAGCATTACCTGAAGCTGGTCCTAAATCAAGACAAGCAGCAGTTCCAATTACAGAAGTAGCAGCTAATGAAGAAACTCCTAATGAAACAAGAATAGGGTATACAGTAACCATTAATAATACTCCAAGTCCTGAGGCACTAGGAATAAATACATTTAAGATTTGCCCTACCACATAAGATAGAGCTAGAACAATATATGGTGAATTTAATTTTTGTAATGGTTTAATAGAAAGTTTTACTAGGGCATTACTAGCACCAATGTGATCCATATATTTAGCAAAAGCTGAAACTATCATGATAGCTAATCCAAGACTACCAGAGGTTTTTATAAAGTTTTTACTCAATTGAGCAAAAATATCAAGGTATAATGAACCAGTAGCACTTTTTTCCATAACAGGAGAGTTATTTAAAAGTATTCCACCAAGAAGTAGAGCAGCTCCACCTATAATTAAAACTCCTTGAGCATGATATTTTTTTACAATTAAATATCCTACAATTAAAATAACTAAAATTGCAACAACAAAATTCATTTTTATTCCCCCTTTTTAAATATTTTATAAAAAAGGTAATTAATTTTTTAGTTTAATCACCTTTATAGACTATTATTTATCTATCTTATCTGCCCCATGTCTGTAGTGAGGTAGTAATAGAGGTGATATTCTATCTGTTTCTATTCCATTTTTCTTTAGCTCTTCGTGGTATTGCTTTACATGTTCTAATGTTAATTCTTTTACAATAACATTTTTACTCTTACTTCCTGCACTCTTACCAGCTCTACGTCCAAATACAATTATATCAAGTAATGAGTTACCCATTAATCTATTTCTACCATGAATTCCACCAGCACATTCTCCAGCTACATATAGATTTTCAATTTTAGTTTCTCCATACTCATTAATTAAAAGACCACCATTTTGATAATGAAGAGTAGGATATATTAGAATAGGTTCTTTAGTCATATCTATTCCAAACTTTTTAAACATTCTATACATTGCAGGAAGTCTCTTTTCTAAAGTTCCTTCTCCATGAATAATATCAATAAGTGGAGTATCTAACCATACACCAACTTCACCAGTAGGAGTATTTATTCCTTTTTTATTTACTTTACACTCATTGATTATAGCTGAAGCTTCTATATCTCTTGTTTCAAGATGATATACAAATTGTTCTCCATCTACATTTAGAGGAGTAGCTCCAAGTCCTCTTACTTTTTCAGTAACAAGGGCTCCAAATATTTGAGAAGGAAAAGCAACTCCTGTAGGGTGGTATTGGATTGTATCAGCAAAAGCAAGTTCAGCACCTACTCTATAACCTAAAATAAGTCCATCTGCAGTAGCTCCATAGTGATTTGAAGTTGGGAATCCTTGATAGTGTAATCTTCCAGCTCCCCCTGTTGTTAAAATTACAGTTTTAGCTTTTACAACAGAATATTCCTCTGTTTCAAGATTGAATAAAATAGCTCCTGCTACTTTTCCATCTGAATCTTTTAAAAGTTCTACTACTGGAGAGAACTCTACAACTTCTACTCCTAAGTTTCTAACTTCATCTCTAAGTACACGCATTATCTCTGCTCCACTATAATCAGCAGCTGCATGCATTCTTTTTCTTGAAGTTCCTCCACCATGGTTAGTAAGCATAGTTCCATCTTCTTCTTTGTCAAACATTACTCCATAGTCATTTAACCACTTAATAGCTTCTGGAGCATCACGTACAAGAGCTCTTACTAATTCTGGTATATTAGTAAAATGTCCTCCACCCATTACATCAAGATAATGTTTAGCAGGAGAATCATCTGGCTTATCAGCAGCTTGAATTCCTCCTTCTGCCATCATTGTATTAGCATCTCCAAAACGAAGTTTAGTAGCTATCATAACTTTTGCTCCAGTTTTAAATGCTTCAATAGCAGCAGAAGCTCCAGCTCCTCCAGCACCAACAATAAGAACATCTACATCATAGTCAATCTTTTGAAGATTGATTTTATCCATTTCTATTCTACTTTTTGCTTCTATTAAGTTAGCAAGCTCTAAAGGAACTTTTTGTCCCTTATTTACTCCTAGATTAATTGTTCTAAATCCACTTTCAATATAGTCTGGATGATTTTTCTTTAAAATTTCCAATTTTTCTTCTGGAGATAATCTAGGAAAATCATGTCCAAGTCTTTTTGAACGAGTTGCTTCAACTTTTTTAATCAATTCTCTCATTTCTGGTGTATACATCAATAAACCTCCAATTTATACCCTTTATTATTTAGCAATATCTCTATGATTATATAGGTCTTTAAGTTCATCAATACTTTTACTCATTAACTCATCAAGTTCAGCATCCATTTTTCCATCTTTTATTTCTTGAACTCTTTCAGATAGATGTTTACTTTCTGGAGCAATATATTTTCCTGTAATACGACGAGCTAAAAGTCCTACATTGTAATGAGTAATTCCAGCAGGACATCTTGATGCACAGATTCCACAACCTACACAGTCAAATGATTCTTCGGCACATTTTTCAAATTCTCCTCTTTGAGCATAAGCAATATATTGCATTACATTTAATCCTTGAGAACATCCTTTAGTACATGCATTACAACCTATACATTTATATAGCTCAGGATATAATTCTCCCATTGTTTCTGCTGTAGGTTCAATTTTATCCATATCGTATACAGCTTTTTTTCCAGGGAAGAAAGGAATTTGAGTAAGATACATTCCATCTTCAACTTGACTTTGACAAGCAAGAACAACTTTTAATTTATTTTCTCCTTTTGTTCTATAGATAGTGGCACAAGCTCCACAAAAACCTGATCTACACCCACAACCTCTGATAAGTTGATAGCCAGCATATTCCATCGCATCCATTATAGTTAGAGTTGAAGGAACAGAATATTTTTTACCTAATATAAATACATCAACCATTTGTTTTTCAGCCATTTTTCTCTCCTTACTAGTTTTTATTAATACTCATTTGGAAGTTCTTGAATTTCATCACATCTAAATACTGGACCATCTTTACAAACATATTTATCCCCAATATTACAACGTCCACATTTACCAACACCACATTTCATTTTCAATTCAAGTGTAGTGAAGACTTGTTCTTTTTTAAATCCAATCTCTTCTAAGCCTTGTAATACAAATTTAATCATAATAGGAGGTCCACATACTAGAGCTACTTTATTATTATCTAGTCCTAATTCTTTAACATAGTTTGGAACAAATCCCACATGTCCATTCCAACCTTCAAACTCTCTATCTACTGTAAGATGAACTTTTGTATCTTTTTGATTAGGCCATACATTGAATATATCATTTTGATGAACTAAATCATCTGGAGTACGTGAACCATAAACAATATCTACTTTTCCATAATTTTCACGATTATCCATTACATAGTTTATAACCGAACGAAGAGGAGCAAGTCCTATTCCTCCAGCTATAAAAAGAAGGTCTTTTCCTTTTAGAGCATCTTCTTCAACTGGAAAATTATTACCATAAGGCCCTCTAATTCCTATTTCTGTTCCCTCTTCAAGTTGGTGGATATAGTCTGTTACTATTCCACATTTTTTTATACTACACTCTATATACTCTTTTACTGTAGGAGATGAAGTAATAGAGAATATAGCTTCTCCAATAGGAGGAACAGAAATCATAGCACATTGTCCTGGCATGAAATCGAAAGGCTTTCCCCCCTCTGGATTTTCAATTCTAAATGTTGTAACATCAGGAGTATCTCTTCTAATGTTAGTTATTATAGCCACCTTCGGCATTAAAGGGTCATTATCATGACAACCACAATTACAGCTCATCTTATTCCTCCCCTAATTTTTTTATTACTTTTACTATATTTAATCCAATTGGACATTTTTCTATACATCTTCCACAACCTACACAAGAGTATAATCCATCATGATTTTTAGGATAATATACTAATTTATGCATAAATCTTTGTCTTACTCTTTGAAGTTGAGAAGTTCTAGGATTTCCATGTGCCATACGTGTAAAATCTGAAATCATGCAAGAGTCCCAACATCTATATCTTTCACCACAGTTACCTCCATCATAATCTTTTACATCATAACAGTGGCAAGTAGGACATACAAATGTACAAGAACCACAAGCTAAACATTTTTTACTAATTTCTCCCCAAAATTCTTCCATATCAAAAATTTCTTGTTGTGCTTTTGTAATTTTTTTAGGATTTAAATTTTTAAGAGGAAGAGTTGCTAATTTTTCTTTTATAGATTTTTTTAACTCTTCAAGGTCTGAAGTACTTCCATCTTCTAAAAGAGTAGAAAGAGAGTTTAAAAGTTTTTCTCCTTTTTCACTTTTAGCTTCTAGATATAGATAATCTCCTTTTTCCCAAGTAGCAACATCTGAAGCTGGAGAAGCTTCTGATGGGTCAATTTCAAAAGCTGTACAAAAACAAGTTTCCTCAGGATTATTACATGCAGAAGTTACAATTATTCCTCTATCTCTGTGAGCTTTATAGTATGTATCTACTGGCTCTCTTAAAAAGATATTATCCATTACTTTAAGGCTTGCTGCGTCACAGTTTCTTACACCAAATATTACATATTCATTATCATCTACAGCTACAGGAGTAAGTTCAAGTTTTTTCTTGTTATGTCTAAATTTTAAATATGTTTCAGTTTGTGGAAAAACAAACTCTTTAACTGAAGAATTTGTTTTTAAGACATCAAGTCTTATATTTTTATCTGGGCTATAAGCACCAAAGTTAATTAAACTTCCTTGCTCCATAGGAAGAAATAAATCAAAGTGAGTATTTATAAGTTCCCATAATTCAGGTAATTTACTTTTTAAAATTCTTTTCATTATTTACCTCCTTTTTTTATTGCAAAGTTATCTTTATCCCCTAAAGTATATGATACAAGAGGAGAAGGGGTAGTAGAATCCATACCTGCTTCCCATTCACCATAAGTTTCATTTAAATCTTTAATTATTTTTCTATTTAATAAATCCAATCTTATATGAGCTGGACATACTCTAGCACATTCTCCACAATCTACACAATTTCCTGCAACATGATAAGCTCTAGTTAAATGGAAAAAACTAGTTTCAGTTTCAATATTAGCCTTTCCTAATACATTGATATCATCATTGTCAAAGATGCATTTTACACAGCTACATGCTGGGCATATATTACGACAGGCATTACATCTGATACATCTTGAAAATTCATTTGACCAGAATTCATATCTTTCATCAGCACTCATATTTTCAAGAATTTTTACCTCTCTAAATCTTTCTTCTGGATTTCCAATATTATTAATCTCTTCTCCTATTAACTCATCATAAACTACAGGATTAGGATGAAGACAGTTTTCACATTTAGTATATTTTTTATTTTTTGAATCTAGCATTCCAGAACAAGGGATTCCCCAAACATAAACCTTATCTCTTTCTATTCTATTATCTCTTAAAAGTTGATTAAATCCTAGTGAATCACAACCTTTTAAGAAAACTCCTATTTTTTCATATTTTTTAGTTTGCTCTATTAGATATTTACTTAAATTATTGACACAGTAGTTATCGAAAATAAGAGAGTCTACCTTTTCTACTTCAGTTATAAAAACAGGAGTAGATTCAAAGGAAAAATCTCCTTTTTCCCAACCAATAACCATCTGAACTTTATTATTTAAAAGTGCTTCTTTAGCTATCTTTCTAATTTTTTCAGTCATTATTTCCATCTACCATCCTTCAATTTTTTGTTTGGTCCAAGTTTATAGACATTTTCTAAAACTTCATTCATAACTGTAGCAAATTTATTTGCTTCAGCAGCTGATATCCAATCAATTTTAAATCTCTCTTTTTCAATACCTAAATATTCAAGAAGATTTATAAATATAGAAAAACGACGTCTTGTATAGTAGTTACCAGTAGAATAGTGGCAATCTCCAGGGTGGCAACCAGCTATTACTACACCATCTGCTCCTTTTTGAAAAGCTCTTATTATAAAGTTAGTATTAACTCTACAAGAACAAGGAACTTTAATGATTTTTACATTTGCAGGATAATTCAATCTACTAGTTCCTGCAAGGTCAGCCCCTGCATAACTACACCAGTTACAGCAAAAGGCAACTATTAAAGGTTTGAATTCTTCTTTTTCAACTTTTTCTATAGACGACATATTGCATCTACCTCCGCCATAATTTGTTTGTTTGAAAATCCTTTCAAGTCTATTGCTCCAGGACGACAAGATACTGTACATCCTCCACATCCTTGGCAAAGAGCTTCATTAACTGTTGCTACAAGTTTTCTTATAATTTTTCCATGGTCATTTAAGTCAGTCATTTTTAAAGTAATAGCATCATAAGGACACATTTCAGCACATTGTCCACAACCACTACATAAATCAGTATTAACTGCTGATACGCAAGGGTTAGTTACAAGTTTGTCCTTACTTAAAAGAATTATAGCTTTTGCAGCTGCAGCACTTGCTTGAGCTACTGTTTCAGGAATATCTTTAGGTCCTTGACAAGCTCCTGCTAAATAGATTCCTGCTGAAGCTGTTTCAACTGGTTTTAATTTAGGATGGGCTTCTGTAAAGAAATTATTTGTATCTGTACTTACATTAAGCTTTCTTTTTAAAGCTACAGTATCATCTTTAGCTTTAGTAGCAGCGGCAAGTACTACCATATCAGCATCTATTATAACAGTTTGACCAGTAAGAGCATCTACTCCATTTACCATAAGTTTATCTCCTTGAGGGAAAACTTTTCCTACCATACCTTTTATATATTGGACTCCATACTCTTCAACTGCTCTTCTTTGGAATTCATCAAAGTTTTTTCCTGGAGTTCTTACATCTATATAGAATACGTATGCCTCGATATCAGGATATTTATCTCTTAATAACATTGCATGCTTAGCTGTGTACATACAACAAATCTTAGAACAGTAAGGTTTACCTCTATCACTAGTATCTCTTGAACCAACACATTGAACAAAGACAACTTTCTTAGGTTTAGTATGGTCAGAAAGTTTTAAAAGTTTTCCATGAGTAGGTCCAGCAGCATTAGTTAATCTTTCAAATTCTAGAGAAGTAATTACATTTGGATGATCATAACTGTATTCTCCAAATTTTGAAAGATCTATTAAATCATATCCAGTAGCAACTACTATTGCACCATATTTTTGCTCTATAATCTCATCTTTTTGATTGAAATCTATAGCCTTTGCCATACAAAGTTTTTCACAAATACCACATTTGCCTGTCTTCATTTTTATACATTGAGTTGTATCAATTACTGGAACATTTGGTACTGCTTGAGCAAAAGCTTTATATATTGCTCCTCTATTTGTTAAATTTTCTTCAAATTCATTTGTAGCTTTTCTTGAAGGGCATTTTTCTACACAGATTCCACACCCTGTACACTTATCCATATCTACATATCTAGCTTTTTTTCTAATTGAAACTGTGAAATTTCCAACATATCCATTTACAGCTTCAATTTCACTATAAGTATGCAAAGTGATATTAGGATGCATAGAAGCATCTACCATTTTTGGTGTTAGAATGCAGGCAGAACAGTCTAATGTAGGGAAAGAATTATCTAGCTGAGCCATTTTACCACCGATACTTGGTTGCTTTTCTACAATATCAACCTTGTATCCAGCATCTGCAATATCAAGAGCAGTTTGAATTCCAGCTATTCCTCCACCTATAACTAAAGCTCTTTTTTCTACTTGACTTTCTCCAGATACAAGTGGTGTATTCAAAAGTGCTTTTGCAACAGCTGCTTTTACGAGAGAGATAGCTTTTTCTGTTCCTTCCTCTTTATTTTTATGAACCCATGAACAATGTTCTCTAATATTAGCTATCTCTACAAGGTAAGGATTTAATCCAGCTTTTTCAGCAGCATTACGGAATGTTGTTTCATGCATTCTTGGAGAACAAGAAGCAACAACTACTCTAGTTAAATTATGTTCTTTGATTGCATCCTTTAACATTGTTTGCCCAATCTCAGAGCACATATATTGATAATTCATTGAATATACAACACCTGGTATATCTTTAGCAGCTTCAGCAACTTTTTCTACATCTACTGTTCCTGCTATATTATTTCCACACCAGCATACAAAAACTCCAACTCTTTGCAATATTCTTCCTCCTCATATAAAGTAATATTATTTGCTATATTTACGAAATGCACTCATAAAAGCTTGTTGAGGGATTTTTTTATCCACCATTAACTTTGGTACATCTTCAGGTTTTAGTTTATTTTCATCTTTTTTTCTAATAATTGTTAATCTTACTGCTTCCATCAATTTACATAAATCAACATTTCTAGGACAACGAGATGCACAGTTAAAACAAGAAGCACAAGTCCAAATAGTTTTACTATTTTTAACAGATTCTAAATCTCCCATTTGAAGATATCTGATAATTTGATGTGGAAGAATATCCATTCCATCAGTAGCAGGACAGCTAGCACTACATTTTCCACATTGCATACAATTTGCAACTTTTTCTTTACTTATTTCTTCTACTAAAAGAATATCTTTTTTATTTTTATTAAAAGTTTTTTTCTCCCTTTCCAATTTTTCCTCCTTAAAATTACTTGTTAATTTTTTTTACTCCCAAAGCTTCAGCTAGTATTTCAGTAAAATATTTTACTGAAATCTCATTTTTAAGTTCAAGATTATATTTACATAGTGGGCAAGCTGTAACAATCTCTATTGCTTCATTTTCAAGTGCAGATTTTATAATTTTTTCACTCATTTTTTCAGTAAGCTCTTTATTATTAACAGCAAGATAAGCACCACAACATTCATTTCTATAAGGATAAATTACTGGGATTCCACCAAGAGCTTCTATAAACTCCTCTATAATAGATGGATTTTCAGGGTCATCTACTTGCATCTGTTTCTTAGGTTTTAATAACATACAACCATAGTATGCACCAATTTTACGATTTAAAGGATTTGTAACTTTTTCTTTGATTTTATTGAAGCCAACATATTTTTTTAGCATTTCTAAATAATGTATAACTTCCCCTTCTCCATTATATGCTGTTTCTAGTTGAAGATAGTTATTGGCTTTGTTTCTAAAATTTTCATCAATTTTTAAGTCTTCATTTGTTCTTTTCAATACATGATGACAAGCTGTACAAATTGTAACTAATTTATTTCCTTCACTATGAGCACTTGCCAAACTTCTAACTGCTGAGAGTCTAGTTGCTATCTCATTACTTCCTAATGGATATACAGCACCACAACACTGCCACTCTTTTTGTTCTGCTAATTCTACTCCTAAAATTTTAGCTGACTCTAATCCATATTTTTCAAGTTCTTGAGCTTTAGTTTTTAAAGTACATCCAGGATAATAGCTAAATTTCATACTTTTTTCCCCTCCTAATTTAATAATTATTAAAACTTACATTAATATATTTTGATTATTTTTAGTTTTTTAAGTATTAAAATTGAACTTAATATATTAGTATATTAAAATGATAACTTAATATCTTTTTTATGTCAATATATTTTTAGGAAAAAAAGAAGATATTGTAAGTAAAATCACAATATCTTCTTAACTTAAAAATTATATAAAATAATTTGGATATTCTTCAATTAAAATAGGAAGTCTATTTTTTAATCTACAAAAATGCTTTTCTAAAATTTCTTGAGCTAATTCAGGTTTTTTATATTTAATTATTTCATATATTTGTTCATGACCTTTTAAGGTATAATCATCCTTTATTTTTACAGGAGAATTTAAGTTTCTAACTCTTAAATAATCAAAAAGTTCTCTAGATGTTATTTTAAAAAGTTCTTGAAAACCTATACCTTTAAAAATAAGTTTATGAAAATCAATATCTAGTTTATGATACTCTTCAGCATTTTTAGTTGTGGAAAGAATTAATCTTTGTTTTTCTATATTTTCTTTTAATTTATCTAAATATTCTTGAGGAAAATACTCACAGGCTAGTTGTATCATCTTGACTTCTACACATACTCTAAGTATTTGTCCTGCTTCAAATTTACTTTTATCAATTTTTGTTACAAAGGTTCCACTTTGAGGAAGTGTTTTAATAAGTCCCTCATGTTTTAACAAAAGAAGAGCTTCACGTATAGGAGTACGACTCATATTAAAAATTAGAGAAAGCTCTTGTTCTTTAATTTCAGAACCAGGTAAAAGTTTTAATTCTAGGATATTTCTTTTTAAAACTTTATAAACAAAGTCAGCATTTGTTTTTCCTATTATATTATCATATATTTTCATAGTTATTTGTTCCCTCTCTATGTTATTTTCTTATATTTTACATAATTATCTATTTTTTATATCACTTTTAATTAAACGTACAAGCATTATGATTAGAGGAATTAAAGTAAATAGAATTGCTTTACCTAGAAATATATGACAGAGAATAGTAGATATAAATCCTCCTAATGTAAATATTCCTATCATTTCTAAATGGATTTTTAATCTATTTTTAGCCTCTTGATTATCAACATTTTTAATAAAGTTAACAAAACTTTTTCCAGCTTGTCTTATATGATTCGTACAAAATGTAGTTGCAACTGGAACCTTTCTAGTAGTTTGAAAGGTATTGTATTGCATAGAGCAAATAAAGCTAATAAGAATTTGAGATATCTGATAAGGGGCATCTTCAGGTAAGAAACCTAAGAATGTTACGGTTATTATCTCAATGAAAATTAAAATAGTATCCCAACGAATATTATGTAATCTTTTTATAGGACCACTAATAGCTTCAGATATGATAGTTCCTATAAAATATGCTGATATGGGAATTAAATAATAGAATGCTTGTGAAAATTTTCCTGAACCTAAATTAACAGCAAAAAGAACAAAGTTTGCAGTTTGAGCATTGGAGAAAACTCCACCTCTAATGGTATAGGTAAAAGCACCATAAAATCCACTTGTCATCATTAAAGTTAAAAATACCCATAATTTTTCACATTCTAATTCATTTTCATTGATTCTACTCTTTTTTTTTCTTTTCCATTTAAAGAATTTCATAATTTAAAATACCCCTTATTATTAATTATCTTTACAAACACATTTCATAAATATTTTTTATATCTTCTTTTTTAAGTTCTTTAAATCCTTTTAAAACTCCATTACCACAAGCTTTTTCAGCCATTATATCAAAATGAGTTCTATCAATGTTAAGTTCAGTTAGAGTTTTAGTAAGTTTTAAATCTTCAAAAAAGAATTTTTCTAAAGCTTCTATACCTTTTAAGCTGGCTGTCATATTATCCAAAGAGCTATCTATTCCAAAGACAGAAACAGCAAAGTTTTTAAATCTTTCGGAATTAGTTTCATCTAAAATATATCTCATCCAACGAGGAGTAAGGATAGCTAATCCAAGTCCATGAGTTATATCATAGTATGCTGAAAGTTGGTGTTCCATAGGATGACAGCTCCAATTACATTTTTGACAAGCTCTAGCAAAACCATTTATAGCCCAAGATGAAGTCCACATTAGGTTAGCTCTAGCTTCTTCATTTTCAGGCTCTTTCATAGCAGTAGGTGCATATTTGACAACAGTTTTCATCATTCCTTCCATAAAGCAATCCAGCATGTACATACTTCCAGTTGTATTAAAATATGTTTCCATAATATGTGAAAGTATATCAGCAGCTCCACAAGCAGTTTGATATGGAGAAACTGTAAAAGTATTTTTAGGATTAAGGAAAGAAACTTTAGGTTGCATAAGAGGAGAAGCAACTCCTATCTTATCATTAGTTTCTAAGTTACTAATTACTCCACCAGCATCCATTTCTGAACCAGTTGCTGAAAGGGTAAGAATAGTAACAAGAGGAAGACAATTAATTACAGGTACTTTTTTTGTAACTATATCCCAAGCATCTCCTTCATAAAAAGTAGCTGCAGCAATCGCTTTAGTACAATCTATAACTGAACCTCCACCTACAGCTAGTAAAACATCTATTTTTTCTTTTTTACAAATATTGGCTCCAGTATTAACAGAAGTAACTCTTGGATTTGGTTCTATACCATTTAGTTCAAATATCTCTAGATTTTCTTTTTTTAATTCATCAATAACTTCACCATAAAGTCCAATTTTTTTTATAGAACCTCCACCATAACAAAGCAATACTTTTTTTCCAAATTTTTTAATTTCTTTTCCAAGATTAGAAAGTTGATTATCTCCAAAATATACCTTTGTAGGAATATTATAAGTAAAGTTAAACATAGTTTTTCCCCCCTAGTTTCAAAGTAATCTATTCTAATTATAACATAAAAATATTTTTTTTTCATTTTATATTTTATAATTTTAATTTTAACAAGTGTTTAAAAAACATTTTTTTTGATTTGTTTGTTGACAAAAAAATATAAAGAAACTATAATTTTAAATATGTAATAGTAAAAGTATAGGAGGGGAATAGTTATGGAGAATTTTTTTTATGAAACAAGAAGTAAATTACATAAAAATCCAGAATTAGCATTAGAGGAGTATGAAACAGCTAGATATATAAGAAATTTTTTAGATAATTTAGAAATAGAGTATGAAGAAATTGGAACAAGTACACTTGCACTATTTAAAGGGAAAGAAGATTTATGGTTAGGATTTAGAGCTGACATTGATGCTCTTCCACTTCAAGAGGAAAATGAGGTGGAATATAAATCTAAAGTAAATGGAAAGATGCATGCTTGTGGACATGATGGACATACTACAAATCTATTATATTTTGCTAAATGGTTGAAAGAGCAAATGGATAGTGGAGTTGAATTAAAAAAATCAATAATGCTAATATTTCAAGCTGGGGAAGAGGGAAAAGGAGGAGCAAGATTTATAGCTCAATCAGATATTTTTAAAAATAAAAAATTTGAAGGAATCTTTGCTATGCATGTAAATCCAACATTAGAAGAGGGAAAAATAGCCATTGCCCATGGGGCATTAAGCTTTCAAAATATAAATTTAGATATAGAGATAGTAGGAAAGGGTTGTCATGGAGCTCAACCCCATCAAGGAATAGACTCTATATTAGTTGGAGCAAAATTAGTAGAAGCTTATCAATCAATAGTTTCTAGAAATATTGATCCATTAAAAACTGTAATAGTAACAATAGGAAGCTTTAAGGCTGGAGAAGTAAGAAATGTTATTCCTGAAAAAGTTAATATTTTAGGAACAATAAGATTAATTGATACATCTCTAATTGAATTTATAAGGGAGAGAGTTACTAGTATAAATGAGGGATTAGAAAGAGCTTTCGGAGTAAAAATTAATATGAATTTTATGCCTTTTTATCCTCCAGTAATAAATTCAGAAGATTTATATAAAATCGTTGAAAGCTCTATTCCAGAAGATCAAATTGTTAGAGATATAAGATTAACTGGTTCGGAAGACTTTTCTTTCTATTTGCAAAATGGCAATAAAGGATTTATGTTTTTATTGGGAGTAAGAAATGAAGAGAAAGGATTTATAAATCCATTGCATAGCCCAAAATTTGATTTTGATCCAAATACATTGAGATATGGTTTTGAAGTATTTAAAAATATTTTAGAGAAGATGAATGTAATATAGAAGTTTATTAAAGCTCAAGGATAGTTAAGGTTTAGTTATTCTGGAGCTTTTTTATTATTAAGATAGCTTAGAAAACTTGGAAAATCAATAAAAATATGGTATAATATAAAATCAATTGTATTATAATATTTGATTAAGGAGAAAGAAAGATGGAAGAGATAAAAATATCAACTGAATTTATAAAATTAGACCAATTTTTAAAATGGGTTGGAATTTGTGATACAGGTGTAGATGCAAAATTCTTTATTATAGATGGAAATGTAAAAGTAAATGGAGAACTTGAAATTAGAAGAGGTAAAAAATTGTATCCAGGAGATAAGGTTGAAGCTGCTGGAAAAACTTTCATAGTAAAGTAACTTAGTATTTTAAGTAGGGTGGATTAAAATTTGGAAATTTTAGAGATAAATTATATAAATTTTAGAAATTTAATTGATGGAAGTGTAAAATTTTTTCCAAAACTCAATCTATTCTTTGGGAAAAATGGACAGGGGAAGACTAGCTTACTTGAAGCGGTCTATTTTAATGCTACTGGGAAAAGCTTTAGAACTTCTAAAGCAAATGAAATGATGAAATATGGAGTTAAAAGAACAGGAGTCTATATAGTTTATAGAGATAATATAGGAGAGAAGACTCTAACTGTAAAGTTTAATGATAATAAAAAAGAGTATTACTATAATAATAAAAAAGTGCCCTATGATGAATTTTATGGAAAGTTAAATGTTGTTACATATATACCAGAAGATATAGTATTAATAACAGGTTCTCCATCTATAAGGAGAACTTTTTTTGACGGTGAAATAGCACAGACTAATAGTGAATATTTTCAAGATTTAAAAAATTATAACAAGCTATTAAAGATAAGAAATAAATATTTAAAAGAAGAAAGAACAAAGGATACAGAGTATTTGGTATATGAAGATGAATTTATAAAATATGGTGCTAAGGTTATAGAAAAGAGATTGGAGTATGTCCAGAAAATATCTATAATTTTGAATCTAAATTATAGAAAACTTTTTGATAATAAAAAAGAGTTGAGTTTAAGTTATGAGTGCCATTTAGGAAATATAAAAAAATTAAGTCTAAAAGAGATTGAGAAACTTTTAAGAGAGAAAATAAAGAAAAATTTTTCACAAGAGAAAAGATATGGTTTTTCACTATGTGGTCCTCAAAAAGATGATTTTTTATTTATTTTAAATGGACATGAGGCAAAATCTACTGCATCACAAGGAGAGAAGAAATCAATAATCTTCTCTTTAAAATTGTCAGAGATAGATATGGTAATACGTGAGAAAAAAGAAAATCCAGTATTAATAATTGATGATATCTCTTCATATTTCGATTCAAATAGAAAAGAGAGTATACTAAATTATTTAGAAAAGAGAAATATACAAGTTTTAGTAAGTTCAACTGGAGATTTAGGAATAGATTCAAATGATTTTTATGTGGAGGGTGGTGAAATAGTATATGACACAAAAGCTGAATAATATAAGTGAAATGATAGATACAGCTGTAGGAAAAAGTAGAAGATTGAAAGAAGGAATATTAAAGGCTGAGTGGGAGAAAATTGTTGGAAAAATTTGTGAAAAATGTCAACCAGACTATATAAAAGATAAAATTTTATATATTAGGGCTGAAAGTACATTTTTTATTCATCATCTGACACTTGAAAAAGCTAAATATATCAAAACGATAAATAATTATTTTGATGAAGAAGTAGTTAAGGATATAGTTATACGAACTGGAAAACTTGATGAAAATAGAGAAGAGTATTTGGATAAAGAGGAAAAAGAAGAAGAAAAATTAGAGGAACAACATATAAAAAAAGAAGAGGTATTAGAAAATTTAAATAGTTCTGATACATTAAAAAGAAATTTGGGAATAATGGAAAAGATAGAATATCTAAGAAAAATAGCTATGGAGAGAGAGGAGTATTTACTTTCTCATGGATATAGAAAGTGTAAAGTTTGTGGAATGCTCTATGAGGGAGAAGAAGAGTTTTGTAAAGTATGTATAGATAATGGAAAAGCTAAAGAGTATTTAAAAAAAATAGGAAAGAATATACATTCAAAAGAGTTTGAGGAAAGTGAAGAGTAGTGTATATCTTTTTAGAAAATAAAGTTTTGATCCCAAGCAAAAAAATTATACTTATTATTGATTATATACATATTACAAACGAAGAGAATAAAGGCTTTTATGAAAAACAACTGGCAGAAAAAAGATTAGTAGATTTAGCTGAAAAGAATAAAAAAACAGTTATAGTAACTGATGATAGTATATATATAACATCTTATGGAACACAGACATTAATGAGTAGAGGTAATGAATTTTTTAATATAATTGGAGGTAGAAAGTGAGCAATAATTATCAAGCAGAAGATATAACAGTCCTAGAGGGACTTGAAGCAGTTAGAAAAAGACCAGGAATGTATATAGGTACAACTTCTGAAAGAGGGTTACATCATCTGGTTTGGGAGATAGTAGATAACTCAGTTGACGAAGCACTGGCTGGGTATTGTACTCATATAGAGGTAAGTATACTTCCAGATAATGTTATAGAGGTAGTAGATAATGGAAGAGGAATTCCAGTAGATATCCATCCTAAATATGGAAAATCAGCATTAGAAATAGTTTTGACAGTATTGCATGCTGGAGGAAAGTTTGAAAATGATAACTATAAAGTATCTGGAGGACTTCATGGAGTTGGAGTTTCAGTAGTTAATGCTCTTTCATTATGGACAGAGGTAGAAGTAAGAAAAAATGGGAAAGTTTGGTATCAAAAATACAATAGAGGAATACCAGAAGAAGCAGTAAAAGAGATAGGAATAACAGAAGAACATGGAACAACAGTAAGATTTAAAGCTGACCATGAGATTTTTGAAACTTTAGTTTATGATTATAATACCTTAAAAAATAGATTAAAAGAGTTAGCCTACTTAAATAAAGGGCTAGTAATAACTCTTACAGATTCAAGAAAAGAACCATTTAAAAAAGAGATTTTTGAATTTGAAGGAGGAATAGCTGACTTTTTAAGAGAAATAACTGAAGATACAGAAAAGCTTATAAAAGAACCTATTTATATGACTGGAGAAGTTGATAATATAGGAGTGGAGATAGCTTTTCTATACACAGTAAATCAGTCTGAGATAATATATTCTTTTGTAAATAATATTAATACACATGAGGGTGGAACACATGTTCAAGGTTTTAGAACTGCTTTGACAAGAATTATCAATGATGTAGGAAAAGCACAGGGACTATTAAAAGATAAAGATGGAAAACTTCAAGGAACAGATATCAGAGAGGGAGTAACAGCTATAGTTTCTGTAAAAGTTCCACAACCACAATTTGAAGGGCAAACTAAAACAAAATTGGGAAACTCAGAGGTTACAGGAATAGTATCTACAGTTGTGGGAGGACAATTAAAAATGATATTAGAGGATAACCCTAATGATACAAAGGTTATTATAGAGAAAATATTAAATTCTAAAAAAGCAAGAGAAGCTGCACAAAGAGCAAGAGAACTTGTTCTTAGAAAATCAGCACTTGAAGTAGGTTCTTTACCAGGAAAATTAGCAGATTGTTCATCTAAAAATCCAGAAGAATGTGAAATATATATAGTTGAGGGGGACTCAGCAGGAGGTTCAGCAAAACAGGGTAGAGATAGATATCATCAAGCTATATTACCTCTTAGAGGAAAGATTTTAAATGTTGAAAAAGCAGGACTTCATAAAGCACTTGAAAATAATGAAGTAAGAGCTATGATTACAGCTTTTGGAACAGGTATTGGAGATAATTTTAATATTGAAAAATTGAGATATGGGAAAATAATACTTATGACAGATGCTGACGTAGATGGAGCTCACATAAGAACTCTTTTATTAACGTTCATATACAGATATATGATAGAGTTAATCTACAATGGAAATGTGTTTATTGCACAACCACCATTATATAAAATCTCTTATGGAAAACAGATAAAATATGCTTATTCAGATAGAGAACTAAAAGAGATAACAGAAGCGTTTGAAGGAGAGGATAAAAAATATACTCTTCAAAGATATAAAGGACTAGGAGAAATGAATCCAGAACAGCTTTGGGAAACAACTATGGACCCTCAAAATAGAACACTATTAAAAGTTACAATAGATGATGCAAGAGCAGCAGATATGCTATTTGATAAACTAATGGGAGATAAAGTAGACCCAAGAAGAGAGTTTATAGAAGAAAATGCAGAATATGTAAAGAACTTAGATATTTAATTCTGTGTATTATGAAAATCTTGGATTATATGGTATAATCTATTGAAGGGAAAATTATAGAGTAAGAGGAGTAATAATCAAATGTCGAATATAAATAATAGATATATAGAAGATGAAATGAAAGAATCATACCTTGATTATTCAATGAGTGTTATAGTAAGTAGAGCTCTTCCAGATGTAAGAGATGGAATGAAACCTGTACATAGAAGAATACTATTTGCTATGAATGAACTTGGTATGAGTTTTGATAAGCCCTATAAAAAATCCGCAAGAATCGTAGGAGAAGTTCTAGGTAAATACCATCCACATGGAGATTTAGCTGTGTATAGTACAATGGTAAGAATGGCTCAAGACTTTAACTATAGATATCCTTTGATTTCTGGACATGGAAACTTTGGTTCTATAGATGGAGATTCAGCAGCGGCAATGAGATATACTGAAGCTAGAATGGCAAAGATAAGTAATGAGCTTCTAGAAGATATAGATAAAAATACAATAGATTTTAGAAAAAACTTTGATGACTCATTAGATGAACCAACAGTGTTACCAGCAAAATTACCAAATTTATTACTTAATGGAGCAACAGGAATAGCAGTAGGAATGGCTACAAATATACCACCTCACAATTTAGGAGAGGTAGTAGATGGAACACTTGCTCTTATAGATAATCCAGAGCTTACTCCTCTAGACTTAATGGAGTATATAAAAGGACCAGATTTTCCTACTGGTGGAATAATAGATGGAGATAAAGGTATAAAAGATGCCTATATGACAGGTAGAGGTAAAGTAAGAGTAAGAGGAAAAATTGAGATAGAAGAGTTGAAAAATGGTAAAATAAATATTATAATAAGAGAAATACCATATCAATTAAATAAAGCAACTTTGATAGAGAAAATAGCGGAATTAGTAAAGGATAAAAAGATAGTTGGAATTTCTGATTTAAGAGATGAGTCAGATAGAGATGGAATAAGAGTTGTAATAGAACTTAAAAAAGGTGAAGAACCAGAGCTTATTTTAAATAAACTTTATAAATATACAGATTTACAAAGTACATTTGGAATAATAATGCTTGCCCTTGTAAATAATACTCCAAGAGTATTAAACTTAAAGCAGATAATAGAGGAGTATATTAAACATAGATTTGAAGTAATTACAAGAAGAACTCAATTTAACTTAGATAAAGCTGAAAAAAGAGCTCACATTTTACAAGGATATAGAATAGCTTTAAATAATATAGATAGAATAATAGAATTAGTTAGAGCTGCTACAGATGGAAATCAAGCTAGAGAGCAATTAGTAGAAAAATATGGATTTACTGATATACAAGCTAGAGCTATACTAGATATGAAGCTACAAAGATTGACTGGACTTGAAAGAGATAAAGTAGAAGCAGAGTATCAAGAGATAGAAAAATATATATCAGAATTGAGGGAGATTCTAGCTAATGATTCAAAAATATATGAGATAATGAAAACTGAGCTTCAAGAGTTAAAAGATAAGTATGATGATGATAGAAGAACAGTTATTGAAAAAGAGAGAAAAGAGATAAATCCAGAGGATTTAATAAAAGATGAAGAGGTAATACTTACATTTACAAATAAAGGTTATGTAAAGAGAATGGAGCTAAGTAAATATAAGGCTCAAAAAAGAGGTGGAAGAGGAGTAGCTAGCCAAAATACAGTAGAAGATGACTTTGTAGAGAATATAGAGTCAGCTATGAACCTAGATACACTTATGATATTTACAAACCAAGGAAGAGTATATAATATAAAAGTATATGAGATTCCTGAGACTTCTAAACAGTCTAGAGGTAGATTGATAGGAAATATAATAAATCTTAAGACAGATGAAAAGATTAGAGCTATTATAAAAACTAGAGATTTCTCAAATGAGAACGAGGTTATATTTGTAACTAAAGATGGAACAGTTAAAAAGACTAACCTAAGTGAATTTAAAAATATTAATAGTTCAGGATTGAAAGCTATTAAATTAAAAGAGAATGATGATATAATATATGTAGGACTTATAGAGGATATAGTAAATGAACAGTTATTGATAGCTACACAGGCAGGATATTCTATAAGATTTAGTTGTGAAGAGTTGAGAGCTACAGGTAGAGACACTATGGGAGTAAAAGGTCTTACATTGAGAGAAGGAGATACAGTTGTATCAGCTCTTCTTATAAAAGATATAGAAAATAGTAGTATTTTAACTATTACAGAAAATGGTTATGGTAAGAGAACAAAAATAGATGAATATCCACTACAATCTAGAATTGGTAAAGGAGTTATCAATTTAAGATGTAGTGCTAAAACAGGTTCAGTTGTATCAGTTTTATCTGTATCTACTGATGAAGAGTTAATGGCTATTACTTCTTCAGGAGTAGTTATTAGAATAGCTGTAGATGATATAGTGCTATACGGTAGAGCAACTCAAGGAGTTATTATTATGAAGGTTCATGGTAAAGATGAGAAAGTTGTTTCTATAACAAGAGTAAAATCAGAAGAAAATGAAGATGAACAGGCAGAGAATATAGCATCTTTTAGCGAGGAAGTAACTTCAGATGAGATAGAAATTTCAGACGAAGAAATAATAGAAGAAACAGTAGAATAGTTATTGTTTCATATACTAAAATGAGGTGATATATATGAGAAGAGCATTAGTTTTATTTGGAAATGAAATAGAAAGAGGAAGCTTAGCTGAAAGTGCAGCTTTCTTAGAGAAGGAACTAGGATTTAAAATATACCCTCTTTATGTAAAGGATATAGCTAGAGAGAAACTTATGTCAGCAACAGATGGACTTATGTTAGCTGGAAGAGCACCATTTATATCTCATGGTTGGGAAGAGATAGAGCAAGCAGAAATACAAGGGATAAAAGAAGTATTGAAAGAAAAAAATATAGATGCTGAATTGTGTGTTGATATAGGAGATGTAGCAGAAGTAGTAACTGAGCATATGAAAAGATGCGATTTATTAGTTATGGGAAAAAATGATATATTGACTGAAAAAGAGATAAATATATTAAAAGGAAATTATAAATCAATGTTGTTAATTGGTGAAAGACCATTGAGTTCAATGGAAAATATAGTTATTGGTAATGATAATGGAGTTAAAGTCAATAGAAGTTGCAATCATTTTATAAGTCTTTTCCCAGAAATTAAGAGATTTTCATCTTTTGTAATTAATAAAGAGATAGAAGATAATATGTTAGTAGATTATTTAGTAGGGCATGAAAAAGAGGTTATTCATGAAGAACTAACAACAAATAACTATGAAGATGTATTAAAGAGAGTAGATGAAGCGGATCTATTTATTATGGGAAATTTAAGTAAAAGCTATTTCTTTGAAAAAATTATAGGAAAAAATGGTATAAAATTATTAGAAAAAGGAAAGGCACCTATATTTATAGGATAAAATTAGGTAGTAAAGATGAAAGTTTTGGTAATTTCAGATTCACATCAAAGATTAGACACACTTATAAGAATATATGAAAAAGAGAAACCAGATGTTGTTATCTGTGCTGGAGACCATAGCAAAGATGGAGAGGAGCTTTCCTTTGTATGTCCAAATTCTAAGTATTATATAGTACGTGGAAATTGTGATATATTTGATAGAAAATATGATGATGAGATGGTATTTGAGCTGGAGGGATTAAAAATCCTTCTGGCTCATGGTCATGAATACAGAGTAAAATATAATTATATCTCAATAGAGGAGAGAGGAAAATTATTAGGATGTGATATTGTTATATTTGGTCATACTCATATTCAATATCTGTTTTCAAAAAATGGAATTACACTATTTAATCCAGGAGCTGTATATGGGAGAGAATATGGTATATTGGAAATAGATGGAGGCAAATTCCAGTTTTATCATAAAAGTATATAAAAATTTTAAAATATAAAAGCCTTTTAAACTAGGGAGGAAAAATGAAAGAAAAGGTAGCACAGCTAAAAGAAACTGCTGGATTAAATATTGAAAAAGCAGAATCTTTACAAGAATTAGAAGAGATTAGAGTAAAATTACTTGGAAAAAAAGGGGAATTGACAGAGATTTCAAAGGGAATGAAAAATCTTACTCCTGAAGAAAGACCAGTTGTAGGTCAATTAGTTAATGAACTTAGAGAGTTTATCAATTCAGCACTAGAAAATAAAAATAGTGAATTAAAAGAAAAAGAAAAAAATAAAAGATTAGCTGAAGAGGTAATAGACATAACTCTTCCAGGAAAGAGAAATGTATTAGGAACTACTCATCCTATTACAGAGACAATGAATTTTATGAAAGAGATTTTTATAGAAATGGGATTTGATGTAGCTGATGGACCAGAGGTAGAGTTAGTAAAGTATAACTTTGATGCTTTAAATATACCAGATACTCATCCATCAAGAGATATTACAGATACATTCTATATAAATGATGATGTTGTTTTAAGAACTCAAACATCACCAGTACAAGTAAGATATATGTTAGAGCATAAACCACCATTTAGAATGATATGCCCAGGTAAAGTATATAGACCAGACTATGATATATCTCATACACCTATGTTCCATCAAATGGAAGGACTTATGATAGGAGAGAATATATCATTTGCAAACTTTAAAGCAATATTAACAGAGTCATTAAAGAAAATGTTTGGAGATACAGAAGTTAGATTTAGACCACACTTCTTCCCATTTACAGAGCCATCTGCAGAGGTAGATATTCAATGTGCTGTATGTAAAGGAAAAGGTTGTAGAATGTGTAAAGATAGTGGTTGGGTAGAAATAATGGGTTGTGGAATGGTAGACCCAGAGGTTCTAAAGGCTGTTGGATATGACCCAGATGAAGTAAGTGGATTTGCTTTTGGAATGGGAATAGAAAGAGTAGCTATGTTAAGACGTGGAATAAATGACTTAAGAGCTTTCTTTGAAAATGATGTAAGATTTTTAAAACAATTTAAGTAATTCTGGAGGAGAATAATGTTAATTTCTTTAGACTGGCTAAAACAGTATGTAGATATAAAAGAGGATATAAAAGAGTTAGATAATGCCTTAACTATGATAGGTCAAGAAGTTGAAGCCATAGATATTCAAGGAAAAGGGCTTGATAATGTAGTAATAGGGCATATAGTTGAGTATGGAAAACACCCTAACTCTGATAAGTTAACACTTGTAAAAGTAAATATAGGAGAGGAAGAGCCATTACAAATAGTATGTGGAGCTCCAAATCATAAATTAGGGGATAAAGTAGTAGTAGCTAAAATAGGAGCTGTACTTCCTGGAGATTTTAAAATTAAAAAGAGTAAAATAAGAGATGTAGAATCATTTGGAATGCTTTGTTCTCAAGTTGAGCTTGGAATAGGAGAGGATGGAGATGGAATAATAATCCTTCCAGAAGATGCTCCAATAGGTGTAGAATATAGAAAATATGCAGGTTTAGATGATGTAATATTTGAACTTGAAATCACTCCAAATAGACCTGATTGTCTTTCACATATAGGAATAGCAAGGGAGATAGCAGCTTATTATGGAAGAAAAGTAAAATACCCATCAGTTACTTATACTGAGGCTATTGATCCTACTACAAAAGTGGCAAAAGTAAATATAGATGATAAAGATAGATGTAAAAGATATATGGGAAGAGTAATAAGAAATGTTACTATAGGAGAGTCTCCAGAGTGGTTAAAGAAGAGAATAAGAGCTATAGGATTAAAACCTATAAATAATGTAGTAGATATAACAAACTTTGTTATGTTTGAATATAATCAACCTATGCATGCTTTTGACTTAGATAAAGTAGCTAATGGAAGTATAGTTGTAAGAGAAGCTAAAATGGGAGAAAAAATTACTACTCTTGATGGAGTTGAAAGAGAGTTAACTAATGGAGAGTTAGTAATAGCAGATGATGAAAAAGCTATTGCAATAGCAGGAATAATTGGAGGAATAGGAACAGAAATAACTTCTGAAACAAAAAATATATTCTTGGAAGTAGCATATTTTACACCAGAAAATATTAGAAAAACAGGAAGAAGATTAGGAATTTCAACAGATTCTTCATATAGAAATGAAAGAGGAATAGACATAGAGGGAATTCCAGATGCAAGTGAAAGAGCTATGGCATTGATAGCTGAAATTGCTAATGGAGAGATATTAGATGGTGCAATAGATAAATATATTGAAAAACCACAAAAATATGAGATTCCATTGAGCTTAGAAAAATTAAATAAATTTATAGGAAAAGAACTTTCTCCAGATGTAGTAGGAAAGATTTTAAGTAATTTAGGATTAGGAATAAGAACACTATCGCAAGATACATTAGTTGTAATTCCACCTACATATAGAGGGGATTTAACAAGAACTGCTGATATCTATGAAGAGATAATAAGAATGTATGGTTTTGAAAATATAGAGCCAGTAATGCCAATAGAAAATATTCAAGCTGGTAAAAAAGCTGAGAATATAGATTTAATAGATAATACAAAAGAAATTTTAAGAGAGATTGGACTTCAAGAAGTTATCAACTACTCATTTATTCCTAAAAATGTAGTGGATATTTTAAATATAAAAGAGAGAGTAATAGAGATAAAAAATCCTTTAAGTGAAGATATGGCAATATTAAGACCAACACTTATGTGGAGTGTACTTTCAAACATAAGAGATAACATAAATAGAAACCAATTTGATTTAAGATTCTGTGAAGTATCGAGAGTATTTTCGCCAGCAGAAGAGTTAGCAAATGAAGATTTAAGAGTTTGTATAGGACTTGCTGGAAGACCAGAGAGAACACTATGGAATCCAAAACCAGAGGCTTATGATTTCTATACAATTAAAGGATATGTAGAAAAGCTTATGGAGTATATGGGAATAGCTAGATATAAATTAGAAAGAAGTACTAACTCTAATTTCCATCCTGGAAGAAGTGCAGAATTAAGAATAGGTAATGATGTAATTGGAGTATTTGGAGAGATTCATCCAGATGTTCAAGAGAAGATGGAAATAAAGAGAGAGAGAGTATATATTGCAGAGATAGATTTAACTAAATGTGTAAAATATATGAAAAATTCTAATAAATATGAGAAAATAGTAAAATATCCAGAGGTTACTAGAGATTTAGCTATTGTTCTTTCTAAAGATGTACTTGTAGGTAATATGATAGAAAGCTTGAAAAAAGTGTCTCCTATAATAGAAAAGATAGATATATTTGATGTATATGAAGGAGATAAAATAGAAGCTAATAAGAAGTCTGTTGCTATAAGTATAGTTTTAAGAAATAAAGAAAAAACTTTAGATGAAAAAGAGATAAATAGTGCAATTGAGAAGATACTTGCAACTATCTCTAAAGATTATAATGGAGAGATAAGACAGTAGTGAAATTAGAGAGTAGTAAAAACTTAGGAGAGTTTTAGCTACTCTCTTTTAAGATAAAATGGAGGGGGAATATAAATGGATACATTAAAAGAATTATTTAAAATTGGAAATGGTACATCAAGCTCGCATACTATGGGACCAGAGAGGGCAGCAAAAAAATTTAAAGCTAAAAATCCAAATGCGGCAAGATTTGAAGTAGAACTATATGGTTCATTAGCTTTAACAGGAAAAGGACATTTGACAGATTGGATAATAATTGAAACTATGAAACCTATTCCAACAGATATATTATGGAAACCTGAGGTAGTTCATAGATATCATACTAATGGAATGTTATTTAAAGCTTTTGATAAAGATAATAATCAAATAGATGAGTGGTTGGTATTCTCTGTTGGTGGAGGAACAATAATGGAGCACTATCAAGAAAGAAAAGGGGCTCAAGCTATATATCAACTAAACTCTATGGATGAGATAAAAAAATGGTGTGAAGATAATCAAAAAGAGTTATGGGAATATGTTGTAGAGTGTGAAGGAAAAGAGATATTTGAATTTTTAAAAGAGATTTGGGAAGCTATGAAAGAGGCAGTAGAAAGAGGAATTAATACTACTGGAGTACTACCTGGAACACTTAAATATCCAAGAAAAGCTTCAAATTTCTATAGAAAGGCTAGAAATAATCATAGTAGAGGTGGATTTTTAGGAAGAATATTTGCTTATACTTTAGCTGTATCAGAGGAAAATGGAGGTGGAGGAAAGGTTGTAACTGCTCCAACATGTGGAGCTTGTGGAGTTGTACCTGGACTTTTATATGCTCTTAGAGAAGAGTATGACTTACAAGAGGATGAAATTTTAAAAAGCTTAGCAATAGCAGGACTTATAGGAAATCTTATAAAAGAGAACGCTACTATTTCTGGAGCAGAGGGTGGATGTCAAGCAGAGGTAGGTTCAGCTTGCTCAATGGCAGCAGCTATGGCATGTTTCTTACTTGGAGGTTCATTAGCTCAGATAGAGTATGCAGCAGAGATGGCATTAGAGCACCACTTAGGACTTACTTGTGACCCAGTAGGAGGTTATGTACAAGTACCTTGTATAGAAAGAAATGCAGCAGCTGCAGCAAGAGCTTTAGATGCAGCAGCATATAGTTTATATACAGATGGAAAACATAAAGTAACTTTTGACCAAGTTGTAAAAACTATGGGAGAAACAGGAAAGGATTTAAAAGAGGAATATAAAGAAACCTCATTAGGAGGACTTGCAAAATTTACATTTAATGCAGAGTGTTAAAAGGAGAAGTAAAGAATGAAGTTGATAGTAGGGCTGGGAAATCCAGGAAATAAATATGAAAAAACAAGACATAATATAGGATTTGAAGTGATAAACCATCTTCAGAAAGAGCTTAGTATAACAAACGAAAAGGAAAAATTTCAAGGGCTTATTAGTGAGAAAAATATTGATGGAGAAAAAGTTCTTTTTCTAAAACCACAAACTTTTATGAATCTTAGTGGAAATTCAATAATAGAAGTAATAAATTTCTATAAATTAAATCCTAAAACTGATTTAGTTGTAATTTATGATGATATGGATCTTCCAGTTGGAAAATTAAGAGTAAAAGAGAAGGGAAGTTCTGGTGGACATAATGGAATAAAATCTATTATTTCTCACTTAGGAGATGAATTTTTACGTATAAAATGTGGAATAGGGAAACCAAAAGATAATACTATTGACTTTGTATTGGGACAGTTTAGTAAAAGTGAACAAGAAGAGGTTACAATGATGATAGAAAATGCAAGTAAATGCGCAATTGATATTATTCAAGATATTGAAATAGGAAAAATAATGCAGAAATATAACAAAAAGTAATTAAAAAAATTTCTAAAAAATATTGAGAATTAGTGATAAATGTGGTAAACTTAGTTTAGTAACAGTTAACTTTAAAAAGAAAGGAGATTTATTATGAAATTTTTTGGTTTCAGAGGAGGAGTTCATCCGCCTGAAAATAAAGTTCAAACAGAAAATATGGCTGTTGAAGAATTAAAAGCACCAAAAATGTTGTATGTAGCACTATTACAACATATAGGAGCACCATTAGATCCACTTGTAGCAATTGGTGATAAGGTTTTAAAAGGACAAAAAATAGCTGATTCTCAAGCTTTTATGTCATCACCTATTCATTCCCCAGTAAGTGGAACAATCAAAAAGATAGAAGAGCATGTTTTTCCTTTAATGGGAAGAATAAAAACTATCATGATTGAAAATGATGAGCAAGATACTTGGGCAGAATTACCAAAAATAGAAAACTGGGAAACTGCTGATAAAAAAGATTTACTTGCTATGATAAGAGAGAAGGGTATAGTAGGAATAGGAGGAGCAAGTTTTCCTACTCATATCAAATTAAATCCTCCAGCAGATGCAAAAATTGATACATTATTATTAAATGGAGCAGAGTGTGAGCCTTATCTTAATTCAGATAACAGACTTATGTTAGAACATCCAGAAAAAATAATAAATGGTATAAAAATTATTAAGAAAATATTAGGAGTAAATACTGCTATAGTAGGAATAGAAGAAAATAAACCTGAAGCTATTGCTTCTATGAAAAAGGCAGCAGAAGGTACTGGTATTGAGATAGCACCGTTAAAAACAAAATATCCTCAAGGAGGAGAGAAACAACTTATAAAAGCTGTTTTAGACAGACAAGTTCCATCTGGAAAACTTCCATCAGCTGTAGGAGTTGTAGTACAAAATACAGGGACAGCAGCAGCTATCTATGATGGTATTGTAAATGGAATTCCACTAATTGAGAAAGTAGTTACAGTTTCTGGAAAAGCAATAGCTAATCCTAAAAATGTAAAAGTAGCAATAGGAACACCATTTTCATATATTTTAGACTATTGTGGAGTAAATAGAGAAGTTGTAGATAAACTAGTAATGGGAGGACCAATGATGGGAATGGCTCAATTCTCTGAAGAAGCTCCTGTTATTAAAGGAACATCTGGATTATTAGCTCTTACGAAAGAAGAAACTAACCCATATAAAACAAGACCTTGTATAGGTTGTGGAAAATGTGTAGAAGCATGTCCTATGGGATTAGAGCCACTTATGTTTGCAAGACTTGCATCATTTGAGCAATGGGAACAACTAGGACAATATAATTTAATGGATTGTATTGAGTGTGGTTCTTGTGCATATATTTGTCCTGCTAACAGACCATTAACAGAGGCTATAAAAATAGGAAAATCAAAATTAAGAGCAATGAAAAAGTAAATTAAAAGATAACAGAAATTGTTATTGAGTTATCAGGAGGGCAAAGTGACTAATATTTTGAAAATGGGGCCATCACCTCATATAAGAACATCAGAAACAGTTGAAAAAGTAATGTATGATGTAATTATATCACTAATACCAGCATTCTTATTTGCTGTTTATGTATTTGGTATAAGAGCATTTATAGTAACAGCAGTATCAATACTTACTTGTATGGTTACTGAGTATTTATGTCAAAAAGTAATGGGGCAAGAGCCATCTATATTTGATGGAAGTGCTATCATCACAGGGATATTATTTTCATTTGTAATTCCAGTTATTATGCCATTACAATATGTAATTGTAGGTTGTGTAGTATCTATTGGACTTGGAAAAATGGTATTTGGAGGACTTGGACACAATGTATTTAACCCTGCATTAGTAGGAAGAGCATTTGTACAAGCTTCTTGGCCAGTAGCTATCACTACATTTGCTTATGATGGAAAAGCTGGAGCAACAGTACTTGATGCTATGAAGAGAGGAATCTCATTAGACTCAGCTCTACTAGAAGGTGGAAACCAATATGTTCAAGCTTTCATAGGAAGAATGGGAGGATGTCTAGGAGAAACTTCAGCACTTGCATTATTGATAGGTGGAATTTACCTAATCTATAAAAAACAAATAGATTGGAAAGTACCAGCAATAATAATTGGTACAGTATTTGTATTAACTTGGGCAATGGGTGGAGACCCATTAATGCATATCCTTTCAGGAGGACTTTTCTTAGGAGCTTTCTATATGGCTACTGATATGGTTACAAGTCCACATACTCCAAAAGGAAAGATTATATATGCATTACTTTTAGGACTTCTAATATCAATGATTAGAATGAAAGGTGGATATCCAGAAGGAGTTGCATACTCTATCTTAATTATGAACGGAGTTGTACCTCTAATCAATAGATATACTAAACCTAAAAAATTTGGTGAGGTGAAAGCTAATGAAAAATAGATTTGTACACTATGGACTAGTTCTATTAGTAATAGCTGCAGTCTCAGCTGGAGTATTAGGATTAGTAAATGATTTTACAAAAACAGTTATTGCACAAAATAATGAAAAAGCTCAAAATGAAGCAAAAAGACAAGTTTTAACAGCAGCAAATGAATTTAAAGCAGATGAAGCTGTTACAGCTGAAGGATTAGAATTTGTACCTGGATATGATGCTAATGGAAATAAAGTAGGATATGTTACAACTGTTGCTCAGCCAGGATATGCTGGAGATATAACATTTATCTTAGGAGTAACTTTAGATGGTAAAATTGCAGGAGTAAGAGTTACAAACCAAGCTGAAACTCCGGGATTAGGAGCTAAAGTTGCTGGAATTGAGTGGCAAGACCACTGGATTGGAAAAGATTCATCTTACGAGTTTAATAAATCTGTGGATGCTTTTGCAGGAGCTACTATATCTCCAACTGCTGTTTACACAGGACTTATCAGAGCTTTAAAAGCTTATGAAACTGGGGTGAGTAAATAATGAAAACTAATTATGGAAAAATAATAATATCAGGAATTTTTAAAGAAAACCCTATATTTGTATTATTCTTAGGATTATGTCCTACACTTGGAGTTACAAGTTCAGCTATGAACGGATTATCAATGGGACTTGCTGTTATTGCAGTTCTTGCTTGTTCTAACTTATTGATATCTGCATTTAAAAGTGTAATACCATCACAAGTAAGAATACCAGCATATATTATGATAATTGCATCACTAGTTACTATAGTTCAAATGGTAATGGAGGCATATACTCCAGATTTATATAAAGTACTAGGACTATTTATTCCTCTTATCGTTGTTAACTGTATTGTACTTGGAAGAGCTGAAAGTTTTGCATCTAAAAATGGTGTATTTGCATCTTTCTTAGATGGTATTGGTTCAGGACTTGGATTTACTCTTTCATTAACAGTATTAGGAATGATTAGAGAAGTTTTAGGAAACGGAACTGTATTTGGTATAAGAGTAACACCTGAATCTTATTCACCAGCTCTTATATTTATCTTAGCTCCAGGGGCATTTATTACTATTGCCTTTATAAAAGCTTTCCTTAACTATCTTGAAATGAAAAAGAGTAAGGAGGGATAATCGTGAGTTTTGGTAGTTTATTCAGTATAATTATTGGTTCAATATTTATAAATAACGTTATTTTTGCTAAGTTCTTAGGATGTTGTCCATTTATGGGAGTATCTAAAAAAGTTGATGCTTCTTTAGGAATGGGAATGGCTGTAACATTCGTTATAACTATTGCTTCTGCAGTTACTTGGCTTGTTTATCATTTTTTATTAGCTCCATTTGGATTGGGATATCTTCAAACTATTGCTTTTATTCTGATAATTGCAGCATTAGTTCAATTTGTTGAAATGGCTATTGCTAAGACATCACCATCACTATATAAAGCACTAGGAGTTTTCCTACCTCTTATCACTACAAACTGTGCAGTGCTAGGAGTTGCCATCATCAATATTCAAGAGGGATATAACTTTATTGAAACTGTTGTAAATGGTTTTGCAGTTGCAGTGGGATTCTCACTAGCATTAGTTTTACTTGCTGGAATCAGAGAAAGAATAGAGTATTCAGCAATTCCAGCTCCATTCAAAGGAATTCCTATTGCCTTTATCTGTGCAGGATTACTTGCTATGGCATTTATGGGATTCAGTGGTATGCAAATATAAAAATTATTGGAGGTTAATATGGAGGCAGTATTAATACCAGCTATTGTGTTGGGGTTAACAGGACTTGCTATGGGACTATTCCTTGCATTTGCTTCTATTAAATTCGAAGTGCAAGTAGACCCAAAAATAGAAGCAATCAGTGGAATTCTTCCAGGGGCAAACTGTGGAGGATGTGGATTTCCAGGATGTTCTGGATATGCAGCTGCAATAGTAGAACAAGGAGCACCAATGTCATTATGTGCACCTGGTGGAGCAGCTGTAGCAGCTAAAATTGGAGAGATTATGGGAGCATCAGTAGATGTTTCTTCTGAAAAAGTTGTAGCTAGAGTACTATGTCAAGGTGATAATACTAGAACTACTAAGATATATAAATTTGATGGAGAGTTACAAACTTGTGCTGCTATGATGCTTTATGCTGGTGGAGATAAATCTTGTGTATATTCATGTTTAGGACATGGAGATTGTGAGAAAGTTTGTCCAGTAGGGGCTATCAAAGTAAATGAGAAAGGTATAGCTGAAGTTGATGAAGATAAATGTATCTCTTGTGGACTTTGTCAAAAAGCTTGTCCAAAGAAAGTAATAGCTATGTTACCACAAAGTAAAAAAGTAACTGTTACTTGCTCTTCTAAAGAAAAAGGAGCAGCAGCTAAAAAAGCTTGTACTACAGCTTGTATAGGATGTGGAATTTGTGCTAAGAACTGTCCAGTAGGAGCTATTACAGTTGAAAATAACTTAGCTAAGATAGATCCAGCTAAATGTATCTCTTGTGGAATCTGTGCTACTAAATGTCCTACAAAAGCTATTGTTAGTGATGTAGAACCTAAGAAAGCTGAGATTATAGAAGAGAATTGTAAGGGATGTACAGCTTGTGCTAGAAAGTGTCCTGTAGGAGCTATTGAAGGAGCTGTAAAAGAAAAACACCATGTAATCACTGAAAAATGTGTAGGATGTGGAATCTGTTTTGATACTTGTAAATTCAAAGCTATAAAAATGAATGTTATAAAGTAAATTAATATGTAAAAGAAAGGGCAGGAAAGTATCCTACCCTTTTTTATTTATCTGTATTATCTTTAAAAAATAGAAAGTAAATGTTATAATAAAATAAAAAGAATGGAGATAAAAATGGGATTACCAACTAATATAAATACATTACTTTCTGGAAATGTTGTAGAGTGGGCTAGAATAGAGTTTAAGGAAAGTTGGAAGCCAGAAGCTTCTTTAAAAACAATTTGTGCTTTTGCTAATGATATTGACAATTGGGGTGGAGGATATTTAATATTAGGAGTAGAAGAAGAAAATGGACGTCCAAAATTTCCAATAAAGGGCATACCAATTGATAAAGTAGATGATATATTAAAAGATCTATTGAATAAATGTAAAATGATACAACCAGAGTATTTGCCAGTTGTAGAAGTAGTAGATTTTCAAGAAAGAAAACTAATAGTAATTTGGGCTCCAGGAGGAGATTTAAGACCATATAAATCTCCTAAAAGCTTTACTTATAGTAATGGAAAAGCGACTGCAAGTACAGAGAAAATACCATATATAAGAAGAATGGCTAGTACAATTATGCCATCTTTAAGTGAAGAGAATCTACTATATTCTCTAGCAAATAAAATACCTTTTGATGATAGAGTAAATCAACAATCAGAATTAGAGGATTTAAATGTAACTTTAATAAAAAGCTATTTAACAAAGGTAAAAAGTTCTTTAATAAATAGCATAGAAAATGAAGAGTTCTATAGCATTTGTCAAAATATGGGAATAGTAAATACTCTCCCAGAATATAGAAAACCTAAAAATATAGGATTACTATTTTTTAATATGGAACCAGATAAATTTTTTCCATATACACAAATAGAAGTTGTAGAATTTCCAGATGGAGTTGGTGGAGATAAAATAATTGAGAAAATTTTTAAAGGACCTTTAGATCAACAGTTACAAGATGCCTTGAGATATATACAAAATAATATAATTAAGGAAGAAATCATTAAATTTCCAGATAGGGCTGAAAGTGATAGATATTACAATTATCCTTTTGCAGCAATAGAAGAAGCCTTAGCAAATGCTGTTTATCATAAAGGATATGATGTAAGAGAACCAATTGAAGTGAGAGTAGAACCAGATAAGATAGAGATATTAAGTTTTCCTGGACCAGATCGTTCTATAACAATAGAGGGATTAAGAAACTATCGGGTAGTAAATAGAAGATATAGAAACCGTAGAATAGGAGAGTTTTTAAAGGAATTACATTTAACTGAGGGAAGAAATACTGGATTTGGAAAAATATTAAGAGCATTGGAAAAAAATGGATCACCAAAACCAGAATTTGAAACTGATGAGAATAGAAATTATTTTATAACAAGACTATATATTAAAGATAACTTTTTAAATAAAAAAAATTCTCAAAATGTCGTTCAAAATGTCGTTCAAAATGTCGTTCAAAATATTAAAATAGATGTAAAAACCAAAAAAAGAAGAGAAAGGTTATTAAAAATTTTAGAAATTATATCTGAAAACTCTGAAATAACAATTGAAGAATTAGCTATAAAACTAAATATAACTAAAAGAACAATAGATAGAGATATACAATATTTAAAAGAATTAAAGCTTTTAGAAAGAAAAGAAGATTCTCTTCTTTTAATTAATAATTTAAAAGTAGATGGATAAGAAAGGGCAGGAAAGCATCCTACCCTTTTTTTACTATTTATTTAAGAAATCTATGGCAAATTGAGCATATAATCCCATACCATATACTAAGCCATCTTCATCCATATTAAATTTTTCATGGTGATGTGGATAGTTAGCTGCTTTTTCAGGATTGTTTATTCCTACAAAGGCTAATACTCCAGGAACTTCATCTAAGAAGTAACAGAAATCTTCTCCACCAGTAATCTTTTCAAATTTTGCTACTCCCTCTCTACCTAGTAATTTTTCTACAGCTCCTTCAGCTACTTTAGAACAAGTTGTATCGTTGATTACAGGGGTAGTTCCATAAGTGTAGAATACCTCTCCTTCCGCTCTATAAGCTTCACAAGTAGATTTTACAATTCTTCTTATTGCGTTTTCTATATTTTTACAAGTTTCTTTACTAAATGTTCTAACAGTTCCTTCTAATGTAGCTTGATTGGAGATGACATTGAATCTAGTTCCAGATTGGAAAGAACCAATAGTAACAACTGCAGATTCTAGAGGACTAATCTCTCTACTAACTATAGATTGTAAATTCATAACAACTGCAGAACCAGCTACTACTGAGTCTATAGCTTGATGAGGTAGAGAGCCATGTCCTCCCTTTCCTTTTATCTCTATTTTTAAAAGGTCAGCTGATGCCATTCTAGGTCCCTCTTCTATAGAGATTTTACCTACTGGAATATCAGCCCAAAGGTGTATAGCAAAGCATCCATCTGCTACTCCTTTTAAAGGTTCCTCTTTTAACATAAGTTTAGCACCTTGTGCAACCTCTTCCCCAGGTTGGAAATAAAGTTTAACAGTTCCTTTGATATCTCCTTCAATTTCTTTTAAAATTTTAGCAGCACCTAATAGCATAGAAGCATGTCCATCATGTCCACAAGCATGCATCATACCAGGATGTTTAGAGGCATAGTCTACACCAGTACATTCAGTAACTTGTAATGCATCAATATCAGCTCTAAGAGCTACTACTTTTCCAGGTTGTTTTCCACCTATTTCAGCAACAACACCAGTTTTAGCTACTACTTTGTATTTTATCCCCATTTTATCTAATTCTTCTTGGATTCTTTTAGAAGTTTCATATTCCTCTAGGCTAGGTTCTGGAATTTGATGAAATTCCCTTCTTAGATTGATAACATAATCTCTATTTTTTTCTGCTAATTCTTTAATATTCATATTTCTCCCCCTTAGTTCTATAACATTTTAGCAAATACTCCAGCAATAACAACTGAAATAATAGTAACAGAAGCAAATCCTCCAATTAACATCTTTGGCAACATTGACTCTATTAAAAACTCCACCTCTTCATCTGTTTTTCCAATGGCTTTAGCAGCGTCATTAGTTAGTGTATAGTTAACTGGGAAACCATATAGTGCATTTAAAGATATGGCTATTGACATAGGAATAGACTCTTTAAATATTTTTGCTGCTATGATAGAAAGAACTACTAAACCTATAACTCCAAAAGCGATAATTCCTATAAATGGAACAATTAACTCTTTTATCATCTCAGGAGTAGCTTGTGCAAGACCACCAAAGATAAAAGCCATTAGACCAGTCATAAAGAAACCAAAAGTTCCTGATAGATTAAGTGGTTTTCTCTCAATAAATCCAAGTTCAGCAGCTATAGCTCCAACAACTAAACAGATAACAAATTCAGATACTGCCTTGTTAGTAAGGTTAGCTATAAAAAGACTAATTTGAGATAAAATTCCTAGTTGTAGTAAAAATACATAAGTACTTTGAAATTTTTTAGGAATAGGTGGTATAAGTTTTTTCTCTACAGTTGTATTTTCATCTTTTTTTATAAGTTGAAGCTCCCCTTTTCTAAATTTTTCAACTAATCTTTTTCCTTCCATATTTAAAGTAATAGCAGTAAGTGGATATCCAGCAAATCCTTGCATAACATACATACCTACAGCTAGTACAGCTAATGTTTCTAATCCTTTTGCTTTTGCAGCTTCAGACATAATTATAGATGCAACAACTCCTCCAGTTAGTGGCGGAGTAGCAACTACTAGCATATCCCAAGAAAAGAAAAGTTGTCCTAGTAAAAGAGTACCAATACAGATACCACAGATTCCAAATATAGATATAACTAGTGTTTTCCATTGTGCAATTAACTCTCTAACACTGAGCATAGTACCCATATGAGTTATCAAAAAATACATAGATAGATAAATTATATTTGTGGAAAATCCTGCCTTAGCAATGATATCTGCTGGAAATATTGTCCAATATCCCACTAAAAAAAGTACTGCAGTTATAAAAACTGATGGAATGATAGCTTTTGTTTTTGTAGAAATTATCTCTCCTATAACTAGAGCTGCAAGTACTAAAATAAAAGAAACTAATAAACTCATAATCTTTCCTCCCTTTTAAACTATATTTTTTATTTGTACTATTTTTTTAGTAATTTATTATTAAAAAAACAGCATATTTGATTGTATAATTATAGCATTTATAGTAAAAAAGTCAATAAGAAATTAGATAGTATCAGAATTCTTTTTCAAAAAAATATTCAAATTTTTTTCAACTATTTTTTTATATTATTTGCAATAGCTAAAGCTTCTTCATCTTTTTTCTTCTAAGTCTTACATTTTTAGAAATTTCTAATTGAATATCTTTTGGTGTTTTAAAATTAAAAAAATCAAATTCCATATATAATATATTAGCTAAAAATAAAGAAGTTTCTATTGAGTAATAATAAGTGAGATTAGTGCTATGCCTAATCTAGGTAATAGATATTATTCATATATTTGATACTAAATGTAAATAGTATGTTACTGAGAAATCCATAATGTAAAAAAGAGAGATATTAGTTATCTCTCTCTTTGGTTGAATTATATTTTAAAAATATTAGAATTTGTAAGTTAGTCTACCAGTAGTTATACCTTCTCCAGTAGAATCAACAGTATAAGCAAGAGTAGTTTCTACTTTATCAGCAAAATCTAAAGTTAGATGGAAACCAGCATTTGCTACTCCAGCACTATGTTTTTCAATAGGTCTAGCATACTCTTTTTCAACATCTAAAATAGTAAATTTATCTCTCCAATCATCAACATTCATAAGTTCTTTATTATATCCAACATTTGCTCCTATTTTAGCAGCAAATTTCTCATTAAATCTTATGTCATGTTCAGCACTGACTTTAAGATATATTTCATTAGAGAAATTTGTAGAGCTATCAACATAAGCATCATTAAATCCATTTCCATTTTTTTCTTTTATATCATCATGTCCAAAGTAAGTAGTTCTTAGACCAGTAGCTAGATTAAGATTAGTATTTTCTTGAACTTTTATATCTCTATATATCTCATTTTTTAAAGATATACTATATGAATCAAAACTTGCTGATTTACCTAATCCTTCAGCTTCATTTCTATCTAATTTATTGTTACTATAGATACCATTTATTCCTAGATTATACCCAAAATCATTTTCAAATTTATGATTTAAAGAGTAACCAATAACAAAGGAATTGATATCATTTTTACTTCCGTTTAGATAACTTAGTTTAGTATATTGATATCCAGCAAAAATATTATCATTATTTGTAATAACATTATCTTGAGAAAGAACTAAGGTAGTATCTTCAGTATTGTACTCTATAGTTCTATATACATCTTTACTATTTTCTTTAGAATTTTTATGAAAAGCCCCAATTTTATAATTACCATTTAAGATAACAGCTTCTACTCCAGAGTTATCTTGACTAGCATATTCTCCAGTTAAGTACGATCTACTAGCAAACAGTTTATCTTGTACATCAAGTAGGTCAGTACCTCTATTAAGAATTTGAGCGTTGATATTAGCATATTCTTTAGCAGAGATATCAAATCTTCTCATATCAATATCAGAATCTTCTTTTTTACCTTCATATAAGATATATAAATTATCTTCATCCATAGCAAGAGAAGTGTAACCTAAAGTTTTCCCTTCAAATATTTTTAAACTTTTACCTGTATTAGTAGTAATATATAAATCTTCTCTATTATATCCCCCTTGAATTTTATCTTGTATTGCAAAACCTACTATATAAACAGAATCATTTAAAGCTAAGGTACTAGTTTCACACATAGCAGCATCTTTTGGAATAAAATTTTCTTCAACCTTTTCCCATGTTTTTCCATTATCAGAAGTAGCATAAACTACTCTTCTCTTTTCAGTTCCAGCAGTAGCTTCATTATGACCAACTTCTGCTTTAGCTGCTAAATATATTTTACCATTATGATGAAAAACGCTACTTTCACTAGTTACATCAATTCCTTGTTCAGCTAATAAACCAGATACTTTCCAAGTTTTTCCATTATCTTCACTATACATAAATCCTGAAGTACCAGGATTTTTGCCTGAATTAACAGGGTTTTCAGTGTTATGCCAAGCTTGAATTGGAATATAAATATTACCATTGTATGTCATTCCGTTTCCAGGACCTTGGAGTATATACTTATAACCTTTGGGTAAAGTTTGATTTTTGATAGATACCCCATTATCCCATGTTTTCCCCCCATCATTAGAAGAATAAACAAAAAAATCAAAATTTCCATTAGGATCAGTAATACCTTTATTGTTTTGATAACCAAATAAGAAAGTTTTTCCAGTTGTTTTATCATGAACAATAGAAGGATCAGTAATTCCACCTTTGGGGGATGTAAATTTAGATGTTTCCCAAGTATTTCCACCATCATTAGAGGTTTTTATTAAAAATTCAACTTTTCCAGGCATATCAGTATTATCATATCTGATGTCTGCAACTGCAACTATATTTCCTTGAGAAGTAGAAGTAATAGCAGGAATTCTAAATCCATTTTTATCAGTAATAGTTTTACTTTTAAAAATAGTCATTCCTTCATTCCAACCATCATTAGGTGCTGCAATAACTCCAGTAGCAAGTGAACAAAAAAGTGTAAGTAATGCTAATCTTTTCATAAATCCATATTCCTCCATTTAGATATTAGTATATTTATTTTTGTTTTTTGTACTCGAGAACATGCTTTGATTATATATTTTTCGTTCTCAAAAAGCAACTATTTTTTTCAACAAAAAAACAAAATGTAAAATTAAAGGTTAAATATAATTAAAATAATATATTATATAAAACGGTTGTAATAAAAAAAGAAAGCTTTATTCTAAAAGTAAAACTTAAATTATAGAAAAATAGTGATGTTAAACTATGTTGTACTTTTTATATCGAAATATAATTTAAAACGAACAATTTTATAAAAAAATGACATAATTTTGACACAAGTGAAATAAAAAATATAAAATTAAATAAATTGAGCTTATTATGACAAGAAAGTGTGGTAAAATCTTTGGAAATTTAAGGAGGTGTGTATGTATCTAGATTATATTAACTATTTTAGAGGATTTGCTATATTGCTGGTTGTGTTAGGGCATTTTCTATATTTTCCAGAGAGTACAGTAACAGAAAAATTGATAAAAGCAATTATCAAGGGAGGAACAAGTCCCTTTGTATTTATATCAGGTTTTCTATTTCATCATATATTCTATAGAAGAGGTTTTGATTATAAAAAATTTATGAAAAATAAGTTAAAAAATGTATTGCTTCCTTATACTATAGTAGTTATTCCAGGGCTTATCTATGCAGTACATCAGCACCAGTTAGATTTATTTATATATGAAAAAAATAAAATACTATATACATTACTTTATTATTTATCAGGGAATGCTCTTACTGCTACTTGGTATATTCCCTTTGCTATGTTATTATTTATAGCTTCACCTATATTTATCAAATTTATAGAGTTAGAAGATAGAAGACAGAGGATAATTATTTTTTTATTATTGATTATAAGCATGATAATTCAAAGACCTATTAGAGATCTTACAATAAATATTTTTCAAGCTTTTATATATTTCTCTCCATTTTATTGCCTAGGAATATATATATCTATGAATAAAGAGAGAGCAAGAGATATACTAGAGAAAAATATATTATATCTTGGAATTTTATGGGGAATAACTTTAGCATTACAAGTAAGATATAATATTTTAGAAACTATGCAGAAAAGTATTTTTGAAATAAAAGGAATAGATTTAGTAGCTCCAGAAAAATTTTTTATCTGCCTTTTCTTTTTAGGAGTTTTTATGAAATTGGAAAAAGTAGAGAATAGTTTAGGAAAGATGATAAAAAAATCTTTAAGTATATTAGCAGATTGTAGCTTTGGAATATTTTTTATACACAATTATTTTATCTTAATGTTTTGGGAGAGATACCATAATGGAATGGATATGTTAGAAAGTTTAGAATTAGGAATAGTTACTATTATACTATCTACAATAATAGTGTTGTTGTTTAAAAAGATTTTTGGCAAAAAGAGTAGAATATTAATTGGAAGCTGAGGAAAAAATTTTTATTAAGGAGAAACTCTCTTTAGGAAATAATTTAGTTGTATAAGGGAAAGAGGATAGGGAGGTCTATCCTCTTTTAATAATTATATTAAATAGCTAAGTTATCAGGTAGTACAATACTTTTAAATATATTTTCTCTAGAGATAATATAATTATATCCTAAATATATAGAAATACCAAAAAAGAATAAAGAATTTATGGATAAAAAATATTGATAGAAATGAACAATTTTTAAATAAAATTAAAAAATAATTTTTGTTCTATTGACATTATTAAGAAAAGTAGTAAAATATATAAGAACAAAAAATTTTTAGGAGAACATTATGAATATCAAGATTTTTTATTCGGCACTACTTTTTATAACCTATCAGACAATGTTTATGATTACAGGATTTAGTATGAACACAGCAGCATATGGACTTTTTGTCTTGCTACTGTTTTTTTATCATTTGACAGATAACTTAGATTTTTCTAAAAAACCAAAGACACATTCTATTCTTGTAAATATTATGATATTTGTAATATTTCTCTTTTTCTATAAAGATATATCTATTTTTACAGCTTTCTTAGGATTTTCACTTATTCAGATGTTACTTTTTAAAGTTTTTAAAAGGGTATATGAGAGAAATAATAATCTTCCTGCATATAACTGGATAAATAAGAGAAACTTTGTAAAGGTGTTTTTAGATTCATTGGGAATCATATTTGGTATTATTCTAGCCTTTATACTAAAATATGATTTTTTTGTCATATATGAATTAAGAGCAGAATATATAGCTACTTATTTGGCTATATTTTTAATAGGGTATATATACATAAAAATGAGTGATAGAAGCTGGAGCTATACAAATATATTTGATGTGCTAAACCTATTGGTACTAAATTTAGTAACAGCAGTGGCATTTGTAGTAATTATGTTAATAAATGAAGATAAGAGCTTTCCAATAACTACAATAGTGATGGCATATATATTATCAGTGTCAATACAACTTTTATGTAGATATATCTTTAGATTAAAAAGATATTATGGAAAACATAAGAAAATTATTTCTAAACAGAAGAGAACAATAATATATGGAGCTGGAGAAGCTGGAGCTATGTTAGCAAGAGAGTATCTAGTAAATCCAAACTTTCCATATGATTTGATAGGCTTTATAGATGATGACTCTAAAAAGATAGGAACATCTATATACAATATTCCAGTACTAGGAAATAAGGAGAGCTTTGATAAGGTAATAAGAAATGAAAAGATAGAGGAGATCCTTATAGCTATACCATCAATGAATGGTACAGAGCTAGGAAGAGTAGTAGATAGACTGCAAGGAATAGAGGGTATAAGTATAAAGACAGTACCTGGAATCTCAGAGATGATAGATAATAAACCACTATCTAGTCAGATTAGAAGTGTAAGGATAGAGGACTTGTTAGGAAGAGATGAGATAGTAATAAATGATGGAAGTATAAGAGGACTTATAGAAAATAAAGTAGTATTTGTAACAGGGGGAGCTGGAAGTATAGGTTCGGAGCTTTCAAGACAGATAGCTAAATTTAATCCTAAAAAATTGGTAACTATAGATGTAAATGAAAATGATATATATTTTCTAGAGCTAGAGTTAAGGAGAAGATATCCTAATTTGGATTTGGTATCTGAGATTTGTAATATAAGAGAGGAAGAGAAGGTAGATTTTCTATTTAACAAGTATAGACCAAATGTGGTATTTCATGCTGCTGCTCATAAGCATGTACCTCTAATGGAACATAATCCAGAGGAAGCTATAAAAAATAATATATTTGGAACTAAAAAGGTAGCAGAGTGTGCTGATAAATATGGAGTAGAGAGAATGGTACTTATCTCTACTGATAAGGCAGTGAATCCCACAAACTTAATGGGAGCAAGTAAAAGAGCTTGTGAATTGGTTATTGAGCATATGAATAAGGTATCAAAAAATACTAAGTTTATGGCTGTAAGATTTGGAAATGTACTGGGAAGCAATGGTTCTGTAATACCAATATTTAAAAAACTGATTGAGGAAGGAAAAAATCTAACACTAACTCATAGAGATATAACTAGATATTTTATGACTATACCAGAGGCAGCCCAACTTGTAATAGAGGCTGGAAGCTTAGGTAATGGTGGAGAGATATTTATATTGGATATGGGTAAACCAGTGAGAATATATGATCTAGCTAAGAGGATGATAAAACTATCCAATGCCAATGTAGGTATAGATGTGGTAGGACTAAGACCAGGGGAGAAACTTTTTGAAGAGTTGCTATATGATGTAAACTCAGCAATAAAGACAGATAATAAAAAGATATTTATAACTAAGATAGAGGATGGAAATGTAGATATTACTAAGTTCTTTACAAAACTTGAAGAGTGCACACATAATCCAAATGTAGAGCATATAAAAGAGATAATGAAAGAGTTGGTAGTGTCGTATAAAGAGGTTAAATATAACTAGATAGGAGAAAAGAATGTTTTTAAAAAGATTATTTGATATAGTAGCTTCCTTTTGTGGAATAGTAATACTATTTCCTTTAATAGTTATAGTTAGTATTTTGATAAAACTAACTTCTAAAGGACCAGTACTATTTAAGCAGGTAAGAGTTACTAAAAATGGAAGATTATTTAAAATATATAAGTTTAGAACTATGAGAGAGAATAGTGAGGGTAATAAACAGATAACTGTAGGGAATGACAGTAGAATAACTGGAGTTGGACATATTTTAAGAAAGACTAAATTAGATGAGTTACCACAACTATTTAATGTTTTAAAAGGAGAGATGAGCTTAGTAGGACCGAGACCAGAAGTTCCTAAATATGTAGAGCTATATACAGAGGAGCAAAGAGAGATATTGAAAGTTTCAGCAGGAATTACAGACTATGCTTCAATATATTTTTCTAATGAAAGTGAACTTTTAGGAGAAGCAGAAAATCCAGAAGAGTTTTATATAAAAAAAATAATGCCATATAAGATAGAACTTAATAAAAAATATATAAAAGAGATAGGAATAGTAACAGATATAAAATTGATAATTTTAACTATATTAAAAATATTAGGGCTTGTTAAGTTAGAGCCGAAGGAACTATAAGGAGGATTAATATGGAGGAGAGAAGAATACAATTTTCACCACCAGATATTACACAAAAGGAGATAGATGAAGTAGTAGATACTTTAAAATCTGGTTGGATAACTACAGGACCTAAGACAAAATTATTTGAAGAAGAGATAAGTAAATATTGTAATTCAGAAAAAACTGTTTGTTTAAACTCAGCTACTGCTGCAATGGAATTAGTTTTAAGATTATTTGATGTTGGACCAGGAGATGAAGTTATTACATCAGCTTATACGTATACAGCATCAGCAAGTGTAATAGTACATTGCGGAGCTACTCCAGTATTAGTAGATGTAAAACCAGGAGAGTTTAATATTGATCCTAAGAAAATAGAGAAAGCAATAACAGAAAAAACAAAGGTAATAATTCCAGTAGATATTGGGGGTATGCCAGCAGATTATGATGAGATTTTTGAAATAGTAGAAAGAAATAAAGGTAAGTTCAATCCTAAAAAAGGAAGTTATCAAGAAAAATTAGGAAGAATATTAGTATTAGCAGATGCTGCACACTCTTTTGGCGGAATATATAAGGGAAAAAAAGTAGGAAGTGTAGCAGACTTTACTTCATACTCGTTTCATGCTGTAAAAAATCTAACAACAGCAGAAGGTGGAGCTATTACTTGGAAAAAGAATGAAGTTTTTGATAATGAACAAATATATAAAGAGTTTATGTTATTAGCTCTTCATGGACAGAATAAAGATGCACTATCAAAGATGAAAGCTGGAGCATGGAAATATGATATAGCTATGCCAGGATATAAATGTAATATGACAGATATAAATGCAGCTATTGGGCTTGCTCAATTAAGAAGATATGATAGTGAAATCCTAACTAAAAAAGATTTAATCAATACTTGGTACAAAAAATATTTAGGAGATATTAAAGGAGTAATACTTCCAGAATTTAAAACAGAGGATAAAGTAAGCTCAAGACATATCTATGCTCTTAGATTAGAAGGAGCAACAGAAGAGAAAAGAAATGAGGTAATACAGAAACTAGCAGAAAAAGGAATAGCTACAAATGTACACTTCCAACCTTTGCCATTATTAACAGCTTATAAGAACTTAGGATTTAAAATAGAAGATTATCCAGAAGCGTATGCTATGTATAGTACAGAGATATCATTACCATTTCATGATTTTGTAAGTGAAGAGGATGTAATATATATAGCCAATAAATTAAAGGAGGTTTTCTAATATAAATGAATGTCTATACTATAGCAAATAAGTTATCTAAATATCCTAAAATAAAAAGATATTTAAAAAATGCTTATCAAAATATTGGTGGAATAATAAGTAATAGAAAGACTTTTCCTTCAAATATTAATCTTATTTCAAATCCTAGAAAAGAACACCTATTTGGATATTATGATAAAAGTCCTTGGAATATGAATGGAGATAAAATTATTTATTTAGAAGTTAGTAATGCAAATAAAGAGTATGTATCACTAAAAAAAGCCAACATTATTTTAAAAAATTTAATAACTAATGAAGAAAAAATAGTTGGAAATACATCTACTTGGAATGTTCAACAAGGTGCTATGCTACAATGGTTAGGTCCTGATTTTAATACAAAAATAATATATAATGATTTTAGAAATAAGAAATATTGTTCAATTATCTTAAATATAGAGACATTAGAAGAGAAGGTAATAGATTTTCCAGTATATAGTGTTGCTAAAAATGGAGAAATAGCGATATCTTTAGATTTTTCAAGATTAAATACTTTTAGACCAGGATATGGATATTGTAATATAGAAGATAAGACTAAAAATGAATTTTGTCCAAATAAAACTTGTATATGGAAGGTAGATTTAAGAAGTAATAAAATTACTGAATTATATGATTATAAAACATTAGTAAATTTTGAGAATAGAGATATTATGAAAGAAGCATATCATAAAATTAATCATATTATGATAAGTCCGAATTCAGATAAATTTATGTTTTTGCATAGATGGATAAAGAATGGGATAAAATATGATAGATTATTAACTAGTAAAATTGATGGAACAGAGTTATTTAATTTATTGGATGAAGATATGGTTTCACATAGTAATTGGAAAGATAATAATACGATTATAACATGGGCAAATACTTATGCTAAAGGCCAGCATTACTATATATTAAAAGATAAGAGTAAAGAAAGAAAAATATTTTGTGAAAATATTTTAAATAGAGATGGACATCCTTCTTATTCACCAGATGGAAAATGGTTAATAACAGACACTTATCCTGATTTAAAAAGAAAGCAATTTTTGTATTTAATAAATCTAAAAACAAATGAAGCAATGAAAATAGCAGAAATTTATTCAAATATTTCATATAAAAATGAAACAAGATGTGATTTACATCCCAGATGGAAACCAGATTCATCTGAAATTTGTTTTGATGGAGCTCAATTAAAATATAGACAAATATATACATTGAAAATAGGAGAAAGTAAGGATGAGTAAATTACCATTTGTAACAGCTATGATAGTTGTAAGAAATGAAGAAAAATACATAGAAAAATGTTTAAAATCATTATTAGAACAAGAATATGAAAACTATGAAATTTTGGTAGTAGATGGAGAATCTACAGATAAGACACTAGAAAAAATAGATAGTATTATAAAAAAATATAATAAGATTTCATTAAAAGTATTAAAAAATGAAAAAAGAATATTAGCTTCAGGATGGAATATCGGAATAAAAAATGCAAGAGGAGAGTATGTTGTAAGAATAGATGCGCATAGCTATGTCGAAAAAGATTTTTTACTAAAAAATGTAGAAACACTTTTGGAGATGGAAAAATATGGGGTAGTATGTGTAGGAGGAACATTAACTACTTCTTCTTTAACAAATAAAGGAAAAGTAATTGCAACTATATTATCTTCACCTTTTGGAGTTGGTAATTCGAGATTTAGATATTCAAATAAAAGAGAATATGTAGATACTGTAGCATTTGGATTATACAAAAAAGAAATATTTAAAAAAGTCGGTCTTTTTGATGAAAATTTAAAAAGAAATCAAGATAATGATATGCATAGAAGAATTAGAGAAGTTGGAGGAAAATTTTATTTAAATCCAGATATAAAAAGTACATATTATTGTAGAGATTCAACTTTTGGAATGTTGAAGCAGGCATATTTGAATGGGAAGTGGAATATTATAACTTTTTATAAATCGAAGGATTCTTTGGCAATAAGACATTTGATCCCACTTTGTTTTGTATTAGGAATAATTTTTTGTTTAGGAGCTGGATATTACTATAGTATATTTTGGAAAATATTGCTAGGAGTATTAACAATTCATTTTGTATTAGGTTTATATTCAGGAATAAATAAAAAAGTAAGGGGAACGAGTATGTTAATACTTCCAATTTGTTATTTAATGTTACATGTTAGTTATGGAATCGGATCACTCTTTGCAATAATAAAATTACCATATTATGTTATAAATTATAAGAATAAGGAGAGAAAATGAAAAATACATTATTAACTAGAAAAGAAAAATTAGCTGTAGTAGGAATGGGATATGTAGGATTTCCATTGGCTGTAGCCTTTGCAGAAAGAGGAGTAGATGTTATTGGTTTTGATATAAATTCTACAAAAATAGAAGAGTATTTAAAAGGAAATGATCCAACTCATGAAGTGGGAAATGAAAGATTAAGAAAATTGACTAATATTAAATTTACATCTAATGAAAAAGATTTACAAGAGGCTAAATTTATAATAGTAGCTGTACCAACACCAGTATTAAAAAATAAGATGCCTGATTTAAGACCAGTAGAAGGAGCTTCTCAAGTTGTAGGTAGAAACCTGACTGATGGAGCCATAGTAGTATATGAGTCTACAGTATATCCAGGAGTAACTGAAGATATTTGTTTACCTATATTAGAAAAAGAATCTGGTAAAAAATGTGGAGTAGATTTTAAAATAGGATACTCTCCAGAAAGAATAAATCCAGGAGATAAAGTACATAGAGTAGAAAATATTGTAAAAATAACTTCTGGAATAGATAAAGAATGTGCAGAAACAATTGCTCAAGTTTATGAATTAATAATTAAAGCTGGAGTTCATAGAGCAACAAGTATAAAAGTAGCAGAAGCAGCTAAGGTAATAGAAAATTCTCAAAGAGACATAAATATTGCCTTTGTAAACGAATTATCACTAATTTTTGACAAGATGGGAATTGATACTTTAGATGTTTTGGAAGCAGCAGGAACAAAATGGAATTTTTTACATTTTAAACCAGGACTTGTAGGTGGACATTGTATAGGTGTAGATCCATATTATTTAGCAATGAAAGCTGAAGAAATAGGATATAGGGCTGATGTAATTTTAGCAGGAAGAAAAACTAATGATGGAATGGGGAAATTTATAGGAGAAAAAACTATAAAAAATATGATTGTTTCAGAGAGAACTATAAAAGACTCTCATGTATTAGTTATGGGATTAACATTCAAGGAAGATTGTCCAGATTTAAGAAATTCAAAAGTTGAAGATATTGTAAATGAATTGAAAGATTATGGAGTGAGAGTATCTGTAGTAGATCCAGTAGCTGATTCAGATGAAGCTATAAAAGAGTATGGAATAAAATTACAAAAATTAGAAGATATAAAAAATATTGATGCTATAGTTTTAGCAGTATCTCATAAAGAATATAAAAATTTAGATTTAAAAGAGCTTAAAAAATTATATAAATCAGATGTTAAAATTCCAGTTTTAATTGATGTAAAGGGAATATTGAATAAAGATGAAGCTATTGAACTAGGATATAATTTCTGGAGGATGTAAAATGGGATATAAAAATTTAAAATTTGAAGAAGGAAGTATTTTTCTAATAACTGGAGGAGCTGGATTTATTGGTTCAAATTTGGCAGAAGCATTATTAAAGATGGGGTATAAAGTTATAGTATTGGATAACTTTTCAACTGGAAAAAGAGAAAATATAGAGAGATTTAAAGATAATCCTAATTTCTTGTTGATAGAGGGAGATATTAGAGATATAGAAACTTGTGAAAAAGCTGTAGAAGGTGTAAGTTATGTTTTGCATCAAGCAGCTTGGGGATCAGTACCAAGATCTATAGAGATGCCATTAATTTATGAAGAGATAAATATAAGAGGACATTTAAATATGATGGATGCAGCTAGGAGAGCAGGGGTAAAGAAATTTATATATGCTTCATCATCATCAGTTTATGGGGATCATCCAGTATTACCAAAAGTAGAAGGAGTAGAAGGAAGAGTTCTTTCTCCATATGCTTTAACTAAAAGAGTAAATGAAGAATATGCGGATTTATATTTTAGATTATATGGATTAGAAACAGTAGGGTTAAGATATTTTAATGTGTTTGGAAGATATCAAGATCCACATGGATTTTATGCAGCAGTAATTCCTAAATTTGTAAAATTATTACTAAATAATGAAGCTCCTACTATAAATGGAGATGGAGAAACTTCAAGAGATTTTACATATATTGATAATGTAATAGAAGCTAATTTGAAAGCCTGTTTAGCTTCTAAAGAAGCTTCAGGAAAAGCATTTAATGTAGCTTATGGTGGAAGAGAAACATTAAATAATCTGTATAAAAAATTATGCGAACTTTTAGGAAAAGATATACCAGCTAATTATGGACCAGAGAGAAAAGGAGATATTAGACATAGTAATGCTTCAATAGAAAATACTAAGAAATATCTTGGGTATGAGCCGGAATATAGCATGGATAGAGGACTTGAATTAACAATAGAATGGTATAAGGAGAATTTATGAAAGAAAAAGTTTCAATAATTGTACCTATTTATAATGTAGTTCAATATTTAGAGAAATGTATAAATTCTATATGTAATCAAACTTATAAGAATATAGAAATAATAATGGTAGATGATTGTTCAACTGATGGAAGTAGAGAATTAGCAAAAGAATTATCTAAGAAAGATGATAGAATAACTTTTGTTCAAAGAAGTAAAAATGGGGGGTTATCTGCGGCAAGAAATACTGGAATGAAAATAGCAACAGGAAATTGGATAACTTTTGTAGATAGTGATGATTGGGTGAGGGAAGAATATATAAGAAAAATGGTAGAGGTAGGTAAAAAAGATCAAGCTGACATAGTGATGAGTAGCATCTACTATTATTATAAAAATGGTTATTATAAAGAAGTAAGTCCATTTTTTAATTTAACTACTCAAAGTTCCCAAAAAGAAAAAGTGCATATTCAAAACCTTATGCTGTGACAAAACTTTTTAAAAGTTCCTTTTTAAAAAAAAGAGAATTTAGATTTTCCAGAAAATGTATGGAGAGCAGCAGAACAGGGATTAATTATTCCTCTGTTGACTAAAACTGAAAAAATTTCTATATTGCAAGAACCATTATATTTTTATTATCAAAGAGAAGATTCTAATTCAAATAATAATAAAAAAGGAATTGATACATCTTTTTATACTAAAAGTGTAGAAAATGTTTTTAGAAATTCTAATTCTGGATTTTATGAGGAATTAGAATATAGAGCAATAGTAGATCTTATGTATGGAATGGTAATGATAATGATTCGTTCAAATAAAAAAAGAAGTGATATTCTAGAACAAATAGAATTATTTAATCAAAAGTATTTAAATTGGAGAAAAAATAAATATTTAAAAAAGTTAAATAAAGGAAAAAGAGTTTTTATTTATTTTGCTTCTAAAAAACAAATAGGAGTACTCCAAATTTTGATAATAATATGGGATATGCTACTTGAAAGGAAAAAATAGAGTGAAAAAAGAAAAGAGAAGAAATGAGATAAGAATTATATTGAATTTATTAAGATATATATTGATCGGAAGAATATCTAATATTTTCTTTTTAGAAAATATTAGCCATAATTTTTCAGAAGCTTTTATTTGTCTACTTATTTTATGGGGATTATGTATTTGTTATTGCTTTATAAATTTATCAAAACGAATAATTTATTTTTTATTTTTAATTTCTTTTTTTTGTTTTTTCTTTGGAAGAATGTTTAGTGATTTAGTTTTATTTGGTTATGTAAAATTTTATTTTACAAATAAAATAGTAAAACATATGTTGTTATCACAATGGATTGCTTTAGTTTTTTTACAGATTGGTGTTGAAGTATTTGAAAAGAAAAAAAACAAAGGAATAGTAGTGAAAAATAAAATGTATAAGAAATTATTATTAAAATACAGTGAAAAATTATTCTATATATCATCGATTTGTTCTTTTTTGCTAAGTTTAGAGAAAATTATATTTAAGGAAAATAATAATTATGTAGATTTATACTTAACTTTTAATAGTAATTTTCCTAAAATTATTCAAGTTCTAGGTAATGGATACTCAATACTAGTATTGATATATTTTATTTCTTTTCCTAATACTAAAAAAATAAAATTTTCAATATTAATTTCAATAATTATAGCTATAATGAAATTATTAACAGGAACAAGAGGAATAGCCATATTAGATATAATAATAATAATAATATATCTCATATGGCGTCAAAAAATAACAAAAGAAAGATGGATAGGTAAAAAAGAAATTTTTTTAGCGTTGATAATGAGTCCAGTTATGATTATTTTTTTAAGTTTATTTTCTTATTATAGAGAAGGGTTAGAAATTAAAAATTTAATTCTAAAAGAACAATTTTTTAGATTTTTTAAAGTAACGGGAAATACTGTAGATTTACTGGGATATGGAATAATATATAAAAATAATTTTCCACAACAATACTATTCTTTTGGTGAAGTAATAGATTATATTAAATATAATCCTTTAATATCTATATTATTAAATAAAAGTACTCCACTTAGAAATACAATAGAATATGCAATGAATATGCATTCATATTCTCACACAATTTCGTATTTTATTATTCCTAAATTATATGTTTTAGGACATGGAAAAGGATCAAACTATATAGCAGAGTTATATCATGATTTTGGATATTTAGGGGTAGGTTTTTTTAATTTAATATTAGGGTATTTTATGGTTATTTTGACAAGAATTAAAGTTTTAAATATATTAAGAATTGCTTTATATTTTTTAATGGTAAAAATGTTAATTTTTATTCCAAGAGGTTCTTTTATAACTCCACTTACATATAGTTTAAATTTAACTTATTTAGGAATTTGTATATTATTATATATTTTTATAAAGTATCTTATTAGTGTATATGTTAAAGAAAGGTAGAAGATGAAGAAAAAAAGTATTTTGTTTGTAATAGATTCGTTAGGATGCGGAGGAGCAGAGTTAGCATTAATAAATTTATTAAAAAATATAGACTATAAAAAATATTCAGTAGATTTATTATATTTTAATCAAGAAAATGAATATTTTAGAAATGAAGTTCCTAAAGAAGTAAATATATTAACTCCTTGCATTGAAATGCAAATTATATTTTCAACATTAAAAAACTTAAAGAATTACATTTTTAATTATAAAAATTATCTATTAATTTTAATGAGAATTTATTTTGGAATTTGTGGAAAATTAAATTATAGTAATTATTTTAATAGGAAAATTAAAGACTGGAAAAAATATAGAAAACTTGTACCCCATTTAAATAAGGAATATGATGTTGCTATAAGCTATGTATTGAATACTTCAACTTATTATGTAATAGATAAAGTATATGCAAAGAAATATATAGGTTGGCAACATATTGATTATAAAGAAGCAGGTTGTGATATTAATAAAGATATTTATTACTTTAGAAAATTTGATGTGATCTGTACAATTACTAAAGAATTAAAAAATAAATTTCTAGCCTTATTACCAAAAGAATTAACTAATAAAGTTATTGTATTTGAGAATATAATAGATATTGAACGGATTTTAAAAAATGCAAAAAAGAAAGAGAAGTTTGATTTAGAATATAATGGAATTAAAATTATAACAGTAGGGAGTCTTAGGAAAGTAAAAGGTTATGATGTAATAATAAAGGCTTGTAAAATTTTAAAAGAGAAGAAATATTTATTCAGATGGTATATATTAGGAGAAGGAGAGGAAAAAGAGAAAATAAAAAAAGAAATATTAAAAGAAAATTTAAAAGAATATTTAATAATGTTAGGAAATAAGAAAAATCCATATTATTATATGGAAAATAGTGATATTTATGTACAAACTTCTTACAGAGAGGCCTTTTCAACAACTATTTTTGAGGCTAAATGTTTAAAGAAACCTATTGTTATTACAAATGCTTCAGGGATGAAAGAGCAAATAGAAAATGGTAGAAATGGATTAATAGCAGAAATTGGGAATGAATTAGAAGTAGCAGCAGCAATAGAAGCTTTAATAATAGATCCACAAAAAAGGAAAAGAATTAGCAGTGAGCTTGGAAAAGATTTACAAAATTATAAAAATGAGTTATTAAAAAAGAAAAAATTATTTGAAGAGATTATACTAGAAATGTAGGAGCTAATATGGAATTAATGGAGAAAAATTTTTTTAAAAAATTATTTAACTTTTCAGTAGCTTCATGGTTAAGTGCAGGGATTAGTTTTTTTATGACTCCTTTTATAACAAGAATTTATTCCCCAAATGAAATTGGAAAAGTAAATATCTTTATGACAGCAGTAATGTTTTTCCAAATTATATGTACTTTATCATTAGATCAGGCATTAATGAGATTTTATTATGAAAATTTAAAAACATTAAATAGAAAAAATATTTTAAAATATTTTTTATTATTAAACTTTAAGATTTATATAATTATGATACCAATTATTATAGGTATATATTTTAAAGTTTTATTGTTTGATGAAATCAAATTATTAATATGTTTTATAGTGATTATTGGAAGTAATATTTTTTTAAGAATGGTAAATATTTCTTTTAGAATAGAAAAGAAAGTTAAATATTATATTATTCAGACAGTATTAATAAGTTGTGTAGATAAGATTTTATTGGTTATTATTGGATTTTATTTTCCAAATCATAAGAATGCTATATATACTTTAATGATAGGTTATATAATGTTAGTATTTTTATTTCTTTATATAAAAAGGAAAGAATTATTAGTTTCAATTGGAAAGGTTTCAAGAACAGATACAATTGAAATTTTAAAATTTTCGATTCCATATGTGCCAGTATTACTATTATCTTGGCTAAATAGTTCAATACCGTTATTTATATTAAGAAAATATCTTGATTATTCAGCTATAGGAATATATACAAGTGCAATAACAATAGCAAATATTTTAACAATAGTTCAAACTGGATTTTCAGCATATTGGGGTCCTTTTATTTATGAATATTATTTGGATAAAGAAAATATTCAAAAAATACAAAAAAATATTATAATTATTTTAATGATTTTATCAATCTTAATTGTAATTTTTCAAGATTATATATTTATGTTAATAGGAAGTAAATTTAGAGGAAGTAAAGTTTTCTTTCCGTTTTTGATGTTTACTCCAATTTGTAATGTTATTGGAGAAACTACTGGAATAGGAATAATGTTATCAAAAAAAAGCTATTTGAATATAATTACTTTCATATTAGGTGTTACTACTAATATAATAGGTTCATATTTATTAATTCCAATATATGGAAGTATTGGAGCAGGAATATCTGTTTCTTGTTCTGCTGTAGTAATATTGATTATAAGGAGTATTTTAGGAGAAAAATACTATAAGATAAGTCAAAATAATAATTTTATAATTTTTTCTGTAATATGTTTTATTTTGGTTAGTTTTTTTAATTTAAAACCATTAAATTTTTTAGGAATGAATATAATTATAATAATTTTTATTTTTTATATTTTTATTTTTAGAAATGAAATATTAAAATTTTTATTAGTAATTAGAGAAGTTAAAAATTTTTTTATAAAATTACTAAAATAAAAAATGCCTAGGAGCAACTTATGTTTAAAATCAACCAAAGCATATACAACCAAATAGGAGAGTTAGGTGTATATATCTACACCCTCTCTCTTTTTATATCCAAGTCAGGTGTAAATATAGGACTAGGACTTTTAGTACTAGCCTTTTTACTCTATCTTTGGGATAGGAGAAAAATA
>ERZ791731.78-NODE-78-length-65219-cov-4.65653_pt1 | contig 65219 bp, 53 predicted proteins | sample MGYA00509954_ERZ791731 | MGnify/ENA primary metagenome ERZ791731 (study PRJEB30046, sample SAMN00715134) | human gut metagenome | study: EMG produced TPA metagenomics assembly of the A metagenome-wide association study of gut microbiota in type 2...
TTATACCATCACCGGACGTGCTTTCTTGTCATTAGCTGCGAGTGTTGTCCGCCAGGTGGATCGTAGAAATGTTGAGATGGCTCCGACCCAAATTGTAGAAATGCATAAATAGCCGGAATCCGGACAAGATAGCTTTTATATAAGCTGTTCGTAAGATATAAAAAGAACCTTCATGGTTTTTACAAAGACTATGAAGGTTCTTTCTTATATAGTAGCATCTATTATTTATTCAATGCTTCTGTCAGTTTCTTTTTCATGGTGTCAGCTCCAGGGAAACCGGTCTGCTGATAAACAGTATTACCATTGCGGTCGATAACAAAATAAGTCGGTACTCCCTGAATATTGAATTTATCCATAAGATATCTCCATTGGTCATTAGTCACACGGAAATGTTCTCCGTGAACATCGGGTATCATATTTTCCCAAGTTCCTTTGGGGGAATTTTCTCCTGCGACATATAAATAGAGGATATCCTTATCTTTCAATTCTTCTTTCATCGGAACCATAGCTTTGTTCGCCATTCTGCAAGGGCCGCACCAAGTAGCCCAAAAGTCTACTAATAGGACATGGCCTTTAAATTTGGAAATGATGGCAGAGAAAAGTTCTTCATTTTCTACTTCGCCTATTTCATTGATTTTGTATCCGGTCTTCTGTTTGTTCAATTCCATCTTCTTGAGCAACTCTCCATTGAGTGCTGTCAGCATGTTTTTGTAGGCGGGCGAAGGCAGTGCTTCAAGCGCGGTTATCTGTTCGGCGGTCAGCGGGGTAAAATCTTCAATCGAACGGTAACATTTATATGCTTCCATCATTTGGAACAGAATCCCCTGGTTTGTTCCCAACTGTTTTTCCAGAAGATCTTTCCGGGAACTGAATATTCCCGTTCCATATGCGTATTCCGATGCATATAAATCTGCCGGTGTATTGAGAGCCAATTCTTTGAATATATCAAAATAATTATCCGGAAATTCAATCTTGGTGTTTGTGTAATATTCCTTAGTCTGCTCTCTGTTCAACTTTTGACTAACGACATGTGCACGCATCAGGATATCTTTGCCCATAAAAAGTCCGATAGCTGTAGTTATATCTGTATTGGCTTTCAGAACTTCTTTTGCGGCCGGACTAAGAGGAGATTCTGCTATCTGTTTATGGATATTGCTCCGTTTCTCTATGAAATAGTTTTTCACTCCATCTATATCTTTTCCGATTACTTCGTCTACGATTTCCCCCGGACTGCTGACCAGATTACACTGAATGGTATTGTCCGTCAACTCTTGTTGCAGTTCAGCCAAATAACCGCTGTAATAAGCTTTCTTTCCATAAGGCTTATCGTCCTTTTGCAAGTGTGATTGTTGGCGTGTACATTCGGCCGTATTAATAATAATAGAACTTTCTTTTCCCGGAGCTAATAAGCAGGAAATTTGAGCAAACGGGAAAACAAGAGTCGCCGGAGTTACCGTGATGACATTTGTTTGAATCTGGAAAGTCCCGTCTTCATTTATACTCACTTCTTCGGCAAAGTTCAGCCACCTGACCGGGTCATTCAGATGCAATTTACCTGATGACGGCATATCTTTCTTAAAGTCGAGCACTCTTCCTGTTAGTGTGGCTTTACCGTATGCGAGTTCCGGGGTAGGTAATTGGGCTTTCTTATTAATCTTATGGATTATTGCGTCTTTAGGTAACGGAGTTTTACGGAAATTCTTCTCATTGAGCTGTATTCCCCATATCTTGTATGCTCCGTCAAAGTCTCCTTCAGAGAAATCCAGGCTGGTAACATTTTCCGGTATAGGAGGAAAGAGTAACTGAAATTCCGCTTCTCCGGATTCCGGCATCCAAAATTCTTTGTCCAGTGTTATTCCGACTCCCTTCCGGATTGGATAAAGTGCCCCGTTATTATCTTTCAGAAAACTTCCGGTTGCTACTTTTATCCAGTACTTAGGCCGATAGTAAGCTTTCACATAGACAGTGGTCACTGTGTCACTCATGACAATTTTATCAACTTCGATACTGTTGGAGCTCCAGGCAAGAAAAGGAGGACGCTCGATAACTCTGTCTTTGGCTTGTACAGTGCAAACTGTGCAGAGTATCAAACCGATAATCCATGCGAATCTTTTCATATGAATAGCGTTTTATTTCTAACAAATATAAGGATATTTTTGTAACTAGCCTTATGGAAGTAGAAAAAAGAAATTCTTTTTGGAATTGATGAGGTTAGTGTTCCCCACCGATGAGGAGAGAGAGCGGCATCGGGAAAATAAATTATTGTAGCCGGAATGTAATAGGAAGGGTGTATTCTACGGCAACCGCTTGTCCGCGTTGCAGTCCCGGTTCCCATTTCGGCATATTACTTACTACGCGCATGGCTTCTGTATCTAAAGAAGGAGAAACGCTCCGCAGCACTTTTATTTCTGACAAGCTGCCATCTTTTCCGACAACCATCTTTATGATGACTCTGCCTTGCTGCTTTTTCTCTTGTGCAATAACAGGATATTTGATACTTCTGGCAAGATATTGCATTAGACCTCTTGTTCCACCGGGGAATTTCGGCATTGTTTCTACTACCTTGAAAGTAGGCTCTGTATCTCCGGTTTTTACACCTACTGCATCGGGATTTGAATCTTCCTTTAAACCATACCCTACAACGACTACTTCTTCCAAATCAGATTGTTTGATTTCTTCAGCTTTCGGAGTTTCAGGTCCGGTTAGTCTGAACATGACAGGAACTGTAAATCTGACATTTACTGCTTCTCCTCTTTGCTTGCCGGGCTTCCATTTTGGCATGGCAGTAATTACACGTATGGCTTCCTTATCTAAATAGGGGTCTACACTCCGAACTACTTTTATGTTATCTATACTTCCGTCTTTTTTTACTACGAAACATACAATCACACGTCCTTGTGTGCCTTTTGCGTGTGCTTCAGCCGGATATTTGATGTTTTGTGAAAGATATTCCATCAAGGCTTTCATTCCTCCGGGGAAATCCGGCATTTCTTCTACAACTTCAAATATGACGGAATCCGGTACAATCTTGCTATGAGTCTCCAGTGTCTCTTGCGCCTTTTTCTCCTGCGGGAGAATGATTTTTTGAATTTCTTCTGCAGGAAGTTCGGGTATAGTCGCTATTTCGGGTTTCGAAGTGACTTGTGTCGTCGCCTGTCCCATTACTTCCTTGGCGAATTTCTCTGTGGTACGTGCCACCATTTCGATGTTGCTGACAATCATCAACAGGGCAGCCAAGGGGAGAAACATAAGATACTTTGTTCTCCCTATTTCTTTTGTTCTTCGTTTATTCATCATTTTAATACGATTTTTGAGTGGTAAAACATTGAAACTATTTGATAAATTTGCTGCAGCCTTGTGATGTGCCAGTCCCAATAAATGATACTGGTATGATTTACTGTCATGTCCCGTCTCCAATACCCGGTGATCCGCCATGTATTCGAGATTTCCTCTGACTTCCCGTTTCATCAGCCAGATAAAAGGGTTGAACCAGCAGAATGTACACATTAGTTCACTGATTAACACATCTACCGAATGATGCTGACGGGCATGCGTTTCTTCGTGAGTAATGATTTCACCGATTTCGGACTCTGTATGTGACTGTGGATGAATGAATATCCAATGGAAGAAAGAGAACGGGCCGTATTCTTTCTTTAAAAGATGTACGCGTACTCCTTGTATAGTGCTTTTAGGGCACTGGATATGTAGCCGTATGATACTGCCTAATTGCACAAGGAAACGTGTTGTTAATACTAATATTCCACTCCAATAAATGATTTTCATAAAGAGTAAGATTAACTCTTGCCAGTTCATTGTTGGTTCTTGCAGTGGAGTGATGGTTTGTTCCGGAAGTATAATTGTTGCATAAAGATCTGCCATTGCCACCATTGGTTCATGGGCTTTTACCCATCCTTGAATGTTCAACAAAGGATAAAGTAAGGAGATGGCAAAAAAGCATAGCAAAGCCGCCCGACGCCAATGGAAGAAGGTGTCTTTATAGAAAAACAACCGATAGAATGCGTAGAATAGGACTATTGCTACATTTATCTTTAGAAAATAGGCTAATTCCGGAGTCATCATAGTAATGAATATTTTCTATTAATCTTCTTTTCCTTTTTCAATCAGGTCGATGATATCTTTGAGATCATCGGTCGAAATCTTCTGGTCTTTTGCAAAGAAAGAAACCATTTCTTTGTAAGAGTTCTCAAAATAGTTACGAACTACGCCGCTCATAAAATGGCGCTTATACTCATTTTCGCGAATAGCGGGAGTGTACTGGTAAGTGTTACCCACACGTTTCGGTGTGACGTATCCCTTCCGTTCGAGGTTCTTCACGATGGATGCTACTGTGGTGTACGGCGGAGCAGGTTGCGTATATTTCGCTACGATGTCCTTTACGAAACAGCTTTGTAACTCCCAAATGTAGATCATTACTTCTTCTTCTTGTATTGTTAACTTTTCCATGGAGATATTGTTTAATTACGAATACTTCGCAAATCTACGAATATTTCGTAAATAAGCAATGGTTAGTCGGTTAATAATTGTAAATGCATGAGACTTGCAAGAATATTTTGATTGTCTTTCTGTCCTTAAAATAATTAAGCACAAAAAACGAATGGATGGGCATAATTTTTGCCTAAATAGTCACTGTTTAATAACATTTATGCAAAAAATAGACTATCAAGGATTTTTTTATATAAAATAAATGAAATATATTTGCGGACACGAAACAGACGTTAAATATGGACAGTGTGTTCCGATACGCTGGTAAAGTTCGGAAAATTCCCCGCACTAGACAATGGAACTATTTAATTAACAATGCTGCCCGAAGGGAAGAGGGGAGCAAACTAAAAAAATAATGATATGAAAAAAGGTTTGATTTTTGTGCTATTCGCACTTGTTTCTATCGTTTCTTATTCTCAGATTTCCTGGAATGCCAAAGTAGGTATGAATATGAGTAACTACACTGGTGACATGGATACTGATATGAAGATTGGTTTCAATGTGGGAGTAGGTATGGAATATCAGTTTACTGATATGTGGTCTATTCAACCTTCTTTGATGTTTACTCAAAAAGGAGCTAAAGCTGGTGATGAAAAGGTTAAGCCGATGTATCTTGAAATTCCGGTACTTGCAGCGGCTAGATTTGCTGTTACAGATAATCAGAATGTTGTAGTTAAAGCAGGTCCTTACTTTGCTTTTGGTGTAGCAGGAAAAGGTGGTGATGTGAAATGTTTTGATAAAGACGGATGGGATATGAACCGTTTTGATGCTGGAATTGGTGTAGGTGTGGCTTATGAAATCAATAAATTCTTTATTGCTTTGGATGGAGAATTTGGTTTGACAAAAGTTCTTGATTTTGAAACTGATGGTGTAAGCAATCCGAAGAACATGAACTTCTCTATCGGCGTAGGTTACAAATTCTAAAAGAATTATACTCTCTTTATAATATCTCTGAAAATCCCTCGTCCTATACTCTCTTCGGACGGGGGATTTTTTATCCTTACTTTCCGAAAAATAAAAAACGGCATATCTTAATAATAAGAATATACCGTTCGTTTCTCTCTCTTGTGTTATATTTATCAATCACTTACCTGCTTGGATAAGTTCTCTTTTTCTTTTAGTTCCTTATATCTCTCTATGGCATGTTTACGACTCATAAGTATTTGCCAGCGATATACCCAACAGGTAGTAAGGAAATAGATACCCGCCTGTAACCACAAAGCTTTGTATTCAAAAGCCACTTCACTCAAAGTTGCTCCCATATTATTGATTTTTACAAAACCATTGATCCCGAAAGTAGACGGGAATATGTAAGATACATATTTCCAGAACGGAGGAATCGCAGCCCCTGGCCAGGAAATTCCTGATATAAATAGCAAAGGAACGGATGTGAATACAAAAATCAGCATACACGTTTCCCGGTTACGAATGGCAATGGACGTTGTCATAGCAAAGAAAATACAAGCCGCCAAATAAGGAACAACGAATAATACTAATGAACCGGGTTGTCCGATTTGGTTGAGGCTGAATAGTCGTGGTACGATATGTAGCACATAGAAAGCCACCAATACATAAACCATAAAATAACTCAGTCCTTTTCCGAGTACGATTCGCAATGTACCGTTATAATGCCGGTTGATGGGTACGAGATCCTTGAACCGGTTATTTTCACGGGCTGTTCCGGCAGCAAGACCGATGCCGAGCAATAATGTCTGTTGAATAATCAATACCAGTACGGCAGGAATCAGGAAAGCGGCGAATCCGGCAGTAGGATTGAATATCGAAATCTCCTCATATTCTATCGGATAAGCAGTTATCTCATCCTGCCGGTCGGTTGTATTGCCGCTACGGGCAATCTTAATATCCTGATTCATATCCAATGATACGGCTGTGTTGGCTATCAGCATGGACTTATAATAAAGTAATCCGCTCATATCACAATAGATGCTGACTTGCGTCTGCTTTCCTTTTGCGATATTATCACTGAAATCCGAAGGAATGTAAATGATGCCATACGCACGTCTGTTCTTCAGCATTTGCTTGGCTTCTTCCATATCGGCACAATAAGATACGATTTGAATATCGGGCGTAGCATCTACTTTCCGGAGATATTCGCGACTCAAAGAGGAATGGGAATCGTCCACAACAACGGCAGGAACTTCACGCACCACTTCATTGTCATAGATAAAGCTATACAGCAGTGGATAGCCTAACGGGACGAGTATGAAGAATATCAGTACCCCCTGGTCGCGGAAAGTTGTCTGAAACTCCCGCTTCCAGATATAAAACAGGTCATTGATGCCTTGGGCTATCTTATCTTTTAATTTTATATCTTTCATTTAGGGTATGTATTTATAGTAAACCAATGCTTCTTTCAAGCGGTGAACCACGAAGAAAGGAAGCATCATGAATATTAATAAGGCCATATAGTTACTCCATGAGTAAGCCATGCTATATCCGTTGAGCGCCTGATCTACATAAATCAGGAAATAGTGACGCAGCGGAAACAGATTGCTCAAAGCCTGCAAAACAGGATGCATCGCCATCACCGGAAATGAGAAACCGGAAATAGAGAACGATATGACACCCCATAACGAAGCGAAGCTTAGTCCGAGCCGCAGAGTAGGCAGAGTCCCTATCATGAGAATTCCGCAACACTGTGATGCCAGCACAAGACAGAGCGTGGCGAATATCATGGGAAAGATACCACTATTGCAGGGGAAATGCAGGAAACCATATAAGTATACATTATAAAATATACCCATAATGAAGAAGATTACCGTGTGCGGAAGCAGCTTTCCTGCCAATGCTATATAAATGGAATTGTTACTCATGCGCAACCATTCACGGGCGGTGCGATCTTTGATTTCTACACCGATAGAATAAACGGTGACCATGAATATAAGCAGCATGAGTACTCCCGGTATCAGCGTATTGCATAGATATACCGAATAGTTCAGCCAGGGATTATTCAACGGATGCGTATCTATCACGATAGGTTGCAGAAATCCCATAGCCTGATCTTCCGTAGCTCCTTTGGCATATAGCGTGGTACGTGTGGCAGAGCCTGCTGTCAGTTCCCCCATCATTTTCATATCTCTGAAAAGCAGGGAACCTGCAATCAGGTATGAATAGTTGGTATAGAAAGAAATCTTGGGTTGCCGCTGGCTTTGTGCTTCCGCCGACAAGCCTTTGGGTATATAAAAGAACCCGTAGATTTTTCCTTCCTGTACGGCGATACGTGCATCCGTCACATTACTGTAATGGGCGACGACACCCGTCTGCGAAAAAGCATCCAGATTGCGCACGATATTGCGGGACGTAGACGAATCATCCATATCCACCACACCGGCAGGAAGATCCTTCGGCAGTCCCGAATCCATTAAAGTGGTGAAGAAGATATAGCAGAAAAGTGGGGCGATGACCATGCAGAAGAGATAAAGCGGTCGTGATACCAACCGCCGGCATTCTCTTTGCATGACCTGCCACAATGCTATATATTTCTTTTCTCTCTCTTTCATGATTACTTATCAATGACAACTGACATGCCCGGACGAAGATTCTCTACTTTTTCCATCGGAGATGCTTTCACTTCGAATGTTTTCAGGTCAAACTGACCGGTCGTCTTGGTAGCCTTCCAGGCTGCGTAACTACCCAAGTCCTTCATATAATACACTTTGAGTTTGATCGCTTTATTATCCAAAGCCGGAACGACTGCTTCAAATTCAGTTCCCATAGTCAGGTTTTTAAGCAGGTCTTCGCGCACATTGAATGTTATCCACATGTCATTCAGTTCGGCAATATTCATGATAGGTGCGCCGGTACCTACCAGTTCTCCTACCTTCGGGAAAATCTCCGAAACCTCTCCGGCTGCCGGAGCGATAAGATAAGTCTCCTTGATGTAAGATTCAACTTCGGCAACGGCTCCTTTTGCACGGTTGACAAGAGCTTCCGCAGCCATTTTGTCCTCACGTTCAGCTCCGTTCTTTGCCATTGTATATTGTGCTTTAGCAGCTTTCTCGGTAGCGATAGCGGCGTCCCGTTGTGCAGTTACTTCGTCCAGCTTTTGTGCGGGCATCACTCCCTGTTCATACAAGTTCTTCACTCTTTTGTATGACTTTTCGGCAATGGTGACTCCCGCCTGTGCTTTCTGCCACATCTCATAAGCGGCCTGAATCTGTTCCTGACGTGCCCCTTTGATAGCTTTTTCGTTTTGTGCCTGTGCGGCAGCTTCGGCGGCACGTGCCTGTTCCATCTTCGCCACTACATCCGGCGCTTCCAGGATAGCCAGTGTATCACCGGCATTGACCTGCTGTCCTTCTTTCACACGAAATTCCAGAATACGTCCCGGAACTTTGCTTGAGACACGATATTCGGTAACTTCTGCCTGTCCCTGAATGATTTCAGGCCCTTTGCGAAGCATGAAAAAACCAACGACTGCAACGATTGCAATAACTCCGAGTAAAGTAAGAAATGCCAGCAGCATATTGCTGTTTTGTGATTTAGTAGGTGCCATATGATTATGAATTATTTCAAAGTTCCTAATGATTTTTTTAGATAAATTTCTGTCAGTTTTACGTCTATTTGAGCATCAATCTTCTCCGATTGGGCAGATAACCAGGCTGTTTGCGCTTCGAGAACATTACTGGTGGCAATTACGCCTTCTTTAAAGCCAAGTGTCGCATAGCGAAGATTCTCTTCCGCCTTCTCCATATTCTTGGAAGCCATCACCAGTTTTTTACCGGCCTCGTTCACCTTGAACGCTGCCTGGTTAACCTGCAATTCGATTTTTTCCCTGGCATCTTCCAGTTGATATTGCGCGATTCTTGCTTCGGCTTTGGCAGACCTTGTTTTGTAAATACCTTCGCCCCAATGCCAGATAGGTATCTGCACCATCACTCCGACATTCCACATTCCTTTGAACTTATTCTCGAAACTGTTGAAGACAGAAGGATTCGTAACCATATAATTTCCCATTAACGCAATAGAAGGAAGATGCTCGGAACGGGTTACGTTCACTTTCTGCCTGTAGATTTGCGTAGCCAGTTCGAGACTGCGTATCTCCGGTCGGTTGGCGTAGGCCGTTGACATATCGAAATGAGTCTCTGGTGCTAATAGGGGAATGTCATCCATATTTTCGTCTGTCAGAGTGACGGGAGAGCTAAGATCGAGCCCGCATAGTTGGCACAACAACATTCGGGCAAGGCTTAATCCGTCCTCTACTTTTGTCAGGGTCATTTCCGCTTCATTCACCTTGACGCGCACGGATAAACCGTCTGCTTTAGTGGCTACTCCTTCGGCAATCATCTTTTCCACATCGCTGTCCAACTGTTGTAGAAGTTTCAGATATCCTTCCGCCAACTTTTTTTTATTGACTAATGAAATGACTTGCCAATAAGCTTGGTCGGTGCTCATGATAACTTCCTGCATGCCGCCTTGATGTTGCTGGCGTGCCAGTTCCTCGGCGTATTGTGTTATCTTGTTGTAAGCGCGGATTTTTCCACCCATATAGAGTGGTTGTGTCAACGTGACAGCTCCGGCGTACACGTTTCTAGTGTCCGTGCGGAGCGCGTCTACCAGAGAACTTCCGGCATTGTTAAAGGCAGAAGTCAGGCTCGCTCCTAATTCAGGGATTTTAGAAGCAAGTTCCGGATGTAATTGTGCTATAATTCCGCCGGCTTGCTCCAATGGGCCTGCCAGACTGGTTCCCAATCCCGAAAGTGCGGCTTTCTGGTCGGCATTCAATAAAGAGAACTCTTTTTGATTTCTCATGTAAGCTCCGGTTGCCGAGAAGCTGGGTAGGTAATTGGTAAATGCGGCTTTTCGCTGATAGTGGGCGGCATTTATCTTTTCATTGCTTATCAACAGATCTTTATTGTTGGCAAGGGCTAAAGCGCGGCAACTATCCAAACTCAGTATAGTTTGCGCTTTTACTATAAAAGTCAGGTTTAACAGAATTGTCAGGAGAAATAGTTTTTTCATCGCATCTTGCATATTAATAAGGTGATACTTCTATTTAAATAACCCTGTTCTTATGTAATTTGTTTATTGAAGTAGTCAGTTTTTTTGAACTTGTTAGCTTAAACAATAATTGCATAAACAACGATGCAAATGTATGCGCTTTCTGTGAAAACGCAAAAAGAATTAGCTTTTTTTAAAAATATAACAAGATGAGCGGGGGGAGAAGAAAAGAAAGAAGGCTGTCCTTCCATGATGAAGGACAGCCTTTCCTGATATATAAATGTAAGGGGATTTGCTTTATTAAAGAGCACCTACTTCTTTCAAAGCAGCGTTAGTTCCGTGTACAGCTTTTGCGCTAGCTGCGAACTTGGCTTTTTCGTCTTCGTTCAGGTCGAGTTCAACGATCTTTTCGATACCGTTCTTGCCAAGGATTACAGGAACACCGATACAAATATCTGATTCGCCGTATTCGCCTTCGAGGAATACTGAACAAGGAACCATCTTCTTCTGGTCGTGAAGGATAGATTCAACAACGAATGCTCCTGCTGCGCCCGGTGCATACCATGCGGAAGTACCCAGCAATTTAGTCAGAGTAGCGCCACCTACCATAGTAGCAGCAGCAACTTCTTCCAACTTTTCAGCAGAGATAAAGTTAGTTACAGGCATACCTTTGTAAGTAGCGAAGCGAGTCAACGGAATCATTGTAGTATCACCGTGACCGCCGATAACCATACCTTCTACTTCGTTAGCATTGCATCCCAAAGCTTGAGACAGGAAATATTTGAAGCGAGAGCTATCCAAAGCGCCGCCCATACCGATGATACGGTTTTTCGGCAAGCCCAGAGATTTCAATGACAGGTAAGTCATTGTATCCATCGGGTTAGAAATTACAACAAGGATAGCGTTAGGAGAATATTTCAAGATGTTCTGTGCCACTGATTTAACGATACCAGCGTTTACACCGATCAGTTCTTCACGAGTCATACCCGGCTTGCGAGGAATACCTGAAGTAATCACAACAACGTCAGAGTTGGCAGTCTGGGCATAATCGTTAGTGCAGCCTACGATTGTAGTGTCGAAACCCAACAATTGGGCAGTCTGCATCATATCCATTGCTTTACCTTCTGATACGCCTTCTTTAACGTCCAGCATTACTACTTCGTCTGCTACTTCATTAAAAGCAAGTACATTTGCACATGTAGCACCTACGTTACCTGCGCCTACTACGGTTACTTTTGACATAATACTATATATTTAAAAAGTTGATAATTTGTTTCATCTATTTTGCGCGACAAAATTACAACGATAATCCTAATTAAAGAAATTTTTCCGTAATAATTTTAGTTAAAGGTCGAAGTAATCAGAATCTACAGACAGTAGCCTGAAAGGAGAGCCGATAGAATGCCAAACTGGTTAATAAATTAAAATTGTACGGATTAGCCGATGGTTTTTCTAAAACTCTCTGTTTTTCCGCTTGACTTCTGTTGTGAAATGATTACTTTTGCGCACGTTATCAATTCACAACTGAAACTATGAGTAAAAAAAGTCTTCTTATTGCGGCCGTAGCTATTTTGGTAATAGCGATTATTGGCATTACCTATTTATTGTTTACAGAAAAACAAGCCAACAGGGAGTTGGTACAGGAATTCCAATTAGATAAGGAAGAGCTGGAAACTGAATATACCCGTTTCGCGCAGCAATATGATGAGTTGAAGATGACCATATCTAATGACTCTTTATCCCAACTGCTTGAACAGGAACAATTGAAGACACAGCGCTTGCTGGAAGAACTCCGCACGGTGAAAAGCTCGAACGCTACGGAAATCCGCCGTTTGAAGAAGGAACTGGCCACCCTGCGTAAAGTTATGATTGGGTATATCAACCAGATTGATTCATTGAATAAGTTGACTGAACAGCAGAAATTGGTGATAGCTGATGTGACCGATAAGTATAATAAGGCTTCTCAACAAATCAGTAATCTTTCTGAAGAAAAGAAGAACTTGGATAAGAAAGTGACACTGGCAGCCCAGCTTGACGCCACCAATATCCGTATCGAACCCCGCAACAAACGCGGCAAAGTAGCGAAGAAAGTGAAAGACGTGGTGAAACTGGCTATCAGCTTTACAGTCGTAAAGAATATCACTGCTGAAAACGGTGAGCGTACCATATACATACGTATCACCAAACCGGATAACGATGCGTTGACTAAGAGTGCGTCCAATACTTTCCCTTATGAGAATCGTACACTGACCTATTCTATCAAAAAGTATATTGAGTACAACGGAGAAGAACAGAACGTAAATGTGTTTTGGGATGTGGAAGAGTTTCTGTACGCCGGAAACTATCGGGTTGATATCTTCGAAGGTGGTAATCTGATTGGCTTGCAGACGTTTACATTGAATTAGACTTCAGTTTAGTTCATAACCAACATCATTGAGTAAGTGACTCACCATATCAACTGTTGAGCTAATAAATTATCTCATTAGGGTACGGAAATGAACTAATTCGATTTCAGAACTAAACACGCACTCCAAACAAAAGTTTTCACGATTTACCCTCATACCCTCATAAATTTCTTCAAATCCTTTATTCATCGTAGCTTCAGCTATGAGAGCAGGTCATGATAGCACCCTGAGAGTAACTTTTGCTCTCAGGGTATTATCATCCCATCCCCCTATAAAACATAGGATATACTAACGGGATATTAACGTTATCTCTTCGGTATCCTTTCGTTAGATTACCGATATCACTAGTTCGTCACAGCCGTGACAAATTCCTACCACGGCTGTGAATAGAACCTACCATGGCCGTGACGAATAGTTACCACGGCCGTGGTGAGATAACAATACCGGTAATCTAATGAAAGAATACCGGCAGCCTAACGCAAGGATAAAGGCAAGATAACTAACACTTCCTTACTTCATAACTTATGTTTCCCTAAACAACATAGCCAGGGAACCCACATTAAAGCACAACGTACTGAAATGAGTTAAACAGTACGGAAACAAATCTTCTGGGGCTAGTTGCCCTAAAAACACATTCCTAAACCTTTCAAACTCAGGTTTTGGTACAGCATATGTGGAATATCCGTTATTGGGTGTCTATGATTTTTATAAGAAAGGACTATCGCCTGCCGTCCGCCCCCCACATCATTTTGCTGCGAAGCGTATCGAAAAAGATGTGATTGAAGCGTTTCACTACTTTCACGCTGTAGTCGGCACGGCGAATGGTGAGTTGAGTCGTTTCTTTGCAAGTTTCACTGCTGCCGTCGATGGCAACCAGAAAGTTATGACTGCGGCTTTCCACGTCTAATGTGATTTCCCAATCATCACGGATGACGATAGGGCGGACGTTGAGGCTATGCGGAGCTACGGGAGTAATGACGACAGTGTTGGCATGGGGAACCATAATCGGGCCGCCCACACTTAGGGAGTAGGCAGTTGAACCGGTTGGAGTAGCAATCACTAATCCGTCGGCTTGATAAGTATTCAAGAATGCACCGTTGATAGCAGTACGGATACTAATCATTGAAGAACTGTCCCGTTTGAGCACGGCAATTTCATTTAAAGCATACGGAGATGCTTGCAGATGGGGGTCGTTGCAGATAAGTTGAAGTACACTCCGTTCTTCCACGCTGTATCTTCCGGCTTGAATCTCGTTGAATGTCTCTTCCACCTCTTCGGGAGAAATGTCAGCTAGAAATCCCAGGCGCCCTGTGTTGATGCCAAGGATAGGAATTCCCTTTCTGCCTACCCGGCGGGCAGCTTTCAGGAAAGTGCCGTCCCCGCCGATACTGATTACCATGTCGGCTGTGAAATCATCACCGTCAAATAACTGGTCGGCTTCGATTTCCATATGCTCTGAAATCAGGAATTGATAGAACTCCCTGCATACACAGACTTCCGCTCCCCGTTTTTTCAATAACCGGAACAGATTGGCGGCATGAGAGGACTTCTTGGCCTGATAAGTATTTCCGAAGATGGCAAATTTCATAAGCGATGTCATTAGTTTCGGTTGCAAATTTGGCATTTTTTCTTGGATTTCTACTTTAAATAACCAAAAAAGAAACGAGAATGCGTTTCGTATTATTAGGCAACTAATAATAATATTTGTATTTTTGCGGCAAATATTACGTAGAACCATGACTAAATTAAGTGTAAACATAAACAAGATAGCTACGCTGAGAAATGCGCGCGGTGGAAATGTGCCCAATGTAGTAAAGGTAGCGCTTGATTGTGAATCTTTTGGAGCAGACGGTATCACCGTTCATCCTCGTCCCGACGAACGCCACATCCGTCGTTCGGATGTATATGATTTGCGCCCTTTGCTGCGGACAGAATTTAATATCGAAGGTTATCCGTCGCCTGATTTTATAGACTTGGTGTTGAAGGTAAAACCGCATCAGGTAACTTTAGTGCCTGACGATCCTTCACAGATAACTTCCAATTCCGGTTGGGATACAAAAGCGAATCTGGAATTTTTGACCGAAGTTCTCGACCAGTTCAACAGCGCCGGTATCCGTACATCTGTCTTTGTGGCTGCCGACCCTGAAATGGTGGAGTATGCGGCGAAAGCAGGGGCCGACCGTGTGGAACTGTACACCGAACCGTATGCGACGGACTATCCGAAGAATCCGGAAGCAGCCATCGCCCCTTTTATCGAAGCTGCCAAAACTGCCCGTAAACTGGGTATCGGTCTGAATGCCGGACATGATTTGAGTCTTGTGAATTTAAACTATTTCTATAAAAACATTCCTTGGGTGGACGAAGTCTCTATTGGTCATGCATTGATTAGTGATGCGCTGTACTTGGGACTGGAGCGTACCATTCAGGAATATAAAAACTGTCTACGCTGATGAATGCAATGATCTTGTTAGCCCAAGGGGCTATGAATATGGCCGATTCGCTGGCTACTGCCAATCCTGTCCTGACAGAGGTGAACGCTCCTGAAATGAACATGCTTGATATGGCTATCAAGGGTGGTTGGATTATGATTGTACTGGGTGTATTGTCGGTTGTCTGTTTCTATATCCTGTTTGAACGTAACTACATGATTCGCAAGGCAGGAAAAGAAGACCCGATGTTTATGGAGCGGATTAAAGACTATATTCATAGCGGTGAGATCAAAGCGGCTATTAACTATTGCCGTACGATAAACACCCCTTCGGCACGTATGATAGAAAAAGGGATCAGCCGTTTAGGACGTCCTATTAACGATGTACAGGTAGCTATTGAGAATGTAGGTAATATTGAAGTGGCAAAGCTGGAAAAAGGATTGACTGTAATGGCAACTATTTCCGGAGGTGCTCCGATGCTCGGATTCCTCGGTACGGTGACCGGTATGGTACGTGCATTCTACGAAATGGCGAACGCGGGTAGCGGAAATATAGACATTACACTGCTTTCCGGCGGTATCTACGAAGCCATGATTACTACAGTCGGCGGTCTGATTGTCGGTATCATTGCCATGTTTGCCTACAACTATCTGGTGATGTTGGTAGACCGCGTGGTGAACAAGATGGAATCTCGCACGATGGAGTTCATGGACTTGTTGAACGAGCCCACATAAAGGCAGAACGAAGCCCGTGTAAAAGCAGGAAAGTAACTGAGAACGTTAATCATGAATCACTAACCACTAATCGTTAATAAAGTGGGATTAAAAAGAAGAAATAGAGTATCGCCCAATTTCAGTATGGCTTCCATGACGGACGTCATATTCCTGTTGCTGATATTCTTTATGATAACCTCTACGGTGGTGTCGCCCAACGCCATAAAAGTGCTGTTGCCGCAAGGCAAGCAGCAGACTTCCGCCAAACCGCTGACAAGAGTCGTTATTGATAAAGACCTGAACTTCTATGCCGCTTTCGGCAATGAGAAGGAGCAACCGTTGGCGTTGAACGAACTGACTCCTTTCCTGCAGAGTTGTGCAGAGAAGGAACCTGAAATGTATGTGGCTTTGTATGCGGATGAATCGGTACCTTACCGTGAGATAGTACGTGTGTTGAACATCGCAAACGAGAATCATTTTAAGATGGTGCTGGCTACACGCCCGCCTGAAAATAAATAGGAACAATGGACAGAAGAAAAAAGGGTGAATACATAGGAGCGCTGGGTGCATTGTTGGTGCATGTGGCAGTGATTGCTCTTTTGATTCTGGTGAGCTTTACTGTCCCCCAACCGGATGAAGACGCAGGCGGAGTGCCTGTGATGATGGGGAATGTGGAATCGGCACGCGGCTTTGACGACCCTTCACTGGTAGATGTGGATGTACTGGATGAAGATGCGGCAGCCCCTGCGGAGACAGCGCCCGAACTTCCTTCCAAACAAGACTTGCTGACACAGACCGAAGAAGAAACGGTCACTTTAAAACCGAAAACGGAAGAACCCAAAAAGGAAACGGTGAAACCGAAAGAAGTGGCCAAACCGAAAGAACCCGTGAAGAAGCCCGAAAAAACAGAAGCAGAGAAAGCCGCCGAAGCCAAACGGCTCGCCGAAGAAAAAGCGGAGCGTGAGCGCAAGGCCGCCGAAGAAGCTGCAAGAAAGAGAGTTTCCGGTGCTTTTGGGAAGGGAGCGCAAATGGAAGGAAACAAAGGAACATCGGCCGGTGGTACCGGAACTGAAGGTAGTAAGGAAGGAAATTCTTCTACCGGAGCTAAAACAGGAACGGGTGGTTATGGAACATTTGACCTCGGCGGACGTTCTTTAGGTACGGGCAGTTTGCCAAAACCTGCATATAATGTGCAGGAAGAAGGGCGTGTCGTGGTGAATATTACTGTAAACCCTGCGGGACAAGTGATTTCGACCGGCATTAATCCCCAGACAAATACTGTAAGTTCAGCGTTGCGCAAAGCCGCCGAAGATGCGGCAAAGAAAGCCCGCTTTAATACAGTGGATGGAGTGACGAACCAAACGGGAACGATCACTTATTATTTTAATTTGAGATAGAAGAAGTATCATTAACCAAAAATAAAAAGAATTATGGGAACTGTATACGCATTTTTTGCAGATGGTTTTGAAGAAATCGAAGCTTTTACTACTATTGACACGTTGAGACGTGCCGGAATGAATGTGGAAATCGTATCCGTTACACCGGATGAAATTGTAGTCGGAGCACATGACGTGTCTGTCCTTTGCGATGTCAACTTCGAGAATTGCGATTTCTTTGATGCTGAACTTTTGTTCTTGCCGGGTGGAATGCCGGGAGCCGCTACGCTTGATAAGCACGAAGGGTTGCGCAAGCTAATCCTTAACTTCGCGGAAAAGGGCAAGCCTATTGCTGCCATTTGCGCAGCTCCGATGGTATTGGGTAAACTGGGACTGCTGAAAGGCAGGAAAGCTACCTGCTATCCTAGCTTCGAGCAATATCTGGATGGCGCTGAATGTGTCAATGAACACGTAGTGCGTGACGGAAATATCATCACAGGTATGGGGCCGGGCGCTGCCATGGAATTTGCTTTGACTATTGTTGACCTGTTGGCAGGTAAAGAAAAAGTAGACGAGCTGGTAGAAGCGATGTGCGTTAAACGCTAAGCTGTCCATGAAGAAATCTGTTATTATTGTCGCCGGTGGAAAGGGCTTGCGGATGGGAAGTGAACTTCCGAAACAATTCCTTCCTGTCGGTGGTAAACCTGTGTTGATGCATACGCTGGAAGTATTCCGGAAGTATGACGCTGCACTTCAGATTATATTAGTGCTTCCAAAAGAGCAACAGGACTTTTGGAAACAACTCTGCAAGGAACAGGGTTTTGCCGTGGAACACCTCATTGCCAATGGCGGTGAAACACGTTTCCATTCCGTAAAGAATGGACTGGCATTGGTGCAGGCTCCCGGATTGGTGGGAGTGCATGACGGTGTCCGTCCATTTGTCTCGATAGACGTGATAAGTCGTTGCTATGATTTGGCAAAAGAGCGGAAAGCGGTGATTCCGGTGATTGACGTGGTAGAGACATTGCGCCATTTGACGGACGGCGGAAGTGAAACGGTCAGCCGCAATGACTATAAATTGGTGCAAACCCCGCAAGTCTTTGATGTGGAATTACTGAAACAGGCTTATGCGCAGGAGTTTACTCCGTTCTTTACCGATGACGCTTCGGTGGTAGAAGCAATGGGCGTACCTGTATATCTTGCAGAAGGTAACCGTGAAAATATAAAGATAACAACTCCTTTCGACCTGAAAGTAGGGAGTGCTCTGTTGTAAATGTTCGATTTAGCCACACGCGACATAAAATTTATCTCCGGTGTAGGGCCACAGAAGGCTGCCGTATTAAATAAGGAGTTGGAAATCTACTCTTTGCATGATTTAATTTATTACTTCCCTTACAAATACGTTGACCGGAGCCGCATCTATTACATTCATGAAATAGATGGCAATATGCCGTATATCCAGTTGAAAGGAGAAATACTGGGTTTCGAAACCATTGGCGAAGGGCGTCAACGACGCCTGACTGCCCATTTCTCGGACGGAACGGGAGTCGTGGACTTAGTATGGTTTCAGGGAATAAAGTATATCTTAGGTAAATATAAACTTCATGAAGAATATATCATCTTCGGCAAACCGACTGTTTTCAACGGACGTATCAATGTAGCCCATCCTGATATAGACAAGGCGGATGAACTGAAACTTTCTTCCGTAGGCCTGCAACCTTATTATAATACGACGGAGAAAATGAAACGCAGCTTCCTCAATTCTCATGCAATAGAGAAGATGATGGCAACTGTGATTCAGCAGCTACAAGAACCTCTGCCCGAAACACTCTCTCCCAAGTTATTGGCAGAGCATCATTTGATGCCGTTGACGGAAGCCCTTCGAAATATCCATTTCCCGACCAATCCCGATTTGCTTCGCAGGGCGCAGTACCGCCTTAAATTCGAGGAGCTGTTTTATGTGCAACTCAATATCCTCCGATATGCCAAAGACAGACAAAGGAGATACCGTGGCTATATCTTCGAAAAGGTGGGCGATGTATTCAATACATTTTATACAAAGAACCTTCCTTTCCAACTTACAGGTGCGCAGAAACGAGTATTGAAAGAGATACGTAACGATGTAGGCAGCGGCCGGCAGATGAACCGTCTTTTGCAGGGAGATGTGGGAAGCGGAAAAACACTGGTTGCCTTGATGAGTATGTTGTTCGCTTTGGATAACGGCTATCAGGCATGCATGATGGCGCCTACCGAAATCTTGGCAAACCAGCACTATGAAACCATAAAAGAACTGCTTTTCGGAATGGACATCCGTGTCGAACTACTGACCGGCTCTATTAAAGGAAAAAAACGGGAAGCTATCCTTACCGGATTATTGAACGGAGACGTGAATATCCTGATAGGGACGCACGCCGTCATTGAGGATACTGTCAACTTCTCCTCGCTGGGTTTTGTGGTTATTGACGAACAGCACCGTTTCGGCGTGGCACAACGCGCCCGTCTCTGGAGTAAGAATAATCAACCTCCACATGTCCTTGTAATGACTGCCACCCCCATTCCCCGCACATTGGCAATGACACTATATGGTGACTTGGACGTATCTGTAATTGATGAACTTCCTCCCGGACGAAAACCAATTACCACTGTTCACCAGTTTGATAATCGTCGGGAAAGTATGTATCGTTTCGTGCAGAAACAAATAGACGAAGGACGGCAGGTTTACATCGTTTATCCTTTAATAAAGGAAAGCGAAAAGATTGATTTAAAGAACCTTGAAGAAGGTTATCAGCATATCCTTGAGGAATTTCCCAAATGCACGGTGTGCAAAGTGCATGGCAAAATGAAATCTGCCGAGAAAGACGAGCAGATGCAACTTTTCATTTCGGGAAAAGCGCAGATAATGGTAGCCACCACAGTCATTGAAGTGGGAGTGAACGTACCGAACGCTTCGGTGATGATTATAGAAAATGCCGAACGTTTCGGACTGTCGCAGTTGCATCAGTTGCGCGGTCGGGTAGGGCGTGGCGCCGACCAGTCTTATTGTATCCTGGTGACCAATTATAAACTGACCGAGGACACCCGGAAACGACTGGAAATTATGGTGCGCACCAATGACGGCTTTGAAATAGCCGAAGCGGATTTAAAACTTCGTGGCCCCGGTGACCTTGAGGGGACACAACAAAGCGGTGTCGCTTTCGATTTGAAGATTGCCGATATAGCCCGTGACGGACAACTGCTGCAATATGTCCGTTCCATAGCCGAAGGAATTGTGGAACAAGACCCCGCGGCACAGAATCCGGAGAACGAAATTCTGTGGCGGCAACTCAAATCCCTGCGGAAAACGAATGTTAACTGGGCTGCCATTAGTTGAAAAACGGTTAAACATACGGTTTATTTGCGTAAATGTGTTGCATAACATATTTAATCCCTATCTCTCCTATTTATAGGGGTTTAAAGACTCATTTCTTATCCCTTTTGTCGCTAACCATCTGAAAAATAGTTAATAACTCTCTTGTTGTTTCAAAGGAAAATACTACCTTTGGGGGAATTTTTTTAGTAAATGTATCGTTTAACCAATTGAAAAGTCGAGTATTATGCTTGAAAAAACGCTGGTCATTTTAAAACCATGTACCCTTCAACGGGGATTGATTGGTGAGATTACTCATCGTTTCGAACGTAAAGGATTACGGTTGGCCGGCATGAAGATGATGCAACTGACTGATGAATTACTAAGCGAACATTATGCCCACCTCAGTGGCAAGGAATTCTTTCAACGTGTGAAAGATTCCATGATGACAGCTCCTGTTATCGTTTGTTGTTTCGAGGGTGTGGATGCTATTCAAACAGTCCGTACGTTGGCGGGACCGACTAATGGACGTCTGGCTGCTCCGGGAACCATTCGCGGAGATTACAGTATGAGCTTTCAAGAGAATATAGTTCATGCTTCTGATTCACCGGAAACCGCAGCTATTGAATTAATGAGATTTTTTAAACCGGAAGAAATATTCGAATACAAACAGGCGACGTTTGACTACCTGTATGCTAACGACGAATATTAAATGAATTGACAAAGAACGAATGAATTTCAATTGCATTATTAAAACTGGATTGGTAGCTGTAGCGGCTATGGTTAGTCTGAGCTCTTTCTCTCAAGACCTGATTGCCCGCCAGGCACCGATAGACAAAAAACTAAAATCAGTAGACTCTTTGGCCTTGCAAAAGCAAATCCGTGCCGAACAGTCCGAATATCCCGCCCTAAGTCTTTATCCTAACTGGAACAACCAGTATGTACACGCTTACGGAAATGCCATTATCCCCGAAACTTACACTATCGACCTGACAGGTTTCCATATGCCGACTCCGAGTACGAAAATTACTTCGCCTTTCGGTCCTCGTTGGAGAAGAATGCATAATGGTTTGGACTTGAAAGTGAATATCGGCGATACTATTGTGGCGGCTTTTGACGGTAAAGTGCGTATTGTAAAATACGAGCGTAGAGGATATGGTAAATATGTCGTTATCCGTCATGATAATGGATTGGAAACTGTATATGGTCACTTGTCCAAGCAATTGGTTGAAGAAAACCAATTGGTGAAAGCCGGAGAAGTAATCGGTTTGGGTGGTAATACAGGACGTTCTACTGGTTCACATCTTCATTTTGAAACCCGTTTCTTGGGAATTGCAATCAATCCGGTTTATATGTTTGACTTCCCGAAACAGGATATCGTAGCCGATACTTATACGTTCAGGAAGACAAAAGGCGTGAAACGCGCAGGCTCACATGATACTCAGGTGGCTGACGGCGCAATTCGTTATCACAAGGTGAAGAGTGGTGATACTTTGTCCCGCATTGCCAAATTGCGTGGTGTATCAGTCAGCACACTTTGTAAATTGAACCGCATCAAGCCGACTACAACTTTGCGTATCGGACAGGTTTTGCGCTGTTCATAAACTCGCTTGCTTATAAAACAGTAATACAATAGCTTTTGAAGAGGGCACTTTAATATAATTTAGAGTGCCCTCTTTCTGTTTTTACTTAATTATTGTTACCTTTGCGCACTATTTGGAAGAAGATGAAAGATACCAAGCAACAATTTGAACATGTCATCGCTTTGTGCCGTGACTTATTTTCCAAGAAGCTGCACGATTACGGGCCTGCGTGGCGTATTCTGCGTCCGGCTTCAGTAACTGACCAGATTTTTATCAAAGCCAACCGGATCCGTAGTATTGAAACCAAGGGTGTGACCTTGATTGACGAAGGAATCCGTGCCGAATTTATTGCGATTGTCAATTATGGCATCGTCGGACTTATCCAGTTGGAACTGGGATATGCCGAATCTGCCGATATCAGCAATGAAGAAGCGATGGCTTTATACGATAAATATGCCAAGGAAGCATTGGAACTGATGCTTGCCAAGAATCATGACTATGATGAAGCTTGGCGTAGTATGCGTGTCAGCTCTTACACAGACTTGATTTTGATGAAGATATACCGCACCAAGCAGATTGAAACTCTATCCGGCAATACGTTGGTATCCGAGGGGATTGACGCCAATTACATGGATATGATAAATTACTCTGTTTTCGGACTCATAAAGATAGAATTTGAAGGATAAGAACTTACATATTATTCAGAAAGTCATAGCGAATACCGGTCGCTTTCTTTTGGCGGCTTCGTTCATCTTTTCCGGATTTGTCAAGGCAGTTGATCCGCTGGGCTTCCAGTATAAGATACAGGATTATCTGACTGCATTCGGCATGGCTTCCTGGTTTCCTTCATTTTTCCCTTTGCTGGGCGGTATAGTACTGTCTGCCATTGAGTTTTTTGTCGGTATATCCCTGTTCTTTGGTACGCGGAGAACGCTCGCTTCTTCGTTGGCACTGATGCTGATGATTGTCATGACACCACTGACTTTGTATCTTGCCCTCTTCGATCCGGTTTCGGACTGCGGTTGTTTTGGTGATGCGTGGGTGTTGACTAATTGGGAAACATTTGGCAAGAATGTCATATTGCTACTTGCAGCAATTGCAGCATTCCACTATAGGACGATGCTGACCCGCTTTATTAGTGTGAAAATGGAATGGCTGGTTTCTTTATACACATTGTTTTTTGTATTTACCCTGTCATTCTATTGTTTGGATCGTCTGCCGGTTTTAGATTTTCGCCCCTACAAGATAGGAAAGAATATCCTGGAGGGAATGACAATGCCCGAAGGGGCAAAACCTAGTGTATACGAAAGTGTCTTTATCCTGGAGAAAAATGGAGAAAGGAAAGAATTTACGCTGGATAACTACCCGGACAGTACATGGACATTTGTAGACACACGCACTGTACTCAAAGCGAAAGGATATGAACCGGCCATCCACGATTTCTCCATGATGGACTTGAGCACTGGAGATGATATTACACAAGATGTATTGACTGATATGGGATACACTTTCCTGTTGGTCGCCCATCGGATTGAAGAAGCGGATGACAGTAACATTGACCTGATTAACGAAATATATGACTACTCGGTGGAGCATGGCTATAAGTTCTATTGCCTGACCTCTTCACCGGAAGAACAGATAGAATTGTGGAAGGATAAGACCGGAGCGGAATATCCTTTCTGTCAGATGGATGATATAACGTTGAAGACGATGGTACGTTCTAATCCGGGATTGATGTTGATAAAGAACGGAACGATTCTGAATAAATGGAGCGACGAGGATATACCGGATGAATATGTGCTGACTGACAAACTGGAAAATATACCGTTGGGACAACAAAAGATGGAGAGCGATGTTCACACCGTGGGATATGTATTCTTGTGGTTCATTATTCCATTGTTGCTGGTGTTGGGAGTGGATGTTTTGGTCGTTCGTCGTAGAGAACGGAAATCCGTAAAGAGGAAGCAGCAGGAAGATGCCCTGAAAGCAACCGAAGTCCAAGAACTGACGGACAGTGCCCGGAAGCCGACAGACAATGCGCCAATGTCAGTGGATAACTCCAACGGGGTGAAGCCATAGACTATTAAATAGAAAATCGTAAATAAGAGAATAGTAAATTTATTAACCCTTTAAATAAAGAAAACAAAATGAGAAAGAACATTGTCGCAGGAAACTGGAAAATGAACAAAACCCTTCAAGAGGGTATCGCTTTGGCAAAAGAACTGAACGAAGCATTGGCTAACGAAAAGCCCAATTGTGATGTAATCATCTGTACTCCGTTTATTCACTTGGCTTCTGTTACTCCGTTGGTAGACGCTGCCAAGATCGGTGTAGGTGCTGAAAACTGTGCAGACAAAGCGTCAGGTGCATACACAGGTGAAGTTTCTGCTGAGATGGTTGCTTCTACCGGTGCTAAATATGTAATTCTGGGTCACTCTGAACGTCGTGCTTACTACGGTGAAACAGTTGCTATCCTTGAAGAAAAAGTAAAATTGGCTTTGGCTAACGGTCTGACTCCGATTTTCTGTATCGGTGAAGTATTGGAAGAACGCGAAGCTAACAAGCAGAATGAAGTAGTAGCTGCTCAGATGGAATCTGTATTCTCTCTGTCTACTGAAGACTTCTCTAAGATTGTGTTGGCTTACGAACCGGTTTGGGCTATCGGTACAGGTAAAACTGCTACTCCTGAACAAGCACAGGAAATCCACGCTTTCATCCGTTCAATCGTGGCTGACAAGTATGGCAAGGAAATCGCTGATAATACTTCTATCCTTTACGGTGGTAGCTGCAAGCCTTCTAACGCTAAAGAACTGTTCTCTAACCCGGACGTTGACGGTGGTTTGATTGGTGGTGCTGCTTTGAAAGTATCTGATTTCAAAGGTATCATTGATGCATTTAACGCATAATTAAAACTTATTTCAGGCACGGATTTCACGGATTACACGGTTTAGTGTATGAAATCAGAAACCGTGTAATCCGCGTAATCCGTGCCTAATATTATTTATAAAATGAGAAAACTAGCTTTACTTACTTTATTGTTGGTCTTGGCAAGTGTCGGCGCACAAGCACAGGGCATTGTCAAAAGCCTGGAACGTACAGTGCCGGGACAGGGAAAGGTGACTATTCATCAAGACCCCCGTATTGGAGCTCTGATCGGTGTGGAACGTCCTGCGACAGGAGAACAGAAAGTAATAAAGACTTCCGGATACCGGATACAGGCGTATGCCGGTAATAATACCCGTCAGGCTAAGAATGATGCTTATCATGTAGCCTCGCGTGTTAAAGAATATTTCCCGGAGTTGCCGATATATACTTCATTCACTCCTCCCCGTTGGCTTTGCCGTGTGGGTGACTTCAGGAGCATTGAAGAGGCGGACGCGATGATGCGTCGGTTGAAAGCTACCGGTGTGTTCAAAGAGGTCTCTATTGTAAGAGATCAGATAAATATCCCTTTATAAATCTATCATGTTAGGAAAAGAAGAAATTATCTCTCCGAATCTGGAAGAGTTGAAAAGTCATTATCACAGTATTATAACTTTGTTGGGCGAAGATGCTGAACGGGAAGGGTTGTTGAAAACTCCGGAACGGGTGGCTAAGGCAATGTTAAGTTTGACAAAGGGATACCATATGGATCCTCACGAAGTGCTCCGCTCTGCTAAATTCCAGGAAGAATATAGTCAGATGGTGATTGTAAAGGACATTGATTTCTTCTCTCTCTGCGAACATCATATGCTGCCGTTCTACGGAAAGGCGCACGTGGCTTATATCCCTAACGGCTATATCACCGGGTTGAGCAAGATTGCCCGTGTAGTCGATATTTTCTCTCATCGCCTGCAAGTGCAGGAACGCATGACGCTGCAAATCAAAGAGTGTATCCAGGAAACACTGAATCCATTGGGAGTGATGGTTGTAGTGGAAGCAAAACATATGTGTATGCAGATGCGTGGTGTGGAAAAGCAGAACTCTATTACTACTACCTCAGATTTTACAGGCGCCTTCAATCAGGCAAAGACTCGCGAAGAGTTTATGAATCTCATTCAACACGGGCGGGTATAAACTGTCTCCCGCCTTAGGAGATTAGCGTAAAACGACGCGGTCTCCCAGGCGTTTAGCCATAATGCTTTGGACTGTTCTTAGTTCATTATAGCGTTGCATCAACGAATCGCACTTTTCATTATCGTGCGCTAGTGCAGGGTCTTGCAAAGCATAAAGCATATGCTTTAACTCTTCCGTTACAATGGCATATTTGAAGTTAATCATCAGCATTGGAACCAGTTCATAAAGACGTTCCTCATCTGTCACAATCTTCTGTGACTTGGAATGATATTTACTAAGCTGATAACGTACATTAATCAAGTCCACACTCAGTTTACTGATAACCTGATCGGGATGCGCCAGAAAATAGCGTTCCGCTACGAAACCTGAATCGTGCATATGTGCGGCGGCTTCCGACAACATTTGGCGGTGTAACGGATTATGAAAAGCCAAATCATCTTCTTTCAAGTCGTTGATGACGTACTCTATAACGGTCACCGGAATCTCGTTTCCTTCTTCATCCGTCAGATTACACATGACTTTTTCTCCATAGCGGACTACCGCCTGCAATATCAGTCGCTCGAATTTATAGAACTCCTGTCCTTCTTTTCCTTCCTGTGGAATAAAAGAAGCATAGTTATCTTCTTGTGGCGGGAAAGGGGCTTCTGTATATCCGGCATCAGCAACTTCCGGTGGTAACGGAACATCACCATCCGTCATGGGGATATTACCATTCGCTTCTCCCTGCTGACCTTGTTGAGCCATCGTAGCTGTTCGCTGGGCAATACGGCGATCACGTTCAGTCTGTTCGGCGCGTTTTTCCGCTTGTGTTTCCCTTCTTTTGGCAACTTCCGATACCAGCAGTTTGTCTTCTACATGCAGTAACTGTGCGCATTCTTTGATATATACATCCCGTACAATCGCTTCCGGTATGACGGAGATGCTTTGTACCAAGTTGCCGATCAACTCTGCCCGTTTGATAGGATCTTTTCCGGCATCTTCCAGCAGCAAGTTGGTCTTGAAGCGGATAAAGTCCGTCTCATGCTCCGATATGAAGGCTTGGAATTCCGTAGAGTTATGTTTGCGGGCAAAAGAGTCCGGGTCGTCACCATCAGGCAGCAGGCAAACTTTGATATTCATCCCCTCTTCAAGTAGCATATCAATTCCTCGGATAGAAGCCTTGATACCCGCTGCGTCACCGTCATAAAGCACAGTCATGTTATTGGTGAAGCGATGGATCATGCGGATTTGTCCCGGTGTGAGAGCCGTTCCCGAAGAAGCGACTACATTCTCTATGCCGGATTGATGCATGGAAATAACATCCGTATAGCCCTCGACCAAAAAACAACGGTCTTGTTTCACAATCGCCTGTTTGGCGAAGTAGATACCGTATAATTCGTTACTCTTATGGTAAATCTCCGATTCTGGAGAGTTGACATATTTGACTTTTACGCCTTTGGTGGCACTGGCAAGCACACGTCCGCCAAAAGCCACGACTTTACCGGAAAGAGTATGCACAGGGAAAATGACACGTCCCCAAAAACGATCCCGCAAACGATGATCGTCTGTCTCATAGCAAAGTCCTGTCTTTACGAGATATTCCTTCTTATATCCTTTCTGTAAAGCTTCCTTGGAGAAAGCATCATGACTATCAGTACAATATCCCAATTGGAACTTCTCGATAATGTCATCCCGGAAACCACGGTTACGGAAATAAGCCATACCGATGCTACGACCGTCTATATGGTTCTTCAGTATATTCTGAAAGTAGTCGCGTGCGAAGTTATTAACAATAAACAGACTTTCGCGTTCGCTCTGCACAAACTTCTCTTCATCGCTCAGCTCCCGTTCCTTAATCTCGATATTGTATTTCTTGGCAAGGTATCTCAGAGCTTCCGGATAAGACATCTGCTCGTGTTCCATGATGAAGTGCACCGCGTTTCCACCTTTGCCACAGGCAAAGCATTTGCAAAGCCCTTTGGCGGGAGAAACGTAAAAAGAAGGTGTCTTGTCACTATGAAACGGGCACAAACCGACGTAATTGACACCACGCTTGCGCAGGGTGACAAAATCTGAAACGACATCCATAATCTGTGCCGCGTCCAATATCCGGTCTATGGTAACTTGGTCTATCATTCTTTCTCCTGTGAATCTGTTTTTGCGGATACAAAGGTACATATAAAAAAATCCCCTGCAAAAAACTTTTTTGCAGGGGAGCGTTAAATCTTATGTGCCGGTTAGGAATTATTTAATCTTCTCCCGAATCTTCGTCAGATACTTTTTCATCCCTTCCGCATCCTTGTTTTCGATGATTTCGAGAAGGTTTTTCAACTCGGTGCGGATATTGGTCACTTGTCCCGGAGTACGCGGGTTGAACAGGATTTCCTGAAGCAGATAATCATCCTCGCTCAACAACCCCTTGGCGATAGCCATGTGCTTCTTGAATGTAGTTCCCGGAGCTTCCTGATGCTTCATTACGGCTGCGAATACGAAAGTCGAGACGAACGGGATAGAAAGCGAGTAGGCCACTGTCTCGTCATGTTCGTCGAATGTGTATTCGAAAATATTCAGCCGTAACGTTTGGTAGAGGTCTTTGAAGAATATCTTTCCCAAATGATCCCCTTCACTGATGATAATGGCATTTTCGCTGCTTAGGTTACTAAGACTGGCGAAAGTTGGGCCAAACATCGGGTGACTGGAAACGTAACGGAAACCGCTTTCTTCATAAAACTTCTTCAGTCCTGTTTTTACAGAGGCAATGTCACTAATGATACAGTCTTTGGGAAGTACGGGCAGTACTTTACGAAAAGCATCCAGCGTGTACTTTACGGTGACGGCATTAATAACCAGTTCCGGTTCGAATTCCTTAATCTCCTCTAATGTAGTGAAACGATACGTGTTATAGACAAAGCGCAACTGGTGCGGGTTGACGTCATACACGGCCGTCTCGTGTTGAAAACTCAAAATATCAGTAAAGAAGGAGCCCATTTTTCCGGCTCCAAGGATTAATATTCTCATATTCTTATTTATTTAATAGTAAGTAGTCAATGCCTGACTACTTATTGATAATTTCCATCTGTTGACGAACAGATTCCTCATGGATGGCTTCGAAGATTTTCTTCATAAATTCAGCATCCATACCACATTGCTCTCCTTGTGTACCGCGTTTTTCGAGAATCTCATTATAACGTCCGGTTTGGAGTACAGTGATACTATGTTCTTTCTTGTATGTACCGATTTCACGGGCAACACGCATTCTTTTTGCAAGTTCCTGGATGATGTTATCATCACATTCGTCAATCTGTTTGCGCAATAGGCTCAGACTTTCCGTAGATTGGGTTTCGGTGCGGATAACCAGCAGGTTGAGAATGTAATCGAGTACATCGGGAGTAACCTGTTGCGAAGCGTCGCTCCATGCACAATCCGGGTTGCAGTGACTTTCTACAATCAGCCCGTCGAAATTCAAGTCCATCGCTTGTTGGCAAAGCGGAGCCACCAGTTCACGTTTTCCGCCGATGTGGCTCGGGTCACAGAAAATCGGGAGATTAGGAATGCGACGACGCAGTTCGATAGGAATGTGCCATTGGGGAAGATTACGGTAAATCTTCTTATCGTAGCTGCTGAAACCACGATGGATAGCACCCAAACGTTTCAGACCTGCGTTGTTGATACGTTCCAAAGCTCCGATCCATAATTCAAGGTCAGGATTCACTGGATTCTTAACCAGTACAGGGATATCTACCCCTTTCAGAGCGTCAGCGATTTCCTGTACGGCGAAAGGATTCGCAGTAGTACGTGCACCTACCCAAAGGATATCAATTCCGGCTTTCAGACATTCATAAACGTGCTTGGCGGTTGCTACTTCGGTAGAAACATACATACCAGTTTCCTTCTTTACTTCTTTCAGCCAGGCAAGACCTTCCACACCGATTCCTTCGAAACCACCCGGTTTGGTACGCGGTTTCCAAATTCCGGCACGGTATATCTTCTGACCTTTAGCTGCCAGTTGCCTGGCTGTATCCATCACTTGTTCTTCAGTCTCTGCACTACATGGGCCGGCTATGACAATCGGTCTTTTAGCTTCAATGCCCGGTAATAAAATTGATTCGAGTTCCATATTCTTATTTGTTTTTACTTTTATTCTTGTTTATTGTAACGACTTTGGCGGGATATCGTTTTTGATTATCAACAATCTCCTTTTCTTGTGAACGGTCAGAGTCTTTTGATTCTTTCCAATGCTTCCGCTAATTTTGCATCCTTGCAGCAGAGGGAGATACGAATATATCTTGCTCCGTTACTGCCAAAGATAAATCCCGGCGTGATAAACACTCTTGTTTCGTGTAGCACTTTTTCCGTCAGTTCTTCTACGTCTTTGCAAGAGGCCGGAATCTTTCCCCAAAGGAACATTCCTACTTGCTTTTCATCGTAAGTACATCCCAATGTTTTCATAATTTCACCGGCAAGATGGCGGCGGTTACGATAATTCTCATTGTTGCCTTCGTACCAGTCTGCTTCTGCTTCCAAGGCTGTTGCTGCCGCCAACTGCATGGCGCGGAACATTCCGCTGTCGATATTGCTTTTTACTTTCAATATCCATTGTACGAATTCAGGGTTCGACGCTAACATTCCGATACGCCATCCCGGCATATTGTGGCTTTTGCTCATGGAGTTGAACTCAATACAACATTCTTTAGCTCCCGGCACACTCAGGATACTGATAGGTTTTTCATTCAGTATGAAGCTATACGGATTATCGTTCACAATCACAATATTCTTGCGACGGGCGAAATCAACGAGACGTTCATACAGTTCGGGAGTTGCGTTAGCACCAGTCGGCATATTCGGATAGTTAGTCCACATCAGCTTCACACGGCTTAAGTCCATCTTTTCCAAAGTCTCGAAGTCAGGCATCCAACCATCTTCTTCTTTCAGGTCATAGTTGATAACTTCCGCGCCGAGTATCTTACTTAGAGAGGTATAAGTAGGGTATCCCGGATTCGGAACCAACACTTGCTCACCCGGATTGACGAATGCCAGCGTGACATGAAGAATACCTTCTTTCGAACCGATCAATGGTTGTATTTCCGTATTCGGATTCAGTTCTACTCCATACCAGCGTTGATACCAATTGGCGAAACCTTTGCGAAGTTCAGGGATACCTACATACGGCTGATAACCGTGTCCGTTGGGGTCATGAGCATTGTTGCACAATGTCTCGATGGTCTTTGCCGAAGGCGGCATATCAGGGCTTCCGATACCCAGGCTGATAACGTCTTTTCCTTCTGCGTTCATCTGTGCTACCTCTTTCAGTTTCTTGGAGAAGTAGTATTCGCTTACACTTGCCAGTCTGTCGGCAGGAGCGATCTTATACATTTGACTTTCCTTCTGCATATTCGCCTAATGTTTTGAGTTCTTTAGTTAATGGAGTGATTGCTGCAATAGATTGCTTATATCTTAGGTAATCGTTGAAAGCTACATCTACGTAAAATTGATATTCCCATTCACGTCCGATAATCGGCAACGATTGTATCTTGGTCAGATTAATATTGTAAAAAGATAGAATAGATAATACTTGTGACAAACTGCCTTCGGTATGCGGTAGAGTGAATACCATACTTGCCTTATTGGTTGCGTTGGCGTGATGCTGGCGAAGTCCGTCTACCTGCCAGGGATCGGCAACGACCAGGAAACGGGTGAAATTGTGTTTGTTAGTTTCGATACCTTCCTGAAGGATTTTCATTCCGTAGCGTTCTGCCGCTGCCTTGGAGCAGATGGCTGCATGCCCTTTCAGATTATCCTTTTTGATGATTTCAGCGCTGCGGGCGGTATCTTCACCTTCCACCACTTTCAGTTGCGGATGCTGATTCAGAAAATCACGGCATTGCATCAGGGCGATGGGATGGGAGTTAACTTCCGTCAGGTCTTCCCAACTTTCATCGGGCAGGCAGACGAAGCTGTGAGAAATACGTAGTTTGTATTCACCGATAATCTGCGTACCGCTTTGTCTCAACAACTCATTGTTGTGCAGCAAGCTTCCCGCAATCGTATTTTCGATGGCTAGCATTCCGATAACCTGGCTGTCTTTTCGTATCGAACTAAACACGTCCTCGAAGTTGGCACAACAGATTAACTCTATTTCTTCTCCCTCGAAGTACTTGTGTGCGGCGATATCATGATATGAGCCGAGTGTTCCTTGAATTGCTATCTTTTTCATTGTTCTAATGTATTATATAAAAAAATCCCGCGTCCATATCGGAGCGGGATTCATATGATTGATTTCTCTATTCAGTCCTTAAGCATCACTGTCACTTGATACATACAAACTCCCGCTCTACTTTGTTGCTAAAGTAAAAGTAAAAAAAGAAGTAATATGCATAAGTAAATGATCTCATACGAGTCTTTGTTTTTTGCTTTGGTTTCTAATTCTGGGGACAAAAGTAATACTTTTCTGTTAAACGCAAACAAAAAGCGATACTTTTTTTGTTTTCTTGCCTGAAATATATGAAAAGGACACTTAAAAGATGCCGGGAAGTGCTTCCGACTTTGGTTCCAGGTTCTTGAATTCACCGTTTAAGCTGGCTTCATCTTTCGGATTCAATTCCAGTGACTTCTTCATATCTTCCACAGAACCGTCCTTGTCTCCGTTCAACAGTTTGGCACGTCCGCGTTCCTTGTAGGCTTCCGCGAAATTCGGGTTTAGTTCGATAGCCTCATCAAACAGAGCGATGGCTTCCGTCAGTTTCTTTTGGTTGATATAAAGTTGGCCTAAATATAGGTATGCCTGTTCGTTGAAAGGATTTATTTCCGTGACAAGCCGGTAGTCCGCTTCCGCTTCTTCAGCCTGCACGTTCGCTTCTTTCACTTTCCCGCGCAGGAGTATGGCTGTTTCTTCTTCCGGATTTTGGGCAAGTACAGCTTCTATGTCTTCCATCATTTCGTTGTACTGTCTCAGATTCAGTAGGGCTTCCGCACGCAGCAGGCGGGCTTCGATGAAATCATCTTTCAAAGTGATGGCCTTCGTGAGATGAGCAATGGTCATCAAGTCGTCGTCCTGTCCTTGGCGGGCTTTTCCCAAGAGATAATGCGCTACGGCATTTCCTTCTTCGATGGCAATCGCCTTGTTGGCGGCTTCTTCCATCGCCTGATAATCTTCCTGGATGAAACATACATTGGCTAATGTAAGGAAGGTATTCGTGATATGCGGTTCCATTACAGCCATTTTCTCCAACAGTTCGCGGGCTTTTGCCGTATCTCCCATTTGGATGTAGAGTTGGCTGAGATACCCCATTGTTTCAAACTCTTCCTCAATAGCAAGAGCTTCAGTGAAACATTTTATGGCATAATCCGGACGTCCCATACGTTGCGCACGCAAACCGTCATATTTGAAAATATCGAATCTTTTCTGATCGTTTTTCTGCTTTTCATTCTCCGGAGTTTCAGACTTGCCGGAGAAGAAAGATTTAAAAAAGTTCGGCATGATATGTTGTTTTTAAGTTTATCTGCAAAAGTAATAACTTATTTTGAAATATGTATCATTCCATCCTGCATCTTCAATGCGCCTTCTTCCAATAAATGATGGATGACTTCCGCGACTCTCTCTCTTTCCGCTTCTATTTTATTAGCTATCTCTACAGGGAGCAGCGGTTTCTGTGCCAGTAATTCTGTGATTTGCTGTTTCAGTTCTTCGAAAGAGTCTTCGGATAGGGTAACATCCGTTGCACGATGGCTGATACAAACATCGCATTGTCCGCAGTTATGTTCATTTTTCTCCCCGAAGTAGCGGAGCAGCATCCGGCTGCGACATACATTTTCCGAAGTGACATATTCTTCCATCGCCTTGATGCGCGCTTCATAGCGGACTTTGCGTTCTTCATAGACCGAAGGCGGTATATGTACGAAACGAAGTTCCTGACGTTCGCGCGTGTATATAATATAAGGTGTCTTTTTGCGGGGAATATAATCCACGATACGGCGTTTGGTCAGCGTCACGAGTATATTGTAGATTTTTTCACGTGTCAGTCCGGTACGTATGGACAGGGATGCTTCGCTGATATAGGCATAATCGGTGAACACGCCTGTGTACGAACGGAGAATGGTCTGTATCAGTGCTTCCGTTTCCGCCCCCATTTCGCGCAACTTGTACAACTCGTCCCGCCGAAGCGTAAACAGGATACGCGACGCATTGTCCTGTTCGTCCGTATATTCCAGATAACCGGCTTGGGACAGTATTTTCAGCGCACTGTCTACCGGCACCGGAAAGTATTTGAACTTCCGGCAAAATTCCTCGATATTGAATTCGCGGACACACTGGAATCCGTCTCCCATCGCCATCTGGTAGTAATACTGCAAATGTTCGTAGACATTGAGGATATATTCTTTGTCGGGAAAAGTATCCACTACCCGTTTATGCAGCGTCGTCTTATCTGATTTGGAATATAAGATGACAGCGTAAGCCTTTTCCCCGTCTCTTCCCGCACGTCCGGCTTCTTGAAAATATGCTTCGGGAGAGTCGGGAAGATCGAGATGCAGCACAATGCGGACATCAGGCTTGTCAATGCCCATTCCGAAAGCGTTTGTCGCCACCATTACGCGAACCTCTCCATTTTGCCAGCGTTTCTGCCGGAGGTCTTTCACGGCATTATCAAGTCCGGCATGATAGAAATCGGCGGTAATGTCTTCATTTACCAGCAGTTCGGTGATTTCTTTGGTTCGTCGTCTGTTGCGGGCATAAATAATGGCACTACCCGGTATTCTTCGTAAGATATGTAATAATTCGCTCGTCTTATTATCCGTCTTGCGGACAATATACGCCAGGTTCTTCCGTTCGAAACTCATACGGAAAACATTTCCTTCATGGAAATTCAGGCGGGCTTGAATATCTTTCACGACTTCCGGAGTCGCGGTAGCGGTAAGTGCAAGTACCGGAACTCCCGGCAATAACTCCCGTATTTCCGCTATCTTCAGATAAGCGGGGCGGAAGTCGTATCCCCATTGCGAGATACAGTGGCTCTCGTCCACGGTAATCATGGATACCTTCATGGAACGCAGTTTGATACGGAATATTTCCGTATCCAGACGTTCCGGAGAGATATAGAGGAATTTGTAATCACCGAAGATACAGTTCTCAAGCGCGGTGATAATCTCTTGCCGTGTCATGCCGGAATATACGGCAAGCGCTTTGATACCCCGTTTACGCAGATTATGTACCTGATCCTTCATCAAGGCGATAAGCGGGGTAATGACGATACAAATTCCTTCCTGGGCGAGGGCAGGTACTTGAAATGTGATGGACTTGCCGCCACCGGTCGGCATCAGCCCGAGTGTATCTTTACCTTCGCCGATACTGGTAATGATCTCTTCCTGCAAGTCGCGGAAAGAGTCATATCCCCAGTATTGTTTTAATATCTCCTGATACTTATTCAATCGGTCTTATATCCTCGATTTGAAGTTGGACTTCACCACGTTTGTGGGTATTCTCTTCGATGGTGTAACAGATGTCGAACGAACGTTTGGTCTTGATATAACGCACGTGTGAGCTTTGCCCGAATGCGATACCGTTCATTACATTGTTCGATTTATTGTCAACCAGTTCCAGCTTGATATGCTCCTGGTCGCGCCCCACCACTTTGCTCGTTCCATAATCGTAGACATGATGCGTACAGAAGACAGGTTTCAAATTATCAGGGCCGAAAGGATTGAACTTCTTCAGGTCATTGAAGAATTTGGGAGAAATATCCCTGAAATCAATCTCGGCATCAATGTCAATAACGGCACTCGTCTGTTCCGGCAGGATATGTTGTGAGACATATTCCTCAAACCGCTTGGTGAAAGCATCCACATTCTCTACTTTCATAGACAGTCCGGCGGCATAGGTATGCCCGCCAAAATTCTCCAGTAAGTCCCGGCAATGCTCAATCGCCTTATATACATCAAAACCAGAAACGGAACGTGCGGAACCGGTTGCCATATCATCCGTCCGGGTCAGCACCACGGCAGGGCGATAATACACTTCCGTCAACCGGGAAGCTACGATACCAATCACGCCTTTATGCCATTCCTCATTGTAAAGCACGATAGAACGGCGGTCGGCCAGCCCTTCCAGGTTGGCAACGATTTTGTTCGCCTCTTCCGTCATACTCTTGTCGAGGTCTTTGCGAGTCTCGTTATACTGATTGATTTGTCCGGCCTTCTCAAGCGCGGCTGAGAAGTCTTTTTCCGTCAGTAAGTCCACCGCTTCTTTTCCGTTCTGGATACGTCCCGACGCATTGATGCGCGGCCCGATTTTGAAAACAATATCGCTGACGGTGATTTCCTTTTCAGAAAGTCCGCATACGTCGATAATGGCTTTCATTCCGATACTCGGGTTGCTGTTCAATTGCTTCAAACCATGAAAGGCAAGAATGCGGTTTTCGCCCATAATCGGCACAATGTCCGATGCGATACTTACCGCTACGATGTCGAGTAGCGGAATCAAGTGGTGAAACTCGATACCGTTATTGATAGCGAATGCCTGCATAAACTTGAAACCGACACCACAACCGGAAAGGTGAGTGTACGGATACGTATTGTCCAGGCGTTTAGCATTCAAAATAGCTACGGCAGGCGGCAGAATATCATCCGGCACATGATGGTCGCAAATGATGAAATCAATGCCTTTCTCTTTGGCATACGTAATTTCCTCTACTGCTTTTATTCCGCAATCGAGTACGATAATCAGTCCTACACCGGTTTCAGCGGCATAGTCTATTCCTTTTTTAGAAATGCCATACCCTTCGTTATAGCGGTCGGGTATGTAATAATCAAGGTTCGAATAGAACTGTTGAATAAACTTGTAGACCAGTGCCACGGCGGTAGTACCGTCTACGTCATAATCTCCATAAATTAGAATACGTTCTTTCTTTCCCATCGCCTTGTTCAGACGTTCTACTGCAATATCCATGTCCTTCATCAGGAACGGGTCATGCAGGTCGGGCAATTGCGGGCGGAAAAACTTCTTGGCATCCGTTGCCTTCGTTATTCCCCGCTGCACCAAAAGTTGTCCAAGTATCGGGCTAATCCCTAATTCCTGGGCCAATGTTTGGCTTGTCTCTGCCTGTTCGGGTGTAATGGGTCGATAATTCCATTTGTGATTCATTTTATATATTGTTTTTTCTTTTTCTGCTCTCAGGGGTTGAGAAAGGCACTTCTTTCCAACGAGGGGTAAAAGTACGAAAAAAACGGGAAGTGGGAGTAGATATGACGAAAATATTTCAAGGGTAACTTTCTTTTATTTATCTTTGCTCCACCAATATGTATCTGATAAATGAGAAAGCCGGGTAACGTCACAGACTCCAATATGACATTTGATAATATCTATTCAGAGTATTATCAACGTTGCTTCCTGTTCGCCAAATCCTATCTCCATGATGAAATGCTGTCGAAGGACATAGCTTCCGAGGCAATGATTTCTTTATGGACTACGATGAAGACGGAAGAAGTGGATAATGTCCGTGCTTTCCTGATGACCGTAGTAAAGAACCAGTCGTTGAATCATCTGCGGAACGAACACCTGCGGATGGAAGCTCGTGAGAATATCCTGAATGATGAGCTTTATGAACTTGACTTCCGTATCTCTTCTTTGGACGCCTGCAATCCGACGGATATTTTCTCGGAAGAGATAGACCGGATTGTCAACCGGACGTTGGATACCCTGCCATTGCAAACCCGGAATGTTTTCAGAATGAGCCGTTATGAGAACAAATCCATAAAAGAGATAGCCGACGCATTGAATATCAGCGTCAAAGGTGTCGATTATCATATCAGTAAGGCTCTGAAAGCCTTACGTGTCAGTCTGAAAGATTATCTTTATCTCTTCTTCTTTTAATAAAGTACTGCTTTATCCCTAGTCTATTAATAGATAAGGAGTGAAACTCACTTTTTTCATCTTTTCAACTAGTGAACTTCTTTTCTGGCGTGTCTATTATGTACAAGGCGGATAAATGCTTTGGATAATAGAACGCTATATGGACGTAAGACTACTTAATAAATATATTGCCGGCGACGTACTTCCCGAAGAAAAAAAGGAAGTGATACGCTGGATGAAGGAGAGCGAAGAACATCGTGAACAACTGATGCAGTTGCATCGTATTTATAACGCAACTCTTTGGAATGGAAACGTTGACAGCCAGGATACGAAGAATGCGGAAAAGAAGAAACCTGTAATGCGGTATCTTTGGGCATCGATGAAGATAGCCGCGGTGGTTGCCATGCTCGCTTTTATTATCCATAAGGAATATCAGGATTATCGGTTGGAACATTCTACCGATGTGCAGACGGTAACCGTTCCGGCAGGACAGCGTGCCAGTCTGATATTAGCCGACGGGACAACTGTTTGGCTCAACTCCAACTCCACATTGAAATACCCCGCCAACGGCTTCCACTCTAAAAACAGAAAAGTGACTTTGGAAGGAGAAGGGTATTTTGAAGTGGCTCATGACGAGAAACACCCTTTCATTGTTGAAACGGAGAAATATGACATCCGGGTATTGGGAACCACTTTCAACGTATCCGCCTATCCGAATTCCGATATGTTCGAAACATCTCTGATAGAAGGAAAGGTAACCGTCTACCAACCGGATACACAACATGAAGTGACCTTGAAACCTCATGAAAAGGTGGAAGCTAAAAACGGAAAACTCTATAAGGAGACTTTTTCATCGGACAATGATTTTTTGTGGAGAATGGGTATCTATTCCTTCAAGGATGAGCCGTTGGAAACTGTCTTCAAGAAACTGGAGCAATATTATGAAGTGAAGATTATTAATAAGAACGAGGAAATCGCTTCCCGCCCGTGTACCGGTAAATTCCGTCAGAAAGAAGGAATCGAGCACGTGATGAAGGTATTGCAGAAGTACGTCAAATTCAACTATACGCAGGACGATGAGAAAAACCAGATAATTATCTATTAAATTAACCCTAGTATTTAATCTAAAAAAGAAACACCCGGAATGAGAGCAAGAGAACCAGCCCCATCAAAACAGAAATATCGGTAAATGCTGCAACACTTACCGATATGTGAGAAGTCAATAAAAAAGACTCGACATCTGTTACAAATCTTTATGTATTAACTTAATAACTCTAGGCAAAGATATGAAAAATAATCTTTGGTGTGGGCGTATTGTCCATAGAAAAACACACTGTACTCAAATTTTAAGAATTATGAGGTTAACTGTCTTTTTCCTGTTATTCATTATCTTTGAGACGTATGCTTTGAACAGCTATTCTCAGAATCAAAAAGTTACGATGAATAAAGGAACCGCAACATTGGCCGAAATCATCAGGCAGATTGAAAAGCAAACAGACTATTTGTTTATTTACAATGAACGTGAAGTTAGTCTGAAACGGAAAGTTTCCATTTCTACTCAAGACGGGACAGTGGCAAGTCTGCTGCTGGATGCGTTGCACGGTACGGAATTCTCCTACACGATGGAAGGGAAGCACATCATCCTTACGAAAAAACAAGCAGAAGTGCAAAATCCTGTGCAGAACAGAAGAAGAGTGACCGGACAAGTCAAGGAATATTCGGGCGAGGTTATCGTTGGGTGTAATGTGTCGGTCAAAGGCACTACTATCGGTACAATCACCGATATAAATGGCAAGTACAGCCTCGAAGTTCCCGATAATGCCACCTTGGTCTTTTCATTTCTGGGATATAAGAGCATGGAATATCCGGTGAAAGCGCAGCAGACCATCAATGTGACTTTGGACGAAGATTCGAAAGCATTGAATGAAGTGGTCGTAGTGGGATACGGAACACAGCGCAAAGCGTTGGTTACGAATGCTATCAGCTCTTTCAAACCGACAGAATCGAATATGCGTCCGGTGTTGACACCGAGTGAATTATTGCAGGGACGTGTAGCAGGTGTCACGGTATCAACCGGCTCAGGCAACCTGGGAAGTTCCGAACGAATGAGCATTCGTGGTGCCGCCTCTTTGAGCGCCAGCAATGAACCGCTTTATGTGGTGGACGGGATACCCATCCTTAACAGTAACGCTTCCTTATTTAATATGGGAGAAGATTTAAGCTCGATGGCGGTATTGAACCTGACGGATATTGAATCTATCGAAGTACTGAAAGATGCCGCTTCGGCAGCTATCTACGGTTCGCGTGCCACCAATGGTGTTGTAGTGATTACCACAAAATCCGGTAAAGAGGGACGTTCGGATATTCGTTTGAATGTCAGTACGGGAATTTCTAAATTCGCCAATAAAGGACGCATCAAATATGCGGATTCCGACTTATACGTAGAAACCTACAACGATGGAGTCGAACGTTATAATCGTCAGAATGGCTATACCGTAGGTTCTGCGGGCTATGTGGTTCCCATCTCCAACCCCTTCCAGGGATTACCCGATACGGATTGGCTGGATCTGATAACTCAAGTAGGACATTCCTACAATGTGGATTTGTCTTTTTCCGGTGGAAGCAAGAAGACGAAATTCTATGTAGGAGCCAACTACAATTATCAGGAAGGTATAATCAAGACCAATGATATAACCAAAATCAATCTGAAAGCCAAGATTAGCCACGAAATGACTTCCTGGCTGGAAGTCGGCGCTAATGTCAGCGGTAATTATCTGAAGAACAACCGTGTGCCGGGAGCTAATATCGGTTCTACCATCGTAGCACGTGCCGTAGAGCAACGTCCTTTCGACCGTCCGTACAAACCGAACGGTGACTATTACTTGGGAGGAACCGACGAGCTGGCACGTCACAACCCGCTTCAGATTCTGAACGAAGAGGTTTCCTATATTGATACCTATCGTTATTTAGGAACATTCAATGCCGACTTGAAATACAAGAAGTTCAGTCTGAAAAACTCTGTCAGCACTGACATCGGATATACATATGACTATGTGTATTATAATGAAAACCATCCTTATGGAGCAGGAGGGGGACGAATCGTGGAATATAATCGTTTGGTGAAGAATATATTGATAGAGAATGTCTTTAATTATAATGATAAGTTCGGAGATTTTGAAGCAGGCTTGATGCTGGGACATTCTTTCCAGAAGATGTCCACCCGTACGTCTTCCATTGACGGACGTGGTTTCCCTTCTCCGGTATTTGATACGGTAGGCACGGCTTCCGAAATCTATAACGCTTCGGGCGGTATCTCCGAATTTGCCATGGAGTCTTACTTCGGACGTATCAATCTGTCTTATTTAGACCGTTACATCTTGAATGTGACCATGCGTTCGGACGGTTCTTCCCGTTTTGCTCCTTCCGACCGTTACGGATACTTCCCTTCCGTTTCTCTAGGATGGAATGTTTCAAAAGAATCTTTCTGGAAATTCCCTCAGACAGACTTGAAGTTCCGCCTGAGTTATGGAAAGACCGGAAATCAGGATGGAATCGGCAACTATGCCTGGCAACCGTTGATGTCCGGTGGCATCAACTACGGCAATAATAGCGGTATGGCGGTCACCAGTATGGGAAACAACAAACTGACGTGGGAAACCGCCGACCAGTATGACTTCGGTTTCGACCTCGGCTTCTGGAACGGAAAGCTGAACATGATTGCGGATATATATCTGAAGAATACGAACAACCTTCTTTATTCAATGCCCCTGCACGGTACAAGTGGATTTACCAGTATCACCAGTAATATCGGTTCCATGCGGAATTATGGTGTCGAGTTCTCAATAAACGGGCATATGAATATCGGCAAGGTGAACTGGACTTCTTCTTTCAATATATCCCACAACAAGAATAAGCTTACTAAATTGCTGGGAGATGATTTGCTTCCGATAGGCGCCAACCGCGCTTTGAAAGTGGGTAAGGAACTGGGGGCTTTCTACCTGTTCCAAATGGACGGTCTCTATCAATATGACGGCGAAGTGCCGCAACCCTTGTATGACTTGGGCGTCCGTGCCGGTGACGTGAAATACCATGACGTGGATAACAATGGCATTATCAATGATAACGACCGTGTGCTGACAGGTTCTTCCAATCCCGACTTCTTCGGTGGATGGAACAATACTTTCAAGTATAAAGGATTCCAGTTGGATGTATTCTTCACCTATATGTATGGCAACGACGTATATGCCGAATGGGCGGTGACAGCTACCCGTCCGGGTTACCGGATGGCTATCACGGAAGATGTCGCGAAGAATCGCTGGACAGCTCCGGGAAGTTCGGATAAATATCCGCGTGCGGTCAATACATTGTGCGGACACAATAGCAAGAACTCCACCCGTTTTCTGGAAGACGGTTCTTTTATCCGGCTGCGTTCTCTGACATTCAGTTATACATTCCCGCAAGTAATGTTACAGAAGATTCGCCTGAAAGGGCTTCGTATGTACGTTCAGGGAGACAACCTGCTGCTGTTCTCCAAATACTCCGGTTGGGATCCGGAAGTGAGTAAGAATATGGATCCGCAGTTCTTTGGAGTCGACTTGTACGGAGTGCCGCCTTCACGTTCGGTCAATTTCGGAATAAACCTTAGTTTCTAATCATAAACGCTCACAATGATGAAAAAGATTATTTATATATTTCTCGGATGCCTGTTGTGGACTTCGTGCAGCGGTATGCTGGATATTGAATCGCATTCTGCCGTATCGCCGGGAAGCGTGACTCCCAAAGACCTGTCCGCCCTGCGAATGGGGATGTACAATAAAGTGCAGAACTCTCCGGCACGCGAATCATACATCACCTTCGATATATTAGGCGGTGATTTGACCCAAAGTACGGGAAATGCAAGAGACTTGATAAACTCGGTGCTTTCTTCTTTGAATTCAATAGTCGCTACTAGTTGGAACGGCTATTACAATGCTTTATATCAAGTGAATAATGTAATCTCCATCGTAGAAGAACTTCCCGAATCCGACCTGCGGAATCTGATTATCGGAGAAGCACATTATTTCAGGGCATACATTTACCACGCGCTGGTGACCCGTTGGGGCGGTGTCCCTATTCAGAAAGTGAATACCATGGAAAAGCCTTTCCGTGATCCGGAAGAAGCTGTATGGGCATTTATTGAAGAAGAACTCGAAACGGCGCTTGCTTTCCTGGGCACGTCTTCAAGTTATTATTATGTGTCCCGGGATGCTGCCGTAGCTCTGAAAGCCCGTGTAATGCTGGAACGTGGAAAGCTGACGGAAGCTGCTGCTTTGGCCGAGAGCCTGATAACAAATGGGAAGTATAAACTGGACAGCTTCGATAAGATATTCCGGGGACAGGCAAATTCGGAAGTCATCTTCTCTTTCCAATGTCTGGCAGAAGAATCGAATATTACTATTTCCACCTTATTTTATACTTACGCGCATCCCAATCACGGCAGCTATGTGTATCGTCCCACGAACGACGTAATGAATATGTATGACGACAAGGATAAACGGAAAGAAGTTTCCATTATCAATGTAGGTGCCGAACCTTGTATCAATAAATATCCGAGCGGACAAACCGGTACCGACCCGGTAGTGATGAGTCGTTTGGCTGAAATGTACCTGATAAGTGCGGAAGCGCAAGGACTCTTCAAAGGTCTGGGACGGCTGAACGACTTGCGGAAAGAACGCGGGCTGGACGCCGTAAATCCGAAGGATGAAGACGAATTTATAGAATATATTCTGGACGAACGCCGGAAGGAACTGCTTGCTGAAGGTTTCAGATATTATGACCTCATACGTACGAATAAGGCAAAGACAATGCTTGGACTGAAAGATTATCAGTTGGTATTGCCTATACCGGGCAAGGAAATGATTTCGAATCCGAACCTGGAGCCGAATCCCGGATATTGATAATGATTGTATTTATACTTATTAAAGAAACAAAATGATGAAAAAACTGATATATGATTCCGCTCTTCTTCTTTTGGGTTGTCTGCTATGGACGGGATGCAATAATGATGAAGACCTGACCATCTATTCCACCGAGGGCGCGAAAACGGAGTTGGGACAGAAGATAATTGCCGGAAGTGACGGATACGTCGGACAATATTTCTCGGACACTACTTACACGTTGGCTCCGGGTGTAAAGGCTTTGGAGATGGAAATCCTTTCTGCCACAGGTATGGCGGTAAAGATGTTTGTCCTGGAAGTCGATTTGAAAGACACGCATCTGACGATGAAGGCTTCGTCTCCCAAAGACGAAGGCAAGCTCAAGACGAAACAACAAATGACGTTGCAGGCATTGGCACACGACAAACAGGGCAGCCGTGTTCTGGCTGCCGTGAATGGTGATTTCTTTGCTACGGACGGAACACCGCAAGGCATTTACTACCGGAACGGAGTATGTCTGAAGAATACGATGACCGATAATGTATGTACTTTCTTTGCCGTCACGAAGGGTAAGAAGGCGGTGATTGGCTCGTATGACGAATATGATACTTATAAGGATGAGATTCAGGAAGCGGTGGGCGGTCGCGTGCGTTTGATGACGAACGGGAATGTGCTTCCTCAGACATCAACGGCACTGGAACCCCGGACGGCTATCGGCGTGACGGACAATAATGTCGTTTATATTTTGGTTGCCGACGGACGTAACTTTTGGTACTCCAACGGCATGAGGTATGCTGAAATGGGAGCTGTTATGAAAGCATTGGGAGCGAAGGATGCTATCAATCTGGATGGCGGTGGTTCGTCTACGTTCATTATCCGCTCGAAGGCGGGATTTGAAGAGGACCGTTTTGCTATCCGCAATTGGCCTTATGATAATGGCGGTGTCGAAAGAGCGGTTGCCAACGGACTGTTGGTGGTGACCGATAATTAATAGTTTGAATCTTAATAGTTGAATCATTATGATACGAAATAATAGAATGTATAGTTGCCGGCAAGGTCTATGGGGAATCATCTGTTGTCTGTCCTTGCTGATGGGTATGGCAAGCTGTCAGGACTTTACGGATGATACGGGACGTACAATGCCCGAACCGGATTTGAAGTTTGCGGACGGAACGCTGAATCTTCCGTTGGAAGAAAAGGAATATACGGTGGATATCGAATCCAATCTGCCTTGGCGTGTGAAGACTTCCGCCACTTGGATTGACTTGCTTTCATCGAACGGGATGGGTACGGGAAGTTTCAGAATATCGGTATCCAAAAATGCGAATGTAGCTCCCCGCGAAGCGGAAATTGCAGGCTGGATTATCGAAGGTGCCGAAACAAAGCTGAAAGTGGTACAGGAAGGAGTGGGCATCGCTCTAAAAAAACGTGCGGTGAAAGTAGGTGCGGAAGGCAGTGCGGAAGAGGTGATACCTTTTTCGACAATGGTTACTTACACATACGAACTATCTGAAGGATGCGACTGGATACACGTTACCGACGGGGCAGCAATTACTCCGGGCGTCATCAATGAATCGGAACTGAAATTGGCGATTGACCCTTATACGGATATAGACGAGGGACGTACCGCCTCATTGTACCTGAAAGGTTCGAATGGGATTACCGACGTACTGACGATAACGCAGGATAAGAAACCCTTGGGAGACATCGATTACCTGAGAATGTTCTACGAAAGTGCGAACGGGGATAACTGGACGAAGAAATGGAACTTTGACGCTCCACTGGAAACTAACCCGACAAACTGGTTCGGATTGAAGTTTGAGAATAAGAGGGTGGTTGAGATTGATATTCAGTCCCCGAATAATATCGAAGGAGATATTATCCCCTTATGCAACTTGTCGGAACTGAGAAGCATAAAGTTCAAACATCAGAAGTTAGCAGGTATTCCAGAGGAAATAGGACAACTGTCCCAGTTGACCACTTTATGGATAATAGAATCTGCTGCAAGCGGAAACTTGCCGGAATCTTTGGGAGAATGTGAATTATTGACTAGCTTTAACATCTCAAATCATCCTACTTCCACTCCGGCCGGATTTAACAACACGTTTACCGGCAATCTGGATATGTTGATAAATATCCCCGGTATGGTGACAATAAAGGCATATTGCAATAATTTGAGCGGACCGCTTCCGGTTATTCCGTTAGACGGAAACAATAAACCGACCACTTGGAAGAGCCTGAAAGAGTTTATGATTTATACCAACGGATTCAGTGGAAGTATCCCTTACGGATATGGAACGGTAATTGAGAAGAGTGGTTCGACTGGTATATTCAGAGTGAATGATAATCAGTTGAGTGGACAGATACCTGCGGATATCAAGGCATGGTCGCAATATGCAACCCGGAAAGCTGCGTGGATAATGCAAGGAAATAGTCTTACTGAATAAAATAACTTGATTAATTTATTAACTTAACACATTTATCTGTCTGTTTACAATGAGAAAATACTTCGTTATCCTTGTCTTAGCTCTTTGTTCCGTCGGAACATTGAAAGGGCAGACTGCATCAGATTCTTTGGCAATCGTTTCCGCACAATGGGAGATAATACATGCTCAAAAAGGAATTATCCACAAGAGTGCGTCTATACCTCAGCTTTATCAGTGCCCCCAAGTTATCAACCTGATAGAGATTGACCCCGGCAAAGGGATGAAGGCGGGTATTGCCCTATCGGACGGTATGAAAAAGACAAGCCGGATAGCTTCCGAACATCATGCGCTTGCGGCAATCAATGGTTCTTACTTTGATATGAAGCATGGGAATTCTGTCTGTTTCCTGAAAATAGACAGGCAAGTGATTGATACGACAACGATAAACGAGTTTAAACTACGTGTCACGGGAGCCATTTATGAACGGAACGGAAAGATGAAGCTGATTCCCTGGAACAGACAGATAGAAAAAAAATATAAGCGAAAGGTGGGTACAATATTGGCATCCGGACCGTTATTATTAAAAGACGGTCGGGTATGCGACTGGAGCTTATGTGGAAAGGACTTTGTTCAGAACAAGCATCCCCGTAGTGCTGTTTGCATGACGAAGGATGGAAAGATACTGCTTGTCACGGTGAACGGACGTTTTCCGGGGCGTGCCGAAGGGGTGAATATCCCCGAACTGGCACACTTGCTTCGGATATTAGGCGGTAAGGATGCGTTGAACCTGGACGGTGGCGGTTCCACAACATTATGGCTGTCGGGAGTACCGGAGAATGGTGTCGTCAATTATCCTTGTGATAATAAACGTTTCGACCATGCCGGAGAACGCGGAGTGCCCAACATCATTTATATTTATGAATAACCTTATTATTTATTAGCTATCGCACGACTTAAAGCTGCGAATAAAATGGAAAATGAAATGAAGAAACTTTTAAGATGCTCCCTGTTGGGGCTATTATTATTGTGCAGTGTCGTTGTAAACGGAGCACAAGTCCCCAAATATATCTTCTTGTTTATCGGTGACGGCATGGGATTCAACCATGTGGAAGCAACCCAAATTTATGCGGAGAAAGTAGGAACAGATACGGGCGAACGTTCACTATTATTCCCTACTTTCCCTGTGATGACTCAAGTATGCACGCGCTCGGCTTCTCACTTGATTACGTGTTCATCCGCCGCGGCTACCGCTTTGGCTACCGGAGAAAAAACGACGAACTATGTAATCGGAATGGATGCGGAAAAGAATCACGGGTTAAAATCCCTGGCACGCCAACTGAAAGATAAAGGTTATAAAATAGGAATAATCACCTCTGCCTCTATCGATCACGCTACCCCCGGTGGATTCTATGCTTCACAGCCCGACCGTTCTATGTATTACGAAATAGGAGTGGATGCCGCCAATTCCGGTTTCGATTTCTTCGGTGGGGCGGGATTGCTCGAACCTCGCAGCAAGCGGAACCTTTCGGCGCCTTGCCTTTATGACCTGTTTAATCAGAAAGGCTATACGATGTTTCGTGGAATGGACGCTTATAACCGTGCTACTGCAAAGGATAAAATTCTTCTCTTCCCAACCGATACAGTGAGCAAAAGCCTGAAATATGCGATGGACCGTTCTGGAAAAGACTTGAGTTTGCCTGACTTGACAAAAGCCTGCCTTGCTAATTTTCAGGAAACCGCGAAGAAGGGTTTCTTTATGATGGTAGAAGGCGGAAAAATAGATTGGGCGGCCCATGCCCATGACGGTGGCGCTGTTGTGAAAGAAACCATTGATTTCGACCAATGTATCCGCTTGGCTTATGATTTCTACAAAAAGCATCCGAACGAGACATTGATATTAGTGACTGCCGACCACGAAACGGGCGGTCTTGGACTGGGCAACTCCGATATGAACTTGAATATAGACTTGCTCCAATACCAGAAGTGTTCACAAGAAGCCTTGACTGCTGCTATGCGTGAAATGAAAAGCGGAAAGATGATTCCTTCGTGGGAAGACATGAAAGCGTTTCTGAAAAAGAATCTGGGCTTTTGGGAACAAATTAAGATTACTCCGCGTGAAGAACTTGAATTATTGGTTTGCTACGAAGAGTCTTTCTTGAAGAAGAAGTCGAAAGATGTGGTCAGCCTTTACGCGAAAGATGAGCCTTTAGCGGTGGCTGCTATTGCTTTGCTGGATAAGAAGGCGTCATTGGGATGGACAACTAAAACTCATACGGGAGCGCCTGTGCCATTGTATGCAATAGGAAAGCAGGCTGTTCTTTATTCGGGCAGGAGAGATAATACGGATATGGCTAATGTTTTGCGGAAGTTATTCCTTATCAAATAGAGAGAGGTTTATCAATCAAGAATGTGAGTCAGTATTTGAGTTAGAGGAATCCCGTATGAAAATGAACCAAGCCAATACTGAACATGAAATATATGGCTGGATACTACATAATGTCGGCTCTATATGGCGATTTTGACGTTGATTTATTAATCGACAACTGGAGTCGGCCACTTAGCTGACTGAAGTCGGCTGCTTAGTCAACTGCAGTCGGCTATATAGCCGACTTTAGTCGGCTGATACGATGTCGGCTGTTTCAATCCGGTATCCGGTCATATTCTTCTTCTTACGTTCTTCCACATAAGAAAACACCTGAGCTTTTGTTTGAACCAGAGCTTCTTTTCTTAAAAGTGTGAACAGTGTGAAGGATGTGAGGAGTTTAAAATGGGGTTGTAAAATCACAGCAAACATCTGTTATTCTACAGTTTATGAGACTGTGAAAAGCGTGAAAGATAAAAGATGAACTTTTATTACCAAGTCGGTGGAGAAGTTGAAATACTTCATAACCTACATAAGAGAAACAAACTTTTGGTGCGATTGCTTTAATTAACAGTTGATGTATTGAGAAATAAAAAAAGCGAGGCTTCCAGGGAAACTTCGCTTTTTCGTTATTGGAATATCCAAAAGCAATGTATGGCTTTAGTCTTTTATTTTACGCAACTTTGCTTTCTTGATGAAGAACTTGGCAAGTTCTCTTCCTGCTTTGGCATACGTTTCCTGAACGCGATATCCGGAAGTAAAATCAGTACCCCAAAAGTTATTGGCTGAGGCATTGCGTATTCGGATAGAGGCTACTTGCTCGCCTGTTTCAATATTCTTCACTTTGCAACTTAAGTCGACCGAGGCATTTTGTCGCATGACACCTACATTCCAGCCGGGTTCTGTGAAGTCCGTATTGATTTCAATTCGATATTGCGCTCCTTCTGTACCTGCTGTGATACCTACCTCACTCATATATTTGTCGAAAAGCTCTAAGAACTTTGGTTCAAACCGCTCTTTGCGGTCACCATACCAGGCTTCTTTCCATTGGTCGCCTTTGCCCTCTTCTTTCTTGTTATACTCGGACACTTTCTTATCTACATATTCTTTTTCGGTTAGTTTGCCTACCAACATCTCTTCATAAGAGAAAGAAAAGTCAATGGTTTTCTGGTCTTTAATGAAATCAATAGAACCGGAAGTCATAACAATGCTTTGTGCGTATGAAAGGATAGTAAAGCAACTTAATAATACAACTGTTGTTATTCTCTTTTTCATGCTTTTGTTTGGCTTGTTATTATGGATATTAGTTACTTAAATCTACTAGAATTCAAATCCTACTTTAAATCCAAGACCTTCCAAATCATAGTCATAATCATAAGAATAGTAATTATTATTGTATGAATAATCACCATGGTCATTATGCTGCTGATAATTATATTCCAATTTGAGATTGATAGCTTTTTTACCTTTCAAAGAAAAACGTACTCCGATACCGGTAGAAACATATGCCCCTTCAACATCTCCAACTGAATATCCTGTTTTGATATCAGCAAACGGAGTTACTTTCTTGTTGATAAAGTTGGCTCTGAAATCAACAAAGATAGGTACGGCTATCAGGTCTGCATCGGTATAGAAATCTGCCGCAACACCACCACCCAAGTAGAAATAGTTATTGAACTGGTATCCGTGGGAAGTTGAAATTTCTACTTTGTTTGCATCATAATCACTAAGGTCAACTATGTAACCGAAGTCAATGAAACCTTTATAGCCTTTCAGTGTATTTCTCGCTGCTTTGCGATTGTCGATATCGGTGCGATAATCTCTTGTGTATCTTTCCTCTTTAATGATTTTCTCCACTTCATTCATCTGGCAGATGATGAGACTGCCGTCGCCGGTCTTAATCTTTAAAGAAACATTGGGCACTTGCTCAATGATAACTCCTTTGATAACGCTTCCGTTTTTCAGATATACAACTTCTGTGTAGTTTTGAGCTGCAACGTAAGTACTGATACTCAGTAATAAAGTCAGTAATAATAGTAGTTTTCTCATAATTCTATTTCTAATTGTTTATAATTTCTTGAGTGCGCTATGAATGGAACCGGCCCAGTAGTTACGTAATCCGAATCCACCTGCTTTTCCTTCTGTAATCCATTCCTCGATGATTTCTTTAGTTTCGGTATTGAAAAATACGACTTCATATGTACCTCTGTTTTTGGACTTGTCCAGGAATTGTGCGACAAATACCATGCCTACGCCGGGCGTTTTCTGAATAGGCAGTGCTTCGATGGCTGTCTTGATTTGTTCTTTGTCGAGACTATACTCTGTTTTAGTAGTCATCAGTTCGGACTCGTTAATATTGCGATTTACCTGATTGACAGCGTCCAGTGAAATTTCCGTCACCTCTTTTTTCAACTGTTTGCCTACATTATACTTCTTGGCTTCCGTGATAAACAATTCATTGATACGTCTGAAAGCATCTTTGAATTGTAGCGGTGATTCATCCGCACCGAAAACTTTGACCTGAGAATAGTCTACACCATAGAATTTGATAGACTGAACATCTTTCAATGCACTTTTGCCTTGTCCGAAACAGAACAGGCTTGTGCTTAAGAATAAGAATAGGATAAGTTTTTTCATATACGTTAATGTTAAAGTGAATTATGTATATTGTTATTGATTCCCAAAAGTAGAAAAAAGTTATCGTAAATCAATGAATTTAATCGCTTTTCGACTCATGGGTGGCATTTGTATCTTGGCGATATACTCCGCCGACTCGAAATTGATGCTTGGCGCCACTCTGACTTTCGAGCGGAACAAGTCCTTTATCTCCTTGGCAAAACTCTCGCTGCGGTTCTCGCTTCCGATGCGAATCAGAATCTCATCCGTACCCAGTTCGTTGGTGTAGACCTCTATAATGTAGTTCTTTACCAAAGGAATATTATCCAGAATATCGAATAATGCGGGTGGATATAATGTCGTGCCTTTGTACTTTATCATTTGCCCTTTCCGACCGAGGATGGAACTCAGGCGAATCGTGTTTCTTCCGCAGGCACAAGGTGAGGTGTGATGGTAACAGATATCACCCGTCTTGAAGCGGAGCAGCGGCATCCCTTTGACACCCAATGTCGTAATGGTCACTTCGCCTGCTTCTCCCTCGGCAACAGGCTGGTTATTATCATCCAGAAACTCGACGATGATAAGTTCCGGTTGTAGATGTCCGCCGTGGAATTCGCTGCATTCGGTGAAGGATGACTGCATTTCGGTGGAAGCATACGTGGAATACAGTTGCAAGGCAGGCCATTTATCATGTATTTTCTGTCCGAGCGTATTTAACTGGAACTCCTGGTTGCGCAATGCTTCACCGATACAGATACATTTTTGCATGGAACAGGCATTATAGTCGATATGGTTTTTCTCGGCGAACTCTATCAGTTTGATAAGGAAAGAAGGAACCACCATTCCGCAAGTGGGTTGTATCCGGCGAATCGTATCCCATTGCAGCTCGGGGATGCCGTTGCCTACACGGATAACTCCCATGCCGAGTTCGCGTGCCCCCATATAATACGCCAGTCCTGCCATGAAGCGGCGGTCGATGGTAGTCATCAGTTGCAGGATATCCTGCCTGGTGCATCCGGTGGTGGTGAAAGATAGAAACTCGTTGTAGGATAAGCGGTCGAGGTCTTCGGAAGTGAGGACGAAAGTCACCGGGTCGCCTAATGTGCCGGAAGTCGTCACGTAGTCGATGATTTCTTCTTTGCCTACGCAGATGAAATCTTCATTATGAAGTTGCAAATCCGTCTTTGTGGTGACGGGGATTTGTTGCAGGTCTTCTATCTTCCGAATCCGGTTGATATCAATATGATGTTCCTCGAACATCTGTTGGTAGAACTTGGAATGTGCTTGCAGATAGGCTAACGCTTCAGCTAGCTGTTCTTCCTGATAGCATTTTATTTCTTCCGGTGAGCGGAACTGAATGTCGGGATTCTTTTCCATCTTAAGAGTGTTTTTGTATTTTCTGTTGGATACGTTCTTTTTCTTGTAGTTTGGGAATCGGTCTGGTCAGTGCCTTTTTCCAATAGCCGACGGCTTGTTGAAGCTGGCGGATAGCTTCGTGGTAATTGCCCAGTACTTCATACACATAATAGAAAGAAGGGTTGGACGCTTCGTATTCCTTGAGCAGACTGTCTTCCACTTTCTCCTTTGCCTTTATCTTTTTCAGTAGCAACGGAGTAAGCCTTTTGTAAGTAAGGAGTTGTTCGAACTCCGGTTCCTGCATGAATTCATCTGCGGGAATGGTCAGTTCCGGAATGTATATCTCAGCCCGGAGAGCGATGGCTTTTTTGAATATCAGGTTCAAGTCGTAAGCTACGTATTTGCCGCATTGCCACGGAGAGGTGGATACCCACATCAACTGCTTCTCAGGTTGGAAGATGACGGAGTGGTGGGCGATAAACTGGTTGATAGCCATTTCGTTTGCCAGTCCCAGGTCGGCGTTTTGCCGCCCTTTGTGATTACGCAGGATAGAAGCGGCTTTTACCGGATTCATCGGTTGGTTCTCGCTAATCAGTTCTTCCAGACGTGCATAGCGGTAAGGACTGTCGGAAGTCTGTATGTTTTCTATGTTTCGTTCGTCCTTGGCGAACGCTTCCGATTGGTAATGATTGGTGCAGATAATCCTGTCTTTTTCCTTTCCGTTGAAAAGAACGGTCTTTTCCGGAGATTTCTCGATGATAGCTGCCCTGCCGTCTTTGGCGGAGCCTATCAAGATAGATTCGGAGACAAAAGTGTTCCGCTTTTGGGCGATGGCGAGGGCTTCGTCGATAGTCGACGCATATTGCAGGATTTCCCGGGTAAGGATGGAGATAGGCGTGGCGGAACTTGTCGGCATGGCGGATTTTGCCGCGTTGATGGTTACGGTGAGCCCGGTTTCGTTCATGCCGGACAATACGCCTATCATGCCCGGCCATCCGATGGAAGCGAATGCATACCCTTTGGACGGTGCGCAGAAGGTGACCTGCTTGTTTTCTGCAAAGGCATCCCCGACATAGAAATCGAAGTTGCGCCCTATAAGCAGCGACGAGTCCGCACTTTGAGTTCCCCAGGTGGCGAACGAGCTGCATCCCACTAACATATAGTCCTGCATGGTGTGTCCCAAGTCGTGTGCCGCATGGTAATTCAACTGGCGTTCGTAAGGAGTGCCGATAAAGTCGTAGTCGTGGGTGCACGATAGCGAGATTCCATAAATCTCTTCCCGATATTCTTCAGGGACATTCTCACCCAAATTACGGTTGAACAGTACAATGAAGAACCGCAGAAATTTCAGATAACTGTCTGAAGGTATAATTTCACGAATCTGGTCAACGAATACTTTCTCTTGGTGATGAAGCAAATCGGCAGACAGTTTGCCGATGGCGTCCCCTCTTTCAAGGGCATCGCCTCTCACGAACAATTCCCACAATCCGCTTTCACTGCGTCGCATAAAGTTATCAGCATAATATCGAAGGTCGAGAGTATCCTTGTAGAGCACTTCTGCCGGAACTAGAGCAATAGTATCTGCATAAGGTACTTCTGTCAGGATGATATTAGGCTCTTTTGGCGGTGTCATCATATCCGCTGAAAAGTAGAGATAACTGATTCCGCCTATTAATACGATGACGAGCAACAAGAGAATGAGGCTTGTATATTTGATGGTCCGTTTGATAACTTTATGCATTTCCTACTTTTTTAGCTAAATATTCCTGTCCCACAAATTCGGTGCACGTAAGCATAGCTGTCAGTGTTACGCCCAGTGCGCCATGCACATTCAGGTTTTGACCTGTAAAAAAGAGATTTCCCAACCGGCTTCGTGTAGATACAAAACCGATTTGCGGGCATTTATAGTCTTTGATGATTCCGTATGCGGAACCGTCTACCGTACCTGTGTAGTCACGATAACTCAACGGAGTAGTGGTGAATAGTTCCTCTATGTTTTCAGAGAAATCGAAGCCGTGTCTTCGCAGGAAACGGAGTATTTGTTCCGCTTTCTCTTTCTTGAAGAACTGGTAACCCTCGCCGCGGTGTTCGGGAGAGGAGTCCTTCCATGCAGACAATTCATCCATATACATCGGTGTCAGGATAGAGATGACACTGGCATATTGGCTGTCCTCGGAAGAGGCTTGCATCGAAATCATGCAGTTAGTAGTTCGTCCCGGATAGAGCAACTTGTCATACCACACTTTATTGTTCCCATGCAGATAGATGTTGCGGTTCTGGTACGGAGTACTTTTCTTTTTCATTACCAGATAAAGTGTGAAGATGCCGTACGTGTTGTCGAGCGAACGGATTCGGGAGATAAAGGCATTCTTGATACTGCGGTTCTTGTCCAGTATTTCCAATGTCCGTTTGGGGTGTATGTTCGATATGACATAATCGCTTTCCAACCGTTCTTCACCGTTGACAATGACTCCCTGCACTTTCTCGTTCTCGACGATGATGCGGGTTGCTTCGCTGTTGTTGAGAACTGTACCGCCATTGTCCCGGATTACGTCAATCAGTTCCAGACTGACCTGCATGCTTCCGTCTACGAAACGGTAAGCGCTTTCAATATAGGAATGGTTAATCATGGCATGCTGATAGAAGGTGGAAACATCTTTCAGGCCGCCATAGAGCAAAGCGGAGCCTGCTAACACATTTTGCAGGGTATGGTCGTGGGTGATGTCGGCAATCAGTCCGGCAGCGGAAGTGCAGAAGTACTTCATGCCTTCCAACGCAATGACGCCTTGTTTCAGATGGTCTACGCTAATCAGGTTCCCTACCGCTTGAAGCTGCTCGGTATAGCGTTTCAGGTTCTCTTTCTCGTGAGGGAAAGACCGGTGGAGCGTCTCGATAAATTGCGGGTATCCCATTGCGTAATCATACGCTTGCCCTCTGTAGTGAATCGTATCGAAAGCTTCGGCGTCCAACCGCTTCACTTTTAGCTTGTCCATAATGCCGAAATAGCGGAAATACTGGTTCATCACCTGTCCCTCATCCAGGCTTCCTACATAATGAATGCCTGTATCAAGCAAACGTCCTTTTCGCTGATACGTCTGGAAGCATCCCCCGAACTGCGCATTTTTCTCTATTACGCATACGTTGAATCCCTCTTTGCTGAGAATCGCTCCGCATTCCAGTCCGCCCAGTCCGCTTCCGATGATGATAATGTCATATTTACTCATGCCAGTCCGGTTTTCTGAATATATAAATGGTGTTTGATGTATATTTGTCGTTGGGTATGGTTTCGACGTTCATGCCGCAGGTTGCCGCTATCTCCCGCAGTTGGGCTTCCGTGGTGAAGGACAACTCTTCGGTAGTCCGGTTGAATTTGAAGATGCGCGTGGACAGTAGCTCTGTGAACCGGGTCAGACGGTGCTTGGAAGTGTTGGCGGAGTTTCCGTCACGTATAATCATCATTCCTTGCGGGCGTAGCCGGTCGGCACATTTCAACAGCAATGACCGTTGATGTTCATAACTCATATAGTGCAGCATATCGTTCAGGATAAACACGTCGCTTTCCGGCAACGGATATTCAAGTGCGTTGCCGTGCCTGAACTGAAGGCGGTCGCCGCGCAACCATCCGTGCTGTGCTACGGCTATTTTGTCCTCGTCATAGTCGATGCCCAGAATATTCCGGTCGTCGGACAGCAGGGAGAGCATGTAGCATAACGGGCCGAATCCGCAGCCTATGTCCGTGATTTGTCCCTGAGTGGGAATCAGCCGGTTGAACAACCGGTAATTTCCTTCCATCTTCACCTTGATGCGGATATACCATTCCACGATAGGGCCTTTGTAGATATAGTTCTGGATAAGCGCTTCATAAAAAGCGGGGTTGTCTGTCGTATTCTTTTCCCGGCAGATACGCGCATACTCCTGTTTCATATAGGTGGATATGCGTTTGGTACGCTCCTGATAGGTAGCTCCGAAAGACGGGTCACCTGCGGGTATGCGCGGAAGTATCTCCGTGTAGATGATTCCTTTGCGGACATTGAAAGGCTGCGCTTTGGCAATAATCTTGTCATTGCCGTATAGCAGAATCGGGAGAATATCCAGTTGCAGCGTTTCCGCCAGATAAAACGCTCCTTTGTGGAAACGCTTCATCTTTCCGTTATAGGTACGTGTGCCTTCGGGGAAGACAGCAATGGAATAACCTTCTTCCACCTTTTTCTTCATCCGTTCTATATATTGTTCGTATCCTTCGCCTATATAATAGAAATCGGCATAGCGGATGATGGCTCCGAAGAAAGGGGAATGCCATACCCAGTGATTGGTCATCATCAGGACTTTGGACGAAAGAGACAGCAACACGAGAATATCAATAAACGACTGGTGGTTGGCAATGATAATGGCCGGACGGTCAAACCTTTCGTTGGCTTTGTTGATATGTTCCTTTTTGACGGCGGTAGCCAATAATAGAATCCCTTTGCAGGTAATCTGTATCAGGCGGCAGACGAAATGCTGCTTGCTGCTCTTGCGTACGGGAACCAGATAGAGCAAGGCTATCAATATCCGGAGAAGGATACATCCGATAAAGAAGAGCAGAAAGAGCGCGACAGTCCGTAGCAGCCCGATAAGCGTATAAGGCGGTAACCCTTTGGATGCCGGGACTGCAATGAAGAATCGGAAGATAAGCGGCTGGATGGTATAGGCTACCAACACCACTGCTATCATTCCAAGTATGGAAATCAGTGAAATAGATTGCAAGGCCGGATGCTTGGCGAAAACGAGCGCACCCATTCCGACCACCGTAGTGAAGGCAGAGAAGAAGATGGCTGTTTTGTGCGAGTTCAGCACTTTCTGGTCTGTACGGTACTTGTTCTGCAATCCGTCCATGATGAAAATGCTGAAATCATCACCGATACCGAATATAAAGGTAGACAGGATGATATTGATGATATTGAACTCAATCCCCAGGATTCCCATCAGCCCGAGGATAATCACCCAACTGACCAGCATCGGGAGAAAACTCATCAACGTAAGTTCGATACGCCCGTAAGAGAACCACAAGGCAAAGAATATCAGGAAAGAAGAAAGATACAGAATCAGGTAGAAGTCATCATTGATGGCGGACACCCATTTGTTGGCAAAGTAGGAACGGTCGAAGATGACGACATCCCGGTCTTTGTTGAAATGCGCATATACCGCTTCTTTATTTGTCTCGTTGATTCGTATCTGGCTGATAAGCATCGTTATGGAATCAGCCGATGTCTGCCATTCATTCAATAGCTTGCCGGATAAATCGTCCTCTTGGGAAGAGTAATGATATTCGCCGAAAGGCCGGGCGAGCCATTGGCAGAAGCCGTCGAAACTTCCGGGACGGAAACGGTATTCGGCAGCGGATGCTTCCAGATGCTCGCGAACCTGTTCCTTCCTCTCATTCGTCCAGTAATCTTCCCATTTCTTCAGGCGTTTCTGCTGTTCTTGCGGGGAGATAAGGAATTGTGAGGCGGAAGCGTACTCTTTAATCAGCCCTTGTTCTTTCAAGGTAGATAGCTTCCGGTTGGTCGCTGCATAGGTTTCAGTAGCTCCGACCATATCTTTGCCTACGCTGACAAAGAGAACTGTCTTTTCATGGCTGTCGAAGAGGTGCAGCAGTTTCTCTTCCGATTGTTTGAGATGTTGAGGCTCGTAGTTGAGACTCATCATATCGTTGTTGAACCCTACTTTCTGTGAGGTAAACAGGCAGATGACGGTGACAAGGGCGATGCCCCCGACCAGCCATTTATTCTTATCGAAAGAATAAGCGTTTATTTTCTCTATGATACGTAATACACGCCCTTGCTTCACATCTGCCTGTCCCTTTAGGAAATGAGGCAGGTAAATCAGGCAGAAAAGAGTAGTGCCCACCAGTGCCAGGGAAGCGAACAGACCGAAGTCGCGCAGCAGGTCGGAACTAGTGAATATCAGTCCCAGAAATGCCCCGATGGTCGTAAAACTGCCTACCGTCAGCGGGTAAGCGATTTCTTTAATCAGTTGTTGCACCGTGGATACATGATTTTGATGCGCCAGCATATGGATGGAATAGCTGAGTGCGATACCCATCACCGCCGAGCCGGCTCCTACGGCAATAGCTGAAATGCTTCCTTTGATAAAGAAAATCAGGAACAGGGCAAACAGTCCGCCGAACAGTACAGGGGTAATAATCAAAGGTATCGACCTCTTCCGTTTGAAGACGAATGAGATGAATACAATGATGATGAGCAGTGCAATAGTAGAGGTCAGTATAGTGTCCTTTTTTATCTGTCGGGCGTTGTAGACTCCTACCGAAGGACCGCCGAAATATTCCGCCCGAATCACAGGAGACTCACTTTGTACGTGCCGGAGTTCTTCTTCCAGTATTCTGACGAGTTCGTCATTCTTTCCAGTGCTTCCTGTGCTGAATACCGGAGTGATGAACATCAATAAGGTAGAACCGTCTTTGGAGAAGATATGTTCGTCGTAGATTTCGTAGTTGGCTTCCAACTGGAAATCCTGTAAGTGCTTCAGGGCTTCACTGCCAAGTCCGAGCGGGTCTCTGAGGATATAGCTTCTTAATGCAATGCCGGCAGGAGAAAGAAGGTTGGTATAATTCTTCTGCATGGCGGCGTGTATTCCCTTTTGCGTCAGCAGGGTGTCGAACCGCTGGTAATCCGTGTCTGTCAGGAAGAGTGGAAGATGGTCGTAGACGAAGTCGGTGGCTCCGCTGACGAGATTCTGGTCTACTTGTGCGAAGATATTTTTTATCAGTGTCCCGCCTGCTTTTCCGGTCAGAGATTGTTGCAGTTGTCCGGCTGCTTCAATCAGGGAATCCGGTTCTACGGCATTACACGTATCCGCAGAGGAGAGCATGACAATGATTTTGTCCTTAATCTTGAGATTATCAAAAACCTTGATGGTATTCTGTGAATCTTTGGTGTCGGGGAAGAACTGTGTGATGTTCTCTTCAAACTTCACTTGCAGGGCAAAGTAGCCCATGAACAGGATACAGCAGATGAGGGACAGGTAGAACAGAATCTTGTGTCTTTCAAAATAATCATATAGTCCGATAAAAAACTGGGTCATATCTTTTTTCTCCTACAAGTCGTGAGCAAGGCGAACGAAATGACTCCCGCTACCAGGCTGCAAACGACTGCAAAGATAATACTTCCTATCAAATATTGCTCTATGACTGATTTTACATTTGCGAAAGAGAGTTCATTTAAGTGCAGGTTGACGGGTTCGCCCAGCACTTTGCATCCGGTTGCGTAACTTCCGTACAGCAAAAACGGAATCATCGGGGGGATACTGATGTTGGCCGCTACAATAGCGATGACTTTGTTCAGCCGGAGCAGATGTGCCAGAAACAGGGTTATCAGCATTTGGTATCCCCATGCCGGAACGATGCCCATGAATACTCCGAGTGTGATGGCTGCCGTGATTCGCAGGTTGGATTCTGGTGAATGGATGACATGTTCGGAGAAAAAACGCTTGCAGTTCTTCCAGGTCAGTTTGCGGAAAAAGTTGCGGGGGATAATCCACAAGAAAGTGATAAATACCAGTACCGTATTCAGGATGCTGATACGGGTGAAATCCCTGAACGGGCGGAAATGCGAAACCCGCTCTTCTTGTGGCGGATAATAGACATGTACCGGTATGTTTTTGACTGCGATATCTCCCCATGCCGCGAAAACGAGGGCTTCCAGTTCAAATTCATACTTGGCGGTATAGTACCATTTGTCGACATTCATCTGTTGCAGTGGATACAGGCGGTAACCGGATTGTGTATCCTGCAGCTTGATTCCCGTTTCGAGGGTGAACCAGAAGTTGGAGAATTTATTGGCAAATGTATTCTTTCCCGGCATATTGTCCGAAGCAAGGTTGCGCGAACCTACCAGCAAGGTATCCGGTTCCTTTTCGATGGCTTCGATGAACGAAGGGATATCCGAAGCGAAGTGCTGCCCGTCCGAATCAATGGTGATGGCATAGCGGAAGCCTTGTGCCTTTGCGTGGCAGAGACCATGTTTCAAGGCTACCCCTTTTCCCCGGTTGGCAGAGTGGGTGATGACTTGCAGGTTTACTTCCCGGCTGAGTATCCCGGCTGTTTCATCCGTCGAACCGTCATTGACGACGAGAATGTCCGGTGCATAGGAGCGTACACTCTCTATGACATCCGCCAATGTCTTGCCGTTGTTGTAACTTGGGATGATAACGATAATTCCCAATTGTTTCAACTTCTCGTGCCAGTAGGCTGTACTTTGCGGATCCTTCATGCTTTCGTTGAGGTAAGTACGGCTTTCAGTTTGATAAAACATTCGTTTTCTGCGGTTCCTTCCATCTTAGCAGTACCTTCCGCCTGCAACTGAAGTTTGCCTTCTTCCATATCTTTGAGGGTCAGCGTTACTGACAGGCACGGTGTCTTTACAGGATTGACGACTGACAGGAACTTGCATGAAGACACTTGCGTATATTGCAACTTTTGCCGGCGGATACCTTCAGTACATTCTTTGATAAGTTGCAGCAGACAGACTCCGGGAACTACCGGATGTTCCGGAAAGTGTCCCTGATAAATAGCGTGTTCCGGATTCAGTTCTACCCGGATAGTCCAGGTGATTGAGTCCGGTGATTCGGAAGAGAGAAGCGTATAGAAGTTATCAAGTAGCATATATTAAATCTCTTTAGATAGTTTGTCCAGGCGAATTGTCAATCGTATCCATGGATGCTTTATTTTTATTTGTACCGGGTCGCCCGGAATATTGCCCGTGATGTATAAAACAGATTTCCCGAAGCCTTTCCCACTGGCTCTTTTTTCCGTCGAACCGTCTTTGGACATCTTCGCATGAATACTTTTCTCGCTTAGAAACAGGCGTTTGAAGTCCATCTCCAGAAGTTTCAGTACCTTTTCTTTCTGCATGGGTTCGATGCAACTGTTGACATTGAACTTGCCATCTTGAAGGGAGAAGTCGAAAAGGCTTAGCCCGAAATAGGTGGACGCCACTATCCGGATTTCATTGTCGGGCATACGGCGTACTATCAGCATGCCGCTCATATGATGTTTCATGAAGTCCAACTGGATATTATACTTTTGCGAGCTTTCTCCTTTTGCCAGTTCGATAGCAGGCGGCACTATGCTGCCTTCCCCGCTTATGCGCGGAGAGCAGGAAACCGATAACTGCATCACTAGGAAAAGCAGAACCGTCCGACTAACGAATCGCAAACTTCGTCTCATTCTTCAGGGAGTTGAATTTTTTGTTATAGAATTCGTATTCGGTATAATTCGTGGCTGTTTCGGACAGGCGGAGTTTGTGTACCGACATATCTTTCTTGTCGAGGTAGATTTCTATCCCGGTGATATAGGCTTGTACGGCTTTATTGACCGGCTTTATCTTGACCAGGTAGAATTGTGCATCTTCAAAGTATGCCAGTTGGTAATTGGATGACATTTTGGAGAGGTCGCCTATCATGCAGGCGGTCAGCATATCCTGCATCTGTCCCATCATCTTGTTGGCGCTCAGGTTCATGATGTTTTTCTTGCCGTCCGAAACGATTTTGAGCTTACTGCCGTTTATCACAATGAGATAGTCCATCGGGCGGAAATATTCCATGCAGATTTTATTGCTCTTCCGGTAGTAGAACTTCCCTTTGGAAGTAACTTTTTCGTCGAATATGTCGAGGTATTTCACTTGCGTGAAATCACTTTCGATAGATTGTACGGTCTGTGCTTCTTCTGCCAGGCGTTTCTCAAAATCCTGAAGTTGCGTCAACTTCTTCATGCCTTGCGCATGGGCAGAGACAACGGACAGAAAGATAAGTAATGTATATGTAACTAAAGTTCTCATACGTTTTTATTTTATGCCAATAGTTCGTCCAGCCGGACAACGGTGTATTCCTGTTCTTTCAGTAAATCCAGTATCTGTTTCACCAGTTGCCCGCTGTTTGGCATCCGGTCGTGCAGCAAGATAATAGAACCAGGTTTAATACCTTTCCGGATTCTGTCGAGTACTTTGTCCGGTGACGGCTGTTGGGTATCCAGTGTACGGATGTTCCATCCTATAGAGGTGTAACCCAATTGCCGGACGGCTTTCGCAATCGTCGGATTGGTGACTCCGAATGGCGGACGAAACAAAGTTACCGGCTGCGAAGTTACTCGTTCTAGTTCAGACTGACAAGTTTGCAGGTCTTTTTTCATTCTGGAGAGTCCGTATAGCGGGAATAAACCGGAATGGGTAAATGAATGATTTCCAATTAGATGCCCTTCCACTACCATTTGCTGCAACAGTTTTTCATTTCCTTTTACCTTGTGTCCGATACAGAAGAAACAGGCTGTTGCTTGCTGTTCTTTCAGTATTTGCAGTACTTTCGGAGTCTGTATCGGGTCGGGACCGTCGTCAAAAGTCAAGGCTACTACCTTTTCTCCAGTACGCTTTCTGCAAAACGAGCGGAGATAAATCCCCGACCGAATGCTATAAGAAGCATAGACGAGAAAAGACAGTATCAACAATGAACCAAGTACGATACAGGTGATAATCATACGCTTTTCCGGATTAGAATCAAAGAATGATTGATGGAGTGGTGATGATTATAAATCAGTATATTCGTAGGAGTAGTGCAGTTTTCCGATTCTTTCACTACTTTCCATACGGCATACGATGAGGCGGTAGGATACTCGCCACATTCGTCTTTGAAGCTGAGATGCATACTTTCCGGGAAGAGGTTTGTTTCGAGTTTCTCATAAATGGCATTACTTTCAGAGGTGATTGCTTGATTCAATGGCACATCTTTTTCAGATATGATTGTCTGCTTCGAAGAATTATCCTGCCAGGATTGTTGCTTATTCTTTCCGGTCATAAACCACTGAATATCCCGGCTATTTAATCCATTCCGTTGCAGAAAACGCATAATCCGGTTTTGGATTTCTTCTGTCGTTTGCTGCCCGGCGAAAGTTTCTATCCCTTTTATTTCAGCGAGCGGGTGTTCTCCGACTTCCCGGCTCAACAGGAAAAACTGCGCGCCTTCTCCGGCTTCTATTCCTTTTAGTATCCCCAGTCGCTGTTGGATGGCGTGACTGGTATCCGTCATTTCGTCCATGGCTCCTACCAGTATATGCCCGCTTCCTTCCCAAATCTTCATCATGGCATCCAGCAAAGCACTTTCGAAACTTAGACCTCGGTGTACATAAGTCATGTTGTAGGCATGTATCCCACGTATCAGGGCGATTTGCGCACCGATTGTATTGAATGTCGACTGGATGAAGGGGGTAGGGTTCAGCATCCGTTCTTCATTGTCTATCAGTGTGTTCAGAAACTTTTCCGTATCGACCAGGCAGCCTAGTCCTGTGGCTGTGATAATTCCCTGTATCTCTTCGGGCGGCAGTCCGCCTATACATTCTAATCCACAGGCCACCCCCATTTTTACGATACGGCTCATGCGTCTGCGTAAGGTCGGATTGGTAATGATATTCTTATAATCAGGCTCACAGGCTTGGAGATAAGGACGGCTGTCATTCCGTTTTCCTTGAGGATGAATCGAGGCGATGCGTTGGATATAGACTGGCTGCATAGACATAATAACTTAAAGGTTCGTTCCTTGCGGAATAGTAGTTGCAGAAAAGAGAAGCGATGAATCGTTCCCACCGAAACCGAAAGAGTTGGATAATACGTGGCGTACGGGGATTCCTTCCCGGAAAGTCGTTTCCGGTATCAGTCCCGTTTCGGGCATCGCGTCCGTGAAGTTCAGATTCGGGTAAATCATACCTTTATATAAGGAAAGAACGGAATATACCGCTTCAATCCCTTCGGAAGCTCCTAAAGTATGTCCGATAAAGGCTTTCACCGAACTGAACGGCGGAACGTGCTCTCCGAAGATTCTCCGTAATGCCATTCCTTCCGATGCGTCGTTGCCGGGAGTGCCTGTGCCGTGCACATTGATATAGTCTATTTCTTCGGGAGAAATACCGCTTGAAGCGATTGCTTCGCTCATTGATAGAAAGGCGCCGTCTCCTTCTGGAGAACTTCCCGTCTGGTGATAGGCTTCGTTTGTATTAGCGTAACCGCTAAGTTCGCAATAAGGAGTTCGCCGGAGTGAGCTTTCCGGTTGAAGCACTAAGTAACCTGCCCCTTCTCCGAGGTTGAGCCCCGTACGCGAACGGTCGAAGGGACGGCAATGTGCCTTATCCAAAATCATAAGAGAGTTGAATCCGTTCAGTGTGAACCGGCAAAGCGCATCCGTCCCCCCGACAACAACGGCATCCAATAACCCGTGTTTAATCATCCTTGCTCCCAGCATGATAGCGTTGGCGGCTGACGAACAGGCGGTACTGATGGTTGTTATGAAATCGTTGATGCCCAAGTAGGA